>WNGA01000723.1_pt1 | contig 50346 bp, 42 predicted proteins | sample 5400061 | NCBI WGS metagenome assembly WNGA01 (sample SAMN13153366, study PRJNA577476) | soil metagenome | isolation source: 100 cm soil or saprolite under grassland replicate 2 | place: USA:California | collected 2016-06-15
CGGCAGCCTGCTACTGGGCCTCCTGGCAGCTACCCAGACCGGACTCCCACCGGCCGGCGAGCACGGGCTTACGCGTGGGTCTCTCCTGCCCTCCACCTCCTCTCACTGCACGGTGCCCCACGCTGCTGGGCACAAGAAAACGGGGCTAGGGGCAATGCCGGTCAGATAGGCGGGGAAGCACCCGTCCTGACCTGGGCAAACGTCGTGTGTTTGCACGGCGGGGTCGTCGTAACTGACCGGCATTGGGGCTAGGGGGGGCTAGGGGTTGACCGAGCGCCGCGGGCGCTGCCACGCTGGGATCGCCATGGTGGGCATCGCACTGGTCCGTGACCGTGCCCTGGATTACGGGCGCGTGGTGACCTGTGGCTGTCCCCCGGCCCGGGCGCTCAACGCCGCGAGCTGACAGCAACGCCGCGAGCGCCGGCCCGGGCCCGTACGGACACGCAGACCACGCATTCCCCCCTGGAGGTCCCAGTGTCGGTCACCGATGAGCTGCTCCAGAGCAACGAGGCCTATGCCCGCTCGTTCTCCAGCGGCGACCTGCCCATGCCACCCGGCAGGAAGGTCGTCGTGGTCGCCTGCATGGACGCCCGCCTCAATCCCTACGGCATGCTCGGCCTGCACGAGGGCGACGCCCACGTCGTCCGCAACGCCGGTGGCGTCGTCACCGACGACGTGATCCGCTCGCTGCTCATCTCCCAGCGGCTGCTCGGCACCGAGGAGATCGTGCTCGTCCACCACACCGACTGCGGCATGCTCACCTTCCGCGAGGACGACGTGAAGGCCGGGGTCCAGGACGACACCGGCCTCAAGCCGCACTTTGCCCTGGAGTCCTTCGACGACCTCGACCGGGACGTGCTCCAGTCCATCGCCCGGATCAAGGCGAGCCCCTTCGTGCCCAACAAGCAGTCCGTGCGGGGCTTCGTCTATGACGTCACCAGCGGCAAGCTGCGCGAGGTGACCGCCTGATCCCACCGCTCCGGGGGGGCGGGGTCCCCCCTACCCCGCGCCCCCCGGATCCCATTCCGCGCGTCTGGTCCGCGGATGTGACAGTGCCGGCCAGCTCGGGTAGGGTGCCGCGCATGAATGACTCTGCCGCAGGCCCCAGCCTCGCTCCCCCTCCGGAGCAGCTCGCCCAGTGGCATGCGCTGGTCGAGCAGGTCCGCAAGGGCGACGAGGCGGCCTTCGTCCCTTGGGACGAGATCGCGCTCGAGCTTGGCTTATAGGGTCGTCGCCGCCCGAGCGGTCCGCGAGCAGCTCCGAGGGGCTCCCCCGCAGCTCCAGGGATATGTGGCCGGGATCGTGGCCGTGCTCCGGGTCGACCCCACCACGGCGAGCGCGGCGTTCCACGCACAGGTCGCGGGCGACGCGCGCGTGGGCGTCTTCGCGGGCGGGCGGGGCTTCCTGAGCTACTGGGTGCTGGAGGACGACAAGGTCGTGGTGCTGCTCGACCTCACCTGGCTCTGAGTGGCTGAAAGCCGCTCGTCGAGCAGGCTGTCGCCATCCTCACGCCGGACCAGGGACGCGACCCCGAGATGGCAGTGAGCCTTGCGCAGGCTCAGCCACGCTGAGCCTTGGTCCGGGTGCGGGCCGTCAACGACGGTGCCGCCGAGGGGTGGAGCGGCGCCGCCCGCGGAGGCCAGCGCCGCCGCGGTACAGCGCCAGGCCGACGACGAGCCACCCGCTGCCGAACACGATCCCGGTCGTTCCGCTGGCGGTGACCAGCGCCGCGCTGGCGACGAACGCCAGCGGGATCAGCAGGCGCGGCGCCGGTGTCGTGAAGGCCGGTCGGGCGCCGCCGCGCCGGCGCAGCACCACCAGCGCGACCAGCGGCGGCACGAAGTGGAGGACGTACAGGAACCCGCCGGCCGCCGCCGCGAACGCCACCGTGCCCGCGGCGCCCACGATCGCGAGCAGCAGGCCGCTCGCGAGCACCGCCGCCCAGGGAGCGCCGGTTGCGGCGCGTACGGCGGCGAGCCGCTCGGGGAGCAGACCGTCGCGGGCCATGGCGAAGACGATGCGTGAGGTGACCACGAGTACGGCGTTGGCGGTGGCGGCGGTGGTCAGCAGGGCGATGAGCACGACAAGGTGACGGCCGCCCTGGCCGGCGAACGCCGCGGCGGCCTCCGCCAGCGGCGCGGCGGACACGCCCAGGCGCGCGGCCGGCACGGTGCCAAGGGCGACCACGGCGACGAGCAGGTACAGGCCCAGCACCGCGCTGAGCGTGAGCAGGATGGCGCGAGGGAGGTTGCGCTCGGGCCGCTGGACCTCCTCGCCGGCCGCGGCGACCATGTCGAAGCCGCCGAAGGACAGGAACGCCACCAGCGCCGCCAGGAAGACCCCGCGCGGACCGTAGGGCAGGAAGGGCTCGAGCCGCTCGAGCGCCACGTGCGGCAGCCCCCACAGCACGAACCCGGCGAGCCCGGCGACGGCGACCAGCACCACCAGGGCCTGGACGCGGCCGGAGACCTTCACACCGAGCAGGTTGAGCGCCGTGCTCGCGGCGACCAGCGCCACCGCTCCCCCCGCCGCCGGAAGGCCCGTCGCCGCCTGGAGGTAGCCGCCGAAGCCGATGGTCACGTAGCCGGAGACGAAGACGTAGGCGCCCCAGTAGCCCCAGCCCATGACGAACCCCCAGTGGGGTCCCAGCACCTTGCGAGCGAAGGCGTACCCCCCTCCGGCGAGGGGGAGCCGGCACGACAGCTCGGCGTAGGGCAGCGCGATCACCAGCGCCGCCGCGAACGCCGCCAGGAAGGCGACCAGCGCCGCGGGGCCGGCGAGGCCGGCGGCCGCACCGACCAGGACGAAGATGCCGCCGCCGACCGTGCCACCGATGCCGAGTGCCACCGCCTCCCGCAGCCCCAGCTCGCGACGCAGGTCGCGGGTCTGCCCCTGGCCGGTCATCCGCTCCGCGCTCAGGTCGTCGCTCCCTTCGCGTCCGTCCCCCTCCCTCGGAGGCATTGGTAGCTCGCGGTGACGGCTTTAGACAAGCTAAGGTCTCTACATATAGATGTAAGGAGAGCTGAATGCTCGATGTCCGGCGGCTCAGGGTCCTGCTGGAAGTGGCGCGGCGGGGCTCCTTCACCGCGGCCGCCAGAGCCCTCTCCTACACGCCATCAGCCGTCTCGCAGCAGATCGCCGCGCTGGAGCGCGAGGCCGGGGCGACGCTGGTCGAGCGCGGTCCCCGCGGCGTCCTGCTGACCGAGCCTGGCCGGGTCCTGGCCAAGGAGGCCGACGAGATCCTCAGCCGGCTGGCCACAGCCGAGCTGGAGCTGCAGGCGCTCGCTGGTCTCCGCGCCGGCCTGCTGCGTCTCGGCTGGTTCGCGACCGCCGGCGCGACGCTGATGCCACACGCCATCGCGGCGTTCCAGCGGCGCCATCCCTCGGTCGAGCTGGACCTGTTCGAGGGCGACCCGGACGAGTGCGTCCCCAGGCTCCGCGCACGCGAGCTCGAGCTCGCCCTGATCTATGAGTTCGAGCTGGAGCCGCCGGTGGCGACCGACCTCGAGCAGGTGCCGCTGGTCGACGACCCGCTCCACATCGGGCTGCCGGCCGGTCACCCGCTGGGCTCCCGCGAGCGGATCAGGCTGACCGACCTGGCCGGTGATCGCTGGATCCAGGGCGTGCGGCACGGATCGACACTGGAGGTGCTGCCGCGCGCCTGCCGGCTGGCGGGGTTCGAGCCCAGGATCGCCTTCCGCACCGACGACCGCATCGCGGTCGAGGGCCTGGTCGCCGCGGGCGTTGGGGTGGCGCTGATCCCGCAGCTGACGCTGCCGACCGCGCGGTCCGACATCGTGGTGCGGCCGCTCGCGGCCAGAGGGCTCTCCCGCCAGGTGCGGGCCGCGGTGCCGCCGGGGGCTTACCGCCCACCCGCCGCCGTCGCCATGCTGGAGGTCCTCCGGGAGGTCTGCGACCGGCTGGTCGCCGACGCCGCCCGGCGCCTCGACCAGCCGCTATAGCTTGGCGGGGGTGGCGCTGGCCCGGGTGCCGCGCGAGGAGCCCCGCATCTTGCCGCGCGAGGGCCCGGACCTTGCCGCGGACGGGGCTCAACCGGCCGCCTGAGGGCCTCCGAGCGGCGCGGCGCGCTACCCTGCGGGGAGCGCGCGGCCCCGGCCCAGGCTGGCGGCGCGGCCCAGGCCGGCGCTGCGGCCCAGCTCGCCGTTCCGGGCCAGCTCGCCGTTCCGGGCCAGGTCGGCACCCGACCGGATCGCCTCGAGGACCGCCCTGGCGAGATCGGCGCCGACGCGGGTGACCGGACCGGCGAACGGCACCCGTCCACCGGGAGGGCACGCGATGCAGACGGCGTCGGTGGCCGTCCCGGTGGCGAAGCCCGACGCATTGGCGGCCGGGATCCGCGCCGCCGCCAGCGCCTGCGCCTTCGCCTCGACGGCCGTCTGCAGCGCGCCGACCAGCCCGGTATCGGTGAGCGGCTGGTCCACCACGACCAGCATGTTGATGGTGCCCGCCGCGGGCGCCTCGCGCGGGCGGGTGCCCGCGGCAGCGAGCGGGTGGCCGATGCCGACCGTCGCCACCGCCAGCGCGCCGCCGACCGCGGCCTGGCGGAACTCGGCGACCGGCGCCGCCGTCAGCATGCCGACCACCGGCCCGGCGAGGTCGTCGGACTCCTCGAGCAGGTGGGCATCGGGGTCGGTGCGCGTGTAGGGCCGTTGCACCTGGAGGTCCAGCCAGGTCCGCGCCCACGTGAGCCCGCCCCCGAGCACCGCAGACGAGAGGCATCGGTGAGACCGGCCGAAGTCCACCACCAGCCGGCGCCCAACACCCGCCAGCGCCGGTTCGAGCGCGATCAGCGGCGCTGCTGGATGCGCCCGCTCCGCGGCGCCGCTCACGCGCGCCCCTCCACCGCCGCCCGGTCCGCCGGGGCGTCGCGCTCGCGCGGTGGCCTGTCCTGCTCGAGCACGGCGCGGAGTGCCTGGACCAGGCGGCGGTTGTCCGGGGGGTCGCGGACGGCAAGGCGGAGATGGTCATTGGTGAGGCCGGGGAAGGTGCCGGCCGGGCGCACGGCGATGCCGCGCCGGCTGAGCGCGGCGTGGACGGCCGGCCCGTCCGGCACCCGGATCAGCAGGAAGTTCACGGCCGAGGGCCACACTCGCACCCCTGGCAGCCCAGCCAGGGCGGCGGCCAGCTCGGCGCGCGCCGCCGCGACCCGGCGGGCGATCGCCGCCGCCTCCGCCCCACCCGAGGCCAAGGATCGCCTCGCCCAGGCTGCCAGCGCCGCGCACGCCGGCCCGTTCACGCTCCAGGGCTGACGGGCGGCGCGCGCGGCCGCGACGATGGCGGCGGGCGCAAGCAGGTACCCGGCGCGCACGCCCGCCAGCGACCAGGTCTTCGTCAGGCTCCGGACGACCACCAGCCCGGGCAGCTCCGCACGGGAGGCGAGGCTCTCCGGCTCGCCGGGCACGAGTTCCATGAAGGCCTCGTCGACCACCAGCAGCCGGCCGGGCCGGGCCAGCGCCGCCAGGACTCCCGCCGGATCGAGCGTGCCGCTGGGGTTGTTGGGGTTGCCGAGCACCACGAGATCCGCGCCGTCGGGTACCGCGGAGGGGTTCAGTTCGAAGTCGCGCGGGTGACGGAAGGCGCGCTCGATCTGGTGACCGGCGGCGCGCAGGGCCGCCTCCGGCTCGGTGAAGGACGGGTGGACCACGGTCGCGCGGGCTGGCCGGAGGGCGCCCGCGAGCAGCCAGAATGCCTCGGCGCTGCCATTGGTGGGCAGGACCTCGCCGGGGGCGCGGCCGTGCCGGTCGGCGAGGGCGGCCACGGCCTCGCGCTCGTCCGGGTAGGCGGCGGCGCGATCGAGCGCCGCGGCCAACTCGTCCCGAAGCCATGCCGGCGGCCCGCCCGGCACGACGTTGACCGCGAAGTCGAGCTGCCCGCCGCGCACCATCGTGTCCCCGTGCAGCCGCAGCTCCGCCGGAACGTGGCCGGAGACTCGGTCGGCGGTGAGCGGTGCCGCCGGGTCGTCGCCGCCGAGGTGGGTCGCCCGGCCCGCGACCACCAGGAGGACCCGCTCGGCCGGGCGCGCCAGCGCCTGCAGGGCCTCACCGGCGAGATCCAGATAGCGGCGGGCCCCTGCGCCTTGGGGCAGGAGCCCGAGGCCACTCTCCTCGGCGGCGACCACCGTGAGGCCGGGCCGCGCCGCCGCCGTCCGGGCGAACGCGTGCACCGCCGCGACCGCGCGCTCGTAGGACGCCCGACCTTCGGCGCCCAGCGAGGCCACCACCTGGTCGGTCCACAGCCCGCCCTCCCGCATGAGCCTGGCGAGCCATGGCGCGATCCCGTCCACCAGCAGCGTCTCACGCTCCGCGACGGCTGCGCCGGCGGGATCGTCGCTCTCGACCGTGCGCCAGCCCGCCGGTCGCCTGTCGCGGTGCCGGGCGATGCGCTCGACCATCTCCGGGTCGTCCGCCGAGCCGGTGGCCAGGTAGCAGACGGGCGCGCCGGAGGCGGCCGCGAGCCGCTCCGCCACCTCGCTCTTGCCAGAGCGGATGCCCCCGATGACCAGGATCAGCGGCATCAGTGCGAGTGCCCGTGGTCGTCGGGGTGGAGGTGCGGCATCGCCACCGCCCCGACCTTGTGCTCGAAGCCGGGCAGGGCGACACGGTGGACGCACAGGTCGCAGTTCATGCGCGGGTCACCATCGATCGCCTCCCGGTATCTCGCCAGCGTCAGGCGGACGACCCGGTCGTCCGGACCGAGGTGAGCGGCGACACGGACCTCGACCTCGGGATGGGCGGAGGCGAACTCGGCGCACTGGCGCTGGATGCGTGCCTCCAGCCTGCCGCCGAACAGCAGGTACGGCATGGTCACGATGCGGCTGGCGCCGAGCCGCCGTAACCGGTCGAGCGCCTCTGGCACGAGAGGGCTGGTGATGCCGGCGTAGCAGACCTCGACCAGGGGCCAGGGGCGGCCCTCCCAGAGCAGGCGCCCAAGCTTGGCCAGGTCGGCGTTGGCGTCCGGGTCGGAGGCACCGCGGCCGACCAGCAGCACGGCGGTGCGCGGGCGCTCCCTGGCGGGCACCGCGGCGGCCAGGCGGTCGTCGACCACGGCGAGCAGGTCCGGGTGGAGGCCGAGGTCGCGGCCATAGCGGAACCTGACTCCCTGGTGCTCGCTCCGGCAGCGGACCAGCAGCGCCGGGATGTCGTTCTTGGCGTGGCCCGCGGCGAGCAGCATCAGCGGCACCACGACGATGTCGCGGGCGCCCGCGGCGATGAGCTCGGCGGCGGCCGCGGTGACCGGCGGCGGCGACAGCTCGATGAATCCGCTTGCCACCCGCAGGCCGGACTCCAGCGCGCCGACCCGCGCCGCCAGCATGTGCAGCTCGCGCACGCCGGCCTCGTCCCTGGTACCGTGCCCGGCGATCAGCAGCGCCGGCCGCTCGCCAGCGGCTCCTCGGATGCCGTTCACATCCCATCCTCCCAGTACAGCAGCGCGTTCACGGCCGCGGCGGCGACTGCCGACCCGCCCTTGACGCCACGGTTGGTGACCGCCGGCAGCCCGCTCGCGGCGAGCGCGCGCTTGGCCTCGACGGCGCCGACGAACCCGACCGGCAGGCCGACGACCAGAGCGGGACCGGCCTCCAGGTCGGGACCGGCCTCCAGGTCCAGCAGCTCCCTGAGCGCGCTGGGGGCGCACCCGACCACCCATACCGCGCCCGGCCCCACCTGAGCGGCCGCGGCCCGTACGCCAGCCGCCGACCGGGTGCGGTCGCCGCGAGCCGCCGGGCCCTGGCCCGGCGGCTCGCGCGCGAGGTCGAGCGCGCAGACGGTCTCGCGGGTGGTGATGGCCGCGCCGACCATACGGTTGTCCACCACGATCGGCGCGCCGGCGCGCAGGGCCGCCAGGCCGGCCTGGAGCGCGGCCTCGTCCAGGATCAGGTCGCGCGCGTAGTCCGGGTCGGCGGAGGCGTGGATCACCCGCTCGGCCACCGCTCGTGACAGCGGGCCGAGGCGCGACAGGTCGACCATCGACCGGAGGATCCGGTAGCTCTCGGTCTCGATCGGGTGCGCCGCGCGCCGGGCCGGGGCGCCGGAGGCGGGTCGAGCCCGGTCGCCGTTGTGTGGGTAGCCGCGCGGGGTCACCATCCGGCCGGCGACCGTCCGCGTCTGGCTCGAGCCGATCACCACCGTGGTCGTCATGCCGGCGCTCGCGACGTCGAGCCGGCCGAGGGTGGTCAGCTCAACCCGTTGCCCCGGCCGGTATGCGTCGGTCACCAGGCCAACAGGCGTGTGGGGGCCGCGGTGTCCCAGCAGCAGGCGGCGCGCCTCCTCGAGCTGCCAGCTCCGCCCTGCGCTGCGCGGGTTGTAGAGGGAGATCACGAAATCCGCCCTGGCCGCCGCCTCCAGCCGGCGGCTGATCACCGCCCAGGGGGTGAGCAGGTCGGACAGGGAGATGGCGCAGTGGTCGTGGCCCAGCGGCGCGCCGAGCAGCGCGGCCGCGGCCAGCGCCGCCGTGATGCCGGGAACGCTGATGACCTCGACGTCGGCCGTCGCCTCGGCCAGCGCCGGCGACGCCATCCCGTACACGCCGGCGTCGCCGCCGCTGATCAGGGCGACCGCCGCGCCGCGCCGCGCCGCGGCCAGTGCGAGCTGGGCCCGCTGCAGCTCGTTGCCGATCGCGGAGGCCTCGACCCGGGTGCCGGGGCGGAGCAGCTCGCGAATGCGATCGACATAGCGGTCGAGGCCTACGACCACCTCGCAGCGGGCGAGCGCTGCCCGAGCCCGTGGCGGCACCAGCGCGGGATCGCCCGGTCCGGTGCCGATCAGGTAGAGCCGCCCTCGCGGCCGGCTGCGCGCGACCGCCACGGTGGCGTGGGCGCTCTTGCGCTTGGGCACGATCAGCTCAGCCGCCTCCGCGAGGGCGGCCGCCTCGGCGACGCTGGCGGTGCCGACCGCGCGCGCCACTGCCGCGGAGGGATTCGGAACCGGCACGCAGGCCAGCCGCTCGGCCGGATGGAAGCGGAGCGGCCAGCCACGCTCGCGGGCGGCCTGGAGCAGCCCCGGCTCGTCGCGCTTGGCGTCGACGCTGACCAGCCCCGCCACGGACGCGCCGGCGACCCCGCCTTCCTGGAGCGCCTCGTCGACCAGCTCGAGGATCTCGGCGGCCCCCGCACCGCCGCTGCAGCCGACGCCGATCACCAGCGACGGCGGCCGGTACACCACCGCCGGCCGCGGCGGGTCGACGAGCCGGTCGGTGATCAGCAGGCAGGGCGCGCGCGGCACATCGGTGCCGACCACCTCCGCCGGCATGGGCGGCAGCGGCCAGCGCTGGTCGGTCACCAGCGTGACCGGATCGCCGGCGGCGACCGCCGCCCCGACCGCCGCGAGGTCCGAGCCGCTCTCGATGCGGAAGCCGAGGTCGGCGCCGAGGCCGTCGAGGGCGGGATGGCCGAGGGCGGCGCTGGCGGTGGTGACCACCGGGGTCGCCCCGAGCGTCTCGGCGGCGCGGGCGGCGAGGCGGTTGGCGCCGCCGGCGTGCCCGCCGGCGAGCGCGACCGCGAAGCGGCCGGCGTCGTCCACGCAGACGAGCCCCGGGTCGCGGTCCTTGCCCTGGAGCAGTGGCGCGGCGAGCCGAACCGCGATGCCTGCCGCCATGAACGCGACGATCCCGTCGCATTCCGCCCAGGCGGCGCGCAGCGCGGGCTCGGAGCGTCCCGGGTAGGCGCGCGCGTCGGGCCAGGTCCGCTCCAGGTGCGCGGCGAGCGCGGCGCCGGCCCGGGTCGCCCACACCAGCCCGATCGCGCCCTGACCCGGTCCGCGGAGCGGGTGACCACCGCCACCGCTCCCGGGGACCTGGGGGCCACCGCTCCCGGGGGCCGGAGGGCCACCGCTCGACATGCCGATCATCCCCCATCGCCCCCGAGCGGAGACGGGCCTTGCGCCTGAGTCCCCCGGACGCCCGTGACCAGGAACACCGGGTTGATGGCCAGAGCCTCTTCGAGGCGCTCGGCGGTGTCGAAGCGGCTCGCCTGGACCCGGACGGTGTCCACCTCCAGCCCAGCGTCGGCGAGCGCTCGGGCCGCTCCGAGGACGCGCTCCGCGCTGGCCAGGCGGGCGCTGCCGGTGAGGGCGACCACGACAGCGCGGTGCGCTCTGACGCTGACCACCCGGAGGATCCCGGGCAGCGCGTCGCCGCCACCGCCCACGAAGACGGCGTCCGGCTCCGGGAGGCCCGCGAGCGCCGCGGGAGCCTCGCCCTCCACCACCCGCACCGTCACGCCGTGCCCGGCGGCGTTGCGGGCGACCAGGGCACACGCCGCAGGGTCGCGGTCGATCGCCACCACGGCGGCGCCGAGGCGCGCGCATTCCACGCCGACCGATCCGCTGCCCGCACCGACGTCCCACAGCAGGTCGCCGACGCCCGGCCCCAGCCGGGCGAGCGCCAGGGCGCGCACCTCGGCCTTGGTGATCATGCCATCGCGATGCTCGAACGCCGACTCCGGCAGGGCCCAGCGGACGGGCACGCGCCGGGTGGGCCAGGCCGCGGCCCTGGTCCTGGCGACGGCGGCGGTTTCATCGAGGACCAGCACGACATTGGGGTCAGCCCAATGTCGGGCCGCGACAGCGGCGGGGGCATCCTCGACCACGCGCTCGCCGGGCTCGCCGAGCCGTTCCGCCACGAGCACCCGCCGGTCGAGGCCGTCCAGCTCGGCGGCCAGCTCGGCAGGGCCGAAGCCGGGCTGGGTCAGCACGGCGACCTTGGGATGGGCGAGGCAGGCGTTCACAGCGGGCCGGGTGTCGCGCCCGTGCGTGCTCACCACCACGGCGTCGTCCCAGGGCAGCCCAGCCGCCGCGAATGCGGCGGCGACCGTCGAGATCGCCGGGAGGACCTCGAGCCGGCGGCGGCCGAAGCGCGCCGCGAGCGCGCGCACGATGCCGAAGAAGCCGGGGTCGCCCGAGGCGAGCACCACCACCGGCCCAGGGCTGGCGGCGATGGCGTCGAGGGCCGGCTGGAGGTCGCCGCCCAGCTCGATCCGCCGCAGCCCGTCGCGGTCCACGGCCCCGGCGAGCTGGCGGTGCCCTCCGACGACCAGCTCGGCGGCGGCGAGGCGCTCCCTGGCCCGCTCGCTGGGCGGCGACGGGCCCACGCCGACGACGGTGATCACGGGCTGCGCCGCTGCCATCAGTGCCCACCGCCCCGCGGGTCAATTCTCCGCGGGTCGCCGCGTCGCCGGTCATCGCGCCGGGGGTCATCGCGCCGGGGAGGACCTGCCCGGGCGCCTCGCGCGGGCGGGCCGCTGACCTGGGCCGCTGGCTCCCTGGCCTGGCCGACGGGGGTGAGCGACTCGAAGTCGACCATGACGACCTCGATGGCCAGCCGGCCAGCGACGAACCGAGACAGGTTGGCGGCCACCTGGGCGCACAGCAGGTCGCACGGCGCGGTCAGGCCGGCGGCGCTCCACAGCTCGTAGGCGTGGCGGGCGGTGTTCGCCTGCCCCACGGCGGCCACCAGCTCCGGCCCGGCACCCGCATCGGCGGTCAGGCACGCCAGGAGATCGGGGTCCACGCGCGAGCGCGTCCAGTGGGTCATCATCACGCCCGCGCCCAGCTTGGCGAGCTTGCCAGCCATGCCGACGAAGGCGCAGCGGGCGATCCCTCGCGACACGGCGCGCTTGAGCGCATGTCCGGTGAAGTCGCCGACCTCCACGAAGCAGACCTCTTCGAGGTCCGGGTACAGGCGCATGGCCGCCTGCTCTGTGCGTCCCCCGGTCGACAGCACCACGGTGTCCAGGCCGAGCGCGGCGACGACGTCGATGGCCTGCTCGACGCTTGCCCGCCAGGCGGCGGTGGAGAACGGCCGCACGATCCCGGTGGTGCCGAGGATGGAGATGCCGCCAACGATGCCGAGCCGCGGGTTGGTGGTCCGGCGGGCCATCCGCTCTCCGTCCGGGACGCTGATCACCACGCGCGCGCCCCGCCTGGCCAGGTCGATCACCTCGCCGACCGCGGCCGTGATCTGCCGGCGCGGCACGGGGTTGATGGCGGGTCCTCCGACCTCCAGGCCGAGCCCCGGGCGCGTCACCGTACCGACGCCCTCGCCGCCCTCCAGGCGCACGCCGGGCGCTGCCTCGAGCCCGACCCGGGCGGTGAGGTGGGCGCCGTTGGTCACGTCAGGGTCGTCGCCGGCGTCCTTGACCACCACCGCCTCGGCCCAGCCGTCGCCCAGCTCGCAGCGGGCGACCGGGAAGCTGACCCGGCGACCGGTGCGGGGAAGGCCGATCTCGACACGCCGCTGCGGCTCGCCGCTGACCGCCGCGGCGGCGGCGGCCTTGGCCGCGGCGGCCGAGCAGGACCCTGTGGTCCAGCCGGGACGAAGGCTGCGCGCGGCCATCCTGGCGGTGCGCGGCAGGTCCGGCTCGCGCAGCTCCGGTGCGCTCGCCCGTGAGGGCGGCGCGGGCTCAGGCCGGGTCATCGGTCGCCTCCTCGTGAGCTCCGCCGCCCCGGCCCTCGGCGCCGGGGCCCTCGGCGCCGAGGGCCACGGCGCCCTCCTCCGGCGCAACGTGCGGCGCGGCCGCGCGCCCCCGTGCCTCCGCGCGACGGAAGGTATGGCTGAACGCCGGATGGTAGAGGTTGGATCGGCCGCCGTCGCCGTTGTCGGCCAGTGCCGGTCCGACCAGCACCAGCGCCTGCTTGGAGATGCGCGCCCGCCGGACGCGATCGGCCAGCTCGGCCAGCCCGCAGCGGATGATCACCTCGTCCGGCCAGCTCGCTCGGTAGACCACCGCGCAGGGCGTGTCCGGCGGATAGCCACCGGCCTCCAGCTCGGCCTGCAGGGCGCGCGGCCGTGAGCATGACAGGAAGAGCGCCATCGTGCTGCCCGAGCGGGCCAGCTCGCGCACGCGCTCGCGCGGCGGCATGGAGCTGGAGGTGCGCGTCGCGAGCCGGGTGAGCACCACTGACTGCGTCACCCCCGGGACGGTCAGCTCATGCCCGACCGCGGCGGCCGCGGCGGCCAGCGACGAGACTCCGGGCACGATCTTCCAGGGGAGCCCGCGGCGGTCGCATTCGGAGATCTGCTCCTGGATGGCCCCGTACAGGGTGGGATCGCCCGAGTGCACCCGCGCGACCACCAGCCGCTCGGCCACGGCGCGGTCGTAGACGGCGGTCACCTGCTCGAGGGTGAGCTGCGACGAGTCGAGCAGCTCGGCTCCCGGCCGGGCGTGGACGAGCACGTCGGGGCTGACCAGGCTGCCAGCCCAGACGACGACGTCCGCCGCGGCGATGGCCGCTGCCCCCCGGAAGGTCAGCAGATCGGCCGCGCCGGGACCGGCGCCCACGAACCACACCTTGGGCCGCTGCGCGCCGGTCGTGGGGACCCCGGTGGGTGGCGGCGTCGGCGCGGTCACAGCTTCGACCCCCTTGCCGGGCGCTCGGGCAGCGCGATCAGCGTGGAGAGGTAGGGCCCCGCCTGGTCGCCCAGGTCGGCGCCGGGGCGGATGATCTCGCCGGGGAGACCGAGTCGCGCCCCGTACACGGCGCGCCCGAGGCGGCCCGACCGCCGCAGCGTGTCGACGATCTCGGGTAGATGGCGCCCGCCCTTGTAGCAGACGACCGTGTCGAAGCTGGCCAGCGCCTCGGCGAGCCGCCGCGCGCCGGCGGCGAGCGGCAGCAGCGCCAGCCGCTCGCCGCCCTCGACCAGCACCGTGCCGCTGCGCGCGGCGAGGTCCTGCATAGCTGTCACCCCCGGCACGGTCTCGATCAGCACGTCATCGACCAGCGCCCGCACGGTGGCGGCCAGGTAGGCGAAGGTCGAGTAGACGGCCGGGTCGCCGAGTGTCGCGAACGCCGCCACGCGACCGGCGGCCGCCACCTCCGCCACCGCCAGGCCCGCACGGTCCCAGCTCGCCTCGCGTGCGGCGGCGTCGCCCGCGAGCGTGAAGGCGAGCCGCCGCACGCGCTCCGGCGGGACGTAGGCGAGCGCCACGGCCTCGGCGCGGCCGGTCTCACCGGTGTCACCGACCGGCACGAAGACCACGTCGGCGCGCTCCAGGGCGCGCACCCCCTTCACGGTGACCAGCTCCGGGTCGCCCGGGCCGACGCCCACCCCGACGAGCCGGCCGGTCACGTGCCCACCGCCGCGGCGGCCACCAGGCGGCTGGGCGCGTCGGGGAATGCGGCCCAGTGGGTGTGCAGGAAGCTCGCGTGGACCCCGCCGGCCACGAACCCCTCCGGGCGTCCACGCGGCAGGGCTCCGGAGGAGGCGGAGGGCGGGGCACCGTGCCCCGGCTCGCCGGGCGGCCGGGCGGGCGGGGCACCGTGAACCGGGTCGCCGGGCGGCGGGGCGGGCGGGTCGCCGTGAACCGGGTCGCCGAGCAGCCAGGCGGGCTGGTCGCCGACGCGCGGCTCGAGCCGCGCGTAGTGGAACTCGTGGCCGCGGAGGGCGTGCCCGGGCTCGGCCAGCGGGGAGGGCGAGACAGCGCTCGCCTGGCGGTAGCCGAGGGTGAGCCGGCCCGTCATGCGCCCGTCGGCATGCAGCACGCCGCACATGGGCAGGCCATCGAGGCTGCGGGCCAGGTAGAGCAGGCCGCCGCACTCCGCGACGACGGGACGGCCGGAGGTGGCGAAGCGCCGGACCGCCGCCCGCAGCGGCTCGTTGGCGGAGAGCGCCGCGGCGTAGGTCTCGGGGAAGCCCCCGCCGAGGTAGAGGGCGGCGGTGGCATGTGGCAGGCGCTCGTCGACGGTGGGGTCGACCGCGACCAGCTCCGCTCCGTTGGCCTCCAGCAGCTCGAGGTTCTCCTGGTAGACGAACGTGAACGCCGGTCCGGAGGCGACGGCGACCCGTGCGGTGGACGGTCCGGGCTGGGCGTGGGCGCGAGGTTCCCAGGCATCGGCGTGGAGGACCGGCGCGGCGGCGGCGACCGCGGCGACCCGGTCGAGGTCGCAGGCGACGGCGACCGCGGCGGCCAGGTCCGCGACCGTCCGCCTGGCCGCGGCGCGGCGCTCGGCGGCGGGCACCAGCCCCAGATGGCGCTCCGGCGTCGCCAGGCTGTCGCTGCGGCGCAGGACGCCGAGCACCGGCACACCGAGGGGAGTGAGCGCCTCGCGGAGCAGCTCCTCGTGCCGCTCGGAGGCGACCCTGTTGAGCACGAGCCCCGCGAGCCACACCTCGGGGTCGAAGCTCGCGAAACCGTGCACCACCGCGGCGGCCGAGCGCGCCATGGCGGAGCAGTCCACCACCAGCAGCACCGGCGCGCGCAGCAGCTTCGCCACCTGAGCGGTCGACGCGAGCTCTCCGCCGCCCTTGGCGCCGTCGAACAGGCCCATCACGCCCTCGACCACAGCCAGGTCCGCACCCGCCGCCCCGTGCGCGAACAGGGGCGCGACCAGCCGCGGGCCGGAGAGGAAGGCGTCCAGGTTGCGGCCAGGCCGGCCCGTGGCCAGGGCGTGATAGGAGGGATCGATGAAGTCTGGCCCGACCTTGAACCCGGTGACCGCCCGACCGCGCGCGGCGAAGGCGCCCAGCAGGCCGGTGGCCACGGTGGTCTTGCCCACGCCGGAGTGGGTCCCGGCCACGACCAGCCGGGCGGTCACCACTCGACCCCCTGCTGCCCGCGGATGCCCTGGTCGAAGGGGTGCTTGACCTTGCGCATCTCGGTGACCAGGTCGGCGATGTCCAGCAGCTCGGCGGGTGCGTTGCGGCCGGTGACCACCACGTGCTGGAATCCGGGCCGCTTGCGCAGCACCTCGACCACCTCGGCGGTGTCGACCCAGCCGAACGACATCGGGTAGGTGAACTCGTCGAGGATCACCAGCTCATAGGTCTCGTCGGCGATGCGGCGCTTGACCTCCTCCCAGCCCTCGCGCGCCAGGTCGGCGGACTGCTCGAGGTCACGCGACACCCAGGTCCAGCCGTCGCCCATGCTCTCCCAGGCGATCCCGCCGAGCGCCTCCGCCGCTTTGCGCTCGCCGATGCGCCATTTGCCGGACTTGACGAACTGGTAGACGCCGACGCTGTAACCGCGCGCCCAGCCGCGCAGCATGACCCCGAACGCGGCGGTCGATTTGCCCTTGCCGTGACCGGTGTTGACGATCAGCAGCGGGTGGTCCCGCCTGGCCCGCCGGGTCCGCTGCGGCACCGTCGCGGCCGGCTCGGAACCGTGGTCCTGGGAGCTCACGCGACCTCCCTCCCGTGTCGCCGCGTGCTGGCCCGTCCGACCGCCCGGTCCCCGCCGGCGCGAGGACCGCCCGCGGCGCCTGGAGCGCCGGCGAGCGCGCGCACCACGCCGGCCAGCGGCTGCGCGGCGAGCGCCTCCAGCCGCAGGCAGGGGGCGGCGAGCGCGCGGGCCAGCTCGCCGGCGAGGCCGAGCCGGACCACCCCGTCCTCGGTGTCGACCACCACCGCGGCGACCCCGCGCCCGGCGAGCGCCCGCGCCTCGGCCAACGCCGCCGCGACGGGATCGAGCCCGCCGAGGGGTCGCCCTGGGCCGGTCGCGGGCCGAGCGCGGCTCACGCCGGAGCCGCCACCGTCCCCACGCGCGCCGGCGGCGACGGCGTTGGCGCGCCCGTCGGTGACGACCACCAGCAGGGGCCGCCGGGTCGGGTCGCGCACCGCCTCGGCGGCCAGCAGCTCGCGGGCACGCGCCAGCCCCGCCGCCAGCGGGGTCCGCCCCCCGGTCGGCAGCTCCGCGAGACGCCGCGCGGCCAGCTCGACACTGGAGGTCGGCGGCAGCGGCACCTCGGCGCCCGCGCCCCTGAAGCTCACCAGCCCGACCCGGTCACGCCGCTGGTAGGCGTCCAGGAGCAGCGACAGCACGGCTCCCTTGGTGGCCGCCATGCGCCGCCTGGCGGCCATTGACCCGCTGGCGTCCACAACGAACAGGACGAGATTCCCTTCGCGGCCCTCGCGCACCTGCCAGCGCAGGTCCCCCGGGCGCACGAGCAGCGCGGGCCGGTCGCCGGCGCCCCGCTCGGCGCCGCGGCGGCGGTCCTGGTGCGGTGCGGCGGCACGAAGGGTGGCCGCGACGGCGACGGCCGTGGCGGGGCGGCGCTCGGCCCGGTCGCTCACCGGCTGGCCGAAGCTGGTCTCGGCCCGGCTGCGCCGGCCCCATGCCCCGGCGCCGGCGCCGGCCAGCTCGAGCCAGATCGGGGCGAACACCCGCCCGGGAGCGGCCACCTGCTCACGCCCGCCCGCCCTCGCCGTGCCGGGCCGGTCCACGGCGTCGCGCGCCGTGCTCGCGCCCTGGACCCCGGTATCGGCGGATGCCGTCGGCCCGCCGGACGCTCCCGTGCCGGCCGGCTCCGGCACCGGGCCCGTCGGCGGCGGCGAGCCTGTCGCGTCGGCGCCCCGCTGTGACCCGGGTCCGCCGTCCGGCGAGGAGGGTGGCGGCGGCCCCCCGCCGGGCGGCGGCCCCCCGCCGCCGGGTGGCTCCGGCTGGTTGCCGAGGATCCGGTCCAGCTCCTCCTCGTCCAGGCCCGGCGCGTCCATCGGCCCACGGCGGCGCCGGTGCGGCAGCGCCAGCAGCGCGGCCCGCCGCACGTCGGCAAGCTCCACGGCGCCGCGGCCGGCCCAGGCGGCCAGCGCCACCGCCGTCTTGGCGGTGACGATGTCGCCCCGCAGCCCGTCCACGGCGAACGCGGCGCAGACCGCCGCGATCCGCTCGAGCAGCTCGTCGGGCAGGCGGATGCCCGGCAGGCGCCGGCGCGCCTCGACGATCCGCTGGGTGAGGCCGGCGTCCGGGGCCGCCCACGCGGACGCGAAGCCATTGGGATCGGCCTCGTAGGCGAGGCGGCGACGGATCACCTCGACCCGCTCGCCCCGATCGGGATTGCCACGCACCTCGACCGTGATGCCGAAGCGGTCGAGAAGCTGTGGCCGCAGCTCACCCTCCTCTGGGTTCATGGTGCCGACCAGCAGGAACCGGGCGGGATGGCGCACGCTCACGCCCTCGCGCTCGACGTAGTTCACGCCGAGGGCGGCCGCGTCCAGCAGCAGGTCGACCAGGTGGTCGCCGAGCAGGTTGACCTCGTCCACATAGAGCAGCCCGCGGTGCGCGGCGGCCAGCAGGCCAGGCTCGAACCCGCGCCGGCCCTGCGAGAGGGCCTGCTCCAGATCGAGGGAGCCGGCGACCCGGTCGGTGCTCGCCCCCACCGGCAGCTCGACCAGGGGCACGGCACGGCGGCGGCGCGGCGTGCCGGCGGCGTGCGGTCCGGCCGGGCAGTCCTGCTCCGGTACCGCCGGATCGCAGTTGAAGGGGCAGCCGTCGACCACCTGGACATCCGGCAGCAGCCTGGCCAGCCCGCGCACGGCCGTGGACTTGGCGGTGCCCTTCTCGCCGCGCACCAGCACCCCGCCAATGGCCGGCGAGACCGCGTTGAGCAGCAGCGCGAGCGCCAGGTCCTGCTGCCCGACCAGGGCGGAGAACGGGTAGGGAGCCAGGGTCACGGAACTTCCTCCTGTCGCATCTGCTGGCGCTCCTCGAGCGCACCCTCGAGCTCGAGGTACACGGAGCGTAGCTGGTCGAACACATGTTCGCCCGGTGTTGTCCACAACCCCCGGTCGGCGGCCTCGATCAGCCGCTCGGCGACCGCGCGAAGCGCCCACGGGTTCGATCGCCGCATGAAGGACGCGGTGGCCTCGTCGAGCACGTAGCGCTCGGCGACCGCGTGGTACATCCAGTCCTCGACCACGCCGGTCGTGGCGTCATAGCCGAACAGGTAGTCCACGGTCGCGGCCAGCTCGAAGGCACCCTTGTAGCCGTGGCGGGCCATCGAGGCGATCCAGCGGGGGTTGACGACCCGGGCGCGGACGACCCGGCGGACCTCCTCGGCGAGCCCGCGCGTGCGCACCCGCGCGGGGTCGGCGGAGTCGCCGAGATAGGCGCGCGGGTCACGACCGCTCGCAGCCCGCACCGCCGCGACCATCCCGCCGTGGTACTGGAAGTAGTCGTCGGAGTCGAGCAGGTCGTGCTCGTAGGTGTCGACGTTCTTCACCACCGCCCGGACGCGCGCGAGGTTGGCGCGCATCGCCCGCACGTCCTCCAGCCCGTCCAGGCCGCGACCGTAGGCGTAGCCGCCCCACACCTCGTAGACCTCGACAAGGTCCGCCTCGCTGCGCCAGTTGCGGGCGTCGATCAGCGGCAGCAGCCCAGCGCCGTAGGCGCCGGGCTTGGAGCCGAAGACGCGGGTGGTGGCGCGGCGCCAGTCGGCGCCGGCGGCACGCTCGGCACGGGCGTGCCTGGCGACGAAGTTCAGCTCGTCGGGCTCGTCCAGCCCGGCGACCAGCGTGACGGCATCGTCCAGCAACGTCACCAGGTTGGGGAAGGCGTCGCGGAAGAAGCCGCTGATCCGCACGGTCACGTCGACCCGCGGCCGGCCCAGCTCCTCGAGCGGGACGGGCTCCAGGCCGGTGACCCGCCGCGACTCGGGGTTCCACAGCGGGCGCACGCCGAGCAGCGCGAGCACCTCGCCGATGTCGTCGCCCCCGGTGCGCATGGCGGAGGTGCCCCACATCACGATCCCGATCGTCTCGGGGTGGGCGCCCTCCTCATCCAGGTAGCGGCGCAGCAGGTCGTCGGCGAGCCGCTGGCCGGTCGCGTAGGACAGCTCCGAGGGGAGCGCCTTGGGGTCGACCGAGTAGAAATTCCGTCCTGTCGGCAGCACGTTGACCAGGCCGCGGGTGGGCGAGCCGGACGGTCCCGCCGCCACGAAACGGCCCTGCAGCGCCCGCAGGACACTGGTGATCTCGTCGCTGGTGCGGGCCAGCCGCGGCAGCACCTCGCGCGCGGCGAACTCGAGCGCGCGCGCCACGCCGGCGTCGGGGCGGCCGAGCACGTCGGCGACGACCGCGGCGACGGCGCCAGCCTCCCAGGCCTTGGCCTCCATCGTGGCCAGCAGCGCCATCGCCGCCTCCTCCAGCCGGTCGACGAGGTCGGCGGCGCTGGCGGCGGGCCCGGGGAAGCGCTCCAGCAGCTCGCCGAGGCCGGCCCCCGGCGCCCCCGACCCCGCCACCTCCGGCACCGGCTGGCCGGGAGCCTCCAGCAGCGCCGGCTCGTCCAGGCCGAAGGCGGCGGCGACCGCGCGCCGCAGGCCCGGGACCTCGCGGCCCGCGCCGAGCCGCAGGATCGCCGCGAGCAGGCCGAGCCGCTGCTGCCCGAGCGGCTCGGCGCCCAGCACGTGCAGGCCGTCGCGGATGCGCGCGTCCTTGATCTCGCACAGGTAGCCGTCCAGGTGCAGCACGAACTCGTCGAAGTCTCCCGGCGGTCCCTCGAGGCCCAGGTCGCGGTGCAGCTCGGCGGCGCGCACCAGCTGCCAGATGCGCGCCCGGATCGGGGGCAGCTTGGCCGGGTCGAGGGCCTGGGCGGCGGCGTGCTCGTCGAGGAGCTGCTCGAGGCGGGCCAGGTCGTCGTAGGTCTCCGCGCGCTGCATCGGAGGGACCAGGTGGTCGACGATCACGGCGTGGGCGCGCCGCTTGGCCTGGGTGCCCTCGCCAGGGTCGTTGACGATGAACGGGTAGACCAGCGGTAGCGCGCCGAGCACGGTGTCGGGCGCGCACGCCGGCGACAGCGCCAGGCTCTTGCCGGGCAGCCACTCCAGCGTCCCGTGCTTGCCCAGGTGGATGACGGCGTCGGCGCCGAAGACCTGGTCCAGCCACCAGTAGGCGGCGAGGTAGTGGTGCGACGGCGGCAGGTCGGGGTCGTGGTAGATGGCGATGGGGTTCTCGCCGAAGCCGCGCGGCGGCTGGATCGCCACGAACAGGTTGCCGAGGCGCAGACCGGCGAGCACGATCGCGCCCCCGTCGACGTACAGGTCGCCGGGCGGCTCGCCCCAATGGCGCACCACCGCGTCGCGGACGCTGCCGGGCAGCGTCCGGAACCAGGCGGCGTAGGCGGCGGCGTCGACGCGGGCCGCGGCGCCGGCGAGCTGCTCCGCGGTGAGAAACTCGCTGTCGTGCCCGCCCGCGGCGATGAGCGCGTGGACGAGCCGGTCGCCAGGGAGGTCCCCAGAGGGATCGGCGGGGGGGTCCCCGGGTCCCCCGCCGGCCCCTGGGCCGCCCGGGATCTCGCCGACCTGGTAGCCGGCCTCGCGCATGGCGGCCAGCAGGCGCACCGCGCTGGCCGGTGTGTCCAGTCCCACGGCGTTGCCGACGCGAGCCTGCTTGGTCGGGTAATTGGACAGCACGATCGCCACGCGCTTGTCCTTGTTGGGCACGTGGCGCAGCCTTGCCAGCCGGGTGGCGATCGCGGCGAGCCGCTCCGCCCGCTCCGGGTCGGCCCGGTAGACCATGATCTCGCTCGCGGGGCCGGCGGCCTCCTCCGCCGCCTCCTTGAACGAGAACGGCACGCCGATGATGCGGCCGTCGAACTCGGGGATGGCGACCTGCATGGCGGCGTCCAGCGGCGACAGGCCGCCGTCGGCGGCGAGCCACGCGGCGCGCGTCGAGGTCGCGCAGATGCCCTGCACGACCGGGACGTCGAGCGCCTCCAGCGCAGGCACCCGCCAGTCGAGCCAGTCCTCTGGCCGGTCGGTCCCCGCGCCGGCCAGCGCGTCCGCCGCGCCGGAGCCACCGGAGGCGAGCACGGTGGCGACCAGCGCGTCCACCCCGTGCTCGGCGAGCAGCTCGCAGGCGGGGACGCGGCCGTCGGCCCCGGGTCGCAGCGAGTAGCAGAACACCGGCAGCGGATTCGCCCCCGCGCCCTCCAGCGCCTCGACCAGCGTGTCCACGAAGGCGGTGTTCCCGCTCATCCAGTGCGCCCGGTAGAAGACCACGCCGACCGTCGGCCGCTCCGGACGGTGGCGCTCGGCGAGCTCTGGCCGGTACAGCCCGACCTCCGGCAGCGGCCGCGGCGGCTCGAAGCCGAAGCCGCCGTACAGCAGCGTGTCGGCGGCGAAGCGCAGCAGCCCCGCCATGTTGGCCACGCCACCATGGCGGAGGTACTCCAACGCCTGCGCGACCACCCCCGCCGGCGCCGTGGAGGCCGCCGTCAGCTCCGCGTCCGGCTCCGCCTCGCCGCCGAAGGCGAGCAGCGGCACGCCGGCCGCCCGGCAACGCTCCGCCAGCTGGTCGAACCCGCTCTGCCAGGCGCGCCGCCCGCCGAGCAGGCGCACCAGCACCAGCCGCGCGGTCCCGAGCTCCGCCGCGCCGTCCTCGAGGCGGGTCGGGTTGGCCGCGCGCACCTCGGGGAACCCGTCGGGCAGCTCGGCCACCGCGCGCCAGACGGCAAGGACCTCGGTGTCGGCGGTGCTGAGAAAGAGGATCATCGCCGGCCCGGACCTCCCGGGCCTCGCGGGCCCCCGGGCGGGACGAAGCCCAGGCCCGGCGGTGGGCCCGCCTCGATCAGGCGTTCGAGGGCCGAGGTGTCGGCGTGCTCGGCGATCAGGTCGCCGAGCTGGTCCAGCCGCTCTCCGCGCACCGCCGCGAAGGGGCGGTCGCCCGCCACCCACTCGAGCCCTCGCCGCTCCGCCACCCAGCCGAGGAACGCGCGTCGGAAGGCATCCCCCTCGAACACCCCGTGCCAGGTGAAGCCGAGCACCGCGCCGCTGCGGCAGCCGTCCTCGCCGCCCAGCCGCGCCAGCAGGGGCTCGCCGCCGAAGCGGCGCACGAGCCCGTGGTGGATCTCGTAGCCCGCCACGGGCACGCCACCGAACCCCGGCGCCGCGCCCGCCGGCGTGCCAAGCACCTTGTCGGGCGCGAACACCGTCTCGACCGGCAGCAGGCCAAGGCCCTCCACCTCGCCCGCGCCGCTCTCGACCGGGTCGACCACGCGCTTGCCGAGCATCTGGTAGCCGCCGCAGATCCCGAGCGTGGGCTGCCGCCTGGCCGCACGCGTGGCGAGCGCCCTGTCGAGGCCCCGCTCGCGCAGCCAGGCGAGGTCCGCCACGGTGGCCTTGGTGCCCGGCAGGACGGCCAGGTCGGCGGCGAGCAGGTCAGCCGGTGACTGCGTGAAGCGCACCACCACGCCGGGCTCGGCCGCCAGCGCGTCGAAGTCGGTGAAGTTCGAGATCCAGCGCAGTCGCACGACGGCCACGGTGAGCGGGTCGCGCCCGAGCGGGGGCAGGGCGCCCTCGCGTGGCGCCTCGAGCGCCAGCGAGTCCTCCACGTCCAGCCACAGGCCGCGCAGCCACGGCAGCACGCCGAGCACCGGCCGGCCGGTGAGGCCGGTGAGCTGATCGAGGCCCGGGTCCAGCACGGCCCGGTCGCCGCGGAACTTGTTGATCAGGAAGCCCGCCACCAGCGCCTGGTCCTCGGCCTCCAGCAGGGCCAGCGTGCCGAACAGGCTCGCGAACACGCCGCCGCGGTCGATGTCGCCGACCAGCACCACCGGCAGGTCCGCGGCCCGCGCCAGCCCCATGTTGACCAGGTCGCCGTCGCGCAGGTTGATCTCCGCGGGGCTGCCGGCGCCCTCGCACACCACCACGTCGAAGCGCCGGCGCAGCTCAGCCAGCGAGTCGAGCACGACGTCGCGGAGGGTGAGCCGCAGCTTCCGGTAGGAGCGCGCGTCCACGTCGGTGAGCGGCCTGCCGAGCACCACCACCTGGCTGTGGCGCTCGCCGCTGGGCTTGAGCAGGATGGGGTTCATGGCGGCCTCGGCCGGGACGCCGGCGGCCGCCGCCTGCGCCACCTGGGCGCGGCCGATCTCCGCCCCGTCCGGGGTGACGGCGGAGTTCAGCGCCATGTTCTGCGCCTTGAAGGGCGCCACCCGCACGCCGCCACGCGCGAGCCAGCGGCAGATCCCCGCCACCACCACGCTCTTGCCGGCGTCCGAGGCGGTCCCCGCCACGAGCAGGCCCCCCGCCCCGCTCACGGGTGGACTCTCCCGGTGGCTCCGCGCCCGGCCAGCCCCCAGGCCGCGAGGGCCGCGAGGGCGGCCGCGGCGGTCCCGACGACGGCGGACAGGCGCGCGGCGCGGGCGACGTCGTCCGGACCGGGCCGCGGGCCGTCGCCGAGCCACGGTCGCCGCTCCACCCGCCCGCCGTAGTGGTTGGTGCCGCCGAGGCGCACGCCGAGCGCGCCGGCGAACGCCGCCTCCAGCCGGCCGGCGTTGGGGCTGGGGTGCGCGGCGCCGTCCCGGCGCAGTGCGGCCCACGCCCGTCCCCGGTCCCCGCCGGCCACCGGGGCCAGCAGGCAGGCGAGGGCGGCCGCGAGCCTGGCGGCCGGCCAGCCGAGCAGGTCGTCGAGGCGGGCGGCGGCCCAGCCGAAGCGGCGGTAGCGCTGGCTCCGGTGGCCGACCATGGCGTCGAGGGTGTTGGCGGCGCGGTAGGCGGCCACCCCCGCCGGGCCGGCGAGCGCACCCCACAGCAGCGGGCCGACGATCGCGTCGGCGGTGTTCTCGGCCACCGACTCGACCGCCGCGCGGCACAGCTCCGGCCCGTCCAGGTTGCTCGGGTCGCGGCCGGCGAGCGCCGGCGCCAGCCGCCGGGCCGCCTCGAGGTCGCCCGCCCGCACCGCGGCGCCCAGCTCGAGCGCGACCCTACCCAGCGACCGCCCGCCGAGCGCGGTCCAGGTGAGCCCGCCGACCAGCAGCGCCCTCGCCGCCGGGCGGGCGCGCAGCCGCGCGTCGACCAGGCCGGCGGCAGTCGCGGCAGCGCCCACGAGGCCGAGCGCGTAGCCCGCCCCGGCGAGCCGCGAGGGCCGCCACACCCGCCGTTCCAGCGCGGCGGCCAGCCTGCCGAAGCCCGCCACGGGGTGCCCGCGCCTCGGGTCGCCCACCAGCCGGTCCGCCGCCGCTCCCGCGAGCAGGCCGAGCGCCAGGACCGCGCGGCCTCCCGCCCGCCGCATCACACCACCACTCGGCTGCGGCTCTCCGTGCGCAGCGACAGCCAGCCGAAGCTCGCGCCGAGCGCCAGCCACAGCAGGGCCTGGCCGCCGGCCGACGCCTTGCGCGCGTCCCACAGCACCGCGGCGGGCACGCTGGTCTCCAGCCGCACCTCTGGGAGCAGCGCGTAGGCGCTCAGGATCACGACGACGTAGGCCGCGCTCACGGCGAGCTGGCGCGGGGCGCGCGGCATGCCGCCGGCCGCCAGGCGCCGGTTGAGCAGCCAGGCGCCGACCCACGCGCCCAGGGAGACCGCGACCATCGCCAGGTACAGGCGGGTGCGCTCGGGGCCGGTGGCCGGGTCGCCCACGCCCGGCGGGTTGGACGGGTACTTCAGGAACGGCACCAGCCACGCGGACACGAACGCCGCGGCGGCGAGCCTGAGCGAGCGGTCCCAGGCCGATCCAGCGGCAAGGCGCGGCTCCAGCAGGGCGTAGAGAAACCCGAACACCCCGCCCATGGCCGTGCCGTACAGCACGACGCCGGCCAGCAGCCCGACCCGCTGGGTCCCGCGGGAGAACACCTCGACGGCGTGCCCGCCAGCCGGGGCGCTCTCGTAGCTGAGCGCCCGCTGGATGACCGGCTCACCGGCGATCAGGTAGAACAGGCCAGCGACCAGGCCGGCGAGCAGACCGGCGACAAGGCCGCGGCGCAGCAACGAGGCCACGACGGCACCCCCTCGAGCGTTTGCGAGCGCTGGGCGCCGCGCTAGTGGCAGGGGAAGCCGAGCAGGTGCCGGCCGTCGTGGAAGAACTCGTGCAGGTAGTTGTTGACGGTCGAGAGCTTGCCGAACAGCGGCTCGAGCAGCAGCCCCTGGTCGTAGCCGACCGCGTAGACCACGGCGAGCAGCGCGCCGACGGCGATCCAGCCCCACACTGGCACGCGGACGCCGACCCGGCTCGATTGCGATGCGGTAGTGATGTCTGCCACCTGGCTCAACCTCCTCGGGGTCCCGCGCCCCGGCCGGACGGTGGCGACGACCAGTATCCTGGCTCCCGGATCACCGCTTGCCTCGGCCTTCCCGCCCATCGGTCCGCAGGGCAGTGGCCCGAGCGAGGCGCGCTCCCCGGTCACAGTGGCGCGACCGCGCCGGACTCTCACCGGCTTCCTGGCTCCACGTCGCCGCGGCGCCCGTGGCCCGGAGGCCCTCTGCCCCGGCGGGAGCCGCGCCAGCAAGCTACGGCGCCACCAGGGGCCGTGTCAACGCGGCATCGCCGGCAGATCCAACCAACCTGCGCGCGAGCTTCTCAAGATTGAAGCAGACCCCGATCTGCCCAGGTGATCCAACACAGCCAAGCGGCCCGCTCTGGCGAAATGGGTGAGCGGTGAACTGTCAAAGACAAGGGGCTTCACGGAAGGGAGTCGAACTCGCGTTGCAGTGCGTCGATTGGCAACACGTCAAGCTGTGGGAGGTCGTCCTCGGTGATCGACCCCCTGAGCAGATCCACGGTACGACTTGCACCAAGTCGTCCCGAACGGTAGGCGCGAAGTACTGCCTGGGCATACCTTCGGGGGACCGTCGGCGGGCGAAGCTCCGCCATCGCTGCACGACCGAGTTTCGGGGCAGGAGGAGATAGACGGCGAAAGCGTTGATCCGACGTTCCGTATCAGTACCTACCTCGGCCAGAGTCAGGTCCAGAGAGTATTCGTCGGGCGAAGACGTGATGACCGATCTCGTGCGCCAGTGTGAAACGACGGCGGCCAGGATCGGTCTCACCATTGATCACCGTCACACCGATCTCGCCAAGCGACACATACGCTCCATCGCCTTCAGCATCTCCAAGCGCCAGCGAGAAGCATAGGAGGCCCAGCTCCTCCGCCACCTGGTTGAGCTCAAGAAGTGGGTCCCCGTCCAGCCCCAGAACGTTGCGCACCCGCTCTGCTAGCTGCTCCGCCTCGCTCGCGCTTCCAGGGGACGGCAGCGCCACACCGTTCGTAGTCGACTCCAGCACCCCGGCTTCGAGCAGGAACTCGACATCCCTTGCTGCCTTGTCAACCGCTCGATCGAGCCGGATCGTCAGCCCGCCCGTGCCTGCATCGGTTCGTCGACTGACGACTGCCTGCGGCGACTCGACGAGAAACCAATCGAGGGGTCGGTTCAGCTCCGCAGCGATCTTGGCCAACTCGACGGCGGAGACCTTCCGGGCAAGGAGCCTCAGACGCTTAAATCCCTCGTGGAGTGCTACAGGCGCGAGGCCAGGGCCGTGTGGCGGCGGCCGGCGCCATTGGTGCGCACCGCCTTCGCCAGGGCGCGGCGCGAACCGACCAGCACCACGATGCGCCGGGCACGCGTGACCGCCGTGTACAGCAGGTTGCGCTCCAGCATCATCCACGCGCTCATGGTCAGCGGCACCACCACGCAGGGATACTCGCTGCCCTGCGAGCGGTGCACGGTCACGGCGTAGGCGTGGGTCAGCTCGTCCAGCTCGTCGAAGCCGTAGACGATCTCCTCGTCCTCGTCCAGCAGCACCCGCAGCTCCTGGTCCTCCGGAGAGATCCCGGTGACCACGCCCACCGCGCCGTTGAAGACACCGGCGGCCCCCTTGCCGTAGTCGTTGCGGATCTGCATGACCTTGTCGCCGACGCGGAAGACGCGGCCGCCGGAGCGCCGCTCAGGCAGGCTGTCGCGCGGCGGCGTCAGCACCGCCTGGAGACGCTCGTTGAGCGCGCCGGCGCCCGCGGGACCGCGGTGCATCGGGCACAGCACCTGGACGTCACGCCGCGGGTCCAGGCCGAAGCGCCGCGGCAGGCGGCTGGCCACGATGTCCACCGTCAGCTCGCCGGCCCGCTCCGGGTCGTCCTCCACGAACAGGAAGAAGTCATCCAGGCCCTGGGTCACCGGCGGCCGGCCGGCATTGATGCGGTGCGCCGCCGCCACCACCCCGCTCTGCTGCGCCTGGCGGAACACGTGGGTCAGGCGCACGCGCGGGATCCGCTCGGAGGCGAGCAGGTCGCGCAGCACCTCGCCGGGGCCGACGCTCGGGAGCTGGTCGACGTCGCCGACCAGCAGCAGGTGGGCGCCAGGAGGGACCGCTTTGACCAGCTTGTTCGCCAGCAGCAGGTCGAGCATGGAGACCTCGTCGACCACCACCAGGTCGGCGTCGAGCGGGTTGTCGCGGTCGAAGGCCGCGTCGCCGCCCGGCCGGAGCTGGAGCAGCCGGTGCAGCGTCGCCGCCTCAAGCCCCGCCAGCTCCGCCAGGCGCTTGGCTGCCCGGCCGGTCGGCGCGGCCAGCACCACCTTGGCCCGCTTGGCGCGCGCCAGCGCCACCACCGCCCGCATGGTGAAGCTCTTGCCGCAGCCCGGGCCGCCGGTGAGCACCGCCACCCGCTCGGTGAGGGCGAGGCGCACGGCGGCCTCCTGCGCGGGCGCCAGCGTGGCGCCGGTCACGCGCTGCAGCCACGTGAGCGCCGCGTCCCAGTCCAGCCGCTGGAACGACGCCAGCCGGTCGACCGGCGCCTCGAGCAGGCGCCGCAGCCCACCGGCGAGCGCGACCTCCGCCCGGTGGAAGGGGACCAGCCAGATCCCGGCCGATCCCTCCTCGGCGCCCGCCGGCGCCGGCTCGCGCACGACGCCCTCCTCGGCCACCAGCTCCTCCAGGCAGCGCCGCACCAGCTCGGCGCCGACGCCGAGCAGCTCCGCCGCGCGCGCGACCAGCTCCTCCTCCGGCAGGTAGCAGTGCCCGCTCTCGCTTGCCTCCGAGAGCGCGAACTGCACCCCCGCCTTCACCCGCTGCGCACTGTCGTGCGGGATGCCCACGGACCTCGCGATGGTGTCCGCGGTCTTGAAGCCGACCCCCCACACGTCCGCCGCGAGCTTGTAGGGCTCGCGCCGCACCACGTCGATCGCGTCGTCGCGGTAGGTCTTGTAGATCCGCACAGCGAGCGAGGTGGAGACCCCGACGCCCTGCAGGAAGACCATCACTTCTTTGATGGCCTTCTGCTCCTCCCATGCCGTGGCGATCATGGCCGTGCGCTTGCCGCCGAGGCCGGGCACCTCGATCAGGCGTCGCGGCTCCTCCTCGATGACCCGCAGGGTGTCGGTGCCGAAGTGGTCGACGATCCGCTCCGCCAGCTTGGGGCCGATGCCCTTGATGAGGCCGGAGCCGAGGTAGCGCCGGATGCCCTGGACGGTCGCCGGCAGGACCGTGGCGTAGCTGTGCACCTCGAACTGGCGGCCGTACTGGGGATGGCTGCGCCACTGTCCCCGCAGGCGCAGGCTCTCGCCCGGCTGCGCGCCGAGCAGCGGGCCGACCACGGTCAGCAGGTCGCTCGAGCGCGAGATCGCCACCCTGGCGACGGTGTAGCCGGTCTCCTCGTTGGCGTAGGTGATGCGCTCGAGCACGGCCTCAAGGGTGGCCGGCGACACGGAGGCCGGCGCGCTCACCGCGCCCCCCGTTGACGAGACGTTCGACTCCACACGGTCAGATTATCCGGTGTCCAGGACCACGAAGAGGTCGACGCCGAGCAGGCGCAGCACCGGACGCACCGCCGCGGGCGCCAGCCGGTGGGTCGGGTCACGGACGACCCGCGGGTTGCTCGCCTCGACCCGGCGACCACGGATCTCCAGTGTGCAGCCGCCCTGCGCCAGCACGTTGCGCGTCCACTGGGAATCCGGCCCGTAGGTCAGGGCGATGACGTAGCCGCCCCCCGGCCGGCGGAAGGCGTTGACAGGGGTCCGGTACTGCCGCCCGCTGACCCGACCCCGGTGGACCACGATGGCGAAGGCCGGCAGGCGGGCGGCCAGAGGCCCCAGGACGTGGTTGGTGACGCGCCGGTTGAGGCGGGCGAGGGCTCGCGGCAGTGGCATCGTGCCATAACGCTACCCCCTCCGCGCTGAGGTGCCGCAACCTGGACGGTACGCTGCGGTGCGCTGGACGAGACCGTTGGAGGCAGCGTGGAACAGCGGCGATGGGACCGGCTCGCGGCGGTGCGGGCGGTTATCTGGGACATGGACGGGACGCTGATCGATTCGGCGACGGTGGTGCCTGACGCCTATATCACGGCGGTCTCCCGGCTGGGCGGCCGGCGCTTCAGCCGCGCCGAGGTCATCGCCAACTATCACGTCGGCCCGCCGCTCATGATGCTGACCGAGCTGCTCGGCCGCGTCTGCGGCGCCGAAGACGTCGAGCAGTATTACGCCTGCCTGCGTGCCTCCGCCGCCGGTGCGCTGCCCTACCCGGGGATCGTCGAGACGCTGGACGCGCTGCGCCCGCGCCTGCCAATGGCGGTGTTCACCGGAGCGGACCGGACCGCGGCGCGGGTCCTGCTGCGGGCGAGCGGGCTGCTCCCCTCCTTCGCGCGGGTGGTGGGCGGCGACGAGGTCGAGCGCCAGAAGCCGGCGCCCGACGGCGTCCTGCTGGCCTGCGCCGCCCTCGGGGTTGCGCCGGCGGCCGCCGCCTACGTCGGCGACTCACCGAGCGACCTGCACGCGGCCCGCGCCGCCGGGGCGCTGGCCGTGGCCGCCGCCTGGGGCCACCTGTTCCAGGCGGAGACCGAGGCCGACGTGGTCCTCGCCACCCCGCGGGAGCTGCTCATTCTCCTGGACGAGCTGCTGGCCTGAGATTCCCAGTGCCGAGGGAGCGCGGCAGGTGAATCGCATACACCAGCAGCAACACCCCGAAGCCGAGGCTCGGCACGGAGCGCTACCTGCCCCCACAGCGCCAGCAGCCCGGCGCGGGCGATCACCAGAATCGGCACGAACAGCGCGTCCAGGGTGCGCTGTACGTAGTCCTGGGTGGTCAGGCCGAGCACTCACGAGTCCACCTCGACAGCCGTGTCTCTGTCTGCAGGATCCCGCGTGCTCCACTTAACTACTAGATTGGGAGCAATCAGTAGTAACCTGGTGGCTCGTCGATGCGATCGAGGTGTCCAGCTTGACCGACGATGCAGCATCCTCATTGAGACCCACAAAGTACTGTCTCGGGTTCAGCCAACTACTAGATTGGGAGCAATCAGTAGTAACTTGGTAGTTCGTCGATGCGGTCTCGATGTCCAGCTTGACCGACGATGCAGCATCCTCACTGCCCGCTCCACCCTTGTTTCGCCAACCGCTATCAAAGCGACAGAGCAGACTTCTGCAAAGGATGCCGAAGTACATGAAGCCGCCCAGGAGGCCAAAGCCAGCTGTCGAACTTCTACAAGGGCTGAAGCCTGACCGTCTTCAGAAGATCCTGGAAACATTCCCGTCTGCTCAACAAAACAGGCATTACTACCATTGGGACAAATTGCGGTACCTGAAGCCACCTGACGATCTTACTCATGAAGAATGGTGGCTCCGACTCAAGCTTGCCCGTAGCTCATCATTGAGGGCTCTACCGCTCCAAGATGTCAAAGGGCAGCCCTTTGTGTTCTCCATGCCAGACCAGGTCGTGGAGATGTTGCACAAGATCGACCAGAACGCCAGTGGTCAAATCACTATCAGCGAGGAGGTCACAAACCCAGCTACGCGGAACCGCTACATTGTGAGCTCCTTGATCGAAGAGGCGATCACGTCGAGCCAGCTTGAAGGCGCCTCGACAACGCGGCGCGTTGCGAAAGAGATGCTCCGGACGGGACGCCCTCCCCGAAACCGCGACGAGCAGATGATTCTCGCCAATTTTCAGGCGATGCAGCTCACCAGCGAACTTCGGCAGAGGAAGCTTACCCCAAACCTTGTATTGCGCCTGCATCGCGTATTAACCGAGGGAACGCTGGACGTTGCTGATGCCGCTGGTCGCCTGCAGAGACCAGACGAACAGCGTGTCCAGGTCTGGCAGCATGATGCGGCGGGCGAGTGGATTGCCCACAAGCCTCCGCCGGCGGCAGAACTGCCGGATCGACTAAAGGCTATGTGCGATTTCGCGAATGGAACTTCGACGCACGGCTTCATTCACCCTGTCGTACGGGCTATCGTGTTGCACTTCTGGCTGGTGTACGATCATCCCTTCGAAGACGGCAACGGGAGAACGTCGCGCGCATTGTTCTATTGGTCTATGCTGTCTCAAGGCTACTGGCTCGCCGAGTTCCTGACGATCTCTAGCATCCTGAGAAAGGCGCCTTCGAAATACGGCCGCGCCTTCCTCTATTCAGAGACTGACGACAATGATCTCACCTACTTCGTTGTGTACCAGCTTGAAGTCCTGACTCGCGCCGTCAAAGAGCTGCACGCATACCTAGAGCGAAAGATGACTGAGGTGAGGAATGCCGAAGCACTTCTAAGACAGTCTCCTGACCTGAACCACCGGCAACTGGCTCTTCTCAGCCATGCCATGCGCAATAGCGATGCCCGGTACACAATAACCTCACATCGTACCAGTCATAACATTTCCTACGAAACGGCGCGTTCAGATCTTCTCACCCTGGAGAAGAAAGGTCTCCTCATCAAACAGAAGCGAGGAAGAGCCTTCTATTTCATGCCTACGCCGGAGTTAATTGACAAGCTATCCATGACGCCTGGGCTTGCGGAATTATCCCTATATGAGAAATGACTCATCGCCATTGTCGTTTCTCATACGCCGTAGTTGCCCAAGCCCTCCACCTTGGCACGCTGGTCCGCGACTAGTCGGGGACGGTGTCGAAGGCCGGGAAGTCGGCGCGGACCTCGTCGTGCAGGCCCAGGCCGTTCGCGACCCGGTTGACGTAGCTGAGGTGGGCGCACATGTTGTTGGCGTCCACGATCGCCAGGTCGTCCAGCCCAACCTGGCGCAGCGCCCGCACGTCGGCCTCGGTCATGTGGCCGGGGTCCACGGTGAGCTTGTCGGTGTAGCGGGCCACGGCGGCGTCCGCCGGCTCGAGGTGGTCGTAGCGGCCCTGCTCCAGCGCGTCGACGACCTCGTCGGGAACGCCACTGTGGGTGAGCTTGAGGCGGACCTGGGAGGCGCAGTGGGGGGTGCGGTTCAGCACCGAGGTGAGGTAGGCGATGAGCAGCCGCTGGCGCTGGGTCAGCATCGAGGGGCAGCGCTCCGACGCCCTGTACAGCTCCAGCCGTGCGGCGACCAGGTCGGGGTCGAGGCTGCCGAGCATGCTGAACTGGCTGGGGTGGCCGAGCTTGCTGGCCTGGCGCTCGTAGGCCCGGGCCAGCGTGCCGGTGGCCTCGGAGGCCGGTACGGTCCTGATCCATACCATCGTCGGGCTCCTTGCCGGGGTGGTCAGGTGACGTGCAGCAGCGGCTGGACCTTGGTGGCGAGCAGGTGCAGGCCCTGGTCGGGGTCGGGGCCGAGCACGTGCCAGGCCAGCGCGCCCCGCAGCCCCGCCTCGGCGTAGGACCGCAGCCGCTCGGCGACGTGCTCGGGGTCGCCGGCGGCGGCGAACACCTCGACCAGGTCGTCGCTGACGCGGGCCGCGCCCGCCTTTACGCCGTGGGCGGCGACGGTGCGGCGCACCTCGGCGACCTGATCAGGGTCGGCGCCGGCCTGGTCGACGACCACGCCCTCCACGCGCCACAGGTAGTAGGCCAGCACCGGCTTGGCGGCGGCGCGGGCGGCGCGCGGGTCGGCGGCCACGCTGGTGAGCACGTTGGCGATCAGGTCGACCGCGCCCGCCTTGCGGCCGGCGCCGGCGGCGCCCCAGGCGACCTGCTCGGCCGCCCACCTGGTGTAGCCGGGGCTGGTGATCGCGCCCAGGTAGGCGCCGTCGGCGAGCGCCCCGGCGGCCTGCAGCATGCGCTGGTTGACCGCACCGACATACAGCGGCAGGTCGCGGCGCAGCGGCGCAAAGTCCAGCGCCCCGTCAGCGCGGGCGGTGAAGATCTCCACGCTGGGCCGGGGCTCGTCGCGCAGCATCGCCCGCACGATCTGGATCGCCTCCACCATCGCCGCCAGCGGCCGGCGGGTGCGCTGGTCAGCCTCGCCGAGCGCCTCGAGGGTCCACAGGCCCGCGCCCAGCCCCATCCGCAGGCGCCCGTCGCTGGCCTCGTCGAGGGTGGCGGCTTCCATGGCGATCAGGGAGGGGTGGCGCCAGAACGGGTTGACCACGCCGACGCCAAGGCCGATGCGGCGGGTGCGGGCGGCCAGGGTGGCGGCCACGCTGGTGACGCTGCGACCGTGGGAGCTTTCCGGCACCCACACCTCCGCCAGGCCGAGCTGCTCGGCGCGCTGGGCCAGCGCCACGGTCTCGGCGATGGGGCCCTCGTTGGAAAGGGCCAGTCCAAGACGCACCCAGGTCCTCCTCAGGGGGTGAGCCCGATCGACGGGTCGATGAACTCGTTGGTGGCCAGGTCCTCGGGCTTGAGCCCTGGCCGCACCGGCTGCTTCCGCCCGGCCATGATCGGCCCCACGATATCCAGCACCCGTTGGATCCGCGCCATGTCGAAGTTCCCGAGCGTCCGGTCAGGGCCATTGTCGACAATCCCCAGCCGGCGCTGCTGGGTGGCGCTGAACGCGGCCTGCCCCAGGCTGTAGGGAAAGCCGACCTTGTAGCGGTTGTTGAGGTCCACGACCAGGCGGTTGACCGCCTCCGGACGGGCCAGGTAGTCGATCTGGGCGCGCTGGATCATCGGCACCAGCCGCTCCAGGCACGGCGCCAGCTTGGCCTTGCGGTCCGAGCGGACCACCACCGCCTCCGGGTAGATCGGATAGCCGGTGTCGTTGATGAGCTGAAAGGCGACCGGGCGGTGCCAGCCGGGCAGCAGGTGCTCGAAAATGTACGGCTCGTTGGTGGAGAATCCCTGCTGGGCGATCCGCCCGCCCGAGGCGACATAGGCCGCCGGGGAGCCGTCGAAGCTGCCGTCCACCTGCCCCCGCCGCAGGATCCCGGAGCCCAGCAGGTACTCCATGTAGGTCGCCGATTTGAAATACAGCACCTTGGTGTTGGTCTGGCCGATGTCGGCGATCGTATGCCAGTCGGGGTGGACCTTTGGGTCCCACATGACCATGTACGGCGCCACCTCGAACGGCGCCACCACCGCGGTCACCGGCTGGCGCGGCGACGTGGAGATGGCGTCGTCGGTGGCGACCTCCCCCAGCGTGATCGAGGGGTCCAGGTACATGGTGGCGGCGGCGCTCTGGAACCCGACCGCCGGCCCGCCCGCGCGAAGCTCAATGCGCACTCCGGTGCTCCTGCCGCCGTGGGAGACCAGCGGCCCGGTGACCCGTTTCCTGCCGGCGTCGATGGTGAAGCCGGGGCCGAGGAGCTGGTACAGCGCGCCGTGCTCGGCCTGCGGCACCCACGGCGTCTGCACCACCACCGGATCGGGACAGACCCCGCGCAGGTCGAGCCGGTTGCCGGAGCGTGCGGTCGCCTGGAATCCCGGCCGCTCGCCGCCGCACGCGGCGAGCAGCGTCACCAGGACGGCGGCTCCAGTCATCGCCAGCGCTCGGCGCGATCTCGTGAGCATCGTGGTCGTCCTCAATTTCTCGAACCCCCTCGGCGGCGGCGCACGAAAATCTGGCGGGTATAAGTCCCGCGAATTTCTTCTTCTAAATCCTATGCTGCCACGATGACCCTGTTCGCAGCAAATTCAATGTAAAATAGAAGCCCCGCCTGTTTTCTACAGGCTCGCCGAAGAGGATTCGAGGTCACCCGTGCGGGCGGCCCCCGGCGGGGTGGATATTGCGGGCGGCCAGCACGTGCGAGCGCATGACGGATCCCGCCCACTCCCCGTCCCCCGTCTCCAGGGCGGCGAGCAGCTCACGGTGGTGCGACATGCTGCGCGCCAGCTGCCCCGCCGAATAGCGGCGGAACGTCCGGTACACCAGCGGCGCCTCCATCAGCGAGGACACCAGCACCGGCAGGCGCTTCGACCCTGAGGCCGCCAGGATCCCCTGATGGAACCGGTTGTTCAGCTCCGCCACCCGCTCGAAATGGTCCGGCCCGCCCTCGGCCAGCGCACGGTCCATGGCGTCGCACAGCTCCCCCAGTCGGGCCAGCGTCTCGTGGTCGATCCGCGCCGCCGCCAGCCGCGCGCCGAAGCCCTCCAGCAGCGCACGCAGCGCGAAGATCTCCCGCAGGTCCTCGTCGCTCCAGGAGGCAACGTGGGCGCCGCGGTTCGGCATGAACTCGACCAGGCCCTCGGCGTCCAGGCGCCGCAGCGCCTCGCGGACCGGGGTGCGGCTGACGCCGATGCGCTCGGCCAGCTCCTCCTCGCGCAGGCGGCCGCCGGCGGGATGCTCCCCGCTGAAGATGCCGTTGCGGATGGCCTCGTAGGCCCGCTCCACCGCGGTGTGAGGGGCCCTCGACGCCATGGCTGCCCTCCTGCAAGCGAACTGGGGACTTCGCGCGTGTCCGTATTCCATACCCTGCAACCGTTGCTACTCCACCTCTGCCGTGGTGCCCTGGCTCGGGACCACGCCTCGTGGGAGGGAAGCCATGTCGCAGCTCGAGGACGTCTTCCGCTACGTCGACCAGCGCCGGGAGGAGCTGCTCGCCCGCCTGGTCGCCTACGCCAGCCAGCCCAGCGTGAGCGCCACGGGCGAGGGCGTCGCCGACGCCGCCCAGCTCGCGCGCGACGCGCTGGAGCGTGCCGGTCTGCGGGCGCGGATCCTGGAGACCGGCGGCTCACCGGTCGTGCTCGGCACCGGGCCCTCGCGCCCGGACCAGCTGACCGTGCTGGTCTACGGCCACTACGACGTACAGCCGCCCGACCCGGTCGAGGCCTGGACGAGCCCGCCCTTCCAGCCGACCCTGCGCGACGGCCGCCTGTACGGGCGCGGCACCGGCGACAACAAAGGCCAGCACCTGGCGCAGATCCTCGGCATGGAGGCGCTGCGCGCCTGCGATGGCGAGCTGCCCTGCAATGTCAAGGTGCTGCTCGACGGCGAGGAGGAGGTCGGCAGCCCCAACCTGCCGGCGTTTGTGGAGGGCCACCGCGACCTGCTGGCCGCGGACCTGGCGATCTGGACGAGCCGGCGGAGCGAGGGTTCTACGAGCGGCTGGTGGCGTGGCCGACCTTCACCATCAACGGCCTGCACGGCGGCTACGGCGGTCCGGGAAGCCAGACGATCCTGCCCAACGAGGCGGTCGCCAAGTGCGACGTGCGCCTGGTGCCCGACCAGCGCGCCGACGACGTCCTCGCCAAGCTCCGGGCCCACGTTCGGCGGCACGCACCAGAGGTGGAGCTGGTCTCCGGCGGCTCGATGGAGCCCTCGAGGACGCCGGTCGACTCGCCGTTCACCGAGCCGATCCGCCGTGCCATGGCCGCGGCGCTCGGCGAGGAGCCCCTGCTGGTCCCGCCGCTCGGCGGCAGCCTGCCCATCTCGGTCTTCACGCGGCTGCTCGGCCTGCCCACCTTCGGCGTGCCATTCGCCAACGTCGACCAGACCAACCACGCGCCCAACGAGAACCTCGAGGTCGAGCGCTTCTTCGCGGGCATCAAGACGGCCGCCTCGATCCTCGCCCACCTGGGCGCGATGCCCGCGCCAGAGCGTAACCTCCAGCGCGGTCGGTGAGGCCTGCCGGAACCCGCCGGACCGGTCAGCGACCCGCCTGACGCAGCAGCTCGGCCGCCCGCTCGGGCATCACGTCGTTGATGAACACGCCGGCGCCGGATTCGCTGCCGGCCAGGTATTTCAGCTTGGTGGGCGAGCGCCGCGCCGTGAGCACCTGGAGGCTGAGATGGGCCAGGTCACGGTCGGCCGACACCGGCGCCTGGTGCCAGGCGGCGATGTAGGGCGCTGGCCTGCCGAACAGGCCGTCGAAGCGCCGCAGCACGTCGGCGTGCAGCGCGACCAGCTCGTCGCGCTCGTCCTCGGAGAGGGCGGGCAGGTCGGGCACGTGCCGCCGCGGATACACGTGCACCTCGAAGGGCCAGTGTGCGGCCCAGGGGACGAACGCGACGAAGCGCTCGCTGGCGGCGACCACCCGCTCGCCCGCGGCCAGCTCGTCGGCGACCAGCTCGCAGAACAGGCAGCCGCCGGTGTCGCGGCGGTGGCGCTCCGCCGAGCGCAGCGCGCGCTCCATCCGCGGCGGCACGAAGGGGTAGGCGTAGATCTGGCCGTGCGGGTGGCTGAGGGTGACGCCGATCTCCTCGCCGCGGTTCTCGAAGCAGAACACGTACCGCACCCCGGCAAGGCGCGACAGCTCGAGGGTCCGGTCCACCCATACCGCGGCGACGGTGCGCAGCCGCCGCGGCGGCAGCCGCCAGAACGAGGCGTCGTGGTCGCTGGTGTAGCACAGCACCTCGCAGCGGCCGATCCCGGGGCGGCTGACGAAGTGGCCGCGGCTCTCCGGGACCGGCGACACCCTGGTGGTCAGCGACGGGAAGCGGTTCTCGAACACCACCACGTCGTAGTCGTCCGCGGGGATCTCGGTCAGGTGCCCGGGCTTGGAGGGGCACAGCGGGCACTGCTCGACGGGCGGCAGGAAGGTGCGGTCCTGCCGCTGCGAGGCGATCACCACCCACTCGTCGAGCACCGGGTCGTCACGGATCTGCGAGCTGCTGCCGGCGGGCTCCAGGTCGCGGGCGTCACGGGGGGGTGGCGCGCTGGGCATGCCGGCCTTGTCGTCGTCGTAGTAGATCAGCTCGCGACCATCGGCGAGCCGGGTTGACGTCTTGCGCACGACCGCAGCCTCTCCTGTGTCCGGCCTCCGGGCTCCGCGGCGTGATCGTAGTCAAGAAGCGCCCGTCGCTGCCGATCAGGTGTTGCGGCCGGCCCCCGCTGGCCGCTGCCAGACAACTGCAATGGGGATGGCGTAGCGTGCCAGCGACGGCCAGACCCGAGTGGAGGGGGATCACCGATGCCAAGCGACGTCCCTGACCTGTACCGGCGCGCCACGGAAACATTCGGAACGTACGTCCACGCGGTCCCGGACGATCGCTGGAGCGCGCCGACGCCCTGCTCGGAGTGGGACGTCCGGACGCTGGTCAACCATCTGGTCGGCGAGAACCGCTGGGCGCCGCCGCTGTTGGCGGGCAAGACGATCGCCGAGGTCGGCGACCGCTTCGACGGCGACCTGCTTGGCGACGACCCCAAGGCGGCGTGGGACGACTCCGCCGGCGAGGCGGTCGCCGCGGTGCAGGGCGACGGCGCCATGGAGCGCACGGTCCACCTGTCCTTCGGGGACTTTCCCGGGCGGGAGTACACCTTGCAGCTCTTCGCCGACACCCTCATCCACGGCTGGGACCTGGCCCGCGCAATCGGCGTGGACGAGCGGCTGGACCCCGACCTGGTCGACGCCTGCGCCGCCTGGTTCGGAGGCGTGGAGGACACCTACCGCGCCGGCGGCGCGATCGCGCCGAGGCCGGAGATGCCCGCCGACGCGGACCCGCAGACGCGCCTGCTGGCGATGTTCGGCCGCGCAGACTGAGGGACCGGGCGTCCCACACCATTCAGCCGGGCGCCGGGAGCCGGCCATCTCGTTCCCGCCCTGATTCCCCTACAGTTGCGGGGGGCTCGACCCCCCGCACACCCGCCGGACAACCAGTTGCCGAGGGCTCCGCCCCCCGGACAAACGAGGTGGTCTCATGCGACGTTGGATACCCCACACCCTCGCTGCGGCGCTGCTGTTGCTGCTGGTCGCGCCGAGCCTCGCCGGGGCGGTGCCGGAAGGCCCTGCGGTGGCCGACCGGCAGGAGCGAGGGCGGCTCCCGCTGGTGATCGGTCACCGCGGCAGCGCGGGCTACCGGCCAGAGCACACGCTCGCCTCCTACCAGCTCGCGATCGAGATGGGCGCGGACTACATCGAGCCCGACCTGGTGTCGACCAAGGACCACGTGCTGGTCGCCCGCCACGAGAACGACATCTCCGCCACCACCGACGTGTCCAGCCACCCCGAGTTCGCCGGCCGCCGGGTCACCAAGGTCATCGACGGCGTGCAGATCACCGGCTGGTTCACCGAGGACTTCACCCTGGCCGAGCTCAGGACGCTGCGGGCAAAGGAGCGCCTGCCCGACGTGCGCCCCGACAACACCGCCTTCGACGGGACCCAGCTCATCCCGACCCTGACCGAGGTCATCGACCTCGCCAAGCGCGCCGGGTTCGGCATCTATCCCGAGACCAAGCACCCGACCTACTTCCGCGGCATCGGCCTGCCGCTGGAGGAGCCGCTGGTGGCGACCTTGCGCGCGGCGGACCTGGACCGGCCGAGCGCCCCGGTGTTCATCCAGTCGTTCGAGGTCGGCAACCTCCAGCGGCTGCACGGCATGATCAGGGTGCCGCTGGTGCAGCTCATCGACGCGACCGGCAAGCCGTTCGACTTCGTGGTCGCCGGCGACCCCCGCACCTACGCCGACCTGGTGACGCCGGCCGGCCTCAAGGAGATCGCCACCTACGCCCGCGGGATCGGGCCGAACAAGGGCCTGATCGTGCCGCGCGACAGCGCCAACCGGCTGCGGCAGCCGACCAGCCTGGTCGGCGACGCCCACCGCGCCGGCCTGGTGGTCCACCCCTGGACCTTCCGCAACGAGAACACCTTCCTGCCGGCGGACTTCCAGCAGGGCAACCCGGCGAGCCCGGTGTTCCCGCGGGCCACGGGCGACGCTCCCGCCGAGTACCGCCTGTTCTTCGGCCTTGGCGTGGACGGCCTGTTCAGCGACAACTCCGACACCGCGGTCGCCTCACGCACGCAGCTCTTCGGCCGACCCTGAGCCAGCGGTCCTAGCGGCCGCGGCGCCCGCGCCGCGGCCGCGCCTCCGCCTCCTCAGCCTCGTCCTCGCCCGCCGGCGCGACCGCCTCGGCCTCCTCTCCGTCCTCCTCGTCCTCCGCCTCTTCGTCCTCCTCGAAGGTGGCCTCCTCGTCGATGAGCTCCTCGTCCTCGAGCGCGTCGACCTCGAGATCGGGGTCGGCAACGACGGCGTCCACCTCGTCGGCGTCCTCGTCCGCCACTTGCTCCCCCTCGACCGCGGGCGCGCCCGTGTCCTCGTCGGTCGTCTCGTCGCGCTCGACCAGCGCGGCGAGCGTGCGGCGGGTCGAGATGAGGCCACTGACCGGCTCCGGCGAGAACCTGGCCCTGATCGCCTCGCTGGCGGCCTCCTCCACGGTCAGCTCGGCAAGCGGGTCCGCCTCCAGCCGCTCGTCGGGGATGGGCTTGGCGCTCAGCACCGAGCGACCGTAGGAGCCGCGCGCGAGCCGCTCCTCCGCCCGCTCCAGAGCCGACCAGCGATCCCTGAGCGAGCGGCTGACCGCGCGGCCGGTCTCCTCCGCGATGCGCCAGTTGGCATCGTCGACCTCGTCACCCTGGTCAGGGGCTGTTGCGGCGAGCTCGGCCCGGAGCAGTCGCTCGAGCCGGGCTCGTTCATTGGCGAGCAGCTCTCGCGCTCGTGCTACGTCCATCGGCGTTCCTTCTCAGTTTTGAGGCGAGCCTAGCGTGCGTCTCGAAAAGATTCCCAGGATGGTGCCAGGTGCGCAGGGCGTACGCCATGGGTGACCCGCTAGCCTGGGGACGTCAACGATACTGAGTAACGAGTATCGAGGATCGAGAGGAGGGCCGCGAGCCTCGATGGCATCGAGCGGGCACAGGCCTCCGCTGGCGGGCGCGGCGTGCTGGTGGACTCGCCGCACGAGCGTGCCTGGCGCGATTCGCTGCGACAGCTGATGGAGGGGGACTGGAGCGACGTGCGCCCCGCCACCAGCTACGCGCCAGAGCGCTTCACCCATGCGTTCTACCAGGAGGTCATGGCCGGCAAGCCGGACCCGACGATCTTCTTGACCGCCGCCGACGAGCTCGGCCTCCCCGCGGAATCCTGCGAAGGGAGGGTCGAGCCGCGATGAGCGTGTGGTCGCTGGTGTACGAAGGATTCGATCCTGAGCAGCAGCCTCTGCGGGAGGCGCTGTGCACGCTCGGCAACGGCTACTTCGCCACCCGCGGAGCCGCGCCCGAGGCGCGCGCGGACGGCGTCAACTACCCGGGAACCTACGTCGCCGGGCTCTACAACCGGCTGTCCAGCACCGTCGCCGGCCGCACGGTCGAGAACGAGGACCTGGTCAACACGCCGAACTGGCTGCCGCTGGACTTCCGGCTCGAGGGAGGCTCCTGGTTCGACGCGCGCGAGGCCGAGCTGCTCGACCACCATCAGGAGCTGGACATGCGCATCGGGGTGCTGGTGCGCCGCCTGCGCTGGCGCGACGCCGAGGGTCGCGTCACCCGGGTCCAGCAGCGCCGCCTCGTCCACATGGACAAGCCGCACCTGGCGGGACTGGAGACCACTTTCGTGGCCGAGAACTGGTCGGGCGCCTTCGAGGTTCGCTCCGGCCTTGACGGCGGGGTGACCAACTCTGGAGTGCAGCGCTACCGGAGCCTCTCCAACAAGCACCTGGACGTGCTCGCCGCCGAGGCCGTCGACGCCGAGGTGGTCGAGCTGGAGGTGCAGACCAACCAGTCGCGCGTGCGGGTCGCCGAGGCGGCCCGCACGCGCATGGCGCGGGCCGGCGGGCCGGCGCCGGCACGCCGGGAGGTGAGCGTGCACGACGGCTTCGTGGCGCAAACGCTCACGCTCGAGCTGCGACAGGAGGAGCCGGTGACGATCGAGAAGATCGTCGCCCTGTACACCTCCCGCGACCGCGCGATCTCGGAGGTCCGCACGGAGGCGCGCACCGCGGTGCAGCGGGCTGGGGGCTTCGACGAGCTGCTGGTGGGGCACAAGCGCGCCTGGGAGCACCTGTGGAGCCGTTACGGCATCTCGATCACCGGCAACAACACCCACCCGCAGCTCGTGCTCAACCTGCACATCTTCCACCTGCTGCAGACCGTCTCGCCCAACACCATCGACCTGGACGTCGGCGTGCCGGCGCGCGGCCTGCACGGCGAGGCCTACCGCGGCCACATCTTCTGGGACGAGCTGTTCATCTTCCCGTTCCTCAACTTCGAGAGCCCCACGCTGACCCGGAGCCTGCTCGCCTACCGTCACCGCCGCCTGGACGCCGCCCGCTGGCTGGCACGGGAAGAGGGCCACGAAGGCGCCTGCTACCCGTGGCAGAGCGGCTCGAACGGGCGCGAGGAGACCCAGCGGCTGCACCTGAACCCGCGCTCCGGGCGCTGGCTGCCCGACAACTCGCACCTGCAGCGCCACGTCAACATCGCCATCGCCTACAACGTCTGGCAGCACTACCAGGTCACCCGCTCGATCGAGTTCCTGCGCTTCACGGGCGCGGAGATGCTGATCGAGATCGCCCGCTTCCTAGCGAGCGTGGCCAGCTACAACCCGGCCCTCGACCGCTACGAGATCCGGGGGGTGATGGGGCCCGACGAGTACCACGACGCCTACCCGGGCACCGACCGCCCGGGGCTCGACAACAACGCCTACACCAACGTCATGACCGTGTGGGTGCTGCTCCGTGCGCTCGAGGCGCTGGAGGCGCTGCCACTCCACTACCGCCACGAGGTGCTCGCCGAGCTGGGCCTGGCCGACCTCGAGCTGGAGCGCTGGCGGGACATCTCCCACAAGATGCGGGTGCCCTTCCACCAGGACGGGGTCATCAGCCAGTTCGAAGGCTACGAGCAGCTCGAGGAGCTGGACTGGGACGCGTACCGCCAGAAGTACGGCGACATCAAGCGGCTGGACCGCATCATGGAGGCCGAGGGCGACACCCCCAACCGCTACAAGGTCTCCAAGCAGGCCGACGTGCTCATGCTGCTGTACCTGCTGTCTGTGGAGGAGCTGCGGGAGCTGCTCGGCAGGCTCGGCTACGAGCTGCCCTCTGACGCCATCCCGCGCACCATCGCCTACTATCTCGCCCGCACCTCGCACGGCTCCACCCTGAGCGGCATGGTGCACGCCTGGGTGCTGGCCCGCTCCGAGCGCGAGCGCGCCTGGAAGTTCCTGCTGGAAGCCCTGGAGAGCGACGTCTCGGACGTGCAGGGCGGCACCACGGCCGAGGGGGTGCACCTGGGCGCCATGGCCGGCACGGTGGACATCGTGCTGCGCGCCTTCAGCGGCATGGAGGCGCGCGGCGACGTGCTGCGGTTCAACCCCGCCCTGCCCGCCGAGCTGCCCGAGGTGCGCTTCAGCGTCCACTACCGCGGCCACCGGGTCGAGGTGACCATCACCGGCGAACGCTTCCGGGTCACCGCCCGTCCCGGCCCCGGCCGGCCGATCAAGCTCGGCGTGGGAGAGAAGGTGATCGACCTGGAGCCCGGCGCCACGGTCGAGCTGGACCTGGACCCGGTAGCGTGAAGCGCCTCGCCACGCCGCCAGAGCGGACCGCGCTGTGCCTGGACTTCGACGGCACCCTCGCGCCGATCGTCGCCGATCCCGACGCCGCCAGGCCGCTCGAGGGTACCGTGGCGCTGCTCGGCCGCCTGGCGGGCAGCTTCGCCGCGGTGGCGCTGATCTCCGGCCGTCCCGCCGGGTTCCTGGCCGCCCACGCCGCCGCGCCCGGCGTGCGGCTCCTCGGCCTGTACGGCCTCGAGGAGGTACGCGACGGCGAGGTCCGGGTCGACCCGGAGCTGGCGGCCGCGCAGCCGGCGGTGCGTGCCGCCCTCGCCGACCTCCAGGCGGCGCCGGCCGTCCGCGAGTCGGGTGCCTACCTGGAGGACAAGGGCAATGCGCTGGCCGTGCACCTGCGCCGCGTGCCAGAGCCGGAGCGCTGGACGGGGCCGATCGAGGCGATCGCGCGCCAGGTCGCCGGCAGGCATGGGCTCGAGGTCCTTCCCGGCCGGCTGGTGTGGGAGCTCAAGCCCGCCGTGCGGCGCGACAAGGGCGATGCCGTGCGCCAGGTGGTCGCCTCCTCCTCGGCCGCCGCCGTGGTCGTGGCCGGCGACGACCGCGGCGACCTGCCCGCCTTCGAAGCGGTCGCCGACCTGGTCGAGCGCTCCGGGCTGGAGGGCCTGCGCATCGCCGTGCGGTCGGGGGAGGCCCCGCCAGACCTGCTCGACCGGGCCGACCTCGTGGTCGACGGCCCCGAAGGCCTGCGCGCCTGGCTCGAGGCCCAGCTCGCCTGAGCCCCGGCTCAGCTCAGCGTCGCGGGGTCGACCTTGTTGTTGACGGCGATCTGGGTGAGCGAGATGTACGCCGAGGACTGGTCGAACTCGAACTTGGTGACACTGGGCGTCAGGATCGTGATGTTGTTGGACCACAGGTACGGCACCCAGGGCACCACCTGCTCCATCAGCTTCTTGTCCAGGTTCGCCCAGCAGGACGTGCGGTTGGGGTTGGTGGCCGGGATCTGCCCGCAGGCGGCCACATCGGCGTCCACGCTGGGGATTTTCGTCCCGCTGGGGATGGTGATCGACAGCTCGGCGGCCTTGGCCGGGGTCAGTCCGACCAGCGAGTAGTTGACGTTGCCGGACGCGTTGATCGACGAGCTGCCGAACAGCGGCGCGGCAAAGGTGTAGGCGTCGGCGTAATCCTTGATCCAGCTCGGGTTCAGCGCGATCGGGATGCGGTTCTTGACCGTCTGGATCGTGGTGTAGGCAGCCCCCGTCGCCAGCTCGCGCGGTGTCACCCGGATGCCGAGCTTGGCAAGGCCGGAGACCACCACCGGCTCCATGTCGGTGAACGGGGTCACGTTGCGGCTCATGATCACCAGGCCCCTGCACTGTGCCGCGTCGCAGGTGCCGTCCTTGTTGCTGTCGTACCGGGACTGCTTCATCTCCGCCTGCGCCTTGGCGAGGTCGCCGTGGAAGTCAGGCGTGGCGTAGGGGTTGTAGGACTGGTCGAGCTGGTTGTTCAGCAGGGTGGGCGGCATGATGTGGGTCGCGATCTGGCCGAACGTCGAGCCGCCCCAGGTCTGCAGGATCGCGGCCTTGTCGAGGACGAAGCTGACCGCCTTGCGGACGTGCAGGTCGTCGAACGGCGGCTCGGCGAGGTTCATGGTGATGTACCAGGTCTGGTCGTCGGGGCTGGAGCGCAGGAACTTCTTCTTGGCCGGGTCGGTGAGGTACTGCGCCAGGATCGACTTGGGCGGCTGGTTGACGTAGGACGCGTCGAGCGCGCCGGACTGCACCTTGTTGAAGATGTCCTGGACGTTGGTGTCGACCACGATCTGGATGCCGTCGAGGTAATTGGCGAGCAGCTTGTCGGCGCCCTGGTCGTGGTTGGGGTTGCGCACCATGATCAGCTTCCTGGTCGGGTCGAAGCCCGAGATCGGCTTCATGGCGCCGCACGAGGAGACGTTGAGCTGGTCGGAGCCCTTGATCATGTAGGGGCCCGAGGAGATCACGAAGCGGCCGTAGTCACCGGCCTTTGCGAAGCACTTGGCGACCTCCTGCGGGATCGGCGCGGTGGCCGGCATCGACAGCCGGAACAGAAAATCGCCGGTCGGCTGGCTGAGGTGGAAGACGATGGTGGCGTCGTCGGGCGTCTCGATCCCGGAGACCGGCGCGGGCCTGGGCGCCTGGCAGTCCATGCCCTTGATCACGCCGCAGTAGTAGAAGCCGTACTGGGCGACCAGCGGGGCGGCGTTGATGCGCTCGAAGGCGTACTCGACGTCCTTGGAGGTGATCGCGCGGCTCAGCGGCGGGCCGAACTTGACGCCCTGCTTGAGCTTGAAGGTGTAGCTCAGCCCGTCGCTCGAGATCGCCGGCGCGTCGACGGCGAGGTCCGGGAAGAGCTTGTTGCCCTCAACCCCGGCGGTGTGCCTGGTCGACATGAGCGTGCGAAGCAGGGCGTGGTATGAGTTGAAGGCGATGCCCACGTACTCGCCGGTCGGGTCGAAGGCGCCGGTGAACCCGAAGTCGTCCAGGGCCGTGCGGAAGACTCCGCCGCGCTGGGCCGCGCCGCCCTCGCCGCCTCCCTCGTCGTTGCCGCCGCTACAGGCCGCCGCCATCAAGGTCATCGCGAGGGCGAGTGCCACCACGCCGAACGCCCGCCGACTCCTGCCCACCATCGTCCGCCCCTCTCCGCCGCCGACCCAGGACATCCACCGAGCTTTGTCCCGCTACGGCCGTATCCGCGTCAATTCGGAAGCCCAGCCTCTCAGAAGATTCTTAGGCTCGGTCCGCGGTCCTGGCCGGCAGCTCGACCCGGTCCTCGCCGGCGTAGAGGTTGAAGCGGCGGCCCCGGAGGAAGCCCGCGAGGGTCATGCCGAAGCGCTCGGCGACGTCGACGGCCAGGCTCGACGGGGCCGACACGGCGCACACGATCGGCACGCCGGCGACCAGCGCCTTCTGCATGATCTCGAAGCTGGCGCGGCCGCTGACCAGCAGGATGCGGTCGGTGAGCGGCAGCTCGCCCTGCAGCAGCGCCCAGCCGACCAGCTTGTCGACGGCGTTGTGGCGGCCGACGTCCTCGCGCAGGCACTTCAGCTCGCCCTCGGGGGTGAACAGGCCGGCCGCGTGCAGGCCGCCGGTCGACTCGAACAGGCCCTGCGCCCCGCGCAGCCGCTCGGGCAGGCCGTAGAGCACCTCGGCGTCCACCCGCGGCCCCGGCGGCGGCACCGCGCAGCCGCGCAGCTCGATCTGGTCCAGGCTCGCCTTGCCGCACACCCCACAGGCGCTGGAGGTGTAGAAGTGCCGCTCCAGGCCGCGCAGGTCCGGCATCGCCCCGCCCGCCAGCTCGACGTTGACCACGTTGTACTGCTGGGCAGCGTCCAGCTCAGGGTCGGTGCAGTAGCTGATCCCGCGGACCTGCTCGCGTCCCGCGACGATGCCCTCGCCGTGCAGGAACCCGGCGGCCAGCTCGAAGTCCTTACCGGGGGTCCGCATGGTCACCGCCAGCCGCTCGGTGCGGCCCCCAGCGGCCAGGCGGATCTCCAGGGGCTCCTCGGTCGCGAGGTAGTCGCCGCGACGGCGCTGCTCGCCGTCGGACACCTCCCGCACCTGGGCGCGGGTCTTGCTGCCGGGTCGCAGTGTCATCTTCGCTCACCCCCGCGGGCTCGATGCGCACCGGGCGCGGCCCGCCCCGCCAGTGTGACAGCGGTCCGGATCGCCTTCACCCCCGACCCACCCGGGCACCCGCTGGCCCTCCTCCGGACCCCGGCCCAGCCGGGCACCCGCTGGCCCTTCCTCGGCCTCGGCCCTCAGGAGCTCGGGATCGACACGCCGATGCCGCCGCGTGTCTGGGTCCCGTAGCGCTGCTTCTCCCGCTCGAGGTCCAGTGGCCGGATGTGCTCGCGACCGGCGAGGGTCTCCTGGTCCAGCCGATCGGCCGGCACCACCCAGGCCACCTCGAGCTCCAGCCCATCAGGGTCCTTGGCGTACAGGCTCTTGGTCGTGCTGTGGTCGGAGGCGCCGACGAGCGCGCCGGCCTCGGCCAGCCTGGCCGCCAGGCGGTCGAGTTCGGCGAGGGTGTCGACCTCCCACGCCAGGTGGTACAGCCCGACGGTGGAACGCCCCGCCGGCGACGGCCCGGCGGCGGCGCCGATCTCGAACAGGCCGAGGTCGTGGTCGTTGCTGGAGTCGGGCGCCTGGAGAAACGCCGCGCCAGGGGAGGGCGTTGATGACGCGGAAACCGAGGACATCGGTATAGAAGGCGACGCTGCGCTCGACGTCGCGCACGTAGAGCACGGCATGGTTGAGGCGGTGGATCGGCATGACAGGTCCTTCCTCAGGTCGTTCTCGTCGCTCCGGGTGACTACCCGAACCAGCTTGAGCGTTCAACTATTCCGATATGATGGCTCCATGACCCCCGTTCGATGGCTGGACGACAGCGAGCAGCAGACATGGCGAGCGTTCCTCGGCGCGACGCGGTTGCTGTTCGACGAGCTGGACCGGGAGCTGCAGCGCGACGCGGGCATGCCGCACGCCTATTACGAGATCCTCGTGCGCCTCTCGGAGGCGCCTGGCCGCACGCTCCGCATGAGCGAGCTGGCCAGGGACGTCCTGTTCTCCCGCAGCCGGCTCTCCCATGCCGTTGCGCGGCTGGAGGAGCGCGGCTGGGTCCGCCGCGAGGACGACCCGAACGACAAGCGTGGCGCGCTCGCCGTGCTCACCGACGAGGGCTTCGCCGTCCTCGAGGCCGCCGCCCCCGGGCATGTCGAGGGCGTCCGCCGCCACCTGTTCGACCAGCTCTCCCCCGCCCAGGTCGGCCAGCTCCACAGGATCAGCCAGGCTGTTCTGCGCACCCTGCACCCCTAAATGTTTCTTTGGAGTTGCTGCGCCGGACCGAGAGTCGGTTCCACGCGCGACCCGCGGGGCAAGGGAGACCTTGATCACACAGCACAAACTCCCGGGAAGCATTTAGCTACCACTTCCGAATGAAGGGGAACAGAAGGCCAGTAATGCTGCTCGCGTGCTCGGGTCACACCTTGGTGACGTTCCTGTCCCGCTACGCCAGCGTCTCGGCGGGGCTGTTGGCCGGGCTTGGGACCCTGCCCAAGAAGTCGGCGCTGACCAGCTACTCCTACCGGCTCTCCCACGACCACCAGCGCAACTTCCTCGCCGCCCTGGACGCCCAGATGATCTCGGCCGGGCTGGCTACCAACGAGCAGGCGATCTTCGACCTGGACTTCAACGCGGTCCTGCACTGGGGCGACGACCCCGTCCTGGAAAAGCACTACGTGCCCACCCGCTCCCAGCGGGCCCGCAGTGTGCTGACCTTCTTCGCCCAGGACAGCGACACCCACAACCTCGTCTACGCAGGCGCCGACCTGTCCAAGGCCACCCAGGCCCGCGAGGTCATCGCCTTCTGCGACCACTGGAAGGCCGTCTCCGGAGCCGACCCGCACCTGCTGGTCATGGACCAAAAGGTCACCAACCAGCGGGTGCTGGGCGAGCTGGTCGCCCGCGGTGTGAAGTTCCTCACCTTGCGCATGCGCTCACCCGCCCTGGTCAAGCAGATCAACGCCCTCACCAGCCAAGACTTCACCACCGTGACCCTGGACCGGCCCGGCAAGCACAGCCGGCCCAAAGTCCACGAATCGACCGTGACCCTGACCAGCTACCCCGGCACCCTCCGCCAGCTCATCGTCACCGGCCTGGGCCACGATGCGCCCACCGTCATCATCACCAACCACCACGACATCACCACCAAGGCCATCATCCAGCGCTACGCCCGCCGCATGACCATCGAGCAGCGCCTGGCCGAGATCATCCGCGCCTTCTGCGCCGACGCCCTGTCCAGCACCGTCAACCTCAACGTCGACCTGGACGTCATGCTCGCCGTGCTGGCCCAGGCCCTCCTGGCCGCCCTCCGCGCCCGGCTACCCAGCTGCCACGCCGCCACCCCCGACACCCTCCAACGCCGCTTCCTCGAAACCCCCGGCCAGATCATCACCCACGGCGACACCATCACCGTCCGCCTGGAACGACGCGCCTACGCACCCGTGCTGCGCAAAGCCAGCCTCCCCGCCCAGACCACCATCCCCTGGTGGGGCAACCGCACCCTGCGCTACGAGTTCGCCTGAACCTTGCCCCGAACCAGTTGCGTGGAAATCCGCGCTAACGGTCGGGCGGCTTGCCGGGCCGTCAACTCCGATGCTCGCTGAACAGTTCGGCAACATCTACGCCGAGCGCATCCGCGCTGGAGTGCCTCGCCTGCGGCTCCCGCCCACGCCGCTGACCGCGCCGACCGCACCAGACAGTACGCACGGAGGCCAGCGCAGTTCTCAATCCCGACTTCCTCTGCATCCCGACCACCATGATGCCGCCTCCACCAGGGTCTCCAGGAATCCCAGTAGCCTGCGCCGGGCACGTCAGCGGTTATGGAGCATTCGGTGACGTCGGGTCAGGCGGGTCGACCAGGCGGTGCTGGTATGCCAGCGCGACCAGCTGTGCGCGGTCGCGGGCGCCGAGTTTGGTCATTGCCCGGCTGATGTGGGTCTTGGCGGTGGCGGGGCTGATCACCAGGT
>WNGA01000724.1_pt1 | contig 50272 bp, 51 predicted proteins | sample 5400061 | NCBI WGS metagenome assembly WNGA01 (sample SAMN13153366, study PRJNA577476) | soil metagenome | isolation source: 100 cm soil or saprolite under grassland replicate 2 | place: USA:California | collected 2016-06-15
CGCCCGCTACCTGGGCCAACGCAAGAACCTGTTCGACCTACGCCGTTCCGCGGTCGTCCACAACCTGCACGTCATCGCCCGTGCGCCCTGGGCGGCCCAGCAAGCCGCCTGACATCGTTAACCTGACCGACCCTCTAGCGGCGCAGGTAGACGCGCTCCTCGTGGTGCGCGAACGCCAGCCGCCAGCCGGCCGAGTCCTCGAGGTCGGCGACCAGGTCGGGCGTCGCCTGGGCGTCGGTGACCACGTAGGCGATGCCGTGGGCGGCGAGCAGCCGCTGGGCGTCCCAGCGGCCCGCCATGATCGCGTGGTAGTCGGACCAGAAGTCCGCCGTTGTCAGCTCGATGCGCGAGTCCACCGCCGGCTTGACCGCCGGCCCGAGCTGGAACTCCAGGTACGAGCCCCAGGGCTGGTAGTTGAGCATGCGACCCGCCTGCGGGTGGGCGGCCAGCCAGTCCGCGGTGGCCGCCGGCGCGGACGCCAGCGCCGGCCGCGACGCCACGCCGGGCACCAGGCGCTCGCGCACGCCCGGCGCCGCCACCGTGATCGCCAGGGCCACCACCAGCAGCAGTACCGCGGTCATCAGCGGTGAGGCCCGGTCGTCGCTCGCCGGCCGTGGCGCGCGCTCCCGGGCGAGCGCGGCGAGCGCCAGCGGTAGGACCAGCCCGAACCAGACGCCGGCCCGCGCCGTCCACAGCGCAAGCGCCGCCAGCGGGACCACCCTGGCGAGCTGGTCAGCGGCGCGTGCCGGGCTCCCGCCGCGGGCCAGCGCGACCACCAGCACGGCCATGGCGCCGAGCAACGCGGCCCCGGCCGGGTCGCGCACGGTGGTGGGCGCCCACTCGGTCACCCCGGCCGTCACCGACCGGTCGCCTGCCAGGTCGACCACGTAGCGGAACACGCCAGGACCCCACGGGTTGAGAAGCAGGGCGAGCACGCTGGCCGCGCCGGTGAGCAGCAGCCGCAAGGAGGCCGGTCGGTCCCGCCGCGCCACGGCGACCGCGCCGTCGATGCCGAGCACCGCGAGGCCGACGACGAAGGCCCCGTGGAGGTTGACCCAGACCGCCATCAGCACCGGGAGCGCGATCAGGACGCGCGGCCGCCGCCGAGCCAACTCCAGCAGGTTCAACTCGACCGCGAACAGCAGCACCGAGAACATCTGCGGCCTGGCGGCGAAGATGAACATCGCCCCGGCGTGCGCAGCCAGCACGCCGCCCGCGATCACCCGCAGGCTGGCCGTGCGCCGCCGGCAGGCGGCCATCACCAAGCCCCAGGCTGCGACGGTGACGAGCGCGTTGGCGACCGCGATCAGCGGGAACCCGCCCACCCGCCAGAGCCCGTAGAGCACGAGCTGCGCGCCCCAGTTCTGGTCCAGCCAGGGCTGACCGGCCGTCGGCCAGGCGAACACGTCGGTCCGCAACACGTGGCCGGAGCTCACCATCAGCGCGCCCGCCCTGACGTGGTAGGCGAGGTCGACCGCGTTCGGCCCGACCGCAAGCTGCATCGCCCCGATGGCTCCGAGCACCACCACCAGCCACAGCCGCGGAACCGTCAGCCACCCGAGCCAGCGTCCCAGCCAAGCCGCCCCCGGGGCAGCCGGCACCGCGTGCCCGTCGGACCCCGGACTCGTGCGAGGGGAGCCGGACCCGCCGCGCTCGCTCCCCCCACGCCGGCTGGACCGTGTCGGCGCTCGTGCCACGCAGCCCCCTTCCACAGGGCCGTCACCCCACCGGGCAGACGCCCGAAAGAGCCTACGAGCAGCGCGAACCCGCCGCATCCGCAAGACTACCCAGCACCACGCCGAGCCACGTCACCGACCCCACACCACCCGGAAAGCTCGATTGCGGCCACCCCGGCAACGTCGTTAGACTGCCGTCACCCCGGGCGTGTAGCTCAGCGGGAGAGCGCTGCCTTCACACGGCAGAGGTCGCAGGTTCAAAACCTGCCACGCCCACCGAGGGAAATCCGCAGGCCAGGGCACCCAAAGCGAGCCGAGCTGAGGGTGCCCCTCGCGTCCCTCAGGCGTCCGTGTTCCGTCCGTGTTCCGTCGCCTGGCGGAACAGCGCGTCCAGGCGGTCGCGGAGCGCCGCGTCCGACTCGGGGAACAGGTGGCCGTAGCGGTCCAGCACGAAGCTGACCGAGGTGTGCCCGGCGCGTTGCGCGACCTCCTTGGGCGAGGCCCCGGCGGCGATCCACAGCGCAACCGCCGTGTGGCGAAGGTCGTGGATGCGGAACCCCGGCAGCCCGGCGGCCACGGTCGCCGGTGTCCAGATGCGACGGCGGAAGGCGTTGACCCGCAGCGGACCGCCAGCCGGGGCGCGGAACACATAGTCGGTCGGCCGCCCAGACCGCCCGAGGAGGTGGACGGCCAGCTCTTCCACTACGCTGGCGGGCAGGCTCACCCGGCGCCGGCTGGCCCTGGTCTTCAGCGGGCCACTGAGGAGCTTGCCCTGTACCTCGGTGATGTTCTCGGCCACGTCGACCGTGCCCGCGTCCAGGTCGACCCTGCTGCGGCGCAGCCCAGCCAGCTCCCCGATGCGTAGCCCGCCGTAGGCGCCGACCAGGACCAGTGGCCGGTACGGGCGGCGGATCACCTCCGCCAGGTAGGCGATTTCGGCCGGGTTGAGGAAGCGCATCTCCTCCGGTTCGACCTTCGGCAGCGAGATCCCCCGGCAGGGCGAGGCGGTGAGCATGCCGGCATCGACCGCCGCCGTCATGACCTTGGCGAAGAGCTGGTAGACCTTGACCACGGTGGCCGGCGCCAGCGGCCGGGCGGTCAGCCGCGCGACCCAGGCGCGCACGTCGCGCTGGCGGATCGCGTCCAGCGGCATGTCCCCGAAGCAAGGCAGCACGTGCAGCCGGTACCAGGTGTCGTCGCGGACGCGCGTGGTGGGGCGCAGGAACAGCGTCGGCCACCACTCGGCGTGCCAGTCGCGGAACAGCGTGCGGCCGTGGGCGGGGTCGATCCAGCTGCCCTTGAGCTTGGCCGCCTCGACCTCGGTGAGGTACGCCTCGGCGTCCTTGCGGCGGGTGAAGCTCTTGGACCGCTCCCGCCCGGCAGGGTCGACGTAGCGGGCCACATAGCGGACGGTGCCGTTGCGGTTGCGACGGTCGATGTGGGCCACCCTGGCGCACCTCCTCTCTATGTGCTCAGGCGGTTCGGGCGCGGGCGCGCACGGCCGAGGCGACCGCCAGGCGGGCGCCCTGCGGGATGCGGTAGCCGCGGCCGTGGTAGCTCCACGTCGACAGCGCCACGGTCGCCTCCTCGGCGGCGGCGCGGCCCCAGGCGTCCAGCGGTTGGGTGGTGCCGTGCCGGCGGGCCAGCACGGCGCGGACGCGGGCGCGGCGCAGGGCGGTGAAGGTGGTGGAGTAGCGGCGGCTCTTGGTCGACCAATGGCCGCCGAAGCCGAGCTGGTGCGCCCAGCGGCGCAGGCGCAGCCCGGCCAGCCGAGGGTTACCGCCCAACTCCCAGCACGCCCGCACCAGCCGGACAACGTGGGGGCGGACGGGCAGCGCGTCCAGCTCGACGGGATCGTTGATGCGCCGGTTCAGCGCGGCGCCCAAGCTTTCCGTGCTCTTGGTGGCGTACTTGGCGACGTAGGCGGCGACCGCCTCGGCGGACAGCTCCCCCGGCCCGGCCGCCGAGATGGCGCGGGCGTCGAGCTGGGCGCCCCAGCGCACCACGAGGGTCACGCCCTGGTCCTGGTCGAGCTCGGGCACCGGCACGGCCACGCGGGCGGCGGCGAGCCTGACGGCCTCGGCCAGCAGCTCGGCGGTGAAGAACGGTGGCGGCGGCGCCGGCGTCGCGGCGTCGTCCTCGAGCGGCGCGGCGTCCAGCCGGATCACGGCGTGGAAGTGGACCGCGCCCCTGACCTGGTACTCGGCGACCTTGCAGAACGACACCCGCACCACCCGGTCAAGCCCGCGCCGGGAGATCCCGGCGAGCTGCGCCAGCGAGCGCTTGGCGTACTCGGTGGTGCGGCGCCACAGCTCGGGCGCCAGCGCGTTCCAGATCACCTGCGCCTGGTAGTCGAAGCAGTCGGGGCAGACCGGCTCGCCCAGGCAGCGCTCGCCGTCGCCGTGGCGCTTCCAGCAGCCCACCGGGCGACCATGCGCGCAGCGCTTGGAGAACTCGCGGGGGCGGCAGGGCAGCAGCTCGCCGCGCCGGTTGCGCCGTTGGGTGTGGACCGCGCCGAAGCTGGGCGCGGTGAAGGTCACGAACAACCTCGGGTGGGACGCGACCGTCTCTGGCGTGCCCTTGCCGCCTTTCAGGCCGGCGGCGATGAGCTGCCAGGCGTCGCGGCGGTAGGTCTCCGCGCACGCGGGGCAGACGCTTTGGCGGCGGTTGCCGCACGCCTTCAAGAGCACGCCGCCCGGCTCGTGGTCGGTGGCGTAGACCTCGCGCAGCTCCCCGGTGGCGATGTCGGCCTGGTCGACGCGGCCGGCGAGGCGGACCGGGTGGGAGCAGTAGTTGGCGCGGCGGACCTCGGCCAGCCAGGCGGGCAGCCGCGCCGGGTCGGCTGGTGGTTCGGGGAGCTGGTAGAACTCGGCCAGGCTCCACGGGTCGGCGGCCCGAGCAGGCCGAACAGCGGTTGCAGCGGTCGCCATGCACGAGCCTCCTTCCAGAGGTGGCGGTTGGGGGGAGCGGGCGCGCCCGCGCGCGTGCGCGGCGGGTTGGCGCCCGGCTCCCAGGTCGAACGGTGGTCAGGGCAGCTCGCGGTTGAGCAGCCGGTTGAGGTCGTGGGCGGGGACGAAGACGCAGTTCCACTCGTCCGGGGAGGTGCCACGCTGGACCCACAGGCCGTCAGGGGTCAGCTCGACGCTGATGCCCTCGGTGGTCTGGTCCTGGTCGCCCGGCATCGGATCGATGACCACTCGGACCACCTCCTACCAGCGAGTGCGGACCACACCGCGCCGCTGGGCACGGCGCACGACGGGGCGGCGCCAGTGCAGCCAGTTGCGCAGGCTCACCAGCCCAGAGGCGGCCAGCAGCAGGACCAGCGCGCCGGGACGCCCCTCGATCGCGTCGGGGATGCTCAGCAGCTCGGCGGCGGCCAGCAGCGCCCACCCCGAGGCGAGGCGGTTGCCGGCCAGGTAGGCGCCGAGGACACCGACCAGGGCCAGCCACCAGCCCCCGCCGCTCATGCCGCACCCCCTTCGGGCTGGCGCTGGTTGGGCGGTGGCAGCTTCGCGGTGGCCTGGTACGCGGCGCGCAGCCGCTCGGCCCTGCGGGCGAGGGCGCTCAGGTCGTCATCCGACAGGTAGAAGGTGCGCAGCCGGACCGGCTGGCCGCCCTCGTGCAGCAAGAACCCGATGCCCCGGTGCGCCGCATCAACGGTCGCGGCCGAGAACCCGGCCGACGCCCAGCCGCCGCCGAGGATGGTGTCCGACATCTGCGGGGTGGTGCAGCGAAACGCCCAACGGAACGCAAACAGGTCGCGCAGGTAGGTCGGGATCGTGTCCCCGCTGGGCTTCTGCGTCGCCGCCAGCACGATGAAGCCGGCGGCACGGCCCCGGCTGACGAGGTCGCGGAACAGGTTGCCGGCCTCCTTGTCGCCGGTGCGGTTGCCGGTGTTGAGGTAGAACGCCAGCTCGTCGCAGACCACCACGTGCAGCGCCCAGCCGTTGGCGCGCTGGATCTTGCGCTGGCGGTTGGCCAGCAGCGCGACGTAGCGCTCGTCCATCTCCTTGACGAGCGCCCGGAGCATGCTGATGCACTCGTCCTGGCTTGGGCCGACGGTGCGGGCGGCGCAGCCGACCCACGGGGCCAGCTCGACGTACTTGCCGTCGAGCAGGGTCAGCTCGCACAGCGGGTCCAGCGCGGCGGTGGCGGTCAGCATCGACTGGCCGACCGACTTGCCGCCGCCGGGCTCGCCGCCGATGAGCACGTTGCGCTCGACCAGCGAGACGGTGACGAGCTGGCCGTCCTCGTTGATGCCGACCGGGATCGGCTCCCAGGCCGACAGCCCCGGCGCGCCGAGGTGCGGCCACGACAGGCCGGGCAGCTCGGCCAGGGGGTCGCGGCGCACGACCACGACGCGGGCGTAGCGGGCGTTGCCGGGGTCGCGGGCGACCCGGAGTTCGCGAGCTTCGAGGAACGCCGCGACCGGTTCGGCGGCGCGTTCCAGGTCGGCCACGGCGCTGCCGGCGGGCATCCGCACGCGCAGCAGCTCGCCCGAGGGGACCAGCCCCGCCTTGACGATGCGGGGGGTGCGGTCGTTGCGCGAGGCCAGCTCGGCGTGACGGCAGGCCAGCTCCCAGCGGCGCCGCAGGTGCGCGCGGTGCAGCAGCCCCGCCAGGCCCTCGCGGGTCGCGGGGATCGCGGCGACCAGGCCGGCGGCGGCCAGGACCAGCGCCCCGGCGATCCGTTCCGGGTAGCGTGCCGACAGCCAGGCGTAGGCGACCGCCAGCAGGCCGACGGCGGCCAGCTCGACGCGGTACGCCCACGCCGGGCGGGCGACGGTGAGCAGGAACAGCGAGCCGGGCGCCACGCGCGGCTCCGGGTAGGTGGTGACGGGCGCGTGCTCCCACGCCGTGGGGCCGGCGCGGACGGTACGATGCGGTTGCATTCGCGGGACTCCTTCTGTGGATGCGACGGGGGCCGGGCGGTTGCGTCGCCACGGCCCCCACCTCGTTGGCGTTTCGGCTACGGAGCAGTCAGCCCGCGCTCCCGCGCGATCCGGCGCACCAGCCGCAGGTTCTGGCGGCACGTACGGACGTGGGCGCGGCAGTCCTCGTCACCTGCGGGAAGCGTCTCAGCGTCGGCGACGATCGCCTCCCACTTGGCGAGGTAGGCGCGCAGCTGGTCGGGCGGCATCTGGCGGTACTTGGCCTCCCAGGGACTGGCGGGCATGGCTACCACCAGCCGCCGTGCTGGTCGAGGTCGAACTGGCCCAGGTCCGGCGGTGGTGCCGGCTCGAACCAGCCACCGGCGGTGGCCTGGTAGTCGGCCGACGCCTGGGCGCGGCCGGGGTCGCCGGCGGTGTACCAGTCGTCGGTGCTTCCCGAGCCGAACAGCAGGTCGAACAGGCTCATGCGAGCCTCCTTCGCGGGACTCCTGTGGGGATGCGAAGGGGGCCGGGGCGGTTGCGTCGCCACGGCCCCCAGCTCGTACAGGGGGTTGGTCAGCTCGCCTTCGCCTGGGTGGCCGGCTCGATCGCGGCGGCGCGGTAGGCGACGCCGTTGCGGCCGTTGTTGGCCCAGGGGTTGGCGACCAGCTCGCGCACCCGCACCGGGCTACCGGCGGGCACGGGCTTCGGGTCGGGGGTCTTGACCATGATGATCTCGGACCTCGGGCGGCCCTGGCCGTCGTGGTAGAAGCAGATCAGCTGCACCTGCGACAGCGGCGCGCCGGTCTCCCGGTCGGCCTTGGGCTGCTTGGTCTCGAAGTCCACGACCGGCTCGAAGTCCGAGCCCACGGTGAAGGTCATGCCGTTGGTGTCGATCAGCAGTCGCATGGTTGGCCCTCCTCGGGCATCGCGCGCACTCCCGGCGCGCAGTTGGGATCGATCGCGCGCACGCGCGCGCGTTGAGAAATGGTGTGGCGGTCTCGGTCTGCTCGCTCTCGGCTCGCCTTACTGACCCCTTGCCCGCCCTCCGTCGGGATGGGTGCCGCCTACTCGCTGTGCAGTTGTGAAGGTTCGTCGTGGGTGGTCCGTGCCGTCCGGCGCCGCGCGCCCGGTATGCAGTTGTGAGGTGTCCCTGAACCTCCTTCTGGGTTGAGCCTGATTGCCATCTGGCTTGAGCCAGAACTGGCTTGAGCCAGTGAAGCATGGGGTCGATCGACAGGTCAAGAGGCTGTCTTTGAACTGGCTCAACCCACCTGTAGGCTGAGCAGCATGACAAGTGACCAACAGCCCGAAGCGGCTCCACGGCCTCCTAGCCGCCGGATTGCCGACGAGCTTCGCGAGGCGATCGAGGACGGGAATCTCGCGCCAGGGCAGAAGGTGCCCTCGGAGCGAGAGCTGGCGCGCCGCTACGGCGCAGCCCGCAACACGGCCCGCGAGGCGATCCGCCTGTTGAGCGAGGACGGCTTGGTCACGGCTGTCCATGGCCGAGGCGTGTTCGTCCGAACGACCAAGCCGCTCCTCCGCCTCGGCAACGACCGGTACTCACCGAAGTACCGAGGAACCGGGCTGTCCCCGTTCCTGCTTGAGTGCGCCAAGCAGGGCAAGACGGGCCATTTCGAGGTGCTGTCCATCGACCGCATCGTGCCGCCAGGCGATGTGGCCGACCGGTTGCACATCCCGCCGAAGACGAAGTCGGTGCTGCGCCGCGAGAACGTGTTCTACGCGGACGCGGACCCGGTCCACCGCGTGACGACCTACATCCCTTGGGCGGTCGCGCAAGGGACGGGGCTGCTACAGCCCGAAGTCGGCCACGAGTACGGCATCCACGGCATCCTTGAGGACCGGGGCCACAAGATGACGCGCCTGCGCGAGGAGGTCACGGCCCGCATGCCCCGCCCCGAGGAGCGCCGCTTCCTGCGCCTCTCGCCCGGTGTGGCGGTGCTCGACGTGCTGCACACCAGCATCGACCAGCACGGCGACCCGTACGAGCTGACCCGATTCGTCATGCGAGCCGACCTGACCGGGCTCGTCTACGACGTGCCCGTCGAGTAGGCGGGGGCACTCGTTGGCCCGCGCCAGCGTCGTCAGGCTCGCGCTGCTCGCGCTCCTGTGGGGCTCCAGCTTCCTGTGGATCAAGATCGCCGTTGGCGGGCTGTCCCCGGTACAGCTCGTCCTCGCACGGCTCGCCCTGGGCGCGCTCGTGCTACTCGTGGTCATCCGCGCGCGCGGACTGCGTCTGCCCAGCAGCGCCGCGACCTGGCAGCACCTCGCCGTAGCCGCGCTGATCGCGAACGCCATCCCGTACCTGCTGTTCGCGGTGGGGGAGCGGACCGTCGATTCGGGACTCGCCGGAGCGCTGAACGCGACAACCCCGCTGTGGGCGTTTGGCGTCGGGCTTGCCGTCCGAGCTGAACACCGCGCATCGAGAAGGCGGCTGGTCGGGCTGCTGGCGGGGTTCGTTGGCGCGCTCCTCATCGTGGCGCCCTGGCGAAGCGGGACAGCCGGCTCGCTCCTTGGGGCGCTCGCCTGCCTGGCTGCGGCCGCCAGCTACGGCGTGAGCTATGTCTACATGGGCCGGTATCTGACCAATCGAGGATTGCCGCCGCTGGTGCTGTCGGCAGCTCAACTCACCGCGGCGACCGGGCTACTCGTCCTTGCCACACCGGTTGCCGGGCTCCAACCGGTCAAGCTCTCCGGCACGATCGTAGCGGCGACCCTCATTCTTGGCGCGCTCGGGACCGGCGCGGCGTACGTGCTCAACTACCGGCTCATTACGGACGAGGGTGCGACGGCTGCCTCGACCGTGACCTACCTGCTTCCCGTTGTCTCGGTGGCCCTCGGCATTGTCGTCCGAGGCGAACCGGCGACCTGGCACCTGCTCGTTGGGACGATCATCGTCCTTGCCGGCGTCGCGCTCGCGCAGAGCCGAGGACAGCACCAGCCGGTAGCAAGGCAGTAATAGAAAGAAATTGAGGTTACGGTTTTTCCGCATTGGTAAGAGCTAGGTCGCGTGAGCTGGTTCACGATCGGGAATCCGGACTTCGGTCGAAGCTGGTGGAAGTGCGATGCACACCGATCGCACCGGAATCTCGATCGCCAACAGCCAGCGGTGTTGCAGGCCACCGAGCAGCCAGCCAGCCTGAAGCGCGTCGCGCGATCCTCACAGGGATGGGGGACGGGACGTTACCTGTGAGGAATTTCTCTACGGGTTCAAGCGGCGCCTGCGGGCGGCGCGCAAGCGCGCCGTCCTCGCCGCCGAGTACCGGGGCGCACGGGTCGCCCGCAACCCACAGCCCGCCGCAGCACGACCCCGCCGTGCCCACCCCGCGCCTGCCAGGGGCATGGTGGGGAGGAGAAGGGTGGGGGAGTGGCGGATCGACCTCGCGCTTCGCGCGCCGCGCCTGGGACCCTGCACCCAGACGCGGACCGGCCGATCTCCGCTGCCCGGTCGAAGAGCTAGCACCCGGTCCGTCCGCCGTCGAGGGCCGGAAAAAAGCTCGTTCGGCTGATGGGCACAGTTCACCAATTTCGGTGAGCTTTTTTCCTCTTCGACCCTCGACCGCGGCCGTTCCGCGTGCTCCGGAGTCCAGCGTTCGCCGCCGGTGCGGCGACGCCCTACGGGCACGACCGAGCAGCGGAGGAGGCCATCGCACGTGGCCGATCAGGGTCGAGCTGCCCCGGGGCTTCGAGGTCAATCACAGATTCGTCGCTTGGGTGAGCAGCCGATCCGCAACCACCCAGGTCGCCACCAGGCCAATCGGCAGCAGCACGGCGGCCGCGCGCTTTACTATGATCCGCTTCGACCGCCAGAACGCGACCCCACAAACGGCCCCCAGCAGCGTCTGGACACCCAGCAGCCACAACGTGACATTGTCCACCAGACGATAGCAGCGATCCGACGCCCCGCACGCATCGGACGAGAATGGAGTCCATAAGGCAAAGAACAATCCAAGCAATGTGAGCGCGAGTTCGACTTGGAACACGTTACGGTAGAAAGGCTCCAAGTCCATCTCTTCTTGACCGCTGGCGGGGCGACTGCCTCGTGCTCGGTCCAGCGCTCACCGTCCCACCAGCGCAGTCCCCAACCGCCTGCCGGGGTCCGGGTACCAGCCCGCCGCGGGCGAACGCTTCCCTTCCTCGGGTGATGGCCTCTCGGGCTTCTCGTCTTGGGCGTCCATGGCCCACCCTTCAACAGCACGCTCCGACCCATCCCGCCGCCGGTTTCTGCGACCGGACGCATGGAACCTCGACACCGGGTGGACTCCGAGCCTGGGAGGCACGGCCCTGCCCAGGCCGTGGATGAAGCTCTCTGCGATGCTTGACGTAGAAGAGATCGCGGGTCGCCACGCAGGTCTCTGAGTGATTGGCGCAGCTGGTACTATCCGGCGGCTCACTGGCGGTGTGTCCGAACTTTTCGGGAGGAGGCGGACCCCTGATGGGCATGCGTGTCGTCGACGGCGCGCCCGTCGCGCCCGCGCTCATCGTCGAGCGCGTCGAGCGCCGCGGGCGGGTGAGCGTCGCGTTCCGGCTTCTGCTGCTGCTGCCCCAAGCCGTCGTCCTATCCGTGCTCCTGCTCGTAGGCCTTGTCGCCGTCGTGCTGGGGTGGTTTGCCGCGCTGGTGCTCGGTCGGCTGCCTGAGCCGATCGCCCGCTACCTGTGCCACCTCACTCGGTACACCACCAGGGTCTACGCCTATGGCTGGCTCCTCACCGACCGGTATCCGCCGTTCCGGCTCTCGGCCGAGGACTATCCCGTCCAGGTGGAGCTGGCGCCCGGCCGCCTCAACCGCCTGGCGGTGCTGTTCAGGCTGGTCCTGGCGATCCCGGCGTCGATCCTAGCTGGCCTGGTGGTTGCCGGCTGGTCGGTGGCGGCCTTCTTCATCTGGCTGCTGGTCCTGGTAGCCGGCCGGGTGCCGACCTCGCTGTTTGACGCCACCACCGCCGTGCTCCGCTACAACATGCGCACGACCGCCTACACCTGGCTGGTCACCGCCGCCTACCCCGGGGGGCTGTTCGGTGACCGGCCAGTCCCAACCGCTTCCCCTGCGCCCGCGGCCGGCCCCGGCGCGGCAGACGCACCGCAGGAGGCAGCCCCCGACGCTGCCAGGCTGCCCGGCCCCCCCGAGGGGCTGGAGCCGCCGACGCCGCCACGGGGGCTGCTGGTGCTGTCAGCCGGGGCCAGGCGACTGGTAATCCTGTTTCTTGTGCTCGGCATACTGCAGTACGTAGCAAGCGGTGCCTTCAGCGCCACCACCACCAGCAGCACCCGCAAGACCACCGAAGCCCGCTCGGACTTTGCAGCGGCGCACACCACCCTGCGCGGCCGGGTCCAGCAACACCAGCAGCAGCTCGCCGCCTGCGCCGCTCCTGTCCAGCTGAGCTGCGTCCAGTCGGCGGACCGTGAGCTGGCTGATGCGTTCGCAGCGTTCGCCACCGAAATGCGTCGGATCGGGTTCCCCGCTTCGGCCCAGGCCGAGGCGGTGGAGTTGGGGGACCTCGCTGACCGCCTCGCCAGTGCCCTCCGGGAGCGGGCCACCGCCGCCTCGCCCGAGGAGTACCAGCAGCTGGCCGCCGATGACCAGCAACTCGGCAACTCCTTCGACCAGCAGGAACGAGTGCTGATCCGCGCGCTCTCTGCCTGAGCCTCCCGTCCCCGCCCACGAAGCAGCGGCCGGAACGCCGACTAGCGTCCGAGGCCAGTGGTTGCTCATCACGGGCCTCACCGTGCCCGAGAGCCGAGCCGTTCGGTCCGTCTCGGGTCCGTGGCACAGCGGCGCCGCTAGGACAACAGCGGTCAGGAGCGGGCAGCACCGGTCCCCCGATTCCGCAGGTGGTTCCCTCTCTGTCTGTAGGCACTGCCTCGGACGCGACGACGGCCGCTACAGGAGTTCGAGTCTCCCCACCCACGGCTGCCGTCCTGGACGACGCCAAGACACCGATCGTGTTCCGTCTGGCCAGGAGGCCAAGACCACTCCTGCGTCCGCGTGAGCTGGCAATGAAGCGGCTCCCGCTGTTCCGTCATTGTTCCGTCACTCGACCCGGGAAGCAGCCGCCAGCAAAGCAAGTGACGAAGACAGCGATACAGGTCAGGATGTTGCTGACCTCGCAGAGCAGCGGGCTCGCCTCTTCACACGGCAGAGGTCGCAGGTTCAAAACCTGCCACGCCCACCAGCACAAACGCTCTCTACCCTCCGGCCGGCATCGCCATTTGCCAGAGATTCGCCAGAGGATCACGCAGTGCATCTCTCTGAGCACCATGAGCGTTGGCAGGTTTGAGGCTTGCGACGACCGACTTGACCGCCTCTGAGTTGCATCGATGCTGCTCAGGGCCTCTGGTAACGGGGGCGATCGGCTGTTGGCTAGTGCGGTGACCACCTACGTTTCCGGGTGTTGGCTGGCATCTTGGGCTGTGCCGATCAATGGTGATCGGCATCTGCCATCGATCCTGGGAGGTGCCGGTGGCACAGCGGGTACGTGCACGGCGGCTCACCGATGAGGAAGGCCGCCAGTTGCAGCAGATCGTGCGGCGCAGCAAGCATGGCTCGACCCGGGTGCGCCGCGCGCTGATCGTCATGGCGTCGGCCAGCGGCACCACCGTGCCAGCGATCGCCCGGCTGGTGGCCGCCGACGAGGACACCGTGCGGCAGGTGATCCACCGGTTCAACGAGGTCGGCCTGGCCTGTTTGGACCCTCGGTGGGCGGGTGGCCGTCCCCGCCGGATCAGCCCTGACGACGAGGCGTTCATCGTCCAGGCGGCCAGGACGCGCCCGGAGAAGCTGGGCCGTCCGTTCACCCACTGGAGCGTGCGCAAGCTCGCCGCCTACCTGCCCGACAACCCGGCCCGGGTGGTCGAGGTGCGACGGGAGCGGCTGCGGCAGCTGTTGCGCCACCAGGATCACGATCAGGTACTTGTCGTCCACCGCGATACTTCCGTCGTCCAGTGCCCGCGAGCGTCTCACCCGCAGGATGAGACGACGGTGAGCCTCAGACCACGTTCAGCTCGGGCCGCCCCGTCCCGCGCTGGAAAAGGAGATCGCGAGCCTCATGGGGATCAAGGTCGACCGCATCATCGTGCTTGAAACGACCGTGGGTCATACCTTGACCCTGAAGCGGTTCCGGAGCTCGATGCTGTTGTGCGCTTCGATTACGAAGTCGTTACCTCGTCTGTCGTTGGACAGAAAGAGGAATGTTCTGGTGCTGGTGTTAAAGAAGGCGAAGCTTCCATCTTCCAGACGATTGACCTCGAACCTGTTGCGCTCCTCGTCGGCGCTAGGGTGCGCTTCGACGATCCGATCTGGACCTGCCATGTCGTTGGACACGAACAGGAACGTGTTGGTTGAAGGGTGGGAGAGACGGACGCGGCCGTCGTCGTCCTCGAGCGCACGGAAGAAGTTGCGCTCCTCGTCGGCGCTAGGGTGCGCCTCGACGACCCGATCGGGGCCCTCCATGTCGTTGGACACGAACAGGAATTGGCCGTTCTGCTGGTCACTGAAAAGGCGGAACTTCTGGGTCGGAAGAATATGCACTACCCAACTCCCTCCTCATGCTCCTCTCTTCAATTTGAGCACCGACGGGCGATGGGGGCAACCCCGCTGTCATGCAGGCACGGCGGCGGTGCGGGTCTTGTGACCGTAGGCCGCGGGCCGGCCTACCCCGGATGGAGGTTGGGGGGCCTGACGTCCTTCGGCGCGTGGATCCAGTACCAGGTTATGACGTCGACGATGCCGTCGACCCGCTGGTTGCGGTGGTCCTGCCAGTTCTCGACGACGTCCTTGGTGGGCTGGTCGAACACCTCGTTGTTGGTGTCGAGGTCGTTGGGCGGGAACTTGTTGAGCGCGTGCTTGAGCTGCCGGACGGCCTTGCCCTTGCTGCCCAGCTTGAGGGTCTTCGAGAGGACCGGGGCAGCGAGCATCGCCCAGGTCCCGGGGCCGACCTTGCCGATGCTGGCCTCCGGGATCAGGCGGTTCCTCTGCCACTTGGTAAGCGCGCCCTCGGTGGCGGCGTCGAAGCGGCCGTTGACGGTGAGGTCCTCCGCCGGCGGCAGGAACCTGTTCAGGTTGCGCTGCACCTGCTCGACCCCGGCGCCGGTGTCACCCCGCTCGAGGGTGCCCGGGAATGGGGGGGCCGGGGGCGCGAGACCCGCTTGGAACAGGCGCTGGAAGCACGCCTCGGTCATCTCGTTGCAGTCGAACTTGCCGACGATCCCTGGGATGGCCTGGATGCGCCCGTTCGTCCCGTCGGTGAACTGCCAGATGTCCGGCGGGTTCGGCCATGCCGCCGGCCGGGGGAGCGTCCCTCCGTAGGGACCCTTCTTGCGGTAGCGGGAAAGCCAGCCGATGCAGCCGGCCGGGAGCTTGGCCGGGTGGCCCATGCGCCCATTCCAAAACGGGATGCCGGTGTAGAACACCACGTTCTCGACTGGCAGGGCGTCCCGGACGTCGTTGACGAAGCGGTCGACCCACGCGCGCAGTTGCTTTGCGGACATCTGGTTGGAGGCTGCCACGTCCTGCGCCGATACGCCGTTGGGTTGCAGCTGCTCCATGTCGAGGATCGCCGCGTCCCCCGCTCGAAACCCGTTCCGCCGGACGACCGAGGCGAAGTGCGTCGCCTGGTCCGCCGCCGACCTGCTCGGGATCGCGAAGTGGTAGGCCCCGCGAGGGAGGCCGAGTTCCGCGAGCTGCCGCCACCGTTTTTCGAAGGTGTCGTCGACGAACCCGGTGCCCTGCGTCGCTTTCAGGAACACGAAGTCGACGTGCGGCTTGGTGCGCTTCAGGTCCACCTGGTCCTGGTGGTGGGCGATGTCCGGACCGAGCTTTTTTGGCATCGATACCTCCCCCTCGACCGTTCCCGCCTCCGGCTCGACCTGGGCCGCCGACCAGGAGGGCGCACGGCCTTGATGCGAACCAGGATCCGGGCACCGTGGTAGGTGAGCCGGGCCAGGCCTGGCTGCGCTACCTGCTTGTGGGCACCTTGAGCGCGGTACCGCCAGGGATCGTGGTCTGACCGGCGAGCTGCGGGTTGAGGTCGACGATCCGCCGCAGCATGACTTCGACCGCGTTGGGTTTGTCGGACTTGAAGTACTTCTTCGCGAACCGCTTGGCCTGCTCGCGCAGGTTCAGCGTCTGCCCCGGCTTGCCGACACGGTGCAGCGCGACCTTCGGGGGCCGCAAGAACCCCATGAGCCGGTCCCAGGTCTTCTTGTCACCTCGCCAGTGGCGTGCATCTGACGGTGGGCCTGGAACAGCTTGACGTGCTTTGCGGTCGGACCGTCGAAGGCCCCGTTCTCCTTGATCCCGGCGCCGCCGACGTTCAGTGCCGCCTGGATGAGCTTGACGTTCCCGCCCGTGTCGCCCTTCTTGAGGGTGATGCCGGGGAACGGCTTGGGCGCCGGCCGGGGCGGCATCCTGGGTGCGGCGAGGATGGAAAGGTGCATGTGGTGCTTGAACATTTTGTCGCCGGGGCTGCGCGCCGCCGGCCCGATCACCACGCCCTTGCCACCGCGGCATTCGACGTTGACCCCGCCCAGGCTTCCTGCGGTGTGCCCGTATTTTGTTCCCTTCTCTTTCTTGGTGTACCACCCGATCGTGAAGTCGTTCGCGTCGCCGCGGCCCTGCTGAAATCCAAGCGTCGGCAGGACGGTGCTCATGGTGGCGGTGCCAAACAGGCGCGTGAACCGGGCGTTGCCCTTCTTGCCCCGTAGCACGTTGATGATCGCCGACATAAAACTCGAACAGTCATAGGTAGTCGGTCCAACGGACCCGATCTTGTACTTCTTGGGATCTTCGTTCTTGGCGAAGGTCTTGGCACGTTCCAGGTCGATCGTCCGCAGGTCCACTCGCCCCCCATACCGCTCCAAGCGCCTACCCAGCGCAGCGCCACATCCCCGCACCTGGCTAGTTCACGTCCTCCGCAGGCGGCGCGTTGGGATCATCCGCGGTGGCGTCGATCGCGTCCTCTTCGCCCTTGGTGATGGCCTCAGCGTCCGCCTGGGTGAGGGCGAACTCCTCCTCGTCGGTGAATTCCTCGTCGTCGTGAGGCACCCAATCCTCCGTTCAGCCAATCGCCGCCAGCGGCGGCATCCCTCCGACCCGTAATGTCCACATTCGCCGATGTGTGCGGCAATGACGGATCGGAAATACGCCAGGGCCGACCTAATGGGATCGCTTCGGCAAATCCTAAACATCATGACCCAGCCGGTAAAGAGGACAAAGAGGCTTCTAGGCGAGGAGTGACCCGTCAGGACCAATATGGACAGCAGGGAGGTGCCCTTGACGCCGTCGCGCAGCACGAACCCGTGGCTCACCGCCGTGGCGGGGTTGGTGCCGCTGCTGGCGGAGCCGAGCTGCTGCAGGAGTACGCGCGGCACCTCGGCCACCTCGACGTCGCGCGCCAGCTGATCGACGGCGTGACCGGCGAGTAGCGCGCGAGCCCTACGCGGCGCTGGCGCCGACGAAGCGCAGCATCCGCCGCCAGGCGTCGTCGCACGCCTCGCGGTGCTGCTCGAAGGCCCGGTCGAAGAAGGAGTGCGGCGCGCCCTCGTAGACCACCATCTCGTTGTCGACGCCCGCCTGGTCGAGCTCGCGGCGGAACCGTTCGATCGCCTCCGCCGGGATGGCCTGGTCGGCGCCGCCGAACAGGCCGAGGACCGGGCAGCGGTAGCTGGGCGCGAGCCGCACGGGCGCCTCCTGGTCGTCTGGACCGCTTCCCTGCGGCCGGCCGTAGAGCCCGATCACGCCCACCAGGCCGTGGTCCTGCGCCGCCTGGTTGAAGGAGATCCGCCCGCCCATGCAGAAGCCGACCGAGTAGACCCGCTCCGCGCCGCCGCCTGCCAGAGAGCGGAGGTGCGCGACCACCGCGCCCGTGTCCGCCCGCAGCCCCTCTGGCGTGAGCCGACGGACGTGCGGCACGTACTCGAAGCCCCCGCCGCGCGCCGTCAGGCCGGCGCTGCGCCCGAAGTAGTCCATCGCGGTGGCGTGCACGCCGGCCTCGGCGAAGCGGACCGCGAGCTCCTGGTAGAACGGGTGCAGGCCGCGGACGTCGGGAAGGATCATGACCGCCGGCGCGCCCGGCCGCACGGCGCGGGCGCTGAAGGCGTTGAACCGGTTCCCGTCCGAGGCCTCGAGGACCAGCTCCTCGCTGCCGGCGGTGCCGGCACCGCCGGCGATCGGGGGGAGCGGCGGCCGGGCACTCGGTTCGAAGCACATCTGCGTGACTCCTTGCCTCACTGGCTACGGGCGTGCCGTTCGCTCCGAGCGGGACGGCGCCGGCGATGATACGGCCGCGTGCGTGGCGCTCGACCCTCCACGGTGCTCGTCGCGGGCGCCCCGTCAGCTCGTTCCGCCAGGGCAACTTTGACAAGAAAATGTCAAGGTTGTAGCGTGCCGGCCATGAACCAGGAGCTGGAACGCCTCGCCCTGCGCCACGGGATCCGGCCGGGGCTGCGCGAGAACGTCGGGCAGGCCGCGGCACGGCTCGGCACCACGCCGCGCATGCTGCGCTACGCCGAGCAGCTCGGCCTGGCCGCGCCGGAGCGGGGTGGTGGCAACTACCGCGTCTACGGGGAGCGCGACCTGCTCGCGGCGGCCTACGGGAACGCGCTGGCGGCCAGGTACCGGGTCACCCCGGCGGCGCTCGGGTTCGGGCTGCGCGTCCTGGCCGAGCGGGAGCTGGCCGGGCGCCTGCGCACCCTCGCCAGCCTCGCAGGGCGCCGCGGTCCCGCGGCGCGGCGCGGCGGCGACCCCGCGCGGTCGGCGGCGCTGGACTTCGAGACCAGCAAGGCGCGGCGGCTGCTGCGCCTGGCGAGCTGAGACAGGAGGTGGCCCGTAGCCGCGCGCTGGCTGGACTGAGGAGCGACGAAGGAGCGACGAGGGAAGCCAGCGCACAAGCGGCGAAGGGCCACCGACGTTTGAACAGAGGAGACCGTCATGGACGTGATGCTGAAGGACCGCGCCCTGGCACCGGAGGGCCGCGCCAAGGTCGAGTTCGCCGCCGGGCGCATGCCGGTGCTGCGGGCGGTCACGGCGGAGCTGGAGGCCACCCGCCCGCTGCAGGGACTGCGCGTCGCCGCCTGCCTGCACGTCACCACGGAGACCGCCAACCTCTGCCGGGCGCTGGTGGCCGGCGGCGCGGAGCTCGCCCTGTGCGCCTCCAACCCGCTGTCCACCAAGGACGACGTGGCCGCCGCCATCCACGAGGACCTCGGCGTGCGGGTGTACGCCGTGCACGGCGACGACCTCGACGCCTTCCACCAGCGGATCGAGCGCGCGCTGGCGATCGGCCCGCAGCTGGTGCTCGACGACGGCGCCGACCTCACCACCACCATGCACACGCGCCACCCTGAGCTGCTCGACGCGGTGCTCGGCGGCACCGAGGTGACCAGCGCCGGGGTGCAGCGGCTGCGCAACATGGCGCGGGAGGGCGCGCTGCGCTGGCCGATGCTGTCGCTCAACGACGCGCTCACCAAGCACCTGTTCGACAACCGCTACGGCACCGGCCAGAACACGGTCGACGGCATCCTGCGCGCCACCAACGTGCTGCTCGCCGGCGCGGTGCTGGTGGTGGCCGGGTACGGCTGGTGCGGGCGGGGGATCGCCATGCGGGCGCGAGGCATGGGCGCCAGGGTGATCGTGGTCGAGGTCGACCCGATCAGGGCGCTCGAGGCGGTGATGGACGGCCTCCAGGTGCTGCCGATGGCCGAGGCGGCACCGCTGGGCGACGTGTTCGTGACCGTCACCGGCAACAGCGGCGTGATCGACCTCGACCACCTGCGGGCGATGAAGCCGGGCGCGATCGTCTGCAACTCCGGCCACTTCGACGTCGAGATCGACGTGGCGGGCCTGCGGCGGGCGGCGCTGGCGGCCACGCCGCTGCGCCCCGGCGCGGTGGAGTACACGCTCGAGGACGGCAAGGGCGTGGTGCTGCTCGCCGACGGCCGGCTGGTGGGGCAGAGCTGCGCGGAGGCGAGCCCCGCCGAGGTGATGGACCTGACCTTCGCCACCCAGGCCCTCGCCGTCGTCCACCTGGCGGCCGAGGGGCGTGGCCTGCCGCCGGGGGTGCACCGCGTGCCCGCCGCCATCGAGGAGCGCGTCGCAGCCGAGAAGCTGACCGCGCTCGGCGTCCGCTGCGACCGGCTCAGCGACGAGCAGCGCAGCTACCTGCGGAGCTGGCGCGCGGGAACCTGAGCCGCCGCGGCTCACCCGGCCGCGTCGGTGGTCCCGTTCCGCCCACCGGACCCTCCCCTTCGCCGGTAACGCCAACCTCTCGCCGTCGCCACGGTGTTACGGGGCGTCACACCACCTGACTTGCATCGACCTGGTCGGCGCGCGTTAGAGTACCCCCGCCCGTAGTGGCTTTTGTGGCTTCTATGGATGTTTGCCGAAACGTGCCATCGGACTCGTCCGGCACGATCCCCCCCGTCCGAAGAAGCGACCACCGCCTGATGCCCGTGTCGTGCAGTGCCACCAGGGGCCATGGCTGCGCCGACGCCGTGGCTGGCGCCGTCGTGGGCGCTCGCCCGGGAAGGCCGTAGGTGGGCATCGAGATCGTCGTCGAGGGCCTGACCAAGTCCTTCGGGCGCCAGGTGATCTGGGAGGACGTCTCCCTGACGCTGCCCGCCGGGGAGATCTCGGTGATGCTGGGGCCGTCGGGCACCGGCAAGTCGGTGTTCCTCAAGACCCTGGTGGGGCTGCTGCGGCCCGACCGCGGCGCCATCTGGGTGACCGGCAAGGACGTCACCCGCCTGCGCGAGCACGACCTGTACGCGGTGCGCAAGCTGTTCGGCGTGCTGTTCCAGGACGGCGCGCTGTTCGGCTCGATGAGCCTGTACGACAACATCGCCTTCCCGCTGCGCGAGCACACCCGCAAGAGCGAGGCCGAGATCCGGCGGGTGGTGATGGAGAAGATAGAGATGGTCGGCCTGCTAGGCTCCGAGGCCAAGCTGCCCGGCCAGATCTCCGGCGGCATGCGCAAGCGCGCCGGGCTCGCCCGCGCCCTGGTGCTCGACCCGCAGATCGTCCTGTTCGACGAGCCCGACTCCGGCCTCGACCCGGTCCGCACCGCCTACCTGAACCAACTGATCGTCGACCTCAACTGCCAGACCGACGCCACCTTCCTGATCGTCACCCACGACATCGCCTCGGCCCGCCAGGTGCCGGACAACATCGGCCTGCTGTTCCGCCGCGAGCTGGTCATGTTCGGCCCGCGCGAGGAGCTGCTGACCAGCGACGAGGAGGCGGTCAGGCAGTTCCTCAACGGCCGCGTGCAGGGCCCCATCGGCATGGCGGAGGAGAAGGACGCCTCCCAGGTCGAGCAGGAGCTGGCCGAGCTCGGCCACCAGCCGTCAGCGTTCGACGCCGACCACCTCACCCCGCGGCTGCTGCCGAGCCAGAACCTGCCGCTGTCGCCGCGCTGGCGGGCGATCGAGGCGCGCGAGGTGGAGCTGGGCCACCTGGTGATGCCGACGTGAGCGCCACCGTCACCAGGCCGGTGCGCCAGGCGGGCGCCCTGTTCGCCCTGGCGCTCGACGTCGCCAGGGCGGCGCCGAAGCGGCCCTTCCAGTGGGGGGAGTTCGTCAGGCAGGCATGGTTCATCGCCAGCGTCACGATCCTGCCGACGGCGCTGGTGTCGATCCCGTTCGGCGCGGTGATCGCGCTGCAGATCGGCAGCCTCTCGCGCCAGCTCGGCGCGCAGTCGTTCACCGGCGCCGCCTCGGTGCTGGCGGTGATCCGCGAGGCCTCGCCGATCGTGACGGCGCTGCTGATCTCCGGCGCCGGCGGCTCGGCGATCTGCGCCGACCTCGGCAGCCGCAAGATCCGCGAGGAGATCGACGCCATGGAGGTGCTGGCCGTCTCGCCGGTCCAGCGCCTGGTGGTCCCCAGGGTGCTTGCGTCGATGTTCGTGGCCGTGCTGCTCAACGGCCTGGTCTCGGTCGTCGGCGTGGCGGGCGGCTACTTCTTCAACGTGGTCCTGCAGGGCGGCACCCCCGGCGCCTACCTGGCCTCCTTCACCGCGCTGGCGCAGCTCCCCGACCTCTACGTCGGCGAGCTCAAGGCGCTGGTCTTCGGCTTCATCGCCGCGATCGTCGCCTCCTATCGGGGCCTCAACGCCGAAGGCGGGCCCAAGGGCGTCGGCGACGCGGTGAACCAGTCGGTGGTGATCACCTTCATGCTGCTGTTCGTCACCAACTTCATCATCACCGCGGTGTACTTCCAGGTCGTGCCGCAGAAGGGGGCGTGACGATGGCCCTCCGCGCCACCGTCCGCCGGCCGCTCGAGCGGCTCGACGACCTCGGCGCGCAGCTCTCCTTCTACGGACGCTCGATCGGCTGGAGCGGCAGGACCCTGCGCCGCTACCCCAAGGAGGTCCTGCGCCTGCTCGCCGAGGTCTCGCTCGGCTCTGGCGCCCTGGCGGTGATCGGCGGCACCGTCGGCGTGATCGTCTTCCTCACCTTCTTCACCGGCACCGAGGTCGGCCTGCAGGGCTACGCGGCGCTGTACCAGATCGGCGCGGCCAACTTCGCCGCGTTCCTGTCGGCCTACTTCAACACCCGGGAGATCGCCCCGCTGGTCGCCGGGCTGGCGCTGGCGGCGACCGTCGGCGCCGGCTTCACCGCCCAGCTCGGCGCCATGCGGGTCAACGAGGAGGTCGACGCGCTCGAGGTGATGGCCGTGCCGAGCCTGCCGTTCCTGGTCACCACCAGGATGATCGCCGGGTTCGTGGCGATCATCCCGCTGTACGTGGTTGGCCTGGTCTCCTCGTACCTGTCGTCGCGCTTCATCACCACCGTCTACTACGGGCAGTCGACCGGCACCTACGACCACTACTTCCACCAGTACCTGCCGCCGGTCGACGTGCTCTGGTCGTTCGGCAAGGCGCTGGCGTTCGCGGTGGTGATCATCCTGATCCACTGCTACTACGGCTACCACGCCAAGGGCGGCCCGGCCGGCGTCGGGGTGGCGGTCGGCCGCGCGGTGCGGCTGTCGATCGTGGCCATCAACGTCCTCGACTTCTTCCTCAGCCTGGCGGTGTGGGGCGCCACCACCACCGTGAGGATCGCGGGGTAGCGATGCCGACCCGCGCGACCACCTCCCGGATCACCACGGCGATCCGGCTGCGCCTCTACGGCGTGGTGTTCCTGTGGATCCTGGCGCTGCTGCTGGGGCTCGCGGTGGCCCAGTACCGCAAGGCGTTCACGCCGTTCGTGCCGGTGACGCTCGAGACCGGCCACGTCGGCCTGCAGCTGGCCCCGCCGGCCGACGTCAAGCTGCGCGGGATGATCGTCGGCGAGGCGCGCCGGGTGCGCGTCAGCGGCGACCACGCCGAGATCGACCTGGCGCTCGACCCCGCGCAGACCGCGCAGATCCCGGCTGGGGTGAGCGCGCGGCTGCTGCCCAAGACGCTGTTCGGCGAGAAGTACGTCGAGCTGGTCGCGCCGTCCGCGCCGGGCGGGCCCATCCGCGCCGGCGACGTGATCCCCCAGGACCGCTCCCAGGTCGCCATCGAGATCGAGCAGGTGCTGAACGACCTGATGCCGCTGCTGCGGACGCTGCAGCCAGACAAGCTCAACGCCACCCTCGACGCGCTGGCGACCGCCCTGGAGGGCCGCGGCGACCAGCTCGGCGACAACCTCACCCGGCTCGACCACTACGTCAAGCAGCTCAACCCGCACCTGCCGACGCTGAAGGCCGACATCAGCCAGCTCGCCGACGTCGCCGGCCTCTACGACCAGGCGGCGCCCGACCTGCTGCGGATCCTGCGCAACCTGACCACCACCAGCGAAACGCTGGTGGCCAAGCAGGACCAGCTCGACAGCTTCGTCACGGAGGTCACCGGCTTGTCAGGATCGGCGCGGTCGGTGCTCGCCGAGAACGAGCAGGGCCTCATCCAGGTCGGCAGGGCGCAGCGCCCCACCCTGGCGCTGCTGGCCCGCTACTCGCCCGAGTTCCCCTGCCTGCTCGGCGGGCTGACGCGGGCGGAGTCGCGCCTCGACGACGCCTTCCACGACGGCGCGCTCAACATCACCCTTGAGGTGGTCAGGCCGCGGGCGCCCTACCGGCCCGGCGAGGAGCCGCGCTACCTGGCGCACCAGGGACCGGCCTGCTACGGGCTGCCCGACCACCCGCAGGTGCCCGCGCCGGCGGTGCCGCTGCCCGACGGGTCGAACCCGGACGCCGGCAACCCCGGCCTGCTGCCGCCGACCCCGGTCTCCCTCGGCCACGTCTCCGCCACCGCCGAGGAGCAGGGCGTGGTCGACGCGCTGCTGGCTCCGGTGATGCAGGTCCCCGCCGACCAGGTGCCGCCGGTGGCCACGCTGCTGTTCGGCCCGATGGCGCGCGGCACGGTGGTGAACCTCGCATGAGCTGGCGCCGGACCACCCCCGACCTGTTCAAGCTGGTCGTCTTCACCGTGGTGACGGTGCTGGCGACCGGGGTGCTCGCGGCCACCATCGGCAACTTCCGCTTCACCTCCGCCAAGCACTACCAGGCGGTCTTCTCCGACGTCACCGGCGTCCTGCCAGGCGACGACGTGCGCATCGCCGGCGTGGTGGTCGGCAAGGTCGGCGGCGTCGAGGTCAAGGACCGCTCGCTGGCGCTGCTGCGCTTCGGCGTCGACGCCGACCGGCCGCTCTCCACCACCACGCGGGCGGTGCTGCGCTACCGCAACCTGGTCGGCCAGCGCTACCTGGCGCTGGTCGAGGGCGCCGGCGACCCGGCGCCCCTGCCCGACGGCGCCACCATCCCCCTGCAGCGCACCCAGCCCGCGCTCGACCTCAGCGTGCTGTTCAACGGGTTCAAGCCGCTGTTCGCCGCGCTCAGCCCCGACGAGGTCAACCGGCTCTCCTTCGAGATCGTGCGCACCCTGCAGGGCGAGGGCGGCACCATCAACTCGCTGCTCGCCCACACCGCCGAGCTGACCTCGGCGCTGGCCGACCGCGACCAGGTGATCGGCGACCTGCTGGCGCAGCTCGACAAGGTCCTCGCCACCACCGACGAGCGCGACCAGCAGCTCTCCGACCTGATCATCCAGCTGCAGCGGCTGGTCTCCGGGCTGGCGAACGACCGCGGGGCGATCGGCTCCGCGCTGGTCAACATCGACGCGCTGGCCGCCACCACCGGCGACCTGCTGCAGCAGGGCCGCGCCCCGCTCAAGGACGACATCGGGCAGCTCGGCAGGCTGTCGCAGACGCTGCGCGACAACCAGGGGACGGTCGACGGCGTGCTCGGCAGGCTGCCGAACAAGCTGGACACGATCACCCGCACGGCCACCTACGGCTCCTGGTTCAACTTCTACCTGTGCGACTTCGACGGCAAGATCGTGGTTCCCGGCGCGGTCAACACCTTCACCCCGAACTACCACGTCAGCGCGGCGAGGTGCCCGTGATGCCGAGCCCGCCGAGGATCGTCCGGCTGGCGCCGGGCTCAATGTCCCACGCCGCGGCGGCGTGCGGTCGTGCGAGGCGCCTGCCGGACGAGCTTCTAGGGAGGCAGCACTGATGCCGAGCCCGACCGGGAGGCGGCGCTGATGCTCTCGTTCAGGGAGCGCAGCCCGCTGGTGATCGGGGCCGTCGGCCTAGGGGTCATCGCCCTGCTGCTGCTGGCCGCGTTCAACGTCGACGACCTGCCGCTGATCGGCGGGGGCGACGGCTACCGGGCGGCGTTCTCCGAGGCGGGCGGGCTGAAGCAGAACGACGAGGTGCGGGTCGCCGGCGTCAAGGTCGGCAAGGTGACCGGCGTGAAGCTGGACGGCGACCACGTGCGCGTCGACTTCCGCGTCGAGCACGGCACCAAGCTCGGCGACGAGACCGGCGCCATGGTGAAGATCAAGACCGTCCTCGGGCAGAAGTACCTGGCGCTGCTGCCCAAGGGACCCGAGCTGCTGCGGCCGGGCGCCGAGATCCCGCTGGACCGCACCGTCTCCGCCTACGACGTGGTGCAGGCGTTCAGCGACCTGGCCACCACCACCGAGCAGATCGACACCGCCCAGCTCGCCGTGGCGCTGAACACCATCGCCGGCGAGTTCAAGGACTCGCCCCAGGAGGTCCGCGCGGCGATCCGCGGCCTGTCGCGGCTCTCGCGCACGGTCGCCTCCCGCGACCGGGAGCTGAACTCGCTGCTGCGCCACGCCAACGGCGTCACCAAGGTGCTCGCCGACCGCGACCAGGACCTGGCGTCGCTCGTCAAGGACGGCAACCTGCTGCTCGCCGAGCTCGACGCGCGCCACGCCGTGATCCACCAGCTCCTGGTCCACACCGCCGCGCTGGCACAGCAGCTCAGCGGCCTGGTCGACGACAACCAGGCGCAGATCGGGCCGGCCCTCGACCGGCTCCACGCGGTGCTCGACATCCTCGAGCGCAACCAGGCCAACCTGGAGCGCTCCATCCAGCGGCTGGTCCCGTTCGTGCGGGTGTTCGCCAACACCCTCGGCAACGGCCGCTGGTTCGACACCTACGTCGAGAACCTGGTGCCGGTGCCCGGCACGGTGCAGAGCGCGAGGCCGACACGATGAGGGTGCGCGGCTACCGGCCCCTGGTTGTCACCATGGTGGTGCTGCTGGTCGCGGCCCTGGCCGTGGCGCTGTTCCCGCGCCACGGCGGCAAGGTCCGCGTGACAGCGCGCTTCTCCCGCACGGTGAGCGTCTACCCGGGCTCCGAGGTGCGCGTCCTCGGCATCCCGGTCGGCAAGGTCACCGAGGTCACGCCCGAGGGCACCGACGTGCGCGTGGCGCTGGAGTACGACCGCAGGTACAAGGTGCCCGCCGACGCCAAGGCGGTGATCATCTCGCCCTCCGTGGTCGCCGACCGGCACGTGCAGCTCACCCCCGTCTACCGGGGCGGGGCGGTGCTCGCCGACGGCGCCGAGATCCCAAGGGACCGCACCGCCACGCCGGTCGAGCTCGACCGCATCTTCGACGCGCTCAACCAGCTCGACCTGGCGCTCGGTCCCAAGGGCGCCAACCGCGGGGGCGCCCTGTCCCGGGTGCTGGACACCACCGCCAGGAACCTGCAGGGCAACGGCGACCAGCTGCACCAGACCGTCAAGGACGTCTCCCAGGCGGCCTCCACCCTGGCGCGCAACCAGGACAACCTCTTCGGCACGGTGCGCAACCTGCAGGCGTTCGTCACCACCCTGGCGGCCAACGACCGGCAGGTGCGCACCTTCAACACGCAGCTCGCCACGGTGTCCGCGCAGCTCGCCGGCGAGCGCGACGAGCTCGACGCCGCCCTCGAGAACCTGGCGGTCGCGCTCGCCAAGGTGACCGCGTTCGTGCGCGACAACCGCACCCGGCTCTCCGGCGACCTCAAGGGCCTCGCCGACGTGACCGGCATCCTCGCCAGGCAGCAGCGCGCGCTCGAGGAGGTGCTCGACGTGGCGCCGACCGCGCTGAGCAACGTCCACGACGCCTACAACCCCTCGTCGGGCACGCTGGACACGCGCATCGACCCGGAACAGCTCAGCGACCCCGGCCTGTACCTGTGCTCGCTGCTGCGCTCGGTCGGCCAGCGGCCGGACTGCAAGGCGCTGCAGGCCGCCTTCAAGAAGCTGCCGCCCCTGCCGCTCGCCGACGCCTCCAGCGGCCTGCTGCCCAGCGGGGCCAGGCCCGCCTCGTTCGGCGACCAGAGCTACGACACCAGCCTCGGCGGGATCCTCGGAGGCCGCGCATGAGGCGCCCACGCGCCCTCGCCGCCGCCGCAGCAGCCGCGCTGCTGCTCGCCGGCTGCGGCTTCAGGGGCCTCGACAGCCTGCCGCTGCCGGGCGGGGGCGGCGGGGGACGGGCCTACCACGTGACCGTCGAGTTCGCCGACGTGCTCGACCTGGTGCCGCGCTCGGCGGTCAAGGTCGACGACGTCACCGTCGGCACGGTCGAGAGGGTCTGGCTCGACGGCTGGCACGCCAAAGTGCGGCTGCGGGTCGACGACTCGGTGCGGCTGCCGGACAACGCGGCCGCCACCATCAGGCAGACCAGCCTGCTGGGGGAGAAGTTCGTCTCGCTGGCGAGGCCCACCCATGAGCGGCCGGTCGGCCAGCTCGGCGACGGCGACCTGATCCCGCTGGCCCACAGCGGCCGCAACGTCGAGGTGGAAGAGGTCTTCTCGGCCCTCTCGCTGCTGCTCAACGGCGGCGGCGTGGCGCAGCTCAAGACCATCGAGCACGAGCTGAACCAGGCTCTCGGCGGCCGCGAGGACACGGTCAGGGACCTGGTCGAGCAGCTCGACGTGCTGATCGGCGGGCTCGACAGCCACAAGGCGGAGATCGTCCGCGCGATCGAGAGCCTCGACCGGCTCTCGCGCACCCTGGCGGCGCAGACGCAGACCATCGGCGACGCGCTCGACAAGCTCGGGCCGGGGCTGAAGGTGCTCGCCGACGAGCGCGCCGACCTCACCCGCATGCTGACGGCCCTGTCGCGGCTCGGCGTGGTCGGCACGCGGGTGATCGCGGCGTCCAAGGCCGACCTGATCGCCGACCTGCAGGCGCTGCGGCCGATCCTGCGGCGGCTCAACCAGGCGGGCAGCGACCTGCCCAACGCGCTGGAGCTGCTGGTCACCTTCCCGTTCCCGCGCTCGGCGACGGCCGGGATCCGGGGCGACTACACCAACATGCGCGCCACCGCCGACCTCAACATCAAGGACCTCTACGGCAACCTGCTCGGCGGCGGTCGCGCGACGACGCCGGCGCCGGCGCAGCCGGGCACGCCGACGCTGCCGCCGCTCCCGGTGCCGACGACGCTTCCGGTCCCGGTACCGTGCCTGCCGGTGGTCGGCTGCGTCGGGCAGACGACCACCACGACCACCGCGCCGCCCGGCGGCGGCGGTGGCGGTGGGGGAGGCGGCGGCGGACCGCTGTGCCCGCCGATCTGCATCGGCAGCACCGGCTACAACCCCTCGCTGGCCTGGCTGCTGCTCGGATGGACGCGGGGGGCGGCATGATCATCAGGCGCTCGGTGCGGCTGCAGCTGCTGGCGTTCGCGCTGCTGGCGGCGCTCGGGGTGAGCTACGTCGGGGTCAACTACGTCGGCGTCGGCGACGTGGTCTTCAAGCGCACCTACACCGTCGCCGCCGACTTCCCCGACTCCGGCGGCATCTTCACCGGCGCCGAGGTGACCTACCGCGGCGTGCCGGTCGGCCGCGTCGGCGAGCTGCGCCTGCACGGCGACGGCGTGCGCGTCGAGCTGCGGCTGCGCCGCGGCGTCCAGGTGCCGAGCGAGGTCCTCGCCGTGGTGGCCAACCGCTCGGCGGTCGGTGAGCAGTTCGTCGACCTGCAGCCGCGCCGCGGCGGCGCGCCCTACCTCGAGGCGGGCGCGGTGATCCCGCGCGACCGCACCCTCACCCCGCTCAGCACCACCACCCTGCTGGTCAACCTGGACCGGCTGGTCGGCTCGGTGGACAACCGCCAGCTCACCACGGTGATCGACGAGCTCGGCAGGGCCTTCGCCGGGACCGGGCCCGACCTGCAGCGGCTGATCGACTCCGGCGACCAGCTCACCACCGCCGCCGAGCGGAACCTGCCGCAGACGGTCAGGCTGCTCGACGACGGGCTCACCGTGCTGCGCACGCAGAACCAGCAGGCGGGGGCGATCAAGTCGTTCGCGCGGGACCTGGCGCTGCTCACCGACCAGGTGCGCACGGACGACCCCCAGCTGCGCAAGGTGCTCGACGACGGCCCGGACGCCTCGCGGGAGGTCACCAGGCTGCTGCGCACCACCAGGCCGACGCTGCCGATCCTGCTCGGCAACCTGATCACCGTCGGCCAGGTGACCAGCGCCAGGATCCCCGGCCTGGAGCAGATCCTGGTGGCCTATCCGCAGCAGGTGGCCGCCACCTTCACGGTCGCCCCCGGCGACCGCACCGCGCACTTCGGCCTGGTCCTCAACATCGGCGACCCCTCGCCGTGCACCCGCGGCTACGAGGGCACCGACAAGCGGGTTCCTCAGGAGACGTCGGCGAGGACGGCCAACGCCGGCGCCCACTGCGCCGAGCCGCGCGGCAGCCGCATCGACGTGCGCGGGGCGCAGAACGCGCCGCGCGCGGGTCACTCCGGCGCCTCTGGCGGCTCGCCGTCCGGCGCGCCGGGCCAGGGCGCCGGGGCCAGCCCGGCGCAGGCGGTCTACGTCGCCGGCTACGACCCGGCGACCGGCCAGGCGATCGGGCCGGACGGCGAGCCGATCACGATCGGCTCGTTCGGTGGCCAGCAACGCTATCTCGGGAAGGATTCTTGGACGTGGTTGCTCATCGGTCCACTCGCCGGCTGACGGCGTTGCGCCGCCTCGGCTCCGGCTGGGGGCGGTTGCTGCCCAGCGGCGAGGCCAGTCGCCCGGCCCTGGTCGGGCTCGCACTGCTCCTGATCGTCCTGCTGGTGGGGGCGGGGTTGCTCGGCCGGCGCGTGCACGGCTACGGCTCGCAGGAGTCGCGCCGCCAGGCGGCCCTGACCGCCGCGCGCCAGATGGCGGTCAACTTCACCACCCTCGACTACCGCCACGGCAAGGCCGACCTGCAGCGGGTCATGGACGGGGCCACCGGCGACTTCAAGGAGGAGTTCGGCAACGGCTTCGACCAGCTCGGCACGATCATCAGCCGGAACCAGGCGGTGTCGCAGGGTCAGGTCCTCGAGGCCGGGCTGGTCTCGAGCGACGCCGACTCGGCCCGCGTGCTGGTGGTCGCCGACAGCACGGTGAGCAACAAGGCCACCCCGACCGGCCAGCGACGCCACTACCGAATGCAGCTCGAGCTGCGCCGCGAGGGCGGCCGCTGGCTCACCTCGAACCTGGAGTTCGTGGGCTGATCCCCCGGCCCACCCGTACGTGGAGCAAGCCGTGAACCAACCTACCGAACCCGGCGACGTGCCCGCCGCCGACCAGGAGGCGCCCGCCGCCGAGGAGGCCGCGGGGGTCGCCTGGGCCGTGCAGATGCCGAGCCCGCGGGAGGAGCCCCGCCCGAGGAAGCGTGGCCGCAGGAAGGCGGGTGCCCGCGAGCAGCCGTCTGCCGAGCAGGCGGCACCGGCCGCCGAGCCGACGCCGGGCCCCCAGGACGCGCCGGCCGCCGAGCGGGCGCCCGCGGGGGTTGCCTGGGCGGTGCGGCTGCCCGGCGCCGAGGAGGAGTCCGTCGCCGAGGAGGCCCGTGCCAGCACGGAGGAGCCGGCGCTCGCGGAAGAGGAGCCGGTCGAGCAGGAGCTGGCGACCGAGACGACCGAGGAGGAGCCCGCCGACGGCAACGGCTGGGCCGTGCGGGTCAAGGCGGCGCCCCAGAGCGTCCGGCCGGCCAGGCGCCGCTCCGCGCCCGGGCGGCGGCGCCTGACACGGGTGCCGCTCCGGGCGCTGGTCGCCGTCGTCGTGGTCGCCGTCCTGCTGGTCGGCTGGCTGGCGCTGCGGCTGCGGGACGACCGCGCCGCCACGGTCGCGCGCGAGGAGGCGGTCGCCGCGGCGCGGCTGCACGCGCCGGAGATCCTCTCCTACGACTACCGGCACCTGGACCAGGACTTCGCCAAGGCACAGGCGAACCTGACCGGCAAGTTCAAGGAGGACTACGCCAGGACCACCGTGACGGTGGTCAAACCGGTCGCGGTGGACAACAAGGCCGTGGTCGAGGCGCGGGTCGTGGCCGCGGCGACCATCTGGGCCAGGCCCGGTGAGGCGCAGGTGCTCCTGTTCGTCAACCAGCAGACCACCACCGCCAAGACCAAGGGCCCGCGGGTCGACCTCAACCGTGTGCGCATGACCCTGCAGCGGACCAAGCAGGGTTGGCTGGTCAGCAACGTGGAGGCGCTGTAGGTGGCTTGACAGGGCGCGATCGCTGGGTACAGCGTGCGGTTATGCAAACCAGGCGTGGGCGCGGCCCGTACGAGCCGGTCGAGGGGGTTGTGTCGCGCGGCGGCGTGACCGCTCGGCGTGGCGCGGCGCCGCGCCGGCCCGCTGGGGGGTCGCGGTGACGCCACCGGGCGCCGCCCGGAGCGGGGACGGCTCGGCCGAGGTCGCCGCCGAGCAGTTCCGGCTGCTGGTCGACCGGGTCAGGGAGTACGCGATCTTCCTGCTCGACCGGGACGGCAGGGTGGCGAGCTGGAACGCCGGCGCCGAGCGCATCAAGGGCTACAAGGCCGCCGAGATCCTCGGCAAGCACATCTCCCACTTCTACCCGCCCGAGGACGCCGCCGCCGGCAAGGCGGACCAGGCCTTGGCCCGGGCGGCGCGCGACGGCCACTACCAGACGGTCGGCTGGCGGGTCCGCAAGGACGGCGGGCGCTTCTACGCGCGGGTGACCCTTACCGCCCTGCTCGACGAGCAGGGGCAGCTCAGGGGCTTCGCCAAGATCACCCAGGACGTGACCGCCGAGCGCGAGGCCGCCCGCACGCTGCACGAGCGCGAGCAACAGCTCGCCGAGGCGCAGGCGATCGCCAAGGTGGGCAGCTTCGAGTGGGACCTCACCAGCGACCGGGTGAGCTGGAGTGCCGAGCTCGGCCGCATCTACGGAATGGACTCCGGCACTTCCAGTGCCAGCTTCGAGGAGTTCTTGCAGCACGTCCACCCCGACGACCGGGCGCTCGCCGCCCAGGTCGTGCGCCGGGCGGCCAGGGAGGGGACCCCGTTCCGCAAGGAGGTGCGGATCCTGCGCCCGGACGGCGAGGCGCGGGTGGTGACGAGCTGGGGAGAGACCGCCCGCGACAACCAGGGAAAGGCGACGCGGGTGCTGGGCGTCTGCCAGGACGTGACCGAATGGCTGGAGCGCGAGGCGCAGCTCAACGAGGCGCACGCCCAGGCGGAGCTGTCACGGCGGCTGCAGCGCGGGTTGCTGCCGACCCTGTCGCTGCGCACGCCCACGCTGACGCTCCGCACCCGATACCAGCCCGGCCAGGAGCGGGCCCTGCTCGGCGCCGACTTCTACGACGCGCTGGAGCTGCGCGACGGCACGGTGGCCCTGCTGCTCGGCGACGTCGCGGGCCACGGCCCGGACGAGGCGGCCGTCGGGGTCGCCCTGCGCGCCGCCTGGCGGGCGCTGGTGCTCAGCGACCACGACCCGGGCGAGCTGCTCAACGGGCTGGACGGGGTGCTGGTGCACGAGCGGCCGTCGGAGGAGGTCTTCACCACCGTGTGCTGCGCCTGGGTCAGCGCCGACCGCTCCCGCGTCACCGTCGCCCTGGCGGGCCACCCCCCGCCGCTGCTGGCCAGGGACGGCAAGGTCGAGCCCGTGCCGGTGCCGAGCGGACCCGCCCTCGGCATCTACGACGACGCCTACCCCTTCGAGGCCGGGGTGATCGAGGTCGGGAGCAAGTGGACCCTGCTGTGCTACACCGACGGCCTGGTCGAAGGCCTGAGCGAGCCCGGCTCGGTGGAGCGGTTCGGGATCGACGCGCTCAGCGGCGCCATGGCCGCGAGCATCGACCAGCCGATCGGCCTCGACGAGCTGGTCGACGGCCTGCTCGAGGTGGTCCACACGGCCAACGGCGGCGACCTCTCCGACGACGTCGCCATCCTGTGCGTCGGGCGCTGCCCGCGGACCGCCGACCTGTCCACCCCGTCCGCCGACGGTGCCCGTGCCGCCGGCGCTTCCGCCCGGACCCAGACGCCCACAGGTCAGAGGGGATGATCGAGGAGCCGACGGCTGCGGCCGCCAGCCGGATCGAGCTGCGCCCCGGCCCGTCCAGCCCGGGGCTGGCCCGGCGCTTCCTCAACGAGCGCTCCGCGGCCTGGTCGCTGCCCGACCCGGTCGGCGAGCAGCTCGTCCTGGTCGGGTCGGAGCTGGTCACCAACGCGGTCCTGCACGCCAGGACCCAGCTCACCCTGACGCTCGAGCTGCAGGCCGACCGGGTTCGCGTCAGCGTCAGGGACCACTCCTCCGCCCCGGTCGCGCTGCGCCACTACCGGCCGGACGCCCTCACCGGCCGCGGCCTCGGCGTGGTCGCCACGGTCAGCCGGGCGTGGGGCGTCGAGCCGGCACGGGGCGGCAAGGTCATCTGGGCCGAGCTGCTGCTCGACGGCAGCTCCGCCACCACCCCGGCCGGCCCGCCCGAGCGTGGTCACGCCGACGGCCCGGCGGCGGCCGGCGCCTCCGACGCCCGCCGCGTCCGGTACCTCGACGTGCCGGTCGCCGACTACCTCGCGCTGCAGGAGCACAACGACGCGCTCTTCCGCGAGCTGCAGCTCATCAGGATCAGGATGCACACCCAGGGCACCGAGGGCGGCAGCGAGCCGCCCCGCCTGATCAGCCTCGTCGACCGGCTGCTGGGGCAGTTCCGCAGCCAGCGCGACACGCAGCGGGACGAGGTCGCCAGGGCGCAGGCCCGCGGCGCCCGGACCGTCGACATCGAGATCGCGGCGCCCCCGGCGGCCGTCCCAGCGGCGCGCGCCTACGTCGACCTGCTCGAAGAGGCGGACGAGTTCTGCCGCTCCGGCGAGCTGCTGGTCCCGCCGCCGCCCGAGCGCGTCCGCTGGCTGCGGCGCTGGTTCGTGGAGCAGATGGCCGCCCAGCTCCTCGACGGCGCGCCGCCGGCCAGGCCGGACGACCGCCCCCCCGGCGCCGAGCCGGGCGCGGGTCGCCCGGCGCCGGCGTAGCGGTCGAGCGGACCCGCACCCACGCCCAGCACCAGCGCCACCACTGTCGATCCGAGGTTTGTGACCCGAAGACGGCTCTTGTTAGCATCGGGCGTTCCCGAGAGGGGGAGGGGCATGTCGTCGAGGACCGCGCACATGGATGCCCAAATCCCGACGGCCGCCGAGCGCCGCTACCAGACCATCGCCGACCACCTGCCCGACGTCGCGGTGCTCGTCTACGGCCGCGACCTGCGCTACGAGCTGCTCACCGGCGCCGCCCTGCGCGGCCAGGCCTGGCGGCCCGACGAGCTGGTGGGCCGCACCATCTTCGAGCTGTTCCCTGCCGCCTACGCGGAGACGCTGGCCGTCCACTACCGCGCCGCGCTCGACGGCGAGCGGCGCAGCTTCGAGCTGGCCGGCTGGCGCGACCCGGGGCGGCTATGGTCGGCCGAGGTGGTGCCGATCCGCGGCGCCGACGGCGAGGTCACCGGTGGCATGGTGTTCTGCCGCGACGTCACCGAGCGCCGCCGGTCCGACGACGCGCTACGGGAGAGCCGCCGCCGGCTCGCCGAGGCGCAGCGCCTCGCCAGGGTCGGGAGCTGGGAGTGGGAGGTCGCCACCGGCAAGGTGACCGCGTCCGACGAGCAGTACCGGCTGCTCGGCCTCGAACCGGGCACGCCGCTGGACGTGGAGACCGGGATGGCGCACATCCACCCCGACGACCTGGACCTCCTCCGGCGGGAGATCGGCCGGGTCGTCAGCGACCCGGCGCCGTTCGAGGTGGAGCACCGGGTGGTCCACCCCGACGGGTCGGTCCGCGTGCTGCTGGTGCGCGGCGAGGGCGTCTGCGACGAGACCGGCAAGGTCGTGCGCATCATCGGCAGCGACCAGGACGTCACCGAGGCCAAGCACGCCGAGCAGCAGCGCCAGCAGCTCCTCGCCCGCCTCTACCAGGCGCTCGAAGGGCAGCACCAGCGGCTCGCCGCCGACCTCCACGACAGCCACGTGCAGGGCCTCGCCGCCATGGGGCTCAAGCTCGACCGCGCCCGCCTGCTGCTGACCGCGGACCCGGAGCGCGTCCGTGGCCTGCTCGACGAGCTGCGCGGCGACGTGACCGTCGAGCTGGGCGCGATGCGGCGCACCATCGGCGCGCTGCGCCCACTGGTGCTCGACCAGCGCGGCCTGGTCGCGGCGGTGCGCGAGCTGGCCGCCGTCACCCGCGACCGCGCCGGCCTCACCGAGTGCACCGTCAGCGACGAGCTGGGAGGCCAGCGGCTCGCACCTGAGCTCGAGACGGTCCTGTTCCGCGTCGCCCAGCAGGCCCTCGCCAACGTCGCGCAGCACGCCGGCGCCGCCCGGGTGAGCGTCCGGCTGGAGCGATCCGGGTCGTCGGCGGTGCTGCGCGTCGACGACGACGGCCGCGGCTTCGATCCCGCCCACGTGGAGGTGCTCACCGGGCACGGGGGCTTCGGGCTCACCTCCATGCGCGAGCGGGTGCAGGGCGTCGGCGGGCGGCTGACCGTCGACAGCGGGCCGGGCCGCGGCACCAGCGTCGAGGCGCGCGTCCCCAGCGCGGCGCCGGCGCAGCCGGCGGGGAGGTCCGAGCGGCCGTGACCCGACCGCGGGTGCTGGTCGTCGACGACCACCGCGGCGCGCGCCGCCGGGGCGAGCGCCTACCTGGTCAAGGACGGCAGCGTCGAGCGCCTGCGCGCGGTCCTGCACGGCGCCCTCGCCGCCGTCACGGAACCCGACCGTAGCCGCTGAGCCTCAGCGCGCCAGCTCGGCGAGGCCGTCGAGCAGCCGCTCGACGTCCGAGCGGTCGTTGTAGTGGACCAGGCCGGCCCGCACCGCGCTGCCGCCGTCGCGGATGCCGAGCGCCGCGGTCAGCTCCCAGGCGTAGTTGTGGCCGTTCCACACGTTGACCTGCCGCGCGGCCAGGTGCTCGGCGACCGCGCGCGGCGTGCGGCCGGCGACGGTGAAGTACGCGGTGGCGGTGCGCCGCGCGGCCTTGCCGTAGGTGGTCACCGACGGGAGGGCCCCCAGCCCGTCGAGCAGGACGCCGAACAGCTCCAGCTCGTGCGCCTCGGCGGCGCCCATCGAGGCGAGCAGCCGCTGCCGCCGGGTCCCTGAGGCCGCGGGATCGAGCGCGGCGAGGTGCTCGACGGCGGCGGCGACGCCGGCGAAGTCGGCGAACGGCGCGGTGCCTTGCTCGAAGCGCTCGGGCACCGAGTCGGGCGAGGAGGCGAGCTTGTCGGGGTGCAGCCGCTCGAGCAGCGCCGGGTCGGCGACCAACGCGCCGACGTGCGGCCCCGACCACTTGTAGGCGCTGGTGGCGTAGAAGTCGGCGCCGAGCCGCGCGGCGTCGACCGGGCCGTGCGCGGCGGCGTGCACCCCGTCGACGAAGACCAGCGCGCCCACGCCGTGCGCCCTGGCGGCGATCGCCGCGACGTCCGGCCGGGTGCCGAGCACGTTGCTCGCCGCGGTCACCGCCACCAGCCGGGTCCGCTCGGACAGCAGCTCGTCGTACTGCCCGGCGGGCAGCTCGCCGCTGGGCAGGTCGACCTCGGCCCAGCGCACCGCCGCGCCGGTCCGCGCCGCGGCCTGCAGCCAGGGCCGCACGTTGGCGTCGTGGTCGAGCCGGGAGACGACCACCTCGTCGCCGGGACCCCAACCCGCGGCCAGCGCCGCCGCCAGCCGGTAGGTCAGGGTGGTCATGTTGGGGCCCAGCACGACCCCGCGCGGGTCCCCACCGACCAGGTCGGCGACCGCCCGCCGGCACGCGGCGACGTGCTCGTCGGAGCGGCTGCTCGCGGCGAAGGCGCCGCCGACGTTGCCGATCCCGGCGCGGTAGGCGCCGGCGATCGCGTCGGCGACCGGCTGCGGCACCTGCGTGCCCGCGGCCCCGTCCAGGTAAGCGTGCCCGTCCCCCAGCGCCGGATAGCAGGCCCGCACCCGCGCGACGTCGAAGCTCATCGCGCCAGGCTACTCCCGCGTCGCCGGGTGGCCATCGTGGGGGCGAGCAGGGAGCCAATTCCAGCCCTGGGGGAATTCCGATTCGAATTCGAGTCGATCGGGGCCTGTGAGAGGAACAGGAAGAAATGCCTGGTAGTGACCTGTATTCGGCGCGCCCACGGGGGCGCCCTCCAGCGCTGGACGCGCTTTGGCGATGGCGAATTAGCGCTTGGTGGCCTGGCGGCATTATCTTCGTGCGGGGGCATGCGCATTGCGTAGGCACGGCCTGCCAAGCTTCGGTTGCCTCCGAGGTGGCGGAGGAGGAGCCAAGATGAGCGTTGCGCAACCGGGTCCGGCAACGACCCCCGCGGTCACACTCCCTCGGTTTCCGATCACCCTGTGGGGCTACGAGCGGAGGTACGTGGACAGCTTCGTGACCGGTCTGGTCGAGCAGCTCGAACGGGAGCGCCAGCGCAGCGACCAGGCCGAGCGGGGATTGCGCCAGCTCCAGCAGGACATCGAGCAGGGCCGGGCGCAGGTACCGGCCTGGTTCTCCAGCGTCGGGGAGGAGATCGACCAGGTCCTCGACAACGCTGGACGAGCCGCCGCGAAGCTGCTCGCCGAGGCTGGCAGGCGCATCCAGGCAGCCACGGACGCGGCCGACGTGCAGGCCGCCGAGCGGCTCCGGGAGGCCGAGGAGCAGGTACGCAAGCTCGAGGAGGGCGCGCGTGCGGCGTTGCAGGACGCGCAGGCCGAGCGGGCGCGCGTCGAGGCGGCGGCGTCCAGGGCGGCCGAGGAGCAGCTGGCCCGGGCCGACCGCGACACCAAGGCCCTGCTGGCAAGGACGCACGACGAGGCGAGGCGTGTCCACGAGCACGCCGACCACGAGCGCCGGCAGCTCGAGGCCGAGCGCGAGCAGTTGGCGACGCTGCGCCAGTCCATGGTCGAGCAGCTCGTGCAGGTCTACGCGCCCCTCGGGCTCACGCTGGTCGACGCCCGCGGCGAGATCCAGGCCCCCGCCCAGGACGGCCAGCGAACCGGACCCCAGGAGCCGAACCCGGCAGCCGTCACGGCCGACGGGCGGCATGCACGGCAACCCGACCTCTTGGCCAAGCCCGACGACGAGGTGTCGTAGCCGGCTCCGCGGTGACCGACGGCACCGGCAGGCTGTGATCCAGGGCACTGCCTTGCCGAGCAGAACCGGGCATCGTGGCGGGTGGGCACGGGTCCGACGATCGGGCCGGCCTCGTCGTGGGGAGAGCGATCGCGATGGAACCTGACAGCACGGCCACGTACCTGGCGGTCGCGGGGGAGCTGGTGATCGTCGGCAAGGAGCCGGACGGGGATTCGGTCCGCTTCCGCGCCGACGACCCCGGCCTGTACCAGCGGATCCCTGACCAGCGCCACCACGTCGACCTCTCGGCCGACGGCACGGTCCAGCTCCGCTTCGAGGGCGTCGACGCCCCCGAGGCGCACTACCAGGGCGGCGCGCAGCCGCTCGGCACCGAGGCACGGGACGCGCTGCTGGCGCGGATCGGCTTCAGCGTGGTCCAGTTCGCCGCGCCCGGCTCGACCCGGGTGGTTGCCTCCACTCCCGCGACCATCCGCGCCCTGATCCTGACCAAGATGGTGGAGGCCAACGGCCGGCCCGTCGCCTACCTGCTGCTCGACGAGGAGGCCGGCGACCTGCCGGCGAGCGGGGCCACCGTCGCGCTCGACCAGATGCTGCTGGACCGCACCCTGAACGTCTGGCTGCTGCGGCAGGGCCTGGCCTACCTGCTGCTCTACAGCTCCAACCCGCCGGAGCAGCGGGCCAGGCTGCGCCAGCTGGCGGCGGCCTCGCGCAGCGCCGCCGGAGTCTCGCCTGGCGGAGCGCGAGGCCCGGTGTGGCTGCGCGACGCCAGCGCCGCGTTCGTGCTGGACGGGGCGACGTCGATCGGCCCGGGCGGCCAGCTGGTGTTTCCCAAGCTGTTCCGGCGCGCCTTCGACTACGTCCACGACGTCGAGCGCCACGGCTTCGCCGGCACCCTGGTCGACTGGCTGCTGGCCCACTCGCAGCCGGGCGCCGGCAACGAGGACGACCACGTGAGCGTGGCCGGCGCCGACCCCGTGCGCCTGTCGGACCTGCTGCAGGCCGACGGCGACAAGGTCAGCCTCTCGGCCGACCTGCTGGACCTCGTCTTCGTCGAGAAGTGAGCGACGCGCTGGGGTCGTCCGGCCCGCATTCCCACAAGGACGCCTGACCGGGCTACGCCGCTCGGCTCGGCGGCCTTGGCGCCTCCCGGACGGCCCCAGCCGCCCGCGCCGTGCCGGCCACCTGCCGGTCCGGCCGGGTCGCGTGCGGCCGGGCGACGGGACTCACACCCCCGCCCGGTCGTACGTTGTATGGGCATGCGACTGCCACCCTTCCAACAGCTCGTCGACGCCCACTGGCGCGACGTGGCCCGGCTCGCGGCCGCGCTGGCCGGTCCCGGCGACGGCGAGGACGCCGCCCAGCGCGCCTGGCTGCGCGCCCTCGAGGCGTACCCGCGCCTGCGCTCCACCCGTAACCTGCGCGGCTGGCTGCTGACCATCACGGCCCGCAGCGCCATGGACGCCCACCGCGCCCGCCGCCGCCGGCCGCTGCCCGTGGCCGCCGTGCCCGACGGCCCAGGGGCGTACGGCTCGCCCGCCGAGACCGACGAGGGCCTCTGGGACGCCGTGCGGCGGCTTCCCGAGCGGCAGCGGCTCGCGGTCGCGTTGCGCTACGTGCTCGACCTGCCCCACGCCGAGGTCGCCAGGAACCTCGGCACCACCCAGGCGGCCAGCAGGCGGCTGGTCAGCGACGCCCTCGCCACCCTCCGCCAACAGCTCCCGGAGAGGGAGGTGGGCCAGGGCCGCGCGCCGGCTGGACCGAGGAGCGACGAAGGAGCGACGAGGGAAGCCGGCGCATCGAGCGGCGCTGGCCCACCGACCGTTTCTGTAAAGGAGATCCGATGACCCCGACGACCGACGTGGAGGCGCGCCTGCGCGTCTTCGACCCGACCGTGCGCCGCCCGAGCCTGCCCGAGAGCGACGTCTGCTACACCGTCACCGACAGCCCGGCCGGCCGGCTGGTGCTCGCCGCCACGCCCGAGGCCGTGGTGGCCTGCTCGTACGAGACCGAGGAGGCGGTCACCCAGCGCCTGGCCGAAGCCGTCTCCCCGCGGGTGGTGCGCGCCGCCGGCCGCCTCGACCCGCTGCGCCGCGAGCTCGACGCCTACTTCGCGGGCACGCTGCGGCGCTTCACCGTGCCGGCCACGCCGGTGCTCGCCAGCCCCTTCACCCGCGACGTGCTCGCCGTCCTGCGGCGCACCCCGTACGGGGAGACCACCACCTACGGCGCGGTCGCGCGGGCGATCGGCCGCCCGGCGGCCGCCAGGGCGGTGGGCGGGGCGCTCGGCGCCAACCCGCTGTGCATCGTCCTGCCCTGCCACCGCGTGCTCGGCAGCGGCGGCCGCATCACCGGCTACGCCGGCGGGCTGGAGGCCAAGCGGCTGCTGCTCGGGCTGGAGGCCGCCAACCGCTGACGCGCGGGGCGTCAGTCGCGCCGCTGGGACGCCGGCCGTCCACCGCGTCGGTGACCCGTCGATCCACCCGGATGGTTGAGCTCCGCGGGGAGTGGGCACTCCGTGGGTGGCCGTCGCCTCCGCCTCGGTAGGATGCCCGGGTCGGTCGAGAGCCCCTGCGGCGACGACCAGCCGGTGCCCCGGACGAAGGGATGCAGCGACGATGACGGCTCGCCGTGGCTCGTGGCTGCTGCTCCGGGTGCTGGGTGTGGCGCTGGCCGCGGTGGTGGTGGCGGGGTGCGTCGAGCCGGGTGGGCCGGAGGCGGGGCCGACCACCAGGGCGCGGGGGCACGGCGAGACCGCCAGGCAGAACGCGAGCGCCATCCGGCGGCTCGGCGGGACGGTCGACTACGGGCGCGTCGACCCGGAGACCGGCCAGCGCAGCGGCATCAGCGCCACCATCACCCCGCGGATGGTGCGCGCCGCGGCAGCGCACGACCTCGGCTCGGCGGCCGACTCCGACATCCGGCCGCCCGGGTTCGAGGACCTCCCGGCGCGCAACCGCTCCCGCGGGCACCTGCTCGGCCGCCAGCTCGGCGGCTCCGGCGAGGTGGACGCCAACCTGGTGGCGCTGTACCAGCAGCGGGCCAACTCCCCGGTGATGCGCGACTACGAGAACGCCGTCGCCGAGGCGGTGGAGCGCGGCGAGACCATCCGCTACCGGGTGCGGCCCGTCTACCCGAGCCCGAGCTCCAAGGGCCCGCCGAGCGCGGTGCGGATCACCGCCAGCGGCGACCACGGCTTCCGCCTCGACGTGCTGATCGACAACACGGCCGAGGCCCGGGTGCGGGAGTACGTCCCTTGAGCCGGCGGGTCGTGACCCGACAGCGAACGGAGGCTGCCCTGCCATGACGCTGGAGCGCCTGCGCGCGATCGTCCCCCCGCCGGCCGAACCGGTGGAGACGGGCAAGGCGGAGGACTGGCCGGCGGTCGAGGCCGCGCTCGGAACCGCCCTGCCCGACGACTACGAGCGCTTCACCGAGCAGTACGGCTCGGGCAAGTTCGACGACTTCCTCTACCTGTTCAACCCGTTCGCCCCCGCCGGCCAGGACGGCAACCTCCTGTACGAGAAGGACGCGGTGCTCGCCGCCTACGCCGAGACCAGGGCCAAGTTCCCCGATCGGCTGCCGTGGCCGCCGTTCCCCGAGCCCGGCGGGGTGCTGCCGCTGGGGCGCAGCGACAACGGCGACGAGCTGTACTGGGTCACCGAGGGAGCGCCGGCCGACTGGACCGTGGCGCTGGTCGAGACGCGGGCCGCCAGCCACGAGCAGCACCGCACGCCGGTTACCGGCTTCCTGGCCGACCTGGTCGGCGGCACGCTGCAGACCCAGGTGTTCCCGCCGGAGATCCTCGAGCGGCCCGAGCACGTCTTCGAGCCGTTCGCCTGAAGCACCGCTAACCTGGGGAGCCCGCCGGGGCTTGCCCCGGTCACCCGCCGACCTGCGAGGAGCCTCGATGCAGTACGCGCACCTCGGCCGAACCGGGCTCCGCGTGAGCCGGCTCTGCCTCGGCACGATGAACTTCGGCCCGGAGACCTCGGAGGCCGACTCCCACGCGATCATGGATCGCGCGCTCGACGAGGGCATCAACTTCTTCGACACGGCCAACGTCTACGGCTGGCGCACCGGCGAGGGCGTCACCGAGCAGATCGTCGGCCGCTGGTTCGCCAAGGGCGGTGGCCGGCGCGACAAGGTGGTGCTGGCCACCAAGGTATACGGCAGCATGGGCGAGTGGCCCAACTTCAATCGGCTCTCGGCGGTCAACGTCCGCCGCGCCTGCGAGGACTCGCTGCGCCGGCTGCAGACCGACCACATCGACCTGTACCAGATGCACCACATCGACCGGGACACCCCGTGGGACGAGCTGTGGCAGGCGATGGACGTGCTGGTGCAGCAGGGCAAGGTGGTTTACGTCGGCTCGTCGAACTTCGCCGGCTGGCACATCGCCCAGGCCAACGAGGCCGCCAGGGCCAGGCACGGCCTCGGCCTGGTCAGTGAGCAGTCGCTCTACAACCTGGCGGAGCGCAGCGTCGAGCTCGAGGTGGTGCCGGCCTGCCAGGCCTACGGGCTTGGCCTGATCCCGTGGAGCCCGCTGTACGGCGGCGTGCTCGGCGGGGCGCTGGAGAAGGCCAGGGAGGGCCGTCGCACGAGCGAGCAGGCCCGCGAGCGGCTCGACGCGCACCGTGGCCAGGTCGAGGCCTACGAGTCGCTCTGCTCGGAGCTGGGCGAGGCACCCGCCGACGTCGGCCATGCCTGGCTGCTGCACCAGCCGGCGGTGACCGCCCCGATCATCGGCCCGCGCACCTTCGCGCAGCTCGAAGCGGCGCTGCACGCCCTCGAGCTGCGGCTGGACGACAAGGCGCTGGCCAGGCTCGACGAGATCTGGCCCGGCCCCGGCGGGCCGGCGCCCGAGGCCTACGCCTGGTAGCGGCCCTGCCCGGACACCTCCGGCGCGCCCGCGAACGGCGGCGGCGCGCTATGGTTCGACGGTCGTCCCCGCGCGCCGTGACGCCCGGCCGCGCGGTAACCGTCATCGCGGTCAGGAGGGGAGGATCGTGGGCATCGTCTCGTGGGTGGTCGCCGGTCTGGTGGTCGGGGCGCTGGCGCGGCTCCTCCTGCCAGGCAGGGACCCGGTCGGCTGCATCGGGACCATCCTGGTCGGCATCGTCGGCTCGCTGCTCGGTGGCTTCGTCGCCAACCTGCTGTTCCACGACTCGACCAGGATCACCAGGGCTGGGCTGATCGGCTCGATCCTCGGCGCGATGGCGGTGCTCCTGGTCATCCGCGCCCTGCGCCCGCGGCGCTACTGACGCCCGAGGGGCGCAGCTACGCGGGCGGGGCGGTGGGGCGGACGGCGCCGATGTAGTCGCCGCGGCCGAGCGCGGGGCGCATGGAGACCACCGCGCCCTGGTGGGGCGCGTCGATCATGTTGCCGGCGCCGATGTAGATGCCGACGTGGTGGATGGTCGACGGGTCGGCCAGGTCGTTGGCGAAGAAGACCAGGTCACCGGGTTGCAGGTCGTCGGGGTTGAGCACCCGTGCGCCGGCGTTCCACTGCGCGCGTGAGGTCCGCGGCAGCGGCACCCCGCCCTCGAGGTAGGCGCGCTGGGCCAGCCCGGAGCAGTCGTAGAAGCCCTCGCCGGCCGCGCCCCACTTGTAGGGCCTGCCGAGCTGGCTGAAGGCGAAGGCGACGGCCTTCTCGACCGCCGGCCCGGCGGGCAGCGCCACGCCCGGCCCGGCGGCGTAGCTGGAGGCGATCGCCAGCACCTTGGTCACGTACCAGTCGGCGTGGTTGTAGGCGAAGATCGCCCGTGGGATGTCGGCGCCCCGCAGGGCGCCGTTGGCGCACAGGTACCTGGCCGCTCCGAAGATCGCGTCGGCCGGCTGGTAGACGCTCGCGACGCCGTCGCCGTCGCCGTCGGTGCCGTAGCCGACCTGGGGCGGCACCTGGTGCACGGCCGACCCGCCCCAGGTGTTGCCCGCCTTGCCGCCGATGCCGAACTGCATCGGCCCGGCGGCGCCGGCGAAGTTCTCCCCGAAGGTCACGCCTGGGGCGCTCGAGCGGCCGTGGTTGGACTCGACCTTGCCGATCGCGGCGAGCACCGGCCAGGGAAGGCCGGGGCAGGTGTCCGCGGCCGTCTGGTACAGCGGCATGTAGTCGGGCGGGATGTCGCGCATCGCACCCTGGCTCGGAGGGCCGCCGCCGATGATCCGGGTGGCCAGTCCTGCCAGCAGCAGCCCGAGCAGCAGCAGCAACACGAGCGGGACTGCGATGAGGAGTTTCTTCATCCGCGGTGGCCTACCGACGAGATACTTGTGGTGGGGGAGTAGGAGGGTGGGTGCCGATCTGGAAAGGATTTCTGGAGAATATCGCGGCCCGACTTAGCCCCTGACGCGCCCTTGAGTGCTATTTTAGGAGGTCGAGACGCTTGACAGGATACAGGTCGGCAGGCCGGTGATCCAGTGTCAGGGCGCCACTGCGAGGGTCGCCAGGCGCCGGGAAGGAGGAGCCGTGCAACCCGCGTCCGTGACCGAGGCGGTTCGTCTTGGCAGGGGTCGCAGGAATGCGTCCGGAAGCGGCAAAAGCAGTTCGATTGCTTTTGTGTCATTGCGGTTGAGTGTAACCTTTGATGGTGTCGGGATGGACGGATACGAGCTTCCCGCGCTATGCAACAGGTCACTTCACACGCGAAATCCGAACCGGTTGCGACGCACGGTCCCGAGAGGTCGCGAGGAGGGTTGGAGGTGACGCAGCAGCCGCGGTCCCCATGGACGGGCGCGTACACCGACGAGGCCTTCGTGCCGCTCGGCGTGGTCGACGAGCAGACCGACACCGAGGAGCGTCCCACCGAGGAGCGTCCCACCGAGCAGCCGGACGGCCAGCAAGCAGGTCCGGCCGACAGCGCCCCGCCCGCGCCCGCCGAGGCCGACGACGGCACGCGCGCGCCCGAGCGTCCGGCCGCGCCCGAGCGTCCGGCCGCGCCCGAGCGTCCGGCCGCGCCCGAGCGCGGCCCGCTGCCGCCGGAGCGCCGCCCGGCCCTGCACGAGCAGGGCCCGCCGCCCTCCCCGCCGGAGCGGACCATGCCGTCGCGGGTGGAGCGCGCCGCCGCGGCGGCGCCGCCGCGGCGCCAGCGCCGCGCCATGGCCGTGCCGGCCAGGGGCGCCGGCGGCACCGCGGCCGACTTCACCGCCGAGCGCTACCTGCGCGGCCAGGGCACCCCGCCGCGGGACGGCTGGCGCCGGGTGGTCTACTGGCTGACCGGCGGCCGCGTCAACCTCGGCCCGAGCCCGGCCGAGGTCGCCGAGCGCCAGCTGATGGCACGGGCCAAGACGCCGGTGGCCGGCTGCCGCTCGATCGCGGTGATCAGCCGCAAGGGCGGCGTCGGCAAGACGACCACCACCCTGATGCTCGGCCACACCTTCGCGTCGCTGCGCGGCGACCGGGTGGTCGCCCTGGACGGCAACCCCGACGCCGGCTCGCTCGGCTACCGGGTGCGCAAGGAGACGGTGGCGACGGTCACCAACCTGCTGGCCGACGAGCGGGAGATCGTCCGCTACGCCGACATCCGCTCCTACACCAACCAGGCGCCCACCCGCCTCGAGGTGGTCGCCTCGGACGACGACCCGAGGATCACCAAGGCGCTGGGCGAGGAGGACTACCGCCGCGCGATCACCCTGCTCGAGCGCCACTACAATCTCATCTGCCTTGACACCGGCACCGGCGTTCTGGAGTCGGCGACCAAGGGAATCCTGCAACTGGCGGACCAGATCGTGGTGGTGATGGCGCCGAGCCTCGACTCGGCCCGCGCGGCCAGCTCCACCCTCGACTGGCTCAACGAGAACGGCCATGCCGAGCTGGTGCAGACCGCGGTGGCGGTGGTCAACGCGGTCCGCGGCGAGGGCCTGGTGGAGGTCGAGAAGATCGAGGAGCACTTCGCCGGCCGCTGCCGTGCGGTCGTCCAGGTACCGTGGGACCCCCATCTCGGTGCCGGGGCGGAGACGCAGGTCGACCGGCTGCGCCCGGCCACGAGGCGGGCCTACCTGGAGGTCGCGGCCGCCGTGGCCGACGGCTTCGCGAACTGACATGACCATGACCAAGACCGGGGCAACCCGAACGGGGGGACCGTCCGCCGACGGTATCGGCGCTACGCCTTGCCGAGGAGGAACCATCTGATGCGTCACCTGTTGGTCGCCGCCGGGTCGAAAGTGGGCTTCACCCCCGACTTCAAGGCGATCCCTGGCGCGGGGCCGTTCCAGCAGGTCATCAATGGCATCGGCGGCTTCGCGCTGCTGCTCTCGCTGGTCGGCATCGTGATCGGGGGTGCCATGTGGGGGGTGGGCTCCCTCAGCTCCAACTACCATCAGGCAGCGGTGGGAAAACGGGCCACGCTCTACTCGGTGGTCGGGGCGGTCATCGTCGGTGCCGCCGCGGCCCTGGTGAACTGGGCCTTCACCCTGGGTCAGTCGGCCTGACCCGAACGCGAGCCTGTGGTGGTCCGGCGTTGCGCCGGACCACCTCGCGCACCCGCTAGCACACCCCGACCCCGACCAACCCCCGACCCCCTGACAGCGGCAACCTGACCGAGAGGAGCGGACAGCCTTGGCGGTGACCGAGCGCAGCCGGGCACGGGTCATCTACCGCCTGCCCGACCAGCGCGCCAGCCGCGCCGCCGGGCCGGCGGTCGCGCCGACCCGGCTCAGCCTGCTGCTGCTTGCGCTGGTGCTGTTCTCCGGCGGGCTGGTGATCGGGCGGGGCAGCGCGCGCTCAGGCAGCGCGGCGGAGTCGCCCGCCCCGTCCCAGGCCAGCACCGCGGCGCAGAGCCCGGCGGCCAGCGTGGACGCCCCCGTCGTCCCGGTCCGCTCCGCCGCCGGTCCGGCCCGGGTGGTCGCCGGCGTCGGGGAGGGCTGGGCGCACTCGCAACAGGGCGCGGTCGCCGCCGCCACCAACTACACCGTGGTGCTCGGCGGCAAGCTCCTGTTCGACCAGGCACGCCGGCACCAGGCGATCACCGTGCTGGCCGCGCCCCGTGCCCAGGCCGCCATGCAGCACGCCGCGGACGAGGCCGCCAAGGTGGTCCGCAAGGGCCTGCACCTGCCCGACGGTGCGGCCGGCGCCGACCAGGCGGTGGTGGTCACCGCGCCGCTCGGCGAGAAGGTCGAGCGCTACGACCAGAACCACGCCCGCGTCGCCATCTGGACCACCGGCCTGGCCGGCTCGACCACCGGCAAGCCGGTGGAACAGGCGTCGGGCGTGACCGTGGTCGAGCTCGAATGGGTGGGCGCGGACTGGAAGCAGGTCGGCGTCAGCAGCAGGGCCGCGCCCACGCCGCTGACCACCGGCGACGACGTCCCCTCGTCGGCCGACGCGTTCCTCGAGCAGTCCCGGCAATTCAAGGAGTACGACTATGCTCCGCGACCGTAGGCGTGCACGTGGGCGCTGGCTGCTGGCACTGGCCGGCGTCCTCGCCCTGCTCCTGTTGACCGCCCCGGCGGCATTCGCGCAGCAGGCCCCCGGCCAGCAGCCGCCCGGCAACGCCGCGGCCAAGAAGCAGAGCTGCGACAACATCTCCAACCCGGTGCTCCGCAAGGTCTGCCAGGCGGGCAACGCCCCGGCCGGCGCGGTCGGCGGGGCCGTGACAGCGGCGACCGCCGGGGTGGTGGCCACCGCGGGCGACAGCGCCCTGCGCAGCTTCACCAACGCCGTCGCCCAGGCCGGCCAGTGGTTCCTGGACAAGGTCGGCAAGCTGATCAACGGCAGCACCTCGCCGAACGTCGAGACCGCCGGCTGGTTCGTCGCCCAGTACCGCATCATGCTGGCGATCGCGGTCATCTTCGCCCTGCCGATGCTGCTGCTCTCGGTCGCCGGGTCGATCATCAAGGCCGACGTCAGCCAGGCGATCCGCTCGGCCTTCGTGTACCTGCCGATCGCCGGGATCTTCTCCTTCGCCGCGCCCGCGTGCGCGCAGATCCTGATCAACTCCACCGACTGGCTGAGCACCGCGATCGGCTCCAACGCCTCGGCCAACGCCGAGAAGTTCCTGCACGACGCGGGCGGCTGGCTGGGGGCGCTCGGCGCCGGCACGGTCAACCCGGTCGCGCCGGTGTTCGGCGTGCTGCTGGCCGCGATCATCGTGGTCCTCGGCGCGATCTCCATCTGGATCGAGCTGATCCTGCGCTCGGCCGCGATCTACATCGCCGTGCTGTTCCTGCCGATCGGCTTCGCGGCGATGGTGTGGCCGCGCGGCTGGCCCTGGTGCCGGAAGCTGATCGAGTTCCTGGTGGCGATCATCTTCGCCAAGGTGATCATCGTGGCGATCATCAACCTGGCGGCGGCCGGGCTGGCCCGCGGCGGGCTGACCGACAAGTTCGAGGGCGTGCTCGCCGGCGGGGCGCTGCTGCTGATGGCCTCCTTCACCCCGATCGCGCTGCTCAAGCTGATCCCGCTGGCCGAGGCGGCGGTGGTGACCGCCGGCACCCAGCGGGCGGCGCTGCGGCAGGCGACCTCGGGGGCGACGGCGCTGACCGGCTCGTCGATGGTCAGCCAGATGATCCAGTCCCGCTTCCGGCAGGGCGCCTCCGCCGGGGCGGGGGCCGGCGCGGCCGCCTGGGGCGCCGCCCCGGTCGCGGCCGGCGCCACGGTCGTCTCCGCCGCGCGCAACCGGGCCGCCTCCAGCTTCGCCGCCATGGGCGAGACCGCCTCGGGCGGTTCGACCGGCGGCGGCAGCCTGGTGAACGTCGGCGGCAGCGGCAACGCCTCCCACGGTGTACCTTCGGGCGCGGCCGGCGGCGCCGCGGGTGGTGGCGTGCGCCCGCCGCGCACGACCGAGCTGGTGACGGAGGGCAGGAACCCGGATGCATAGTCCGTCCGAGATCCGCTACCGCTTCGGGCCGCTGGAGCGGCGCGGACTGATCGGCAGCCTCGGCCCTGGGCAGCTCCTGATCCTGGCGGCCGCGGTGCTGCTGACGATCGTGCTGGTCCAGGCGCTCAAGAGCGGAGCGGGGCTTGGCCTCGGCCTGGTGGTGCTGACCGGCGGCGGGCTGGCCAGCTTCGTGCCCTACCAGGGCCGCACCCTCAACGAGTGGGTGCCGGTGCTGGCCAGCTTCTTCGGCCGGCGCCTGAGCGGGCGGCACAACCACCGCTCGCCCGCGCCGGAGGCGGGCACCCGCTTCCGCGGCGGCGACGTGCCGGTCAGCCTGCCCGACTCGATCGGCAAGGTGGAGCTGCTGGCGTTCCCCTTCCGCGGGGTCGAGCTGGGCGTGATCGCCGACCGCTCCGCCGGCACCTACACCGCCACCATCCAGGCGCGGGCGCGTTCGTTCGTGCTGCTCGACCCCGCCGACAAGGCCAGCAGGCTGGCCGGCTGGGCGGGCGTGGTCGCGGGGCTGGCCCGCGAGGGCAGCCCGGTCAGCCGGGTGCAGTGGATCGAGCGGACCGTGCCGGACGACCGCAACAGCCTCACCCGCTACGTGCGCGACGCGATCGACCCGTCGATCGGGCTGGACGCCGCGCCGCTGCAGAGCTACCTGCGCCTCACCCAGGCGGCCAGCCCCGTCACCGAGCAGCACGAGCTGTACGTGGTGGTGCAGGTGAGCGCGAGCAAGGCGTCCCGGGCGATCAAGCAGGCCGGCGGCCGCGACACCGGCGCCTGCGTGGTGCTCGCCCGCGAGCTGGAGACCTTCGCCCGCCGCCTGGAAGGCGCCGAGATCGAGGTGCTGCACGCGCTCGGGCCGCGCCGCCTCGCCGCCACCATCCGCCTGGCCTTCGACCCGCACTCCCGCCCCGGCCTGGCGCGCCTGGGCACCCTCGACCCCAGCCGGGAGGAGGGGGTCTCGGCGCGCAACGCCTGGCCGCGGCAGACCGAGACCCGCTGGTCGTACTATCGCACCAACGACGTGGTGCACTCGACCTACTGGATCGCCGAGTGGCCCCGCCTGGAGGTCGGCCCCGACTTCCTCGCCCCGCTGCTGGTGCAGACCCGCTCGATGCGGACGGTGTCGGTGACCATGGAGCCGGTGCCGCCGCTGAAGGCGATGCGCGCGGTCGGCTTCGCCAAGACCGCCGACGTCGCCGACGAGGAGCTGCGCCAGAAGCTCGGCTTCATCGGCACCGCCAAGCGCCGCAACCAGAGCGAGGCGGTGGCCCGCCGCGAGCAGG
>WNGA01003056.1_pt1 | contig 50244 bp, 54 predicted proteins | sample 5400061 | NCBI WGS metagenome assembly WNGA01 (sample SAMN13153366, study PRJNA577476) | soil metagenome | isolation source: 100 cm soil or saprolite under grassland replicate 2 | place: USA:California | collected 2016-06-15
CGCGGGTCAGGTGCCGGGTTCGATTCTCGCTGCGGCCGGCCTCCAGCGCGCTTACCGGTCGAGCGTGGGTGCCCGCCATTGAGCCAGCCTTAGGCTGTCCTCATTGAGATCTCGGCTAGGGATATGCCTGGGCCTAGCGGCGCTCGTCGCCGGGTGTGGCCACAGCTCCCTGCGGCCGGTTCGAGCTCACGTTCACGTTGCCCGGGTCGCCGACACCAGGATCGCCTGGTATGAGCGCGGTCGTGGAACGCCGCTGGTGATGCTGACGGGCACGGGCTCCACGATGGCCGAATGGGATCCGGCGCTGCTTCGACTTCTGGCTCGGAACCACCGCTTGATCCTCTTCGACTATCCCGGGGTGGGCCTCTCGGGCCCCTGGCACGGGGACTCCTTCGACTCACTCGCCGATGCCACGGCTGGGCTGATGAATGCGATCGGCGTGCGCAGAGCCGATGTCCTGGGCTGGTCGATGGGCGGCTTCGTCGCCCAGCGCTTGGCTGTCGACCATCCGCGGGCGGTCTTCCACCTGATCCTGGCCGCAACCAATCCCGGAGGCAGCCGAACCGTGCTCGGCTCAGCGAAGGCTCAGGCTATCGACAGCGAGCCCGACCCGCCGGAAAGGGACATCCTGGCCGAGCTCTACCCGCGCAATCGCCGGGCAGAGGGCCGACGCTTCCTGCGCCGTCTCGAGCGTGCCAGCCAGAGCGGCGAGATTCCCGACGACTTCGACGTGCCCGCGACTACGACTCGAGCCCAGGTCGCGGCTGAAGATCCCTGGCTCCGCAGCAACCTTAACTATCGGCAACTGACGGGCATCGGCGCGCCCGCCCTGGCTGCGGCCGGCGCGGAGGATCCGGTCGTGCCGCACATCAACCTGAGGCGAATCGCCGCTCAGATCCCGCGATCCAGGCTCGTTGTCTTCCAGGGTGCTCACGCGTTCCTGTTCCAGGAACGGCGCTCGTTCACGCGAGAGGTCAACGACTTCATCAGCCGTTGATCGAAGCGGAGGTCGATCTTCCTTCCGCCCGCGAGCGTCCTCCCGGCCTTCGGGCTTTGCGAGATCACTAGGCCCGCCTTGACCGTCCTCGAGGACGCGCGCCTGACCTTGCCGGTCGAGCAGTGGGCCCTTGCGATCGCTCTCCTTGCAGTGGGGAGCGACTTTCCCTTCACGTTGGGGACGACGCACTTCGCAGCCGGGGGTGGCGGGGGCGGCGGCGGCGGCGGTGGTGGAGGTGGAGGCGGGGGGGGAGGGGGAGGCGGGGGCGGCGGCGGCGGAGGTGGCGGTGGTGGCGGCGGCGGAGGAGGAGGAGGTGGAGGTGGGGGTGGAGGAGGAGGGGGAGGGGGAGGAGGCGGCGGCGGAGGCGGCGGTGGACCGGCGGAATCGCCGAGGATCGTGATGCGGAGCGTCGCCGCGCCGTCGAGCGGCAGCTGGATCTTCTTCGGGAGGGTGTCGCTGAACGAGAACCCGTAGGCGTCGGAGTACTTGTAGATGACGGCCGCGTACTCGTTGAACGTGGCGTAGGGCGTGGAAGCCGCCCGCGCCGCGGCGAACGGCGGCTTGCCGACCCAGTTGGCGCTGTCGTTTCCGTACTTGCCGCCCATGTATCCGGCCGCGAAGCCGGAGAGAAGATCGCGGTAGATGACCGAGTAGACGTTGTTGTCGGACACGTGGGCCTGCCCGCCGCCGACCGTGAACGGCCCGTCGATGGTGTAGATCGCCGACGGAAGGGAGGAGCCGTCCACCGCCACCACCTGGGCGAGGGCCGGCGAGCCGCCATTCGGTGCAGTGATCGTCCCGCCGAGCTCGATCGAGCCGTCGCCTGCGAAGGTCCCTGAGTAGACGAACTCCTGGTAGGGCGTGCCGAAGAACGCGCCGCGAAGCGTGACCGTCTGTCCGGCCATCGCCTCGATGTCCGGGCGGAAGCTCGGATAGCTGTCCAGGCTGAGCTGCGGCGAGAGGATAAGGGAACGCCGAAGAAGTCGACCGCGGTCAGGTTGGCGACACCCGGGTGCGTCAGCTCGACCTTGTCGTAGCGCGTTTCGGCGCGCGGAGGCTCGGCGGCGCTGACCGGGTCGTCGTAACAGAAGAAGATCCGTCCCGCCGAGATGGAGCTCAGCTCGAACGTGCCGCCCGCGATGTCGCTGAGCCGCTTCGGCGCGTCGTTCGTCAGCTTGCCGTCGCTGCTTGAGCCATTGTCGAGCATCACGTAGACATTCTCCGGAGGCCGACCGCTGCGATTGACGATCTGCACGCTGAGCCCTTGGGCGCGAGAGGAAAGGGAGCGACTCTCACCGGCGCTCGCCGCGAGCAGAAAGACAAGGACGATCCCTCCAAGCGCGGAGAGCGCCTTCGCCGCAGTCGCCGCCCGCCGCGCCATTGCCCCAAGGGTAGTTCTTCACGGCGGGGGTGGGATTTGAACCCGGCCGCGAAGCGGCCTGTCCGCGAACCGGACCAGTGGAAGGGGTTCAGGGAAACCGGGAGGTTTCCCTGTTACCTCGGCACGGCGGGGGAGGGATTCGAACCCTCGGGACCCGTGAAGGCCCAACGGCTTTCAAGGCCGCCCCGTTCGACCGCTCCGGCACCCCGCCTCGATCAATTGTGTCCGAATCCAACCGGGCGGCTGCTGACCCGCCCCTGTCCGCTGGAGCCATGTCCCAGGGACAGTCCCTCGGACCTGGCCGGTTCAGACACGTGCAAGGCTCCAGGACGAGGCGCGCCGGAGGGTCGCTCGCTGGGGTCTGTCCGCTCCGGCCATGGCCCAGGGACAGTCCCTTGGACATAGCCGGTTCGGACAACTGTTCGCCGGATGCCATCATTGAGGGCATGCCCGAGGTTCTCTTCGTCTGCGTCCATAACGCCGGACGTAGCCAGATGGCGGCTGCGCTCCTCAAGCTGCGTTCTGAGGGCAAGATCGACGTTCGTTCCGCTGGGAGCGCTCCCGCGGACGAGATCAATCCCGCCGTCGTCGAGGCTATGGCGGAGGTCGGCGCCGACCTGAGCGAGGAGTTTCCCAAGCCGCTCATTGACGAGGCGGTCGAGGCCTCGGATGTCGTGATCACCATGGGCTGCGGCGACGCGTGCCCGATCTATCCGGGGAAGCGCTACGAGGACTGGGAGCTCGACGACCCCGCCGGCCAAGACGTGGAGACCGTGCGGCGGATCAGGGACGAGATCGACGAGCGCGTCCGCCGGCTCGTCGGCGAACTGCTGCCGGCCGCCTAGCGGCCGACCGTTTCGGGTGCGCCGAACTCGCGGAGCGCGGCGGGCACCTCGACCGTGCCGTCATCGCGCTGGTGGTTCTCGATCAGCGCCAGCACCATCCGGTCCACGACTGCGGTTCCGTTCAGCGTGTGGACGGGCTGGAGGTTGCCCTCGTCCCGAAAACGGATCTTCAGCCGCCTCGCCTGGAAATCGGTCGTGTTCGTGACCGAGGCCGTCTCGCGATAGCGCCTGTAGCTCGGGAACCAGGCCTCGATGTCGTAGGTCTTCGCCGAAGCCGCGGAGATGTCGCCGGCGGGAAGCGTGACGACGCGGTACGGGATCTCCAGCTCCTGGACGACCTCCTCGGTATGCGCGAGCAGCCGCTCGTGCTCGTCCCAGGACTCCTCCGGCCGGCAGAGGACGAACTGCTCGACCTTGTTGAACTGGTGGACGCGAAACATCCCCCGCGTGTCCTTTCCGGCAGCTCCCGCCTCCCGCCGGAAGCAGGTCGAGAACGCCGTGTACCTGAGCGGAAGCTCGTCCGCGTCGACGATCTCGCTCATGTGCAGCCCGCCCATGGAAACTTCGGATGTCCCGACCAGGTAGAGATCCTCGCCGTCGACCTTGTAGATGTTGTGCTCCTCGGTCGGGAACCAGCCGGTGCCGTACATCGCCTCCTCGCGCACGAGCACGGGAGGCAAGACCGCTACGAAGCCCAGCGCGGTGAGCCGGTCGAGCGCCAGCCGGTAGGCGGCAAGCGCGACGAGCGCGGTGTCGCCGACCCAGTAGCCGAAGCGGGAGCCCGACACCCGCGCGGCCCGCTCCATGTCGAAGCGCCCGAGCTCGAGGTGGTCCTTGGGATCTGATAGCTGCATCGGTTCGCCCCAGCGGCGCTCCTCGCGCGCGTCCGTGTCCGCGTCGTCGCCGTCGGGGACGGACTCGTGCGGCGGATTCGGGACCTGCACGAGCGCCTCGTCGCGCGCGCGTTCGGCCTCGGCGAGCTCGGCCTCGAGCCGCTGCAGCGCGGCCTTGACGCCCTTCAGCTCCTCGAGCTGCTCGGGCGTCGGCTTGCCCTTGGTCTTCGTGCGCGAGCGGAGCTCGTCCACCTTCGGGATGAGCTCACGCCAGCGCTCGTCAGCGGCCATCAGCGCGTCGAAGGCCTCTGCCGCTCCCTTGCGCGCGATTGCAGCGCGAAAACCCTCCGGGTCTGCCCGCGCAGCCCTGAGGTCGATCACTTCTGGGTCAGGAAGGCGACGAGGTCGGCGAGCTGCTTCGGGGAGAGCTGCGACCCGTACGTCTGCGGCATCACGTTCGGGGGAAAGCCCTTGGCGATCACGGCGTTCGGGTCGACGATCGACTGCTCGACGAAGTCGGGCGTCTTTCCCTGCAGCGCCTCGTCCAGGTTCGGGCCGACTGTTCCCGTCGAGCCCGCGGCCTTGAACGTGTGGCACGAGCCGCAGCCGGATGCCGTGAACACCTGCTTGCCTGCCGTCGCGTCGCCCTTGACAGAGGGCGTCGTCGGGATCGTCCCGACCACCTTCGAGGGCAGAGGCGACACCGTGCCCTCGGAGCCGCAGCCGGCCAGCAGGAGCCCCGATCCGGCCAGGATGAGCGCGAGGCGACGCACGGCCGCGAGTCTACTCAAGCCGGGGTTCGGTTCGCCGCCAGCTTGCGACGGTCATCGCCGAGAGCGCACCGAAGCCGGCGACGTCCACTGGCGTGTCGTTCACGAGCAGCGAGACGACGATCGCGACGAGCAGCGCATCGACGACCGCAGACCGCGGCTTCCGGGTTCCCGCCCAGGCGAGCCCTGCGAACGCGATCAGCATCAGCAGGACGTGGTACCAAGGGCTGGTCGCGCCGTCCCAGGAGATGTGGAGGCGGTGGCCGATGTCGCCGGCGATCGTCCCCGGGCCTCCCTCGAACGCGCGGGTGACGTGACTCGAGCCGCCGAGGGCGGCGTCGAGGCCGACGAAGGCCAGCGCGAGCGCGACCGTCGCGGCGCCGACGAGCGCGAGCCGGCGCCAGGTCAGCTTCATGCCGGACACGCGCACCCCGAGGACGAGAAACCCCGCGAGGAGCGTGACTGCGCCGCCGCCGTCCGCTCCGCTGAAGCTGGCGCCGACAGTCACGAGCGCCAGCACCGCGACCGGGACGAAGAACGCCCGGCCGAGGAGCGAGGCTGCGAGGAAGGCTGGCGCGAGCAGTAGCGTCGACATCTCGTTCGTGACGCCGTAGTAGCGGCCGCCGCCGTCGGGGTGCGGTCCGATCACGGCGAGCGAGTTGGTCACCGGCCAGGCCCACATCACGACGAGGTACGCGAGAAGCAGGGCCACGAAGGCGGCGGCCAGCGCGCGCGGGTCGCGAAGGAGGGCCGCGCCGGCGAGGCTGCCGATTCCCGTGACGATCCCGAGCACCGTCACGACGAGCCCCGGCCGCTGCGCGCCGGCTCCCGAGAGCACGAGCGAGCTGGCGAGCGCGACGGGGGGAACGAGCACAGCCGCCCGCGCGAGCAGACGAGAGCGGAGGAAGAGCCCGGCGAGCCCGTAGGCGACGAGCAGCGAGATCATCAGCAGCATCGCCGGGTCGCGCGCGTCGTGCGCGCGCGTCAGCGTGCGGTCGAGATGGTGCAGCGTGCGCGGCGCATCGGCGTCTGCACGCGACGTGACAGGCGGCTTCTTTCCGCGCTCGAGCGCACGAACGGTGGGCGCGATGTCGAACACCGAGATGAGTCCCGGGATCCGCGTCCTGTCGGAGACGAGCAGGCCGTGGTAGCCGCGGCCGAAGATCGCGACCGGATAACGCGTGACATTGTGATGCTCACCCGGCGGCGGGAGCGAGACCCAGATGAAGAGCTCACAGCGCCGGCACGAGGGAAGGTGCCCTAAGGCCTCGAGCGTCTCCTCCCGGCTGACGGTCGGCCCCTTCCCCGGCACCATCAGCCCCACCGCGCCGCGCATGGCCGCCCGCTCGGTCGAGAACGGGGAGCTCGTCACGACTCGGACTTGCGCCGCGGGCGCAACCGGCGTCATCACGAGCGCCAGCGCTACCATTGAGATTGTCCATCTCGTGCCCAAGGAGCGCGATTTTCGATGAAACGAAAGGCTTACGGTCGAGACGCCGGTCTCTCCCTGCGAATGCTGTTCACGGGAGCGCTGCTCGGCGCGCTCTACGTCGGCTTCGCCGTCGTCCTCTTCCAGGTTCTGAATGTCGGGCTCGTCCCGATGATCCTGATCGTCGTCGGGCTTGCCTTCTTCCAGTACTACACGTCCGACAAGCTGGCGCTGCTGGCGGCCGGCGCGAAGGTCGTCAGCGAGCAGGAGGCTCCCGACCTGCACGCGATGGTGGAGCGCTTGAGCGCGATGGCGGATCTGCCCAAGCCGCGGATCGCGGTCGTCGATACCGACGTCCCGAACGCGTTCGCAACCGGGCGCAACCCCAAGCACGCGGTCGTGGCGGTGACGACGGGCCTCTGGCGCCGCCTCGAGCCGCAGGAGATCGAGGGCGTGCTCGCACACGAGCTCTCCCACGTCGCCAACCGGGATGTCCTGGTGATGACGGTCGCGAGCTTCTTCGCGATGCTCGCCGGGATCATGATGCGCTTCGGTTTCTACGGCGGCATCTTCAGCGGCGGGCGTAGCAACAACGAGAACAACGGCGTCCCGATCTGGATCATCATCCTGCTCGTCTCGCTCGTCACCTACGTGATCAGCTACATCCTGATCCGGGCCATCTCGCGCTACCGCGAGTACGCGGCCGACCGCGGCTCGGCGCTGATAACGGGCGCCCCCGAGCACCTGATGAGCGCGCTCCAGAAGATCTCGAGCCAGATGACGACGATCCCGCAGCAGGACCTGCGCGAGGTCGCCGGGATGAACGCGTTCTTCATCATCCCGACGTGGCGCTCGTCGCTCGGTGCGCTCTTCGCCGACCATCCTCCGCTCGAGAAGAGGCTGGCACGGCTGGCGGAGATCGCCCGCGAGATGGGCAAGCCCGTTCAGTAGAGGCCTGGTGGGAAATTTGGCCGCAGTCGGGGGCGCTCCAGACCAAGCCGGGCAGTGCGGGCGGACGCGGGGCGTAGCAGCGCTACGCGTCGCGGCCGACCGTGCTGATCCGGCGCCGCGTCTGGGGCGTCATCCGGCCCGGCCTAATTTCACATCATTCGGGCGGAAGAGGCTCAAGGAGGCCGCGAGCGAGCGGCTGTTCGCGATCTCGACCGCGCGGATCACGCTCGAGGCCGAGCTCGGGCTGAAGCCGGCCGGCGCCGCGGCTCTGTGCTTCAAGCCGCTGTCGGCGGGGGAGTTCGTCCGGGCCGAGAACGAGATGCAGGCGCTGCTGGAGGCCACCGCCAACGAGTCGCAGTCGAAGATCGAGCGCAAGTCGGACGACCTCGGCTTCGAGTGGCTCATCGTCCGCGACCCCGACTTCGAGGATCTCGTCACGACTGTCCATCTCGTGGCCTCCGAGCTGCAGAGCCGCGGCTTCGGGCCGCAGCTCCTGGCCGCGATCTTCCGCTTCGACGGGAAGTCGGGGCCGGTCTACTGGATCTACGGCTACAAGCAGGGAGCGTTCTGGCCCTTCGTGCCGAAGGGAGAGAAGGAGCGCGACAACGCCGAGGAGCTGGAGCTGAAGGCAAAGCTCGAGCCGGAGTTGCCCATCGAGCAGGATCTGTCCCGCTGGTTCGCGCTGTACGGCGCGCCGCTCTGACTCGATTTCGCCACGTAAGCAGTAACAGGGGCGGTAGTACGATTTCGTTGTGACCGAGGCAGGTCGTACTCGCTGGACGGACGAGCGGATCGACAACCTTGCCCTCGGAGCGCGCGACGGAATGCACGACGTTCGGGCTGAGACGCGCCAGCTTCGGGACGAGTTGCGCGACGTTCGGGCAGAGCTCGGGGCGCAGATCGCAGCGCTGCGGTCCGAAACGAACGCCGGATTCCGTACCCTCCACGCTGAGGTCGCGGTCAACCGTCGTTGGCTCGTCAGCTCATCGGTCACGATGATGCTGGCCGTGGTTGGATTGCTTGTCGAGATCGGCCTGCGCTGACGTCTCGACGACAGCGTCGCCTGCCGGCGCGATCCGCGAGAATGCGTCGCATGACAGGCGAGATTGATTGGGAGCGCGAGCGCGCGGAGTGGCGTGCTGCGAGCGTGCGCTTCGAGCGTCAGTGCAGAATCATGTGGGCGGCGACTGTTCTCCTGTTCATCGCCGCCTACATCGTGGTCGGCCTGCGCTGATCGTCAGAGCAGCTTTACCTTGCCCGAGTCGAGCGAGTACTCGGCCGCCACGAGCCGCAGCTTCTTGGCCGAGATCGCGTGCCTCACGATCGCGCTCCGCTGCTGAACCGACTTCGCGACCGCCCGCGCGTTCGCCGCGATCACCTTGTTCAGGTAGGCGGCGTCGCCGAGCGAGCCGCGCTTGGTTGCGCGGACGACCGGAGCGATTGCGTCGACGATGCTCTGGATGCTCCCCGGCGCCTTGCCGCCGTGCTCGACGAGCTCGATCGTGTCCGTGACGGCGCCGCAGCGCTGGTGCCCGAGCACCATCAGCAGCGGAGAATGAAAGTGCTCGATCGCGTACTCCATCGAGCCGACGATCTGGGCCTCGAGAGTGTTGCCGGCGACCCGGCAGACGAAGAGGTCGCCCAGGCTCTGGTCGAAGATGTGCTCGGGCGGCACGCGTGAGTCCGCGCACGTGAGCACGATCGCCCACGGCTTCTGCTTTCCCGCCACGTCGGCACGGCGCTCGGCGATCGCATTGACCGATTCGAGCTTCCCCTTGACGAACTTGGCGTTGCCCGCCATCAACCGGTCGAGTGCCTGGCGCGGAGTCTTCGGCCTCTGTTCCGGCGGAGCCGCCTCTGCCGTTCCGGCGACGGACAGGCCCACGGCGGCGCTTCCGGCTGCGAGGAGGAAGGTGGCGCGATCCTGCCCGGCCATCTAACTCGGCGCGGGGAGGTCCGGGATGAACCCCTCCTGCGACATCAGCTGACGCGTCTCCTCGAGCGTCAGGTCGCTGGGCGGAATCAGGACGTCGGAGGAGGAGATCTCGTCGTCCGCCAGCGGCTCACCCTCGCTCCTGACGAGCTCGAACATCTCGTCCAGGGTCTTGTCCAGCTTGGGCTCGTCCCCGGCCTCGACCGCCGCCGTTGCCTGGTCGTCGAGCTCGTTGAGCCGCTCGAGCAGCGAATCGTCGACGCGGTACTGGGCCTCGCCCATCAGCCGGACGATCATTTCTCCAGCTCCTTCTGCGGCTCGCCCGCTCCGACCTCCGCCTTCATCTTCGCGAGCTCGTCGTCGACCTGCGTGCCCGTCGTCAGCTTCGAGAGCTCGCGGTCGAGGTCGGTCTCGCCGCCGGAGGTGAAGTCCTCGAGCGAGCCCGCTGCGACGAGCTCGTCCACGGCGGCGGCCCGTGCCTGCATCTGCTCGGTCTTGTCCTTCGCGCGCTGGATCGCGAGCCCGGTGTCGGCCATCTGCTCGCCGATTCCCGTCGCCGCCTCGCCGATCTTGACCTGAGCCTCGGCTGCGGAGTACTGAGCCTTGGTGACCTCCTTCTGCGAGCGGAAGGCCTCGACTCGCGTGGCGAGCTGCTTCTCGCTCGCGATCAGCTTCTCCTGTTGCGACTGCAGGCCCTCGACCTGCTGGTCGAGACCCTGCAGCTGCTGCTGGGCGACGGCCTTGCGCTGGAGCGCCTCGCGCGCGAGGTCTTCGCGGCCGGCCTGCAGCGCCTGCCGGGCCTGCGCGTCGAGCTTGACCACGCTCTGCTCGAGCTGGGTCGTCTGGAGCTCGAGCCGCTTCTTCGCCGTGACGACGTCTGCGACGCCGCGCTTGACGTTCTGGAGCAGCTCCAGCTGCTTCTCGTACGAGTAGTCGAGGGTCTCGCCGGGATCCTCGGCCCGGTCGAGCAGCTTCGAGATCTTCGCCTTGACGACCGTCGAGGCCCTGTTCATCAAACCTGGCATTGCATCTCCTTCGTGCGGGTGGAGAGTTAGCCTATCGACCGTGCTGATCGAGCGGAGCATGGATCCCGGCTGGCTCTCGAACGCGTACCTGGTTGCGGACGAGCCGGGCGGGACGGCCGTCTTCGTCGACTCCGGAGCGCCGCTCGAGCCCCTCCTTCGCGCCGCGGAGGAGTGGCGCGTGGAGCCGACGCACGCTCTCCGGACGCATGCGCATCAGGATCACATCGCCCACGAAGGCGAGCTCGGGCTGCCCGTCGTCACGTCCTCCTTGCAGGCCGGGGGGCTCGAGGTCGAGGCGATCCCGACGCCGGGTCATTCCGACGACATGGTCTGCTTCGTCGTCAACGGCGAGGTCGCGTTCTCCGGGGACACCCTGTTCAAGGACGCCGTCGGAGGCGGCGACTACGAGCAGATCCGCCGGGCCGTGATGGACGTCTACATGGCGATGCCGCACGACCGCCGCGTCCTCCCGGGGCACACCGACGAGACGACGATCGGTCGCGAGTGGGAGGAGAACCCGTTCGTGCGCGTGTGGCGTGGGGTGGAGCCGGAGGGAACGGAGCCGGTCCGGGTCGGGGGCGAGGCGGCGACGCTGATCGTCTGGTCGCCGGACTACGACGGCAAGGGCAAGGCGTGGGTGCGGTTGGCCGACGGCCGCGACGCGATCGTCGGAGGTTCGCGGGTCGAGCGATGAGGCTGCGGGTGGCGCTGGCCGGACTGGCCGCGCTCGCGGCGGTCGGAGCCGGACTCGGGATCGGCCTCGCGCTTCAGTCCTCGGGAGCGCGGCAATGCATTCCGAAGGAACGAGACTCCGTGTTCGAGCGCGCCCGATCGCGGGGATTGATCGACTGCTACACCGTGACCGCGTCAAGCCCTTACGACTTCACGGTCGTGGCGGATGGCGGAGATGTGATGGTGCGGTACATGAGCTCACCCGGAGACAACGGCTCGATCCGGATCAACTACCGCTCGAACGCCACTTGGAAGGCCGGCCAGTTTGCGCGAATCATCCATCGGGTCTACGAGCATCCGCGCGTGTCGCTCGCGCCGTCGGGCGTCTTTCCGTAGGCATGACGCGGCAGGCGGGGCTCATCGGTCTGGGCGCGGCGGCGGCGCTCGTAGCCGGCATCGGGATCTACTTCGCGGCCAGACCGTCGACGACGGGCCCGTGTCTACCGCGGTCACGGAACGAAATCCTCGACCGCGCGCGAGCGCAAGGCGTGATCAACTGTTACCGCGGCGCCTTGACAAGCCGATCCTCGTGGCAGTACGTCGCTGATGGCGGCGAAGTGATGGTTCGATTCCTCGGCGCCGGAGGCTCGAGCAACGCCGGCGTCTTCCGAATCAACTACCGAGCGTCGGCGACGCGCAAGGCCGGAGCCATGGCCCGCGTTATCCATGAAGTCTTCGCCCATCCGCGGGTCGCCCTCGCGCCGGCGGGCGTCTTTCCCTAGGCTCCCCAAAGGAGGTGTGAGATGGCAATCAAGCTGCATCGCTGCAAGAACGTCTGGGTCAAGATCGGAGGACATCCGTGCTGGCGGGTGCAGAAGGCGCTGGATGAGCAGGGCGCCGAGTACGAGATCGTCAAGGAGCTGCCGACGTTCGCGCGCGCGAAGCGGACGAACACGATCGAGCGCACGGGTCAGCAAGGGCTCCCCTGGATCGAGTTCGAGGACGGAAGCGTCTACCGCGCCGAGTCGAAGGACATGGCGGAGACGATCCGCGCCGGCAAGCTGAACGAGAAGCGCGGCGCGCCGGCAGCCCCCGCGTAGCCGGCGGAACCCGTCGCTAGACTCCTCGGCGCGGGGCTATAGCTCAGTTGGGAGAGCGCCTGGATCGCACCCAGGAGGTCGCCGGTTCGAGTCCGGCTAGCTCCATCGCCAAAAGGCCTGCAAACGCGGGCTTTCGTTTTCCACAACGAGAACGAAATCGGCCCAAATCGACCCGTGGCCAAGTTTTGGTCAAATTTGCGCGCGGAGAGGCTTGATCGCAGCCGGGCGTCCCGCGCGCAAGGCATCAGCGGCGAGGGATCCTGTCTTGCGCGTTAGCAAAGCCGGCCCCAGTTTGCGCAACCCACGTGCGCGAACCGAAATGACAGGGTTGGTCGCATGATTGAGCCTTCTCTCGGCATCAGAGTGACAGAGTTAGCCACAAAAGCCCTGCAAATCGCGATAATTCACAACCTTGTCACCAATGACAAGGTTGCGCGGGGGATTGGCGAGGGGGGAGGCGGAGCGGGGCGGTCAAAAACCATGCAAGACCTGGCTTCCGTAGGCCTGGCGCTTCAACCGAGTGATCGGCTCCACGAAACTGGACTTGCCGCCGTACCCGCCTCGCGTGGCTGCGTGCGCCACCAGCGCGACGACGCGCCGACGGCCTACCGGTTCACGTTGGGACGCCGGTTCGCATGCTCTCCGGCTAAAGAAGCCGGACGCTGGGCATAGTAGGGGTCGTGCCGCAGTCGACGAGGCACAGCCGGATCGTGCGGATCGAGCGGCACGAACTCGGGCCGCGGATCTATCTCGCCGGCCTGCGGCTGCACGAGTGGCATCTCGGCCTCGCGATCCTCCTCGGCCTGGCAATCGGAGCGGCGGCGGGGCTCGTCCGGGACGCGCTGCCGGCGGTGCTCGCCGTGGCGGCGGCGACGTGGCTGATCGCGAAGGACTGGCGGGACATCCTCCCACGGCATCGAGACACCCGGGCCTGGCGCCTGGGGCTGCATCGCCTTCCGCTCCCGTTGCGCACCTTCCGCCGCGCCGACCCGCTTCCGGTTCTCGTCGCGGCCGTCGCGGCGCTGATCGGAGTCGTCAACCTGCTGTCGGCGCTGACGCCGAACATCTCCTGGCGCGGGCATCTGCTCCTCCAGATCGAGGGTGTCTCCGAGCTCCGCTTCTTCCACGCTCTGGTGATCCCGGCCTCGATCGCTCTCCTCGTCAGCGCCTACTACCTCTACCGCCGCCGGCTCCGAGCTCTGTGGCTCGCGATCGCGCTGATGGTCGCGCTCGGGATCTTCAACCTGTTCAAGGGCCTCGACTTCGAGGAAGCGATCGGTGACTTCCTGTGTGCGGGGCTCCTCTGGCTCGGACGCGGCTCCTTCTACGTCCGCCACGACCCGTTGACGCTCCGCTCGGGACTGCTCCGGATCCCGTTCGTCCTTGCCGGCGGCGTCGGGCTCTCGATCGCGCTCGTCGCGGTGGCGGCGCCGGCGCGCGCGTCCCCGGCGTCCGTGCTGAGGGAGACCGGCGATCTGCTGCTCTGGCAAGCAGGCCCGTTCACCTTTCACGACGAGGTCGCCCGATTCGACCTGGCCGTCGGGCTGATCTCCCTGGCGGCACTGGCGGTCACCGCTTACCTGCTCTTCCGGCCGCTGGCCGTGCCTCGCGCCCTCCCGGATCGCGAGGTGCGAAAGGCCGCGGGCGACCTCGTTCGCGCGCACGGCTCCGACACGCTCGCCTACTTCAAGCTCCGCAGCGACCAGCACTACTTCTTCTCCGCCGACAAGAGCGCGTTTCTCGGCTACCTGGTGGAGAGCGGGGTGCTGCTCGTCTCCGGGGAGCCGGTCGGGCCCCGGAGCGCGATACCGGAACTGCTCGAACAGCTGGCAACGTTCGCCGAGTGCCGGGGGCTCCGGCTCGCCGCCGTCAGCGTCGGGGAGGGAATGAAGCCTGCGTTCGAGCAGGTCGGACTCCGTCCGTTCTACATCGGCGACGAGGCGATCGTCGAGACGTCCCGCTTCAGCCTCGAGGGACGGGCGATCAGAAAGGTGCGCCAATCTGTATCCCGGCTGGAGAAGGCGGGCTATTCGGCCGAGCTTCGAACCGTCTCCGAGCTGGACGACGCTACGAGCGTTGCGCTCGACTCGGTCTCCGAGGCCTGGCGAGGCGAGAAGGCGGAGCGGGGGTTCTCGATGGCCCTAGGCGCAATCCGCCGCGAGGATCAGGGCGACACGGTCGTGGTCATCGCAAGCGACGAGAGCGGCGGCGTCCGCGGCTTCTTGCACTTCGTTCCGTCCTACGGCCGCGCGGCGATGTCGCTCTCCTCGATGCGGCGAGACCCGGACACGCCCAATGGGCTGACCGAGTTCATGGTCGTGAAGGCGATCGAGTTCCTTCGCGAGCGCGAGGTCGAGGAAGTGTCGCTGAACTTCGCCGCCTTCGCCCGGCTCCTACACAGCCCTCAGGGCCGTTTGCAGCGCACCCTCGGCCGCCTGCTCTCGCAGGCCGACGCCGTCTTCCAGATCGAGCGTCTCTACCGGTTCAACGCGAAGTTCTTCCCGCGATGGGAGCCGCGCTATCTGATGTACGAAGGTTCCCGCAGCCTGCCCCGCGTCGCGCTCGCCACGATGTGGGTCGAAGGCCAGCTGCCCAAGCCCGAGCTGAGCAGGTTGAGAGTGAGACCTTACAGCCGTCGCAGGCGCCGCGAAGAGGCACGCCGTGGCTCTCGACGCTGAGGCCCCGCGCGGTCTTCCATCCGGCGCAGGGCCAGCTCGCGCTTCTCGTCCGAGAACGTGTCGCGGTCGGTCGCCGGCGGGGTTGGCGGCTACTCAACCCTGACGAAGGCGTCCTGTCCGGGCGTCGACGTTTCGGTCCGGTCGCCGGCGCGGCAGCCGGGGGTTTACGTTTGGGCAGAGGCGGTGAACGATGCGCGGTGTGAGATGCGTCGAAACCGGTCACCGCTGAGTCAGGCGGTGCGCGAGAAGGAGACCGGCTAGCCCAGGTTTGGGATGTCCAGCTGCCCAGCGGCAAGTGTGGCAACAAGGGGCACAGCTGGAGTTCTTCTTGGACGCCTGCAGATGGCGATGCTCATCGGCAACTTGGGTGGCAAGCAGGAGCTGCAGCGCGTAGCCAGGTGCCGCAAGCAGGAACGGCCCGAGCAGGCGGGCCACATTGAACTCGGCGTGGAAGCGGTGGGCGAAGATCCAAAGCATGCCCGCTTGATCTTCGCGGTTGAGGGCAACGAAGCTCGCTCGGTCGATGGAGAGGTCGAGAGCAAGCGCCGACCCACTGCGTCCGTTCCCAGTGCTGCAAGAGGCTGGCCCCGCAATCGGAATCCGTTTGCCTAAAAGCTCCTCGCCTCGCGCGCCGTAGCGCGTCGGTCGGTTGCGGGCTCAGGCCGGGTTCTAAGCACAGGGCCAGTTAAAGTCAACCCTACCTCATTCGGCGGCGGTGCGAAGCGAAATGACCGGGTTAGTCGCATGGAGCTTTCTCTCGGATCAGAATGACAGAGTTAGCCGCAAAATCCCTGCAAATCGTACAATCAACAACCTTGTCACGAATGACAAGGTTGTGCGGGGGATTGGCGGGGGGTGAAGGAACCGGCCGGCGAAAAAAGGGCGCCTGCGCGTCCAGCGCCTGAGGCGATTGGAGTGAGCCGGAGACTTGTCAGCTAGTGTCGCTCGTGTATCTCGAAGTCACCCTCGTCAACGGGCAGAATTACTCGATTCCCATCGAGCACGGACACTCCGTGGAGGAGGAGCTCGAGATGTTCCTGAATCGCGAAGGGCGATACGCCGCCGGGTGGGTGCCGCTCGAGAAGGCCGGCAGACAGCTCTTCGTTCGCTACGACCAGATCGTTCTCGTCAGCCCAAGCGGTGAAAGGCGGTAGGTAGCGGAGCGGCTGACGCCAAGGCGCTGGAGTCAAAGGTACGAATCCCAGACCCCCGTCCGACGAATCTACCTTCGCAGCCAACGCCGCTCGTTGGACGCGAGCGCGAGCTCGCGGCGATCTGCGAGCGCCTGGCCGACCGCCGCGAGCTGGCGGCCCCGTGTCACCGACGCGGCCGCAGGATCAGCGGCGGTCGCGGCCTCTCGTCGAAGTCGAACTCCTTCGCGAGGTCGCCGAGCAGCGGGACGCGCTCACGCACCGTCGGACGCGGGTCGGGACGTCCGTCCGTCCGCGGGTCGAGCCGCGCCCCCCGGAGGAAGACGTCTTCGATGAACTTGAGATAGGCGTCGAACGAGAGCGTCTGGTGGTCGATTCGGCCCTTTCGTGCGTACGGGCTGATCAGAAGCGCAGGCACCCGCAAGCCGTAGCCGTTGGCGTCGACCCTCGGCGGGCGCACGTGGTCGTAGAAGCCACCCCAGTCGTCCCAGGCGAGGAAGATCGCCGAGCTGCGCCAGTCGGGGCTGCGCATGACCGCGTTCACGAGCCGGGTTGCCCACGCCTCTCCCGCGCGGATCGAGGAGCCGGGATGCTCGCTCGTCGCCAGGTTCGGCATGATCCACGCGACCGCCGGTAGCTTGCCCCCGCGTGCGGCGGCATAGAAGCGGAAGAGCGGCCGCACGTTGCCGACCTGGCGATTCCAGCGCACCGTGACGAAGTTCGGGAGCGGGTTCCACATCCCGGGCGTGCTGGCGCCTCGGAGGCTAGCGTAGCAGCGGATCGGCCCGGTGGCGCAATCGGGTGCCGCGCCGCGCGTGACGTAATAGGCCCACGAGACGCGGTGTGCATGGAGCAGATACGTGAGGTCGGTCCAGCCGTAAATCGGTCCGTGCGGATGGCGGCGAAGTGTCGAGCTCGGCCCGTTCGTCGGCCCCTCGAGGTTGCTCTTGCAGGTGCGGGCCTCGACGGGGCGGCGGCACCGGGCCGACCAGCCGGACACGAGCCACAGATGAACCGGCAGGCTCCAGCCCCAGTTCGGCTCGAACATATGGTCGGCGAGCACGTATGTCTTCGCGTACTTCCAGTAGTTCCCGAGCTCGCGCGCGTCGTGGTAGCCCATCACCCCCGGACGCCGAAGGTGCCTGCAACCCTTGCCCGACGGTCTCTTGCGGCAGCGGGGGATCAAGGCTCGGTAGCTGACGCGGATGAACCCGTCCATCCGCCCGCCGTCGACCGCTCTGATCCCCGCGACGGGGCCGTGCGCGCCACCGCTGTTCACGTCGCGCGAATCGTGGAACGGTCGCACGCAGCCGCCGATGCCGTTCGGAACGCAGACGACGGGGCGACCTTTTCGCATCCGGATCCCGTCGGCACCCGGAAAGGTGCCGAAGTAGGAGTCGAAGGACCGGTTCTCCTGCATGATCACGATTACGTGCCGGATCTTCTCGATGCCGCGCACGGCGTCCCCGTGCGGCGCGCGCTTCGGTGCGACACCGCCGCATCCCGCGGCCACCAAGACCGCGAACACGGCCGCCGACAGCGGCGAAATTGGGGGCGAGATCCTTCTCACGGGGAGGGAGCGGATCGACGAGATTCAACCCGCGGGCGCGGAGCCGTGCGCCGGTAGGACTGCGGAGGTTCCTAACGAGCTGAGCAGGAGCGAGGCTGGAGTCGGGCGTCGGACGGACGCGACGTCGAGTTCGGGCAGCCGGCGGCGACGATCCTCCCGTCCGCCTGGAGCCCGACCGCCTACGGGCGCAGGCCGTTCCTCTCGCGGCATAGTTGGCCCTACTGGAAGCTCACAGGCGAGCGGCGACACCTTCTCCGAGCTTCGTCCAGCGATACCGTTCCGTGGCGGTTTCAGTGTCATAAGACTCGCGCTCGATGATCCCCAGCTCGCGAAGTCGCTCAAAGCCTTTACGGGCATCCGCATTCGAGAAGGGGCCGTAGTTACCGTCAGCGAAGGGAGGCGGAGGGCTGAGTGGGCCGAGGACAGAGTTTCGGTCGTCCAGGCGGGCTTTTGATTCGGCCTCGCGGCGACCTCTGATGATGTAACGACAGGCCTCGTCCAGGTGGCGGGCGATCCTCTTCGGCCTCTGCCAGCGCCACCATGCTGCATCGAAAAGGATGAGGACGCTACCGAGCCCCACAACGGCGAGCAACCCCGCGCGGTTGGACACGAAGAAGCCGACGACCACTCCACCTAGCCCCGCCACCACGAGTGCGATGCCAATTTCGCGGAAACTCGGCACGATCGCGCAGACTTTACGACCGAGTGGCCGTCATTGGCCGTTTCGTCGAACCCTCCTAGGCGCGCCAGGTCCGGCCTGAAGACTGATCCGTGCTTCAACGAGAGCGCCGAGGAGCACGAGCTGCCGTACTCATCGCGCAGGAGCTGCTCGGCCTGATCGAGAGCGGCGAGTGCCTGATCGCTCTCAGTTGCGGCCGGCCGCCTTACTATGGACACGATTCGGCAACCTCAGGAGCCTGATGACCACTCCACCGGCAGCGAGCGAGGTGACGGCCGAGCTCCGGCAGCGCGTCGAGCAGGCCCGCGTCGCGCGGCTTGCGACGGTGGACGACCAAGGGCGTCCGCACGTCGTGCCGATCTGTTTCGCGGTCGCGGGTGAGGTCCTCTACTCGGCCGTCGACCGCAAGCCGAAGAGCTCGCCGCGGCTGAAGCGCTCGACAACATTCGCGCCAATCCGGTCGTCGCCGTCCTGGTCGACCACTACGAGGAGGATTGGTCCCGCCTTTGGTGGGTGCACTTGCGCGGCCGGGCCCAGGTGCTCGAGCGCGGCGAGGAGCGCCGTCGAGCTCTCGTGCTGCTCGCCGACAAGTACGCGCAGTACCGGTCCGAACCGCCCGACGATGCGGTGATCGCCGTCAAGCTCGACGAGTGGCGGGGCTGGCACGCCTAGGCTGGAGAGAGTCGAACACGGGAGACGGGATGAAGCTCGGAATCGGATTGCCCAACACGATGGCTCCCGAGATCGATCGGAAGCTGATGCTCGACTGGGCCCGGCTCGCCGACGAGGCCGGCTTCCACGTGCTCGGCATGATCGACAAGCCCAACTACGACTCGTGGGAACCGCCTCGTGACCCTCGCCGGCGTCGCGGGGGTGACCGAGCGCATCCGCCTCGCGACGACCATCCTGCAGTTGCCGCCGCGCAACGAGGTGCTGGTCGCGAAGCAGGCCGCGGCGATCGCTCCGACCGGCCTTGAACTCCGCCCAGCACATCGAAGTCGTCCTTGCGGCCGCCCTGGGCGACGCCGAGATCGAGCCGGCGCTCGGTCGCGCGCGTGCGCGAGGATCTGGCGCAACACGCGCGAATCGCGCGCCGCAGATCCGCGCGGACCTGGCTGCCAACTGCAACCCGAACGCAACGGTCGCCGGCCTCGCCTAAGCCGCAATCGGCGACGATCCGCAGCACGCGCTCGACGAGGGCGCACACCACGTAGTCCGCTACTACGGTCAGCTCTGGACGGAGCCGGAGAATCTCATTCCACCACGGGCCGGCCACGAAGATTGCGGAGGAGATCGCAGCGTACGCGGACGCGATCGACGTCCTGATCGTCTTCCCGCAGATTCCGAGCCTGGACCAGGTCGAGGAGCTTGCGGAGCACGTCCTGCCCGCGTACCGCTGATCGCCGCGCCTACAGCGCGGCCGCAAGGCGCTCGGGCGGCGTGGGGTGCGTGCAAAGAAGAAGGTAAAGCAGCCGCGGAGGATCGAGATCCGTGAGGTTAGTGCGGGCGAGGCGGCCGAACGCGGCTTCGTAGGCGGATCGGTCGCCGGTTAGCTCGAGCGAGAAGCGGTCAGCGGCGCGCGGAGCCCGGCGAAGGCGGTGTGGTTCGAGTCCGGCTAGGTCCATTCGCTCGTTGTCGGAAGTACAACGAAATGCTCGCAAACCGGTGACCGCTCCTATCCGATCGCTAGATACGGAAGGGGGCAGCGACTCAAACCGAAACGTCGAGTTTCCTGGTCGGGTGATGGCAGTCGTCAGCCGCTGACCGGAGGCGACCCGACATACAGGCGTCGACTTCGACGTTGGCGGCGGCCGCGCTCCGCAGCCAGCTTTGCCCGGCGGGCGACGGCACTGAGCTTGGCAACGTTATCGATCGAGACTTGTCAGGGTCTGAGCGGACGTCTATGTTGATTGCCCGTGCATAAGAAAACGTTGTCAGAGGCATTGTCGCCTATGCGGCCCGCGACCATGCGCGACGTCGCCGCGCTGGCAGGAGTCGGGCTCAAGACCGTCTCCCGGGTCGTGAACAGAGAGTCCAACGTGAGCAATGTGACCCGAGCACGCGTGGAGGCGGCCATCGACCGGCTCGACTACCGCCAGGACATCAACGCGTCGCTCTTGCGCAGGCGTGGTCGGAAAACCGCGACGATCGGCCTCGTCCTTGAAGACGTGTCGAACCCGTTCTCCTCCGCTCTCCACCGCGCGATCGAGGATCGGGCCCGCGAGCGGGGCGTGATGCTGTTCACGGGGAGCTGCGACGAAGATTCGGATCGTGAGCGGGAGCTGATCGGCACCTTCCGCGCGCGCCGGGTCGACGGTCTCGTCGTCGTGCCCGCGAGCTCCGACCATCGCTACCTGATCCCGGAGCAGCGCGCAGGCACGCCGCTGGTGTTCGTCGACCGCCCGGCGCGCTTCCTCAACGCCGACTCCGTTACCTCGGACAACGTCGGCGGGGCCGAGCGGGCCCTCTCCCACCTCGCCTCCTTCGGGCATCGACGAATCGGATTCCTGGGCGATGCGTTGGAGATCCAGACGGCGGCAGACCGCCTTCAGGGGTACAGCCGCGGTCTTGCGGCGCTCGGGCTCGACCACGAGCCGGCAATCGTCCGCACGGGCCTCCGAAGCGTCGACGTGGCTGCGCGCGCGGTGACGGAGCTCCTTCGGGCAGCGAACCCACCGACCGCTGTCTTCACGGCGCAGAACCTGATCACGATCGGCGCGCTGCACGCACTCCGCGAGCTGGGGCTCGAGCACACGACAGCGCTCGTCGGCTTCGACGACATCGAGCTTGCGGACCTGCTCGAGCCCGCAGTGACGGTCGTCGCCCAGGATCCGGCCGCGATGGGAGGCGCTGCGGCCGACATGCTCTTCCGGCGTCTCGACGGGGACGACTCTCCTCCGGAGCACGTCGTGATCGACGTCGAGCTCATCGCCCGAGGCTCCGGCGAGATTCCTTCAACCTGAGCCGTCGAGCACCTCCGCAACCTCCGAGAGCGTGGGAGTCTCGGCTCCGGAGCGCGCACACGTGAGCGCGGCCACAGCCGAGGCGAAGCGGAGGACATATTCGAGATCGGAGTCCGCGAGGCCGGCGAGGCTTCCGCGGGCGAGCGCTCCCCGCTCCTCGAGAGCGACGAGAAGGCCGGCCCCGAAGGCGTCGCCGGCGCCGATCGTGTCCGCAATGTCGATGCGCTGCGATTGCACGCGGCTCTGTGACCCGTGCGTGCTGGCGATCGCACCGTCGGCGCCGAGCGTCATCACGACCAGCTCGGCGCCGAGGTCGAGCAGTCGCGTTGCGACCTCATCGCGACCCATGCCGGGCAAGAGCCAGGACGCGTCAGACGCGCTCAACTTCACGATGTGCGCGGCTCGGCAGCAGCGCTCGAACCGTGCGCGGTACTCGGCGTGCTCGGCGATCGCGGCAGCGCGGACGTTCGGATCGATCACGACGATCCGTTTGTGGCGCTCGCGGTCCACGAGAGCCTCCAGCGCGGACGCCGAGGGCTCGAGGGCGAGCGCGATCGATCCCACGTACAAAGCACGAACGTCCGCCCCGGGCTCCGGGAACGACGCATGCCCCATTGCGGCGAACGTCGTTCCACCCAGGTAGAAGCTGTAGTCAGCCTCACCGTCCGCCGATCGGTGGGCGATTGCCAGGGCGCTGGGCTCCGGCCCCCGGCTCGTGTAGTCGAGGCTGACCCCGCTTTCGGCAAGGACGTCCGTGAGCATGCTCCCGAAGTGGTCTCGAGAGAGGCGGCCGAGGAAGCCGACGGAGGCCCCGAGGCGGCCCAAGGCTCGGGCGGTGTTGTACGGGCCTCCGCCCGGCGAAGGGATGACCGTCCCGTCGGTCACCACGAGATCGACCAGCGCCTCCCCTGCTACCAGGATCATCGGTGAGCGTGGCGCGCGTGCGCTACTGACAACGTTTCCTCACGAATAGGAAATCGCGCCGGTCGAGAAGATGCACCGGTACCTCCTTGCTCACGGAGCCTGACAACGTTATCATCACCTTGGCCCGGATGGAACCCAAGGGTTCGTGGATCCGAGGAGGTGCAGGATGCAGCTGAGGTCGCTTACAGGCTCGGCGCGGCTCCAAGCCATCCGCTCGATGCGGCAACGCGAAGGGTCCGGTGCTCGGCACCGACTCGGCAATGAGAAAGGAGCTACAGGGATGAGCAATCCCAGGAAGCGCCCGCTGGCGCGCCTCGCGCTGCTGGCTGGCCTGATAGCACTCGTGAGCGCCGTCGCGGCCGGCTGCGGGGGATCGGGCGGCGGCAAAGAGTCGAAGACGCTAAAGGTTGCGATCGTCGCCAACCCGCAGATGGAGGACATCGCGAAGCTGACCCCGTCGCTCTTCACGAAGGAGACGGGTATCAAGGTGAAGTACTCGATCCCCACAGAGGCGACGCTGCGTGAGATCGTCACCCGCGACGTCAGCGCAGGGGGCAAGCAGTTCGACGTCGTCATGATCGGCCCGTACGAGGCGCCGCAGTTCGGCGCCAACGGCTGGCTCAAGGACCTCACGCCGTACATCCAAAAGGACGACTCCTACGATTCGAGCGATCTGATCCCGGCCGTCAAGAACGCGCTCTCGGCGAACGGCAAGCAATATGCCTCGCCCTTCTACGGCGAGTCGTCGTTCGTCATGTACCGCAAGGACGTCATGGCCAAGAAGGGGATCACCATGCCCCCCAAGCCGACGTGGGAGCAGATCGCCGCAATCGCGCGCAAGGTCAACTCGGACGAGATGGCCGGAATCTGCCTGCGCGGAAAGCCCGGTTGGGGCGACCTCGGAGCGTCTTTCACGACCGTGCTGAATACGTTCGGCGGCACCTGGTGGTCGTCGACGCCGGACGGCAAGGTCGACAAGGCGGAAGTCGACCAGCCCGCGTTCAAGAAGGCGCTCGACTTCTACGTCAACCTTATTCACGACGCCGGTGAAAAGGACGCCGCGAACTCGAGCTTCAACGAATGCCTGACGCAATACCAGCAAGGCAAGGTCGCCATGTGGTACGACGCGACCGTCGCCGCCGGCACGCTGGAGGCCAACGACAGCCCGGTCAAGGGGAAGAACGGTTACGTGCTTGCCCCGGTGGAGAAGACGAAGGCATCGGGGTGGCTGTGGACCTGGGCGCTCGCGATCCCGCAGAACGCGCCGGATCCGGAGGCGTCCTGGAAGTACATCTCCTTCGCGACCGGGCGTGGCTACATCAAGGCCGCCGGGACGAAGGTCTCGGGCGGCTGGGCGGCGATTCCTCCAGGAACGCGCTTCTCGACCTATCAGATCCCGCAGTATCAGGAGGCCGCGAAAGCGTTCGCCCAGAAGACGCTGGACGCGATGAAGGCTGCGCCGATCAACAATCCGGGCACGACGAAACGGCCGGGCTTGCCCGGGGTGCAGTACGTCGGCATTCCCCAGTTCCAAGACGTCGGGAACCGCTGCACGCAGCAATTCTCGGCGGCGATCTCCGGACAGGAGTCTGTGGACGCGGCCCTGCAGGCCTGCCAGCAGATCGCAGCGGCAATAACGTAGCTACGTGAGCAGCGCCGACGCCACGGCCGGGACGGTCCTCCGCACGCGGGATCCATTTTCCAGGCCATGGCGTCGGCGCCTGCCGCTTCTCCCCGCGCTCCTCTTCGCGATCGTCGTCACGCAGGTCCCGTTCGCGCTGAGCATCTACTACAGCCTGACGGACTGGACGGTCAATCCGCCGAGTCCGCGCAAGTTCGTCGGGCTCGACAACTACAGGGAGCTCGCCGGCGACCAATTCTTCCGCGAAGCGGCGGTCACGAGCGTCGTCATGACGGTCTCGGCCGTCCTCGCCTCACTTGCTCTCGGCACCCTGCTGGCGATTCTGGTCGACCGCAAGTTCTTCGGCCGGGGCATCGTCCGCACGCTGCTGATCACGCCGTTCCTGATCATGCCGGTCGTCGCAGGGCTGATCTGGAAGAACCAGATGTTCAGCGAGCTCTTCGGCGTGATCAACTGGGTGCTCGAGCGCCTCTCCCTCGGCCCGATCGCGTTCGTCTCCAACCATCCGACGTTCTCGATCGTGACCGTGCTCGTCTGGGAATGGACGCCGTTCATGATGCTGATCGTGCTGGCGGGCCTGCAGAGCCAGTCCAGCGACGTGCTCGAGGCGGCGAGGGTCGACGGGGCGACGGCATTCGGCACCTTCCGCCAGCTCACGCTGCCGCATCTCCGGCGCTACCTGGAGCTCGGCGCGCTGCTCGGCACGATCTACCTGATCCAGGTGTTCGACCAGATCGACGTGATGACCGGCGGCGGCCCGGGATCGACCAACATCCCGCGCTACGTGTACGAACGGTCGATCGGGGGCGGCTGGCTCTTCGGCAACGCCTCCGCCTACAGCATCGTCGTCGTGCTTGCCTCGATCGTCGTCGCGACGGTCACGCTGCGCGTGCTGTCCAGCCTGCTCAAGGGCGAGGAGGCCGCGTAATGCGGTCCACGCGCCTCACTGACCTGGCCGTTGGAGAGCGACGTTCGGTCAACGTCTTGCTCGGGCTCCTCGCGTGGGTCTCCGCGGTCGTGTTCTTCTTCCCGGTCTTCTGGATGATCCTGAGCAGCTTCAAGTCCGAGCAAGACGCAAACGGGCCCCCAAAGCTGTTCTTCGATCCAACGCTCGATCGCTACCGCGACGTGATGGGGAGCACAGAAGGCCTGCTCTCGTTCTCGACTGCGGCCTTCAACTCGGCCACGGTCGTCGTCGTGAGCACGCTGATCGTCCTCGCGCTGGGAATCCCGGCGGCCTACGCGCTCGCGATCAACCAGATCCCGAGATGGCGCGACGTCCTGTTCTTCTTCATCTCGACGAAATTCCTCCCGATCGTCGCGTCGATCCTGCCGATCTGGATCATCGCCAGCAGATTCGACCAGCTGAACACGCTCACCGTGCTCATCGTGCTCTACACGGCCATCAATCTGCCGCTGGCGATCTGGATGCTGCGCTCGTTCTTCATGGAGATCCCGCGCGAGCTGATCGAGGCATCGGAGATCGACGGCGCGAAGCTTCGCGGACAGCTGACGTCGGTCGTGCTGCCGCTGGCCGCGCCCGGCATCGCGGCCACGGCTCTCCTGTGCGTGATCTTCGCCTGGAACGAGTACTTCTACGCGGTGCAGCTGAACCCCATAGACGGCTCGACCATTCCGATGTGGGTGACCGACAACGTCAGCACGCGCGGGAATTTCCTCGCGAAGCTCTCGGCAGCGTCGGTGCTGGCCTGTATCCCGGTTGTCCTCGCCGGCTGGCTCGCGCAGAAGCGCATGATCCGCGGTCTCGCGATGGGCGCAATCAAATAGCTTTCAGGGAGGAGCTCGCCTCGTGGCATCTGTCCAGTTCGACTCCGCAACGCGCCAGTATCCGGGGACGCCCAGCCCGGCGGTCGACGGCCTGAGTCTCGAGATCGACGACGGCGAGCTGCTCGTGCTCGTCGGCCCATCCGGTTCCGGCAAGACGACCGCGCTGCGCATGCTGGCGGGGCTCGAGCCGCTCGATGCCGGACGGATCCTGATCGGGAACCGCAACGTCAGCGCCGTACGCCCGCGCGACCGCGACATCGCGATGGTCTTCCAGAACTACGCCCTCTACCCGCAGCTCAACGTCGCCGCGAACATGGGGTTCGCCCTGAAACAGCACGGCGTGCCCAAGGAGGAGCGGATGAGGCGGGTGCGGGACGTGGCCAAGCTGCTCGATCTAGAGCCGTTCCTCGACCGCAAGCCGAAGAACCTGTCCGGCGGCCAGCGCCAGCGGGTCGCGATGGGTCGCGCGATCGTGCGCCATCCCCAGGTCTTCCTGATGGACGAGCCGCTCTCGAACCTCGATGCGAAGCTGCGCGTGCAGACGCGCACTGAGCTCGTCGAGCTGCAAGCTCGGCTCGGGGTGACGACGGTCTACGTCACGCACGATCAGGTCGAGGCGATGACGATGGGTCATCGCGTCGCCGTCCTCAGGGACGGCCTGCTGCAACAGTGCGACACGCCGACGAAGCTCTACCACGAGCCGGCGAACCTGTTCGTCGCGGGCTTCATCGGCTCTCCGGCGATGAACGTGCTGCCGAGCTCGTGGGCGGGACCGCTTGGCCTCGCCGGCGCCGGCGTGAATCTCGCCGCGAACGCTTCGACGATCGGCTTCCGGCCCGAAGCGCTGTCCGTCGGAAGCGGCCCGATCACGGCGCGCATCCGGGCCGTCGAGGACCTCGGATCCGAGGTCTTCGTGCACGTGGTCGTTGACCAGGACGGCGAGGAGAGGCGCCTCGTCGCCAAGGTTCCGGCTCCCTTCGCCGGAGCGATCGACGACCACGTGTCGCTCTCGGTGAACGGGACCGTGCACGTCTTCGGAGACGACGGCGCATGGATCGCGACCGTTACGGCGCTCGCGCGCGGAGCGACCGGTGTGAGCGTCTAGCCGAGCTTCTCGACGGCCCCGATCGGACCGAGCATCGCGAGGCTGCGCGTCGCGCTCGCGAACGCGTCGCGGAACCTCTCGTTGTCGCGAAGCGACGGCGTGAAGGGCTCGCCGAGGTCGAGGAAGGCGACAGGGTCGTCGAGCGAGCAAAGGGCATACCTCGCTGCGTGGTCGCCGCTCGGGTCCGCCGCACGGTCCTCCGTCGGAGTGGTCGCGAGGTAGCGAGCCCAACCGGCCAGTGCGAGTGCCGCACGGTCAACCGGCCCGCCGAGCTCGAGCTGCCGTTCGACTGTCGGGATGAGGAAGGCCCGGAACTTCGCGGTGCCGTCGATGCAAATTCGCGCGATCGTGTCGCGCACGCCCGTGTTCTCGAAGCGCCGGAACACTGTTTCCGCATACTCCTCCCGTGGATAGCCCGGGATCTCCGTGAGCGTCGGAATCGCCTCGTCGTGCAGCAGCCGCTTGAGGAAGCGGCGCATCGGCGGGACGCCCATCGCCTCGTCGACGTAGACGATCCCGGCGAGTGCCGAGAGATAGGCCATGCACGAGTGCGTGGCGTTCAGCATCCTCAGCTTGTAGAGCTCCCAGCTACGCACGTCGTCCGTGAAGAGCGCGCCGGCGTCCTCGAGCCGGGGGCGTCCGGCCGCGAACCGATCCTGGATCACCCACTGGCGGAAAGGCTCGGCGACGACGGGCCAGGCATCGTCGATGCCGCACGTCTCTCGTAACCACGAACGGTCGCTGTCGGCTGTCTGCGGCGTAATCCGGTCGACCATCGAGTTCGGGAAGGTGCAGGCGCCGTCGACCCAGCGTGCAAGGTGGTGGTTGCGCTGCTCGCAGACAGCCATCACGGCGTTGCGCGCGACGGTGCCGTTGCCGGGCAGGTTGTCGCAGCTCAGGATCGTGAGCGGCGCACCACCGGCGGCGCGGCGTGCGTCGAGCCCGTCGACGATCGCCTCGATCGTCGCGTTGCGTGTCTCGAGCGAGTAGCCCGACTCCGTGATCGTGAGCGAGAGGATCTCGATGCCCGGATCGGCGATCTGCGCCGCGAATGCCTGTGGCTCGTCGACCGTGACGACGAAGTCGACGATGCTCCCGACCACCTGTACACGCGCCTCGTCGTCTTCACGCTCGACGAGTGTGTAGAGGTAGTCCTGGGGCGCGAGCGCGTCGCGCATCCGCAGGTCTCCTCGCAGCAGGCCGAGCCCGCGGATGCCCCAGTCGCTCCCGGCTTCGGCGAGCTCGTGCGCGTAGAGCGCGAGGTGGGCACGGTGGAACCCGCCGACGCCGAGGTGCAGGACGCGCGGGCGAAGCTCCGAGCGGTCGTAGGTCGGGACGGGGATGCCGCGCGCCGCGATCGCCTCGAGGATTTCTTCGCGCAATCGACCGAGCGGGGCGATCACGGACATCGGTCGAAACTACCACCGCCGCGTCACCCGGAAGACCTAATCCAGGCCGGATAACAGGCCGAGCAGAGCTTGCGGCAGGACGTTCGGCCGTCACCAGCAGCTGACTCGCGGCCTGGGTGCCGACGCCGAAGAGCACGACCGTACGCGGGGCCGCTGTGCTCACCAGCTGCTCGAGTTCGTCGTCCAGCTCAAGCAGCGCCCGCTCCAGCTGCTTGCTGCGACGGGCGAGGCTGCACAGGGCGAACTTGGCCGCCTGCAGCGGCTCGTGCAGCCGCCTCGTATCCGGCCGCAGGCGCAGGCAGAGCGCTGCGCGCGCCTTCAGCGTACGGCGCCGGCGGAGCTCGCCGCGCAGCTGCTCGGGGCGGTGATGATCGGGTCGTCCAGCTGCTGCAGCGCCGCCGTGGGCGCCTTGAGCGCTCCCGCCCGTGCGACGCCGAGCTGCCGGATCGCCTCGACCACCCCGTCCGTCCTCCGCTTGGGGACCGCCTTCGCACTGCCGCTCAGCGCCGCGCGGGCGGCGAGCTCGGCGTCGATCGCGTCGCTCTTGCCGAGGCGCTGGTGAGCGTGGGCGTGCGGCTGGTTGACCTCGACGACCTCGATCCCATCTGTACGCAGCGCTCGCACCAGTCCCGCCGCGTAGGCGCCGGTCGACTCGACTTCGATCCGGGCGATCTGGCCGTGGCTACGCACCCACGCGATCAGGCCTGCGTACCCGTGCGCGCTGGTGGGGAAGGCGGCCGCACCCAGCGAACGCCCCTGTGCGTCCACGACTGCCACGTGGGTGCTCGTCGGTGTGCGCGTCGACACCGGCGACGACGAACTGCCTCTGATCGGTCATCCTTTGTGCACCGTCCCTTCTCTAGTTGGGGGGCGGCAGGCCGGGACGGGCGGACACAACAGTGACGAGGCACTTGCAGCAGACAGGTTCCTATGAAGTCACGGCCGCCCGGACCGAGGATGTCCCGTTCGTCGTGGAACTTCGTGACCGCGGTCCCAGTATGAAGGTCAGGCGGTGACGAGGATAGCGGCCTCCTCGGTCGGGGACGGGACGGTCGTGCGAGCGAGGGCGCGCACGATCACGACGGCGAGCTTGCAAGAGCCCACGGGTGCGACGGGAACGCTCATCGCGGCGCTGCGTCCTGTAGCTCGGCCAACCGGTCGCGCACCTGGGCGGCCATCGCGAGGTTCTTCTTGCGCTCGTAGCGCTCTAGCGCCTGCTCGAGCGCGGCGGCGGCCTCCTTGGTGCGGCCGGCCGATACGAGAACCTCGGCGAGGTCGCAGTACGCATCGCCCTGGTAGTTCAACCCGTCGGTCCGCTCGATGATCTCCACAGCCTCCCGCGCCGTCTGCTCGGCTCGAGCGTGCTCGCCGCGGTGAGCGAGAAGGAGCGCCTCGACCTGGCGCATCGCCGCTTCCCCTAGAGCATTCGCCCGGACGTCCGTCTCGCGCGCCCTTTCCAGCCACCGCTCGGCCTCCTCATACTCGCCGAGAGCGCAGAGTCCACGCCCGAGCATCGGGGCGAAACTCGAGAGTTGGAAGCGCAGGCCCTGCGCCTCGATCCGGATGCAGGCCTCGCGCACATGCTGTACTGCGGCCGCCAGATCTCCCTTCAGCTCCTCGATCTCCCCGCGCATCCACCCTGAGGCGTCGTTGTCACCGTGAAGCTCGCGCAGCCGGGCGCTCGCCTCCTGTCCGATCGGCGAGGCTTCCTCGAAGCGGCCGAGCATCGCCAGCAGCCAGGCGCGAGTCAGCAACGTGAACGGATGCGGGTTGTCCGGCAGGAGTCCGTCGAGAGCAGCCAGGGCCTCGTCGGCAGGTCGCGGACTCGAGGCGAGCGCGAGCTCGAGACCGAACTGCACTGTCGGCTGCTGTCCGGCGAGCCTCGCGTGACGAAGCGCCTGCTCGGCCGCCTGTGCCCAGTCGCCCCAGCGGCCCCTGAAGTTCGCCACTCCGTAGCCGAGCGCCCGCCAGACATGCACGAGGCCGGAGTGATCCCCGGTTTGCTCGAGCAGCGGAAGTGCCTGGAGCGCGAGGGTCTCCAGCTCGTCGACGTCCGGGTCGGGCTCGAACCAAGAGCGGTGGAAGGCAGCTGACACCCGGGCGAGCTTCTCGCCTGATTCGTCACCGCCGGCGCGAGCGCGCTCGGCGACGGCGTGGGCGACGTCCGCAGCTTTGCTGGGCTTCTTTGAGTGATTAAGCGCCTGGGCGAAGTCGAGCTCGAGCAGGACGTCAAGCCGCAGCGGCCGTGTGAGCTCGAGCGCACGCTCTAGCAGGAGCGCCGCGGCACGTTCGTCACCGCGCCAGAACGCGCGCCTTCCGGCAGAGGCTAGAGGTTTGCCTGCCGCGTCGGCCAGCTCGGGATCCGCTTGGCCGAGGTCGGCCTTGTAGCGAACGGCTTGCTCGAGGTGGTGGCCGAGTATCTCGTCCAGCTCCACCAGATCCGATCCGTGCTCCTCCAGCCAATGTGCGAATCGCTGATGGAGGTCGGCCCGGATGGCCTTCGGGAGAGCGTCGTAGGCGGCGTCGCGGATCAGCAGGTGGCGGAAGCGGAACGCGTCCTCCCCACGGAGGAGAGGCTTATCGGGGCGGATCAGCTCCTTCCGGACGAGGGAGGCAAGGCGCGGCGTCACCTGGCCGTCGTCGGAGAGCGCCTGAACCGCGCCGCGATGGAAGATCTCCCCCTCGACGGCGCCGCGCTCGAGCACCGATCGCTCGGGCTGTTCGAGCCGGTCCAGGCGCGCGGCGAGCAGGGCCTTCAGGTTGGGTGGAACAGCTACCTCGCCTTCTGCTTCACGCGCCATCGCCACCATCTCGGTAACGAACAGCGGGTTGCCGCCGGCGGCGCGCGCGATCCGCTCCCGGAGCTCGCCCGGGACGATCGCGGGGAGCAGCTCGTCGACCGCGGGACCGGGCAACGGTTCAAGCCGAAGCACAACGGGCCACTGCGGGCGGTGCTCCGTTAGCTCCGGCCGCGCGAGGCAGAGAAGCAGGAGCGGCGCGCCGCTCGAGAGCAGCGCGACGTGCTCGACCAGGTCGAGAAACGTCTCCTCTGCCCACTGGATGTCGTCGAAGAGCACGACCAGGGGGTGTTCCTGCGCTTGCTCCTCCAGCAGCTTGCGGAAGGCCCAGGCGATCTCGTCCGACGAAGTTGCCTCCTGCGGCTCACCGAGCAGGGATCGAAGCGGCGCCGCCGCGGCGGGATCGGAGGGAAGCACATTGAGCTGCTTCAGAACCTCGACCACCGGCCAGTAGGTAATGCCCTCGCCGTAGGAGAGGCAGCGGCCACGGACGATTCGGACGTCCGCGGTTGCGAGGAACTCTGCCGCGAGTCGCGACTTGCCGACACCCGGGTCGCCGACGACGGTAACCAGCGCGCAGCGTTGCTCCTTCCGGGCGCGAGCCCAGGCCTCGCGCACCGTCTCGAGCTCGCGCGAGCGCCCGACGAACTGCGCCTCGTGCCGCCGCTCCACCTCCCCCGTGACTTCGAGCAGCCGGTAGGCGGGCACCGGGTCGGTCTTACCCTTCAGCGCGAGCGGGTCGACGGGCTCTGCCTCGACCGCGTCACGCACGAGGGCGAGCGTGTCGGAGCCGAGCAGGATCTCGCCGGGCTGGGCGGCCTGCTCCAGGCGGGCGGCGACGTTGACGGCGTCGCCGGTGGCCAGGCGCTCTTCGGTTCCGGTGACGACCTCGCCGGTGTTAACGCCGATACGGGCCTGGACGCCGAGCTCCGGTAAGGCGTCGCGCATCTCGACAGCGGCCCGCACGGCCCGGAGGGCGTCGTCCTCGTGCAGCTGGGGAACGCCGAAGACCGCCATGACCGCATCGCCGATGAACTTCTCGACGGTTCCTCCGTGGCGCTCGACGATCTGCTTCATTCGCTCGAAGTAGCGGGCGAGGAGCGCGCGCAAGGCTTCCGGGTCGGTCGTCTCGCCGAGCGCGGTCGAGCCGGTGACGTCGCAGAAGAGAACTGTCACCGTCTTGCGCTGCTCCTTCTCGCGCGCCGGCGCGACGAATGAGAAGCCACATTCCTCGCAGAACTTCGCGCCCTCGCGGTTCTCGTGCCCACAGCTCGCGCAAACCAGCACGGCACGAGACTAGACCGCATCCCCACCCACGACAACCTCGGCCCCGGCTCGCCGAAGCGTTGCTCACCTGCCTCGATCACCCCCGCCTGCGTTTGCAGGAGCGAAAGGAGCCGCCGGTGCCCGGCTCTGCGCCGCGCCGGCGTCCTCGGTCGGGGACGGGACACTCGTGTGGAAGAGGTCGCGCTCGATCGCGACGGCGAGGCTGCCGAGGTCGCGGTAGCCGATGATCCGGCGGAATTGCCGTTCGGCTTCGAGCATCCCGGCGGCCGTCCAGCGCAGCGCCATCTCGCCTGACCGCCAGCGCTTGACGTTGCGGCTGGTGCGGCGAACGCACTCGATCATCGACTCGCACGGGTTGGTCGAGGCGAGCGTCCGCTTCAACGAGCCGGTGATGCCGAGGCGGGTCAGCGTCAGCGTCTCGGTGATCCCCTCCCGCAGCGAGGCGGCCGCGCCCGGGTGGCTCCGCTCAAGCTCGGCGTCGAGGGCCTTCAGCCGGTCGAGCGCCTGGCCGTGATCTTCAAGCGCCCAGGCTTGGCGCAGCCGGAACCGGCGCCCCCTCACCGAACACCGTTCGGATCGCCTTGCGTAGCGCTTTCGAGCCGTCGATCACGAACAACGTCCCCTGCTCGGGGTCGAGGCCGCGTTCGACGAGATCCGACAGGAGCGCGGTCGCCACGGTCGCGTTCTCGGTCGAGCCCTCCCACAGCCCGAGCGGGACCTTCACTCCTTCTGTCGTGATCCCGAGCGCGACGATGTTCGTGCGCCCTTTGAGCTCGATCCCGTCCAGCATCAGCACCGCCAAGCGAACGTCGTCGAGGCGGCGGGCCATCAGCTCGTCGAGCGCCTTGCGGGTGCGCTCAACGAACGCGCGTGAGATGGATGACTTCGATGTCGAGCGAGCCCGCTGCTCGACCTGCTCACCGATGGGCTCCTGCGTGCGTCGGTAGCGGCGAGTCGAGACGCCGGCAAGCATCCGCTCCAACACCACCCGTGTCAGCGGATCACGGTCGCTGAAGTGCCGGTAAGTCGTAAGCGGCACCTCGCTCGTCCCGTCCGACCGGACACGCGGGCGCTCGACCTCAACGCGGCGACCGCCGAGCGTCACTTCACCCGCCTCGCGGCCGTGGCGCACGGCGGTCCGATCCGGGTCGTGCTTACCCTTCGCACCCACCACCTCGACGACTTCTTCTTCCATCAGTTCGGCGAGGACACCGAGTCCGACGCCGACCGACAAGGCCAGCAACCCCTCCCTCGCAGCGGCGGCAAGCTCCCCGAGCGCCTCCTGCAGGTGAGCCGGCAGCGCCTCCTGTATCAGTTCGGCCTGCGCGACGTCTGCGGCTGTCTTCTTCATGGCGGCTCCTCCTTCAAGCTTCGACGGATCGCCTCGCACGCTCCCCAGCGAAACGGACGAGGCCGGAGGGACCGCCGTCAAGTTCTACGAGCTATGGGACAACCTCCCCGGACCGGCCGCCCACAGTGGCCAGGAGCGAGCGCGCGCCGGGATCGACACGTCCCTTCAAGGACACGAACTCGGTCAGTTTGAAAGCAAGTCAGATCCCGGCGCACGCCCGCCGGAGATCCTCACTGTTTGAAAGCTGTTCGGTTAGGTCCACCTTCAGGAGCCGGCGGAGCCGGCTCCCTCGGTTTCACGGGGGAAACCCGGTTTCCCCCGTGGGCCCCCTCGTTAAGTAGACGCGCGCTTCCCGCGCGGGTGCCTCCGCCGGGCGAAGCCCGCCGGAGGCGGTGTTGGTTCGAGTCCGGTTAGGCGGCTTGTCGACGACGTCGCGCCGCGCTTGGCAATCCGAAGGCGTTCGCGTGGTTCGGCACCGCGGTCTCCCTCGGGATCGCCTCGGGAACCGCGCTGGCGGCGCTGTGGTCGACGTTGCGGGGATTCGCTGGACGCTCGCGCTACCGCCGCTCGTCATCCCGGCCGGTGCGGGCTTCGTCGTCGTCAGACGGAAGACGCTGAGGGCGCTGCCCGCCTAGCGCGCGGCTCGGGTTGCCGGACGCGGGCTACGTCGGAGCGTCGCTCTCACCGGAGTAGCGCGCCAGCATCGGCGGAGTGTGGAGGCACTCGGCGAAGCTGAACGGCCGGGTGACGAGCGGCCGTACCCGGGCGGCATCGGGATGGAGCGGGTTCATCAACACGACGTCCGCCTCCGGGAGGACATGCAAGCGCACTGCCGCCAGCAAGCTGCGGCGCTCCTCGAGCCAGCAGGTCACCCAGGCGCGGATCGCATCGTCGCCGTCGGCGTCGGGGACGCTCTCGGGAATCGCATCGATCTCGGTCCAACCGAGCACGCAGTCATCTGGGACATCGGCCGGATCGCCCGGCAGGTATCGCAGGGCCACCAGCACCGCGAGCCCCGCCTCCGAGGCGAAGTTGACCACCGGTGCGCCCGGCGGCGAGTAGCGGCCGCCGTGCTTCGACGTCCCCGCGCCGTCGAGCGCCGTCTGGCCCGTCGGGGTGAGCCGCCAGAGCCGCATCGGCTACGAGCTCCTGCGTTGCCTCAACACCGTCGTCGGGCAGGCGACGGGGGATGACGTGTCGTTCCGAGCATGCCCACTGGAGCTCACCCTACATCGGGTGACTGCAATCTGGTTCAACGTCGATGCGGAGGAACCCCTGACCGACGAAGAGCAGCACCACGCGAACCAGCTTCGAACTCAAGGACTGACACCGCCAAACCGACCGGCTGAGTTGAAGCACTCCGAGGAGGAAGCGGATCACGCATTGCTGCACGTTTCCCGGTCTCATGTCGTGGATGCCGTCTCGTAAAACCCCCATCCGATCCGGCGGAACCTCGGGATGGTTGCGCGTGTTCCGTCGTGCAGGGTCTTGCGGACAGCGGCCTTGTCGAACGAGCCGACGCCCTGGGCTTCCAGGGCCGCGCACACCTCGCGGACGCGTACCGGGCGCCCGGCGGATCGCACGAACGCCTCCATCAGCGCCTGAACCGGGACAGGCCGCGGCCGCGGCCCACCTCACACACCCCGTCACCTGGCCGTTCCAGCAAACCCTCTCTCAGCCGGCAGAGGCCGGCAAGAGAACCCTCAGGGGTCGGTCGAGGGTTCGAAAGTGCTCCGTTTAGTTCCATACTCCAATCTCCGGAAAGGCCAGACCGACGGAAGGCCACACACTCGTTAGGCTCGACCGATGACGGCCCGGCGGTTCGCAGCGACCCTCGCTCCGATTGCGATTCTCGGATCGCTTGTCGTCTCCGCGTGTGGCGGCCCATCATCCAGGCCGTCCACGCAGATCGCCTCCCGCCTCAACCGTGAGGGCCTCGCGGCCACGGACAACCGCAACATCGGCGCCGTGCCCGACACGAGCGCGGCGATCGGGCCCAGGCACTACGTCGAGGCGGTGAACACGCGGATCGCGATCTTCGATGCGAGGACACTGAAGCTCGTCAGCGCACGCGACCCATATCCCTTCTGGCACATATCGCCCCGCTCGGGCGCGATCGAAGACCCGCAGATCATCTGGGACTACGGCGCACATCGCTGGTACTACTCGGCGCTTTTCACCGGGGTGGCCGGCAACCGCATCCTGCTCGCGTGGACGAAGCGCGGAGAGCCGTCCACCCTCTCCTCGGCGTGGTGCCGAACGTCGATTCCAAGCGGGAACTTCATCGACGACTTCCCCCACCTCGGCTTCAGTCGCAACCACATCGTGATCGCCACGAACGTCGCCACCCGCAGCCACGAGCTCGTGACGGGTCGGCTGGTGGTGATCGGGCAGCCGTCTAGCGGCCCTGATGTGTGTGCCCGTCCGCCCGTGAAGTCCTTCGGAAGCAAGGCGAATCCCCTCCACCGAGCGGACGGGCACCTGGCCATCACGCTCATCCCGGTCGAACCCGTGCGTCCCGGCGACCGTGCCTACGTCGTTTCGGCCGACTGCGTCTACGACCCGGAGCCGGGGAAGGAGGAGGACCCGTGTGGCACGCTGAATCGCCGCGGTAACCAGATCACCGTCTGGCACGTCGACGGGCCTCGCGGCTCCCCGAGACTGACCCGCGACGGAGGAATCGACGTTCAGATCTACAGGCTTCCGAGTCAGGCTCCGCAACCCCGGACGAAGGCGACGCTCGACACGAGCGACACACGGCTGTACCAAGCCGTGTCGGCGCCGGATCCGACGCGCGGGGTGGAGGAGACGATCTGGACGCAGCATACGGTCGCGAGCTCGGGCGGACGTTCCGAAGTGCGCTGGTACGAGCTCGACCCCAGGCGCCTTGCGCTCGTGCGCCGGGGGACGATCAGAAGCCGGCGCGACTGGCTCTTCAGCGCGGCGATCTCGCCCACTGCCGCGGGCGACCACGCCGTGGTCCACTACGTCGCCAGCGGTCCCAACCGGCTTCCCGAACTTCGCGTCAGATCACGTGGCCCGCGGACGCCTGACGGAGTGATGGGCGGTGAAGTGACGGTTGCGCGGAGCATCGCGCCCTATCGGTGCGGCCTCGGACCGAAAGACCCGTGCCCGTGGGGCGACTATGCGGCGGCGACACCGGATCTCGAGCGGCGAGGCCTCGTCTGGGGCTCGAACGAGCTGATGGGTTCGCCCAAACACGAGGGTCCTGCCGGGACGTACTGGCGAACGCAGAACTTCGCAATCCGGCCCGGCTGACAAACGCTTCCTGAGCCTCGTGGGCCGTGGCGTGAGACGATCCGCCGGTGAGCCCACGACCGCTCCGAAGGGCGTTCCTCGTGAGTGCAGTCCTCGCCGCGCTCTCGACCGTGCTCGTCGGCTGCGGCGGCGGCGGGACGGGGCGCCACCTGGCGCGGGAGGGTTGCATCTCCGATCCTCCGCCGAGGATCGGAGATGGCTTCAGGGAGCCCAAGGTCCTGGTCAGCAAGGACGGGGTCCTCGAGACGACGCTAAAAGCCTCGTATGGCCCGGTCGACATCGACGGCGCCAAGTACAAGACGATGAACTACAACGGGGACTTTCCGGGGCCGACTCTGGTTCTCTGCCCCGGCGACCGGCTCGTTATCCATCTCGAGAACGACTTGGGCGCCACGCCGGCGGCGTGGCAGCAGGTTCCGCCCCTGCATCACATCCATCAAGGGATGGGCCAGCTCACGAACCTCCATACCCACGGGCTCCACGTCTCTCCGAGCGGCAACTCCGACAACGTCTTCCTCAGCTTTGCGCCGGGCGAGAGCTTCACGTACGAGTACGAAATCCCGGAGAGCCACACGCCGGGGCTCAACTGGTACCACCCGCATCGGCACGGCTTCGTGGAGAATCAGATCTACGCGGGGCTATTCGGAGCGATCGACATCCAGGGCGGTCTCGACACGCTGCCGGAGCTGCGCGACACGCCGATCCGGCTGCTCACGATCGAGTCCCTCGAGCTCGGAAGCAGGAACGCCGAAACGCCGGTCGTCGTCCCGACCCCGAAGAGCCTGACCGGCGACAGCCCGTACTTCATCAACGGCGCGCTGAAGCCTGAGATCGACATCAGCCCGGGTGAGGTCCAGCGGTGGCAGCTCCTCAACACCAACGACAATGCGATCGTCGGCCTCTCGCTCGAGGACCACGTCCTTTACGTGCTCGCAAACGACGGGATTTCGCTGCGCGAGATCAGCCCCCAGCGCAGCCTTCTACTCGGGCCCGGTGAACGCCGGGAGGTGCTCGTGCAAGGTGGGCCAGCGGGAACCTACAGGCTGGTATCGGAAGCGTTCAGGCAGTTCAAGGGGAAGGGCAATCTCGTTCCGGCCACGACGATCGCCACGCTGACCTCCGGCGGATCAAAGGTCGACGACGCGCTCCCGACCCAGGCGCTCGCCAAGCCGGTCGACCTGCGGGGGGCCAAGATCGACCAGCGCCACCGGCTCGTCTTCACCGAGAAGCACGTCACCGGCGGCTTCGAGTTCCTGATCAACGGCAAGATCTTCGACCCGAACCGAGTCGACCAGGTGATGACGCTGGGTGAGGTCAACGAGTGGACGCTCGTGAACAAGACGACCGAGTGGCACACGTTCCACATCCACGTCAATGACTTCCAGGTCGTCTCGGTGAAGGCGAAGCCGGTGCCGGGCGTCTCTTCCGGGCCCGTCGGCGTCGAGGACGTCGCGTCGGCCGCAGTCGACCCGGCGGACACGGTGCTGATGCCGCCCCGCAGCACGGTCAAGCTCCTGACGCGCCCGACGGACTTCACCGGCAGGTTCGTCTTCCACTGCCACATGACCTTCCACGAGGACCACGGGATGATGGGCGTCGTGGAGGTCGTTCCGCGTTCATAGGTAAGCGGACGGCGCGCGCGGTCAAGCTTCGGTCAAGCTCCGTTCGGTCGCACTCAAGCTCAGTACGGCTCGCACTCGAAGTAGACGCGCACCGGCGACGGCTCGGATCCCCAGTTGTGGAAGCGGGGCCAGATGCGCGTGACCGCGAACGGGTTCTCCTGAGATCTCTCCCCGTAGCCCGCTGGAAGTGTCATGCGCGCCGTGATAATGGCCGCACGGGTCGTGTGGAACACGGCTACCGGCGCCGGATGAGGCTCCAGCCCAAACTCCAGCGATGACCACCGCAGCCCCAAGGCCCGCGACTGACGCAAGTGTCCTGAGAGTCACTCGGGCGGCCCTACACGTCTGCGTGGTCAAACAGGTGGTCAAATGTGGGTGGCAGGAGGTCGCCGGTTCGAGTCCGGCTAGCTCCATCCGCAAAAACTCCTGCAAAACGACTCTGGCGCTTCCGCTGTTGCGCGACTAGGCAATGGCGTAGCATCCAAGGGAGATGGCGGCCCCCTCCACCCGCCTGGACCGGCGACGCTTCCTGAGGGGCGCAGCGGCGACCGGAGCCGCGGCTGCGGCCGGGGTCGGCGTGGCGGCGGCGGCCGGCTGTGGCTCGAGCTCGTCGGACAAGCGCGTCGACGTCGTGGTCGCCGGCGCCGGGATGGCCGGGCTATATGCGGCGCGAATGCTGGCGCCCCGCCGCTCGGTCGTCGTGCTCGAGGCGTCCGATCGCGTCGGTGGCCGCGTTCTCAATCTCAAGACCGGCCCGAAGCCCGAGGATGTCACCGAGGCCGGGGCCCAGTGGATCTCACCGAAGCAGCAGCGAATCGCGCGCCTCATGAAGGAGTTCGGCCTGAAGCCCTTCGCGAACTACCTCGCGGGCAAGTCGACGCTGATCGTGAACGGGAAGGTTCAGCACTTCGACGCCCTCCCGTTCCCGGCGCTGTCTCTGGCTCAGGTGGCGGAGGTGGGAGTCGCGATGGCCGACCTGACTGCAATGGCCGCGACGGTGCCGGTCGAGGCTCCGTGGAACGCTCCGAAAGCGGCGGAGTGGGACGGCCAGACCGCCGAGAGCTGGGTCCGGGACAACGTCTCCGATCCCGTCGCGCAGTCGTTCCTCGGATTCGCGACGGGTGGCCCTGTCAGCGTGTTGCCGACCGACATCTCGCTCCTGCACTACCTGTACATCGCCGCCGCGCTCGGAGGGCCGCTGGAGATGATGATCCCTGGGCAGGGAGTCCTGACCTCGCGCATCGTCGGCGGTACCGGACGTTTCGTCGAGGGCCTGGCGCGCCCGCTGAGATCGATCACGAAGCTGGGCTCGCCGGTCACGACGATCGAGCACGGCGGCGACACGGTCCGCGTGACGACGCCGGATGTCAGCTACGTCGCCGACCACGTGGTCATCGCGATGGCGCCGACGATGACGCAGCAGATCCTCTTCGACCCGGTCCTTCCCGTCCACAGGACGCAATCCGTGCAGCGGGTCGGGATGGGCTCCGCAATCAAGTGCTTCCCGATTTATCCAACCCCGTTCTGGCGCTCCCGCGGGCTGAGCGGGAACGTGCTATCCAACTCCGGGGTGTTCAGCGCGGTTTTCGACAACTCCCCGCCCAGCGGCTCACCCGGCGTGTTGTTCGTGCTCGTCGAGAACACGCACGCCCGCCGGTTCAGCACCCTGTCGGAAGGCGAGCGCAAGGCGGAGGTGCTCGACGCGCTCGCGCCCGCGTTCGGGGACGAGGTCCGCAATCCGAGCGGCTATGTCGAGCACGACTGGTCGACGGAGGCGTGGATTCGAGGCGGGGCGGCTAGCTTCTTCCCGCCGGGCGTGCTCACGGAGTACCGCTATCTCTTCGGCGACCCGATCGGGCGGCTGCACTTCGCGAGCACCGAGACGGGACACGCATTCTGGGGAAACATGGAAGCCGCGCTCGAAAGCGGCGAGCGGGCGGCCCAGGAGATCCACGCGGCCTAGAGCTCGTGGCGGGAGCCGGGGCCGGCGAGGCCGCGCTCGGATGGACGTAGTAGACGCGTCGCGCGCCTGTTGCGACCGAGACGTAAGCTCTCACGTTGGAGAGCGTTGTCTGCGCGCATCTGGTGTGTAGGAGCTGTTCCTTCAAAGGCGCAGCTTCCTCTTAAGGCCGCCAGCTAGCCGGCGTTCCTACCGGAGGCGGAGCAGATCTCTCACCGCCCAAGAAGGGTTTGAAAGCTGTCCTGTTAGGTCCATTCGTTTGATGTCAAACTAATAACGAAAGTGCCTGCAAACAGGAACATCGTGCTATACCGCTCGCTTCCGAACTAGGCGGACAGCACTTGAACCGCGGCTGAAGGGTCGACGCGAGGCGCGCGTGCGTCACCCGAGGGTAGGTCGCGAGTTAAGAGCGTGGAGTTGCCACTCGGAGCCGATTGCCGTCCAAGTCCTCCAAGGCACACTCTCGCCCCGCAAGGCCTTCTTCGTCCACGGGAATGCCGAATTCGGCCGAGACCGCGTCGATGTCCTTGACGTTCAGATGGATGAGCGTGTTCGGTCTAGCATCACCCTTGTGCTCGGAGAGGTAGAGGCGGGCGCGTCCACGCGCGACGGAGACGAACAGCGGGAAACCGGGCTCGAACTGATGCTCCCACTCCTTGCGGAACCCCAAGCGCTCGTACCACGCGACGGAACGAGCCGCGTCCTCGACGTACAAGACTGGGATTACCTCTTCTTCCACGGCGCTCAGCGTATCCAGCCTCAAACCCAGCTGGCGACATACTCGATCCGCTGCGCCAGCGTTCGGGAATGTCACGCATCCGCACGGCCAGACCATCTACGTCACGGAGGGCGTCGGCCTCGCGCAGCGCCGGGGTGCCCCGATCGAGGTCATCGGACCCGGTGACCGCGTCTTCTTCGAGCCCGGTGAAGACCCTTGGCACGGCGCCGCCCCGCGCCGCTTCATGACCCACCTCGCGATGCTCGAGGTCGACGACGAAGGCAACAGCGCGACCTGGGGAGAGCACGTGACCGACGAGGAATACAGCGCCGGCCGGGAGTTCTAAGCGTCAGGCGGCGAGGTCCGGGTGCCGGACCCTGAGGCGGTGCTCCCGATAGCGGATCACCTCGGACGCCACGATCAGCGAGCAAACGCCGCTCACCAGGGCGAGCGCCGCGAGCGCTGGGATCGCGACTGCAGCAGGGATGACCGCGAGCAAGACGACCGCCCCGACCGTCCGCCGCCGGAAGACTCGGCCCGTGGTCCGGAAGAGGAAGGCGAGTGCGCGAGCAGGTACAGCGCGGCGCCGCCGCAGAGGCCCACTGCGGGCACGGTGTCGAGTGCCTCATCGACATGGCCGAGCGTCGTCTTCAGGCCGAGCGCGAAGAGCACGATCCCGGCGACCATCGGCAGGTGGAGGTAGTTGTACGCGTCGCGTGCGAGCCGCGCCTGCTCGATACCGTGCGCCTGCATGAGCCGTCTCCGCGCGAAGATCGCGGCCACGTCGAAGTAGAGCCACCAGAGGGCCGATACAACCACGATCCCGAGCGCCGCCGCCACGATCACTCCCGTTCCTAGTTCGAACCCCGCGCCCACGCCGATGGCGACGATCGACTCGCCGAGGGCGATCAAGATGATCAAGCCGTACCGCTCGGCAAAGTGCTCGGGCGCGATCCGCCAGCCGCGCCCCATGCCGATCACGACCGGACCGAGGTAGTCGATGGCGAGCGCGACCGCCCACACTGCGATGCGGTCGTTCCTGTCCAGGAAACCGGCGAGCACGAGCAGTGAGGCTCCCACGATTGCGGTCGGCGCGAACCGTAGTAGCGCGCCGCGCCGGTCGGGGTCGTCGCGACCGACGATGGCGGATAGGACAAGATGGAGGAGACGGACGAGGAGGTAGGCGACGCCGAACAGCACGGCGTTGTCTCCGAAGGCGCCCGGCACCGCCAGCGCGACGACGAGCATCGCCCCCATCGAGGCGAGCATCGCCAGCCGCACGCCGCCTTCATCGACGTCCATCGTGCTCGTCAGCCACGCGTACGCGACCCACGCCAACCACAGCGCTCCCAGAACGAGCATCCCGCGCAGGACGCCACCCCAGGTCGGGTTGTGCGCGAGCAGGCTCGTGACCTGAGTTATCGCGAATACGAAAACCAGGTCGAAGAAGAGCTCGAGCGGGGTGACCTGATGTTCGGCGTCGGGCTCAGGCTCGCGGTCGGCGGCGGACACGCGCGGACATTAGCCTGGCGATGCGCACGCGGCCCGCGCCGAGCGCGTTATCCCATTTCCCTGCGCAGGGTCCGGGCCAAATGTCTCTTGAGCGGGCCAGGAGGGCGCGCTCACTCCAGCTTGGCCGCCTAGAAGTCGATGCGCGTCGCGACCCGGCGGAGCGTGGGCCGACTGACCTCGGTGAACCCGGAAGCGGCGAAGATGCTGCGGCTGCCGACATGGAGCTCCCCCCAGGTGATCTCCTTCCCGGGCTCCGTGATCATCGGATAGCCCTCGAGGGCACGGCGGTGCCGACTCGAGCGGGAGATGAGTCGGCTGGGCCAGCGTTCGGGAGCGTCCCCCGAAGCGCAGCTCGGTTTGCCTTAGCGGGACACCGTCTACGATCACGACGTGCGCGAGCTACAGAGTGGCCTCTGGCATTGGGAAGCACCGCACCCGGATTGGACGCCGAGCGAGCCGTGGGGCGAGCAGGTCTCGTCGTACGCGATCGACGACGGTGAGAATCTCCTGCTCTTCGATCCGCTGGCCGTGCCGGGCGAGATCGTCGAGCTCGCGGCCGACCGCAAGCCGGTGGTCGTGCTCACCGCCCCGTGGCACGAGCGCGATACGCAGAGCCTCGTCGAGCGGCTGGGCGCGCCCGTGTTCGTGCCCCCGCCGGACACCCAACAGGACCTGATGCAGAAGTTCGGTGTCAGCGCCGAGCAGGCTGCCGGCGGCAGCCCGGACGTTGCCTGGCTGCTGGCCGAGGGTGGCGGCGAGGCGCACCTGTACTCCGCAGGCGATCAGCTTCCGTTCGGGATCGACGCGTTCCCTGGCAGGGAGCACAACGACCTCGTCCTCTGGATCGAGAACTTCGGAGCAGTCATCTCCGGTGACACGCTGGTCGACTTAGGAAGTGGCTTAGAGATTGCCAAGTGGCTACGAGGAGGCGTGACTCGCGAGCAGGTCGCCGACGGTCTCCGTCCGCTGCTCGCGCGGCCGGTCGCGCTCATGCTCCCGACGCACGGCGCGCCGACCGACCGGGCAGCGCTCGAACGGGCGCTCGCGTGACCGCGAGCTAGCGGAGCTACTCGATGTCGTCGAGGAAGCTCAGCACGCGTTGCTCGAGCAGCTTCGCGGCACCTTCGTCGTAGTCGGGCAGGCTGTTGTCAGCGAAGAGATGCCGATCGCCTGGGTACAGGAACAGCTCCGCGCCGTCAACCATCGCAACGAGCTCGCGCGCGGCGGGGAGGTCTTCCATCGCCCACTCGTCGGCCTCCATCATGTGGATCTGGAGCGGAACTCCCGGCGGCCACGAGCCGCCGAACTCCGAGGCCGGGAAAGCGGCGCTAAACAGCAAGGCTCCTTTCGCGCCGGGACGCGTCTGGGCCAGCATCTGCGCCGGCATCACCCCGAGCGAGAAGCCGGCATAGACGAGCCCGGTCGGCAAGCTCTCGGCGGCGAGCCGACCCCGCTCGAGGATCGTGTCGAAGCCGACCTGCTTGGCGAAGCCGACACCCTCGTCGAGCGCAGCGAACGTCTTGCCCTCGTAGAGATCCGGGGCGTGGACCGTGTGCCCGGCTGCGCGGAGCTCGTCGGCGAACGCAAGGAACCCGGGTGTCTGTCCCTGTGCGTGGTGAAACAGCAGTATCTCGGCCATCACGGCATTCAAACAGACCCGGAAAATCTTGAAACAACGAGGTGTCGCTCACGGTCAAGCCGGCGGCCCGGCACACACCTTCAAGGAGCGAGGTGCGTCGCGTGAGCCAGTGTCCGGGAATGTTCCCCGAGCTGCCACTTTGGCTCATCGCGAGCCGCATCCATGCATCTAGCATGACGCCGTGCGGGAGTTGCAGAGAGGTCTGTGGTGGTGGGAGGCCGTGCACCCCGAGTGGACGGCGGAGGACGACGCCGCGGGTCGCGACTGGGGGCCCGAGGTCTCGTCCTACGCGGTCGACGACGGCGAGCGGCTGCTGCTGATCGACCCCACCACCCCGCCGGCGCCGATCGTCGACCTTGCGGCCGACCGCGAGACGGTCATCGTTCTGACGAACCCATGGCACGAGCGTGACGCCCGCAGCCTCTCGGAAAGCCTAGGCGCGCCGGTGTTCGCGCCACCTCCCGACGACGACGGCACGGGGATGCGGATGCCGGCGCAGCTGTTCTCGGCCGGCGATCGGCTGCCCTTCGGAGTCGAGGCGTTCCCCGGGCGAGAGCCGCCGTACGACGTCCTGCTCTGGATCGAGAGCCATCGCGCTGTCGCCATCGGCGACACGCTGATCGACCGCGGCCACGGCATCGAGCTCCTGGAGAGCTGGCTAGCCGAGGGCGTGACGCGGGAGCAGGTCGTCGAGGGACTGCGCCCGCTGCTCGAGCGGCCGATCGAGCACGTCCTGCCGACCCACGGATCGCCGACCGACCGAGCTGCCCTAGAGCGCGCGCTCTCCTGACGCCCGACCGGCCCGCGGGTCGGATCGTTGCCGAAGTCTCGCGACGATCCCTGCCACGGGTGATAGGGGTGCCACGTGGGCCAGCGTTCCGGAATGACCCCTGAACCAGGCTTGGTTGTCTAGGCTCGGGGCCGTTCTCGCCTGCAGTAATGACTCCGGGAGGCAGCATGAGGTTTCTTCTCACGTCCGCTGGCATCAAGAACGCGAGCATCCGCGACGCGCTGGTCGACCTGCTGGGCAAACCGATTGCCGAGTCCAACGCCCTCTGCATCCCCACCGCGATGTACGCCAATCCCGACGGTGCTGGCCATGCATGGCGGTTCATCAGCGGACGAGAAGCCAGAACCCCCATGTGCGAATTGGGTTGGAAGTCATTGGGAGTGCTGGAGCTCACCGCGTCTTGTCGTCGCTGCGCGAGGCGGTCTACGTGGGACTGAGCGCCGGGAGCATGGTGATGGCCCCCAACATCGGGGAGGACTTCGTTCGCTGGAGGCCGCCCACCGGTGGCGATGAAACGCTGGGACTGGTCGATTTTTCGATCTTCCCGCACCTGGATCACGAGGACCTGCCGGAGAATTCCATGGCCGACGCAGAAAGATGGGCCGCCGGCATGTCGGTGCCGGGGTACGCGATTGACGATCAGACCGCCATCAAAGTGACCGATGGTGCCGTCGAAGTCGTCTCCGAGGGGCACTGGAAACTGTTCACCCCGTAGGACCGAGAGCCCCTGCGACAGGAGATGGGCGTTTTCGGATGCTCGTCCATCCGTGGGGTCTGCAACGCCGACATCGGCTGCGGCACTAAGACGCTCCGCTGGGCCAGTTCGGGAATGTCCCCTGAATCAGGCTTTGGAGTCTGGCTCGAGCCTCGACTACCCAGAGACCGTTTCCTTTTGATCGAGCAGTGACCTCAAGTAATCCTCCATTTTGTTGAAACTGTCTTCCTGGCCGTCGGACTTGGTCATGTGGTCACGGCCGGCCTTGTCGCGGAACGCCAGCTTCATCGTCAGCTTCGTCACTCCGTCAGTTTCGTGCAGATCCACGGACTCGACGGCGTCCGCATCTGGCCACCCTTCGAACAGCCACGTCGCGACCGTCCGGGTCGGCGGCTCGACCTCCAAGTAGGTTCCCCGAAACGAGCACTCGGTTCCGTCTTCGGTCACGAAGACGATGTGGTAGTTCCTCCCCACGCGCAGGTCGATCGAGCACTCCGTCACCTCACACGCAAATGGAGCGAACCAGTTGCTGACATGCTCCGGGTTCGTCAGTACGTCGAAGACGAGTTCGATCGGAGCGTCGAACTCTCGAGTGGTGACAATCTCGAGATCGTTCGGGAATTCGATGACTGCCGATCCATGCCGATTAGGTGTCACTGCGGCTCTCCTTGTTGTTGTAGCTCTTTGAGGTAGTCGTCCATCCGATCCAGCCGCTCGTTCCACGCCTGCTCGTACTTGGCCAACCACTCGTGCATCGGCCGAAGGCGTGCGGGTTCCAGGCGGTACAGCCGACGACGGCCCTCCGCCCGGCACCTGACGAGTCCCACCTCGCTGAGCACCCGTAGGTGCTTTGAGACCTGGGGCTGGGACATCGAGAGGTCGTTCACGATCGCTCCGACCGCCTTCTCGCCTGGGATCAGCGTGTCCAGGATTTCGCGGCGGTGCCCCTCGGCAATTGCATTGAAGACATCCGACGTGGTGGAAGAGCGGGCCACGGCCCCATCATATTCTGATATCGGCATGTGTCAAGGCCTGCGACAGAGATGGGAGCTTTCGGGCTCGTCCACCCGTCGGGGCTGCACCACCGACATCGGCTGCGGCGCTAAGACGCTCCGCTGCGCCAGTGCGCGGGAAGACACCCTGAGCGGCGCGTAGGCTCGCGGCATGCCGAACGACGTTGACCCAGACGCCTATTTCGCGGAGCGCGGGTTAGTGCTCCGCGAGGAACGGAACATCGACGAGGCGTTACCTCCTGACGCCGAAACGAGCGTCCGGCCATCGTTACTCCTGCGCGGTCGTGTTTTCGCAGCGCGGCGGAAGGGTGTAGCCGCCGGGTTCGTTCTCGAGGCCTGCGGCGACGACACGCTCCGCGTGAATCGACACAAGGTGCTTCGCTCGGGGGCCGATGCATGGTTCTCCCGATTTCGTCCCGCATGACGGGCAGGGGAACTGTTGAGCAACTCGCGAGCGCACTTAACAAGCGGACTTAAGCGGTCCGCCTTGACCTGATGGCCTTTGAGTAAGTGTCCCGCGACGACGGGAGAGTCGATGTATGCCTCAAGATCAGTGACCCCGCAGTCAAGTGCCATCTGAAGCCCCTCGATGAGGGCGATGTACTCGGCTTCGTTGTTGGTTCTAATACCGATGAACTTGGCGATCTTGCCGATGACCTCGCCCGACTCCGAGAGCAGGACGGCGCGCCGATCCCAGCAGGTCCTGTTGGTTGGGCCGACTTGCGGCGCGCGGCCCCATCAGTGTGCAAGGTCGCCCTCATGGAACTGGCACGGTGCGCGGCGCGTACTCGACGCTCGCGAACGGCCAGTCGGACGCGAGCCACTCACTCACGGCGCGCCAGAGCGGCGTGTCTAGCTGCGCGTGGCTCGCCCGTACCCAGGAGAGCGCACGGGCGTCGTAGTCGGTGTCGGGTAGCGGGTAGATGTAGACGCACCCGATCACGTCGCGGCTGGCCGGATCGAGCACCGTGTACGTGAACCCCGTCCGGTTGCGAAAGTCGCCGGCGTGGCGCTGCAGGTCTGTCCGGTTCTCGTCCGGCGTCATCTCCCGCGGCCAGCTGCTGTCCTCCCATCCGGGGCGTCGCGTGGATGTGCTCCCCCGACGAGGTCCAGGCGTCGTAGTCCTGGTCGTTGTGCTCGGGGTCGAGCGGCTCGAGCGCGAACTGCGGCGTCTCGAGCCGCCGAGGGACGTCGAAGTCGCGCGGGACGAAGTCCTCCACCCGACCGATCGTAGAACCTTGGCTCAAGGGGCGCCGGGCAAGCGAATCGTCACCTGCGCCAGCGTTCACGAATGACGCCCGAAGTTATAACGGCGTCTCGACCGCTCAGGGAGATTGTGGGGAGGTGTGGCCTCGGCGATCTGGGGGCAGTTCAGCTCGGAGCGATACCGTGCGGTTCTCTAGCCTCAGAACTGCCAGTCCCCTAGCGCGGCCGCCGGATTACGACGAGAGTTCAGCCCGGCGCGACCACCAGGCCTCGGCAGCGGTCATCGCGCTCTCGGCCTCGTGGATGCCGTCGCCTACGAGCCCTGCGGTGGCAGCCCAGTGCAGGGGTACAAGGGCTAGAGCCCCGGGGAGCCATCGGTGCTCGTCGGGAGTCAGCGGTTCCGGAGCCGTGCTTTCGTAGGCGTCGAGCAGTCGTCGCGGCTCGAGCAATTCAACGGGCTGGCCCACGCCATCGGGGCCGCTCTGTGCGACGTGGTTCAGGCTGCCGGCGATGTCGTACAGCCGCTCCCTGACCCTCGCGAAATCCAGGTCGAAGGTGGCCCATGAGCCGTCTAACAGTTCTCCCGCGTTGCCCAATTTGTAGTCTCCATGAATCGGAGCGCAGGGCAGTTCGACCTCCTTCCGGAGCTTGGAGAGCTCGCCGGTCAGTTGGCGCATCCGATGCACGACCGGCTGGCTGCGGGGCCCGAGCCTGCGGCGTGTGAAGCCGACCGAGTAACGCAGTTGGCCGAAGGTTCTGTGGTCGTCGAGGGGTTCGGGCGGACTGGGCTCCCAGACCGCTCTGAGCGCAGTGTGAACGCGTCCGAGCTCCTCGAATAGGCGGACGTAGAAGTCCTCGTCCGCCCGTGGCTGGACGTGATCGATGAACTCCTCAAGCTCAGCCCAGCGATCAGCGACCCTCAGGAGGTCGGAGCCGGAAATCGGAATCGGCCGAGCGACGCGGACTTGCGTCCGCTGGAGCCGTTCCCGCAACCGCCGCAGTCCCGCTACCCGGCCGCGGCGGACCCACGGCCTGTGAACCCGGAGGACAACCGGCGGCTCAGCGTCTATCCGTAGGTTGAGGTTGAACACACCGCCGATGTCTGCCCATCCGGCCCCGCGCGCGACGCGGTGGATCAGGGCCGAGACGGCCGGATCATCTGGGCTGGCTCTAGGTCCAAACCAGCGCGGCAAGGCAGGGGGAGAGGTCGAAGCTTCGATTCCGGTCATGGCAATGGCCCACCAGCGCACCTGAAGGGTCCGCCGACGAACCCGCTAGAACAGCCGGGAGCACCAGTCATCGGCAGACCATCCTCGGCGTCTTGCGCCGTGTCGCAGTTGACAACCAGCGCGGCTACGACTGCAAGCAGATCACTCACCCTCATGGGCGAAGCCTATGCCGGGAACACAGCCCTAGCTTGGGCCAGCGTTCCTGAATGACGCCTGAGACTGTGAACCTGGACGTCGCCGGAACCGATGAGTTTGCCGTGGTGTGCCAGTCTTGACTGCGTACGGATCCCTAAGCGCGTAGAAGGTTCTCGCCTGGCAGTAACCACCCCAGGAGGCCGCACTGAAGCTTCTTCTCACTTCCGGTGGAATCAGCAACCCCAGCATCGCCGACGCACTTGTCGGCCTGCTGGAAAAACCGATCGCGGAGTCCAACGCCCTCGTCATCCCGACCGCGATCTATCCCTTTCCCGACGGTCCGGCCGGGGCATGGCGGGCGGTCTGCGGTAAGGCCCCGAGCCCTTTGTGCGAAGTGGGTTGGAAGTCGTTGGGGGTGCTGGAACTAACCGCGCTGCCCAGCATCCAAGAGGAGAGCTGGGTTCCCATAGTCCGGGAGACCGACGCCTTATTGGTGTGGGGCGGCGATGTCATGTACCTGTGTTATTGGATGCGGCAGTCAGGACTGGCAGACCTCTTGCCCTCGCTGAGCGAGTCGGTTTACGTGGGGGTGAGCGCCGGGAGCATCGTGATGACCCCCTACAACTGCGACGCCGAGTTCAACCTTCAGTACGTCCCCGCCGCCAGTGATCAGGCGCGGGAAGGCGATAGGGCGCTGGGGTTGGTCGATTTCGCGTTGCGCGTACATCTGGATCGCGAGGGCTTCGATGACTCCTCCATGACCAACGTAGAAAAGTGGGCCTCCGAGATACCAGTCCCGACGTACGCGATCGACGATCAGACCGCTATCAAAGTGGCCGACGGTGCGGTCGAAGTCGTCTCCGAGGGGAACTGGAAACTGTTTACCCCCGGCCCGGAAGCAAGCTACTCGGTCTGACACGCGCGCTCCGCTGGGCCAGCGTTGGGGAATGTCCCTTGAGCACGAAGGCAGAAGGGCCCTCGTTGTTTGAACCAGAAGCCAGCGTGACAGACTTGTGACCATGCGTGAGCTGCGGCCGGGTGTCTGGCATTGGCAATCGTCGCATCCCGCCTGGAACGAGGGGGAGGAGTGGCCCGAGGCTGTCTCGTCTTATGGGATCGAGCTCGGCAACGATTTCGTGTTGTTC
>WNGA01001062.1_pt1 | contig 50201 bp, 35 predicted proteins | sample 5400061 | NCBI WGS metagenome assembly WNGA01 (sample SAMN13153366, study PRJNA577476) | soil metagenome | isolation source: 100 cm soil or saprolite under grassland replicate 2 | place: USA:California | collected 2016-06-15
CTGGGCCGCTAGCTTTACCGCGGGATCCACGCAGCGGCGGAACGGAAGCTTACCCCACCGCCGCACCAGCTCGCCGAGCCCGCGCACCTCGCCCGGCACGCCCACCGCCAGCCCGCCCCGCGCCGACGCCCCCGGAATCACCTTGCCTTCTTTCACGAACGACGCCGCGGTCAGCGCGGCCGGCGCGCGCTCGCGAAAGTCGAGCGCGTGCACCTTGCCGTCCTTCGCCGTGTACACCACCGCGAACCCGCCGCCGCCGATGCCTGACGACTCGGGGTGAACGACACCCAGCACGAGGGCGGTCGCGCACGCGGCGTCCACCGCGTTGCCGCCCGCCTTCAGCGCCGCGACGCCGGCCGCCGACGCGAGCGGATGATCCGACGCGACCGCCGCGTGTGGCACCCGCAACGGCGGCGGCGTAGCGGCGCCCGCCGCGCGTGCGGCCGCAACCACAACCAGAACGACGACTGAACCGACGAGTGTGAGGCGCGTGATTTTCAATCCGTGGGACCTTCTGTGGGACATTGGGAGGGTCCCATACCCCCGCGACGATCTCGGACGCAAAGCTCGTGCTTCGCTCATGCGATGATCGAGGATATTGCGCGGCTTGAAAAGCCCGATCGGGCTATAGTGATCGCGACTGCCGACCATGGCCGAGCCTAACGACAAAGACGCCCGCGGAGCCACCAACCTCAGGATCAAATTTCGTAGCGCGGACCTCGACGAGTTCATCGAGCGCTACGCCGTGGACGTCAGCAAGGGCGGCATCTTCATTCGCACCCGCGAGCCGCTGTCGGTGGGCAGTCGGCTCAATCTGGATTTCCAGTTGCTCGAGGCCGCGCCGCTCCTGCAGGGCGAGGGCACGGTGGTGTGGATCCGCCAGCCCGATGCGTCGCGCACCGAGGTCACGCCCGGCATGGGCGTGCGTTTCGACAAGCTCACGGCCGACAGCCAGACGCGGCTCGACAAGATTCTCGAGGAGAAAGATCGGCTAGCTGAGACCGGCAAGACCGCGGGCGGCAAGAGCGCGAGTAGCAAGAGCGCAGGCGGGATCGCGGTGCGGCGCCCGACCGGCGCGTTCCTGCCGACCGACGCCGGGCTCGCGAAGACCGCGGCGACGGACTCGCCCGCCGCGCCGGCCGCAGCCGGCGACCGGCCCGCGTCGCCGCCGACGCCGCCGTTCGGGGCCTCGCTGACGACCTCGGCGCCGGGAGCCACCGCCCCAGGACAAGGGGCGCCCGGGCAGCCCGCGGGCGACAAACCACCCGCTACCCCGCCGCGCATCTCGCCGTTCGCGCCCGGGCGCGCGCGCCGCGCCAGTGGCCCGATGAGCACGTTCCGCTCCGCGTCGGCGCAGACGTTCGAGCCTCCGACCGCGGACGATATCGATCGGGCGCTGTCGGTGCTGGAGGACAAGCCCGGACCGGTCCCCGCAATGCCGCCGCCCCCGCGGATCGTGCCGGGAGCGCCCATCGCCGTGGCCGACGACGGATCGAACGAGCCCACCCGCGTGGTCTCGGATCCCCAGGAGTTCGGCGTCCACGAGGCGGTGACCGGCAGGGTCGAAGTGCTGCCCGAGTCGGACCTGTCCGACTCCGCGATCCCCGAGCTCAAGGAAGATCTGGTCGAGGACATGACCAGCCGCGCCGGCGGCGACGACGAGGCGACGATGGCGGCCAGCCCGGCGGCGTTCGCCGCCGCGGAGCTCGTGCTCGGCGCTGGCAGCGACAGCGGCGCGACCAAGCCCGCGCAGCTGAATGCGCCGCTCGGCGCGCACCTGGAAGGGCCAGCCGGGGCAGCGCCGCCGCCGGTTCCGTCCCAACCGCCCCAAGGAACACCCGGCAAGCCACCCGCGATCGCCAGGGAGAAGGAACCGAGGGCGAAGGAGAAGCTGCGGCCGGGCAAACCACCCCGTAAGGCCTCGCTCCCCGGCGTCGAGGCGGTCATGCCGAGCGAGAGCGGGCGGTTTCGCACCGACGCGACCTATCGTCGGCCGCGCACCGCCGCGAAGCGCGTCGGGCTCGTGGTCGTGGTGCTCGCGCTCGCGGGCGCCGGCTTCGCCTTCCGCGATCGTTTGCGCGCGCTCTACCCCAAGAGCGAGGTCGCGCAGCTCCCGCTCGCGCCACCGCCGCCACCCGAGCCACAGGCAACGGCCGCCGCGGATGGCGGGTTGCCAGGCAGTGCGAGTGCGAGTGCGAACGCGGGCGCTGTCGACGGCGCCGCGTCCGCCGACGCGGGCGGGCCGGCGCAGGCGATCGCGCCCCCCACGCCCAGCACCGAGCCGAAGCCGCCGGCACACCCGAAGCCTGAGCCCGCCATAGCCAAGCCCGGGCCCGAGCCGCGCGCCAAGCGAAAGCCCGGCCCCCGCGCCCCGGCCCCGAGCGGCGTGATCGAGAGCGAGACCAAGCCGGTCGCCGACAAGCCCGCGACGCCCCCGGGCGAGGCCAAGCCGCCGGGCGAGACCGAGGCCAAGCCCGCAGGCGAAGCCGCTTCCGCCGGCAGCAAAGAGCCGCCGCTGACGCCGACACCGGAAACGCCCGCCGCCGCCCCGACGATGTTGCGGATCGCGTCGGTGCCGAACGGCGCGCGCGTGCTGCTGGACGGCGTGCCAGTGGGGACCACGCCGCTTTCAATCAAGGACATCGATCCCAACTCGGATCACGCGATCACGGTTCAGAAGGAAGGCTTCGATACACAAGAGCGGCAGTTCGGCGCGTCGAGCTGGACGCACGGCAAGGGTGCGACGTCGCTGAAGATGAACGTTAAGCTCCGGCGCATCGGGTCGCCGGCGCCGCCGTCCTCGCCCAGCAACGAAGCGCCGAAGGACAAGCCCTCCGACGTCGAGATCGTCACCCCGGACTCGTAGTCACCGCCGGGGTCCTATGCCGATCTCGAATCGTCACCCGCGTCGCGCCGCGCTGGTCGCCGGCGCATGGCTCGTCCTGCTGTCAGCCGGCGCCGGCTGCCGCCGGCAGGCGGCGTCGCCGGTCGAACGACCCACCAGCGACGCCGCGTCGGCGTCCGCCCCAGCCGCCGCGCCACCGCCGGCACGCGCGCCCCACCCCAAGCGCATCGACGTCCACACCCACATCTCGCCCGACGGTATCGATCGCGCGCTCAAGCTGATGAGCGAGTGGGGCATCGACGGCATGGTGAACTTGTCGGGGATGCACCCCGGCCCGCCGCGGCACGCGCTCGAGACCCAGCTTGCCGCCGCCGCACGGTCGGACGGCCGCATCGCCGTGTTCACGACGCCCGACTTCCGCGCCATCCGCGCCCGCAAGGATTGGGGGGTCGCGCTCGCCGAGCAGCTGACCGAGGCGCGGCGTGCCGGCGCCATCGGCCTCAAGATCAGCAAGGGCCTGGGGCTCGGCTTCCTCGCGCCCGACGGCAAACACCTATTGAAGATCGACGACCACGGGCTCGACCCGCTGTTCGCTCGCGCTGGTGAGCTGGGCATGCCGGTCGCGATCCACATCGGCGACCCGAAGGCGTTCTGGCAGCCCCTCACCCCCGAAAACGAGCGATGGGACGAGCTCAAGGTCCACCCCGAGTGGGCGTTCAACGGCCCCGGCATCCCGTCCTGGCAGGAACTCTACGACGCGTTCGAACACCTGGTCGCCCGCCACAAAAAGACGATCTTCATCGGCGTCCACTTCGGCAACGACCCCGAAGATCCCGCCAACGTCGCGCGCATGCTCGACCGCTATCCGAACTTCTTCATCGACACCGCCGCGCGCGTCCCCGAGATCGGCCGGCGCGACGCCCGCCACGACGCCGCCCGACTGCGCGCGTTCTTCATCAAGTACCAGGACCGGGTGCTGTTCGGGACCGACACCGGCATCGGCGCGGACGACGATCAGATGATGTACGGCTCGACCGGCGCCGAGATCCCGACCCGGGCGGACGAGGAACGGTTCTTCAAGTCGACCTGGCGCTATTTCGAGACCAACGACCAGCAGTTCGAGAGCCCGACCCCGATTCAGGGCCGCTGGAAGATCGACGGCGTCGGCCTGCCCGAGCCCGTCCTCCGCAAGATCTACTTCGAGAACGCCGCCCGCATCCTCAAGTGGAAGCCGAGGGAGAACTGACGAGGGCGATGCTTGACTGATCGGCCCGCACTCTCATAATGGTCCGTCCCATTCCGGAGTAGCTCAGTGGCAGAGCAGGCGGCTGTTAACCGCCGGGGCGGCGGGTCGTTCAGTCCGTTCCGCGTCCGCTTGACTGATCGAGGCCGCCCCCCATAATGGGCGGCTCTCATTCCGGAGTAGCGCAGTGGCAGAGCAGGCGGCTGTTAACCGCCGGGTCGGCGGGTCGTTCAGTCCGTTCCGCGTCCGCTTGACTGATCGAGGCCGCCCCCCATAATGGGCGGCTCTCATTCCGGAGTAGCTCAGTGGCAGAGCAGGCGGCTGTTAACCGCCGGGTCGGGGGTTCGAAACCCTCCTCCGGAGCCATCCTCACGTGCCGCCAACGAGGCGGCCAAACTAACCGAGCCCTCGCCTTCACCGCGCCCAACTAGGAAAGAGTTCTTTACTAGGCAACGGCCTTGGTAAAGAATGGTTTCCTAGAGGCACGCCGTGCGGGTAACTGGTCGAAATCTGACGCGAACTGCGGGTAGCGAGGAGGTCACCGCCTTCGTGCCCGACGCGCTTCCACCCCGCGCGCCTCCGATCGAGGTCGATGGGGAGCGTGCTCCCCTGCTCGCCCGCGCGGAACAGGCTCTCGCTCGCCTCGACGTCGCGGGCGAGATGGTCCCGTCGTTCGACTGGTTCATCTATGCGTTCGTGCGCAAGGAGGCCGTCGTTTCCTCGCAGATCGAGGGCACGCAGGCGACGCTCATCGATCTTTTTGAATACGAAGCCGAGAAGGACGAGCGGCGGCCCCTGGAGGACGTGCGCGAGATCTGCAACTACCTCGACGCACTCAAGTACGCGCGCGGACAGCTCGCGAGTCCCAACGGCCTGCCGCTCTCGATGCGGCTCCTCCACGAGGCCCACCGCCGGCTCATGCGCGGCGTCCGCGGCGCCAACAAGCAGCCGGGCGAGGTTCGCAACAGCCAGAATTGGATCGGCGGAACGCGCCCCGGGAACGCCGCGTTCGTCCCGTCCCCGCCCGAAGACGTGCAGAGGCTCCTCAGCGATCTGGAGAGGTACCTTCATGCGGATGACACGCTCCCGCCGCTGGTGAGGATCGGCCTCGCGCACGTGCAGTTCGAGACCATCCACCCGTATCTCGACGGCAACGGGCGCATCGGGCGCCTCCTCATCACGCTCCTGCTCGAGCACTGGAAACTCCTTAAGGCGCCGCTCCTCTACCTGAGCCTCTTCTTCAAACGGCACCGCGCCGAATACTATCGGCTGCTCGGCGAGGTCCGGAAGAGCGGCGACTGGGAGGCGTGGACCGACTACTTCCTCGAGGGGGTGGCGACGATCGCCGACGAGGCCGTCGCCACCGCGCGCGACATTTTCGTGCTCGTGAACGCCGATCGCCAGCGCGTGCTCGCGGCATCAGGCGCGACCGTCATCGCGGTCCGGCTGCTCGAGCAGCTCCCGGTACATCCCGTCGTCACGATCCCCGGCATCGTGAAGCTGCTCGAGACGACGAAGCCCACGGCGGGCAAGGCCGTTCAGCTCCTGGAGGGCGTCGGCGTCCTGCTCGAGACGAGCGGCAAGCAGCGGGACCGGACGTTCGCGTACAAGCGGTATCTCGAGAAGCTCCGCGCGGGCACCGAGCTCGAGGAGCGGTGACGTGTCGGGAACCCTTCGGCACGCCGCGGGAGGCAACTTCAACCGCGTGGCCACGCGCGGCGGACAGCCGACCGTGATTTCGTGCGCAACCCGGGTGGCCGCGCGCGAGCATCGTCACGGTTCGCGCTGAACCGCGTGCAGCAGCGCCCCGAGGTCGACCGGCTTCTTGAGCCACGAGACGGCGGCGAGCTCGTCGGCCGCCGGGCCGACGTCGACGTCCGCCGACAGCAACACGACGGGAACGTCCGCCAACCGGGGGTCCTTGCGTTGCGCCGCCCGGAACTCCCAGCCATCCATCACCGGCATCATGAGATCGAGCAGAATCAGGTCGGGCCGCGGCTCGGCCGCGCGGAGCTTGTCGATCCCGTCTTGCCCGTTGGCGGCGACCACCACCCCGTAGCCGTGGTCCTCGAGCATCGAGGCGATCGCGTCGGCGATCCCCGCGTCGTCCTCGATCACCATGATCGTGACGCTGGCGGGATCCGCGCTCATGACCGCGCCGATTCGTTGCCCGCGGGATCGCCCCGCGGGCGCAGCGGCAGATCGACGATGAACGTGCAACCGTCACCGGGCTCGCTCGCGAATCGGATCGTCCCCCCGTGCGCGGTGATCACCTCGCGTGCGAGGTAGAGGCCGAGGCCCAGCCCACCGTAGTGGCTGACCGAACCGACCCGCCCGAAGCGCTCGAAGATCTGACCCGCGACCTCGGGCGCGATCCCGATCCCGTGGTCGCGCACCTCGACGTGTGCCCATCCGTGCGATGCCTCGATGGCGACGTCGACCGGCATGCCCGGGCCGTACTTGATCGCGTTCGAGACCAGGTTGGTGAGCACGTGCTCGATTCGCAGCCGATCCCACAGCCCGCGCGCCGGCGCCGGCGCCACCAGGGTCAGCGCGCAGCCCACCCGCCGGGCGGCGCCCTCGAACCGCTCGAGGACCTCGTCCGCCAGTTCCGCCAGATCGACCTCCTCCAAATTCAGCGACAGCTGCCCATGGGTGAGCCGGGAGGCGTCGAGCAGGCCCTCGACCAACGCCGCGAACCGCCGGGCCGCCGCCACCGAGCGGCTGGCGCACTGGCCGAGCCGCGCGCGGTCGGCGTCCCGCACCCCGGCGCTGAGCTCCTCGAGGCGCTGTAGCTGCAGCATCATCGCGGTGAGCGGCGTCCGCAGCTCGTGCGCAGCGACGACGATGAACTCCTCCCGCAACTTGACGGCGTCCTGCGCATCCTGAATGCGCGCTTGCAGCGTCCCGTACATCTGAACGTTCTCCATCGCGACCGAGGTGAGATCCGCGAGCGCACGCAAGAGCCGGACCTCGCCGTCGCTGGCGTAATGGCGCTCGGCCCAGTAGTTGCCGATCGCCCCCACCGGCGCCACCGTCCGGATCGGAACGATCGCCAGGCTCTTCACGAACGTCGGTCGGTACGCGTCCTGCGGGATCCGGTCGTCGACCGAGATGTCCTCCACCACCGCCACCTCACCGTTGAGCATCGACCACCCGCTGATGCACTCGTTGATCGCGAAGCGCGACCCTTTCCAAAGCGGGCTGACCGCGTCTTCGTCGGCGTAGAAGCAGACGTCGCCGTCGCGCAACACGAAGGTCGCGCCGTCGGCGCCCGTGAGCTCCCGCGCCGCGTGCCGCACGACGGTCATGATCCGTGACAGATCGCGCGCCATCGACAGGTCCTGAGCCACCTCCACCAACCGTTCGGTCGCCGACAGCTGGGCCCGGACGGTGCCGCCCGGTCGTCCTCCGCCGCCTCCCCCTTGCAGTCCCGCGCTCATGCCGGCGAGCCCTTCTTCTCGGCGTGTCGGGGCAGCTGAATCGTGAAGGTCGTCCCCGCGGCTTCGGACGAAGCCACGTCGACGCTGCCGCGGTGCGAACGCACGATCTCGCGCACGATGAACAACCCGAGGCCTAGGCCGCGCGATTGATCCCGCCGGTGCTGGGTGCTCCGGAACGGATCGAACAGGCTGGTTAGCAACGCCTCCGGGACGGCGCCGTAGTTGTGAATCGTGATCGTCACGTGATCGCGATGCGTGCCGTCGAGCTCGATCGAGATGGGCTCGCCCCGAGTCCCGTGCTGGCCGGCGTTCGACACGAGGTTCGACAGCGCCTGCAGCAACCGATCCGAGTCCCAGGTGCCGCGCTGATCGCCGGCGACCTGCCGACGGATGTTCCACTCGGGGTGCGACAGCTCGAGCTCGCTCACCGCCTGGGCGCACAGGTCCCCGAGGTCCGTGGCGTGAGGATCGATCGGGATGCCGCCGCCCGAGCGCGCGCGCGTGAAGTCGAGCAGCTGGTCGATCATCGTCCTCATCCGCAAGCCGCTCGACATGATCCTGCTGAGTGGCCGCGTGTCCCTTTCAGTCCCCGCGCTCGTGCCTTCGCTCCGCATCAACACCAGCTGAGCCGCGGTCATCATCGCGGCGAGCGGGTTCCTGAGATCGTGGGCGAGGACGCCCGCGAACAGCTCGTTTTGACGGATCGTCTCTTCCAGGTTCGTCACCGCCGCGAACCGGGTGGTCACCGATCCCAGGTGATTGGCGATGGCGGACGCGGTCCCGACCTCGTGAAACGAGAACCGGTGCGGGCGGTCGTAATACACCACGAACTTGCCCAGCAGCCGCCCGCGGGTGACCAGCGGAATGAAGGCGAGCGCGCCGATCCCCTCGCGCTCGAACAGCGGGCGATACGCCGTCATGCTCGGGTCACTCAGGGCGTCGGACACCAGCACCGGCTCGGGCTCGACGACGTCCGCCGGCCACGGCGAGTGGCCTTCCACCGCCACCCGGTACATGTCCGACAGGCCATGCCACGCGCGGAAGCGCATCACCCCGTCCGCGTCGAAGGTCAGGATGGCGGTTCGCTTGGTTTCGAGCGTGGCCTCGATCGACGCCAGCGCCGCCTCGTAGACGACGTCGATCCGATCGGCGGCGACCACGGCGTGCGCGAAGCGAAACAGCTCCTCGGTCCGCGCCCAGGCCCCCATCGTCTCCTCGTAGAGCCGACTATTCTCGATCGCGACCGCGGCCCGCTCCGACAGCTCCTCGAGCAGCCGCAGATCCTCGTCCGTGTAGGCCTGCCCCTCCCGGACCCGTGACGCGGTGACGGTTCCGATCGCGCGCCCGCGAACCGTCAGCGGCGCGCTGATGGTTGCGGTCATGCCCTCGACGCCGGGAACCTCGGCGAGCGCGTCGTGCGATACCCGAACCCGCAAGCGACCGTCGGGTTCGACGAGCGCGACGTTGATGCGGCTGTCGGTCGCGCTGGCGAGCGCGGTGATCACGGCCTCGAGGCGGGACTCGAGGTCGAGCTCGGAACCGGCGAAAGCGCGCGACACGTGGCTCAGCACGCCGAGCCGCTCCGCGGCGGCATCCGCCCGCGCGCGGCTCGCGCGCTCGGCGTCGAGCAGCCGCAGCCGTTCGAGGGCCTGGCTCGCGTAGCGCGTGACCAGCTCCAAGAACTCGCGCAGCTCCGCGCCGGGATCGCGCGCGTCGTCCACGGTGACGCCGAGCGCGCCCAGAACCCGCCCGTGCGCGAGCAGCGGGAGCCAGGCCATGCGATGCGAGCCCAACGCCGGCACACGCGGGATCCAGATCGCCTCGTGCCCCTCCATCGGATCAAACAGCGGTACCGCCGCGAATTCTCGCCGGGCGGCGTCGTCGTAGCCGCGCGCGCGAGCCAACCTCAGCACTTGGCCGCCGTCTTCGAGCAACCACAACCCTGCGGTCGACACGTCGATCGCCTCGACGACGCGATCGACCAGCGCCTCGAACACCTGCTCGGCGGATACCGCGTCGGCGATCGCCCCCGTAATCCGGAGCAGCCGTTCGGCGCGATCGGCAACCCGCCGCCGCTCCGTCACGTCGCGGCGCAGCTCCTCTTCGCGGGAACGCAGCTTGCGCACGGTTTCGCGCAGCGACGACTCGACCTCCCGGCGATGGGCGATCTCCTTCGCGAGCGCGCGCGCATACGCGGGCGGAAGCGCGGACGAGCCATCGCCATCGCCATCTTCATGGATCGAAGACTGCGTCACGACGTGGGTGTGGGTCGCGCACACGTCCTGGAGCTCGGCCGGCTCCCGGTAGAAGCTGGCCATCGCGTACGCGCACAGCAGCGTGAAGGAGTACTGGGTCTGAAGCTCGTTCCACAGATCCTCGAGCTGGATCGCCGCTTGCCGCTGTCCGTCGCGCCAGAGCACGTCCACCATTTCGCCGTAGGCTCGGAGTCGCGCGCCCGCGGGCAGCCCGCCCAGCGTGGCCGCGATCAGGCGACCGACAGCGGCGTCGAACAGCTCGCGGTCGGGCTGGCCATTGCGCATGAACCTCGCGAGGCTCTCCTCCGCGTCGAGCAGGACCAGGCGACCGTCGCTTTGCAAGGCGCCAACGTCGATGCCTTGCGACTCGAGTCTCCGACACAACGCGTTGCGATGCGGCCCGGTCGCGATCACGACCAGCGAGTCCCCGAGCGCCGCGCCCTCCCCTAGAAACTTCGCCACCGCGTCGCAAACAAACTCGTCGTCCTCGTAGAACTGGACGGTGTGATGGGGCAACGAAGGCGGCGGAAGCCTTCCTTCGGCCAGCCGCTCCCCTTCGGCCGTGGTGCCGGAATAGACCATTCGCCTTGGCGGAAAACTAGCTACGGGGATCCCCGGGACAAGGGGTCACCCGCCCCGGTTTTGCGAATGTTTGGCCGGGCGGCCTCAGGGATGCAGCGAGGGCGGCGACGCCGACAGTCCCTTGGCGGGCCGCTCGTCGGGCGACTTCGCGAGCGGCAGCCAGACCGCAAACCGAGACCCGCGGCCTTCGGTGGATTCTACGCTGACCCGTCCGCCGCACCGATCGACGACGCGGCGGACGGTAGCAAGCCCAATGCCGGAGCCCGGCGCACGCGTCCCCTCGACCCGGAAGAACGGCTCGAAGATCCGCTGCTGCGCCTGCTGGGGGATGCCGGGCCCGGTGTCCTCGACGTCGATCCGGCAGCAGGCTCCTTCCTTGACCGCCACGATGCGAACCCGCCGCTCGGGCTGGCCCACCAGGTACTTCACCGCGTTCCCGCACAGGTTCGCGAGCACGACCTGCAAGAGGCCGGGGTCGCAGGCCACCCGCAGGTCCGGCGGGTACTGGACCTCGATCGACACGTCCAGCTCCGCGATGCGCGGCGCGAGCTCTTCGAGTACATCCTTCACCGCCCCGCCGACCTCCGCCGGCGCATCGACGTCGCGGCTTCCCGACGCCCGCGCGAACGCGAGCAGCGCGTCGAGCATAACGTTGGCGCGTTTCGAGCAACGCTCGGTGCGCTCGGCAACCTCCAGCACGCGACCGGCATCCGTTTTCATTCGCCGCAGCAGCTCGGGCGCCAGCACCAGCGGCTCGAGCGCGTTCTTGAGATCGTGGGCGACGCGACCCGCGAACGCGTCGAGGTCGTGGTTTCGCTCCTCCACCTCGCGTGCGTGCGCCGTCAGCTGCGCCTCGTAGCGGCCGATCCGCCGGCCCAACCACCACCCCAGAACCGCGAGCGCGAGCAGGCCGGCGCCACGCGCCGCCCACACCACGTGGTCGGTCGACCGCATCAGCGCCCGAACCTCGGCCGTCGCCTGGGTCAGCTCGAGCAGCCGGCGATCGATCTCCGCGCTCGACAACGAGTCGACCACCGCCTCGACGAGGAAGATCCCGAAAACGATCGCGAGCCCCACCCGCAGCGCCCGCCGACTCCCCCGATACCCATCCCGCCGATCCATGGGACGCGATCTTAGCGTTGGGCCATCGTGCCGACCACGTCCAAGCGGCGGGCCGATGCGTTTTCGCTTCCCCCGTTCATCATCGAAAAAAGATCGACGGCGTCGCCCGGACCGCGCGGTGGGGAGGCATTGTGGCGCCCAATCGTAGGGAGTAGGTTCCCGCAAGATGCGTCGGATTCGCTCGAAACGCGCGAAATCAGGCTCCCCGAAAAAGCCGCAGGCAAAACCGAAGCAAGCGCGCCGGCGAAACCGAGACCAGGCGCCGGCGCCGGCTGCGAAACCGATCCCGAAGCGCGCTGCCCGGTCTCGCCCGCCGGTGGCGCCGACGCCGTCTTCCCCTCGCGCTCCGGCTGACGTGCCGCCGGACGTCTTCCCGGTGGTCGGCATCGGCGCGTCCGCGGGCGGGCTCGAGGCGCTCGATCAGTTCCTGCGCAAGGTCCCGCGGACACCTGGCATGGCGTTCGTGGTCGTGCAGCACCTCGATCCCACCCACAAGGGCATGCTGGTGGAGCTGCTCCAGCGCTCGACCGCGATGCCGGTCGCCGAGGCGACGGACGGCGTGAAGGTCGAGGCCAACCACGTCTACGTCATCCCGCCCGGCCACGACATCTCGCTCCTGCACGGGGCGCTGCACCTCTTGCCGCAGGCCACGCCGCGCGGCCTGAACCTCCCCATCGATTTCTTCTTGCGGTCGTTGGCCGAGGATCAGCAACAGCGCGGCATCGCCGTCATCCTGTCCGGAATGGGGTCGGACGGCACCCTCGGCCTGCGCGCGATCAAGGAAAAGGCCGGGGCGACGTTCGTGCAGGCGCCGAAGTCGGCCAAGTTCGACGGCATGCCCCTAAGCGCGATCGACGCCGGGCTGGCCGACGTCGTGGCGCCGGTCGACGAGCTGCCCGCGAAGATCATCGCCTACGTCCAGCACGCCCCTCACATCGCCCGGCCCGAGCGCGCGCTCGAGAACAGGGCGCAAAGCGCGCTCGAAAAGGTGTTCGTGCTGCTGCGGTCGCACACCGGCAACGACTTCTCGCAATACAAGCAGAGCACCATCTTCCGGCGCATCGAGCGCCGGATGGGCCTCCACCAGATCGAGGACATCACCCACTACGTCCGCTTCCTGCGCGAGAACCCGCGCGAAATCGACCACCTGTTCAAGGAGCTGTTGATCGGGGTCACCAACTTCTTCCGCGACCCGCCCGCCTGGGAGCACCTCAAACAGGAGGTCCTCCCTGCCCTGCTCGCGCGGCGTGCGACGGGCGGCGTGGTGCGCGCCTGGGTCCCGGGATGCTCGACCGGCGAGGAGGCGTATTCGCTCGCGATGGTGTTCCGGGAGGCGCTCGAACCGCTGCGCGGGGCGAAGGCCATCGCGGTGCAGATCTTCGCCACCGACCTCGATCGCGACGCCATCGACAAGGCCCGGCTCGCGTGTTACCCGGACAACATCGCCGCCGACGTGGCGCCGGAGCGGTTGCGGCAGTTCTTCGTCAAGGACGATCACGGCTTCCGCGTCAGCAAGGACATCCGGGAGATGGTCGTGTTCGCGCAGCAGAACGTCATCATGGATCCGCCGTTCACCAAGCTCGACTTCATCTCGTGCCGCAACCTGCTCATCTACCTGGGGGGCGAGGTTCAAAAAAAGCTAATCCCGCTTTTTCACTACAGCTTGAACCCGGGCGGCGTGCTGTTCCTCGGCAGCGCCGAGACGGTGGGATCGTTTTCGGGGCTGTTCACGGCGCTCGACGGCAAGACCCGCCTCTACCGCCGCGTCGATCACGCGACGCCGCCGCTGCCCATCGACCTGCGTCCGTCGTTGCTCGCGCTACCGGCGGACGCCCACGGCGAACACGCGAAGTACGAGATCGGACAGGCGATCTCGCCGGCGCCCAATTTGCAGTCTCTCGCCGACCGGGTGCTGGTTCTGAACTTCGCGCCCGTGGGCGTGCTGTGCACCGACAAGGGCGACATCCTGTACGTCAGCGGGCGCGCGGGCCGCTACCTCGAGCCCGCGGTGGGCAAGGCCACCCTCAACATCTTCGCGATGGCGCGCGACGGGCTTCGCTTCGATCTGTCGCGGGCGTTCTCCGCGGCGCTGCGCGAGGCGCGGATGGTCAGCGTGCGCGGAATCAAGGTGGGAACCAACGGCGGCGCTCAGACGGTCGATTTGACCGTGCAAGTGCTGGCGGACCCCAAGGACCTGCGCGGCAGCGTCATGGTCGTATTCAAAGACACCCCGACCGCTCCCGATCGGCCGTCGCCCCGACGCACGCGCAGCGCCTCCCAGGCGCCGCGCATGACCGAGCTCGAGAGCGAGCTGCAGCAGTCGCGCGAGGAGATCCAGACCACGCGCGAGGAAATGCAAACTTCGCAGGAGGAGCTGAAGTCGACCAACGAGGAGCTCCAGTCCACCAACGAGGAGCTGCAGAGCAGCAACGAAGAATTGACCACCTCGAAAGAGGAAATGCAGTCGCTCAACGAAGAGTTGCAGACCGTCAACCACGAACTGCAGGCCAAGGTCGACGAGCTGTCGCGCTCGAACAACGACATGAAGAACCTCCTCAACAGTACCGACATCGCGACCCTGTTTCTCGACGCCCAGCTCAACGTCCGCCGCTTCACCACCCCGACCTCGAAGATCATCAAGCTCCTCGCCGGCGACGCCGGACGCCCGATAACCGACATCACGTCCGATCTCGATTACCCCGAGCTGGCGGAGGACGCGCGCGAGGTCCTGCGCACGCTCGTGTTCAAGGAGCGTCAGGCGACCTCGCGCGACGGGCGATGGTTCGTCGTGCGCATCATGCCGTACCGGACCCTCGACAACGTGATCGACGGCGTCGTGATCACGTTCAACGACGCGACCGCGGCCAAGGCGCTGGAGATCGCGCTGCGCGAGCAGACCAGCCAGCTCCGCCAGATGGCGGACTCGCTGCCGAGCCTCGTGTGGGGCTGCCGGCCGGACGGGGGGTGCGACTATCTCAACCGCCAGTGGGTCAGCTACACCGGGATCCCGGAGACCGAACAGCTCGGGTACGGATGGCTCGAACAGGTTCACCCGGAGGACCGCGAACGCGTGCGCGAGACGTGGCGGACGGCGGTCAAGGCGGGGTCGAAGCTGGACATCGAGCTCCGCCTGCGCGGCGGGGTCGGGACCTTCCGCTGGTTCACCGCCCGCTCGCTCCCCATCCGCGACTCGAGCGGAGAGATCCGCAAGTGGTACGGCACCTGCACCGACGTCGACGATCTGAAGCGCGCCGAGCAGGCGCGGGCACAAAGCCTCGAAGGCCTGGTGGCGGTGGTCGACGGCCTTCAGGAAGGCGTGATCTTGCTCGACGGCGACCTCACCGTCCGTTCGTTCAACCCCGCGGCGGAACGTATGCTGGAACGCGACGGCGACGAGGTCGAGGGACGCAATGTTTTCGAGGTGTTTCCAGAGGCCCGGGGGACGCCCCTGGAAGAGAAGCTTACCCAGGCGTTGCGGGACAAGGCGCCCTCCTCGTTCGAAACCGAGATCGTTGCGGGACGCGCCCGGAATCGTTACAACGTTCGCTTGTATCCACAAGGATCGCCCGCCAGACTGTCGTTGCTGATCGCGCGGGCGAGTGAGCGATAGCGGGAGGAACTGCGGATGAACTGCGGATGAACTGCGGATGAACTGCGGATGAAGGACAAAAGGCGAACCGCAGCCGGTTTGCGCCAGCAAGCGGAGGACAGGCTCCGAGAGCGAGGGCCCGATGATGGCTACGGGACCGGAGGGACGGACCCGCGCCGCCTGGTGCACGAGCTCGAAGTCCACCAGGTGGAGCTCGAGCTGCAAAACGAAGAGCTGCGCGCCGCGCGGCTCGAGACCGAGGCCGGGCTCGAGCGCTACACCGAGCTGTTCGACTTCGCGCCCATCGGCTACCTCACCCTGGCCACCGACGAGACCATCCGCGAGATAAACCACGTCGGCGCGCAGCTGCTCGGCCGGCCGCGCTCGCGGCTGATCGGCCAGCCGCTCAGCACCTTCGTCGCGATCCGGGACATCGCCGGGTTCCGATCGATGCTGGGCAAGACGTTCGACACCGACACCAAGGAGCGCTGCGAGATCGAGATCTCCCATCGCATCGGGCAACCCCCTAGGCATGTCCGGGTGACCTCCACGATGCTGAGCGGTGACGATCGCAAGACCTTGCTGGCGGTCGAGGACATCACCGAAAGTAAGCTGCGCGAGAAGAAGCTCGCCGCTACCGAGGCCGCCTTGCGCGACGCCGACCGCCGCAAGGACGAGTTCCTGGCGGTGCTGTCTCACGAGCTGCGCAACCCACTGGCGCCGATCCGGAGCAGCCTGTTCGTGCTCGCGGGCAGCGAGCCGGGGGGGGACAAGGCGCGTGAATCGCTGACCATCATCGATCGGCAGATCGGCCACCTCACCCGCTTGATCGACGACCTGCTCGACGTCACCCGCATCGCGCGCGGCAAGATCGAGCTCCAGCGCGAGCTGCTGGACCTCGCCGACCTGGTGCGTCGGACGATGGAGGACTATCGCGGCAGCCTGGAGGCGCGCGGGATTCACCTCGAGGGCCGGTTCCAGCCCGATCCGTTCTGGATCGACGCCGATCCCGCACGCATCGTCCAGGCGATCAGCAACCTGTTCGGCAACGCCGAGAAGTTCACGCCACGGGGGGGCCGCGTGACCGTGAGCCTCGAGCGCAACGGCAAGCAGGGCGCGTTGCGGATCCGCGACACCGGGTCCGGCATCGCGGCCGACCTGCTCACCGGTCTGTTCGAGCCGTTCGCGCAGGCGCCGCAGTCCATCGCGCGGTCCCACGGCGGTCTCGGGCTCGGGCTGGCGATGGTCAAGGGTCTGGTCGAGCTTCACGGCGGGTCGGTGAACATCCAGAGCCCGGGCGCGAACCGAGGGACGGAGGTGACGATGTTTTTGCCGCTCGCATCGGCGCCGGCCGTGGGCGCGCCCGAACCGGTCGCGGCGCCCGCGCCGCGCAGCCGCCGCGTGCTGGTCATCGACGACAACGTCGACACCGCGGACAGCATGCGCAGCGGGCTCGAGCTGTCGGGCCACGCGGTCCAGGTCGCGTACGACGGGCAGAGGGGACTCGAGCTCGCGCGCACGTTCCGCCCGGAGATCGTGCTGTGCGACATCGGGCTGCCCGGGATGGACGGCTACGCGTTCGCGCGCGCGCTACGCGCGGACGCGACGCTCAAGGACGTGTTCCTGGTCGCGCTAAGCGGCTACACCCGCGCCGAAGACCTGCGCCGCGCCACCGACGCCGGATTCGACGAGCACCTCGCCAAGCCCTCGCACCTCGAGCGGATCGAACGCCTGATCACGACCGCCCCCGAGGTGCCGACGCTGCTTCACTGAGCTCGGCGATAATCGTGGCGTCCGCCGGCGACAGCCGCTGGCCCTGCAGCAAGACGTCACGGATGAGGCTCGCCTGCTGGAGCTGCGTTGCCTGCTTTTCCTGGAACCGACGGCGCAGGTCGATCGCCTTTTCGGTCGCCGCCAGCCGCCCGCTGAGCGCGGCCCCCTCTTCGAGCGAGCGCGTCGCCGCCCACAGCGCACGCTCCATCTCCTCGCCCTGCTCGCGGACGAGGCTCTCGAGGGAAAATGCGTGGCCGACATGGCAGCGAAACAGGTGAAATCCCGAGCTCTCGGTTTCGGTCAAGACGCCCTGGCAGGACGGGCAGACGAGCTCGGCGCGCGTCCCCTCGAGCTTTCCTTCCATCTGCACGATCTCCCGACGCGGAACCTCGGTGGCGGCCGCCGGGGTCGTGACCAGGCGAAGCAAGAGACCGGGGAGCTCGATCGGATGGACGACGTAATCGACCTCGACCTTGGCCACCACGCTACCCGGCATCTCCTTGGCGACGGCGCTGCCGGGCGCCTGGGCGACCGCCAGTCCACCCCGTGCCTTGATCGACATCATCCCCGCGGTCCCGCAGTCGAGATAGCCGGAAAGCACCACGCCGATGACACGCGAGCCGTACGCCGCCGAGGCGCTACGAAACAAGGCGTCGACCGCGGGCCGGTGCCCGTTTTCGCGCGGCCCACGCACCACCTCCATCGCCCCGTGACGCACCAACAAATGCGCATCGGGGGGCGCTACGTAGATCCGCCCGGGCAGGATCTTCTCGTCGTGCAGCGGATGGCTCGCCGGCAGCGGTCCACGATGGCTGAGCAGCTCCGGGAGCGCGCTGCCGCGATCCGGGGCGGAGTGCACGACGACGAACACCGACGCGGGCAGGTTGGCCGGCAGATCGCCAACCAGGCCCAGGAGCACCTCGATCGCTCCAGCCGAGCCTCCAATGGCGATGATGTCGTGGTTCACGGGCATCCCTCCAAAACAGCGGTTTCCCTGGCTAGTGAATCTCGAGTTCTCGACTATGGTTGCCGAGCGATGGGTTTCGCGGGCGGAGATAAACATGGGTCGCGGCCGGGGAACGGCCAAGCCCACGACGACGCTCACGACCGGGCCTCGACCGAGCCGTCGCGCGAGTTTAGGTTCAGCGAGGCGGCGCTGGCGACGATCGGGCACGACCTGCGCAATCCCCTGCACGCCATCAGCGCCGCGGCGCAGCTGCTGCGGCGGCGCGGCGCCGACTCGGAGACTTCGGCACCGATCGAGCGGATTCTCCGCGGCACGGGCCGGCTCGGGCTCATGGTCGAACAGCTGCTCGACCTCGCGCGCAGCGCCGGCGCCGGCATCGCGATCGCTCCCGAGCCCGTCGATCTCGGCGAGCTGGTGGCGAAGCGGATCGCCGAGCTGCCTGCGGCCGACGCCGCGCGGGTGACGTTCGCGCCTGTCGGTGAAGTGCGGGGAAAGTGGGACGCGGTTCGGCTCGCGCAGGTCGTCGAGGGATTGCTCGACAACGCCATCGCCCACGGCGGCCCCGAGCAAGCTGTCGAGGTCAGCCTCGACGGCGGCGCGCGCGACCAGGTGCGGCTCGAGGTTCGGAACCCGGGCGCGATCCCCGAGGTCCTGCTGTCGACGCTGTTCGAGCCGTTCCATGGCGCGGGGGCCGCAGCCCGCAGCCGGAAGCCCCGCGCCCTGGGCGTCGGCCTCTACCTCGCGCGGGAGATCGTGGAGGCACATGGCGGCCAGATCGAGGCGCAGTCCACCGCGGATGGTGGCACCACGCTGCGGGTGTGGTTGCCACGGATCTCGTTTGCGCGGGACGACGACGAAGAAGACGACGACCCGGACACGGGAAGCGACTGAGTCCAGCGCGGCGTGCGCTGTCACCAGGCGCGGTGTACGGTCATATTTAGAGCCTGAGCCGGGGATGAACCGACGGGACACACTGCGCGCGCTCGGGGCCCTGCCGCTGATGGCAGCCGCGTGCGTGCGCCGAGAGCGAGCGACCATGAGCGGTAGTGGTATCAGCGAAACGACCACCACGACCAGCGGCGGCAGCGAGGACGGCAAGCGAAACGCGTCGACCGGGAAGATGCCGGTCGTGTTCGCGGCGCACGGCGCGCCGGTGTTGCTGGACGACGAGGGCTGGATGGGCGAGCTCGCGGCGTGGGCGCTCGCGATGCCGCGGCCGACCGCGGTGCTGATGGTGTCGGCGCACTGGGAGGAACGGCCGGCGACGCTGGGCGCGACTCGCCCGGTGCCGCTCGTGTACGACTTCTACGGTTTCCCCGCGCGTTACTACCAGACCCAGTACCCGTCGCCCGGCGCCCCTGCCCTCGCCGCGCGCGTGCGCGATTTGTTGGGCAAAAGCGGCCTCGGCGTCACCGATGATCCCGAGCGCGGCCTCGATCACGGCGCGTACGTGCCGCTGGTCGCGATGTACCCGAAGGCCGACGTGCCCGTGCTGCAGCTGTCGATGCCGGGGCTCGACGCCAAGGCGCTGTTCGCGCTCGGGCGGGCGCTGGCGCCGCTGCGCGACGAAGGCGTGCTGATCTTCGGCAGCGGGTTCCTCACCCACAACATGAGCTATGCGTTCCGGCCCGGAACCCCGCAGTGGGCGCTGGAGTTCGACGACTGGGTCGAGCAGGCGATCACCAGGTTCGACATCGACGCGCTGGTGGACTTCCAGACCCGCGCGCCGGCGGCGCGGCTCGCGCTACCGACCTGGGAGCACTACGCGCCGCTGCTGGTCGCGGCCGGCGCGGTCACCGACACCCACCCGCGCACGACGTTCCCCATCACCGGCTGGTGGATGGACGGCGCGTTCACGCGGCGCTCGGTTCAGTTCGCCTGAAAGCGACACGCGACGGGAGGAGACCGTTCGCGCTACGCCGCCACCAGCTCGATGTGCGTCAGCTCGGAGACCGTGCCGACGCGCATGGGCGGCCCCCAGTAGCCGGTGCCCGGGCTGACGTAGATCCAGCTGTCGTTCACCTGGTGCAGGCCCGACACGTAGGGCTGGTCCAGCTTGACCAGCCAGTTGAACGGAACCAGCTGCCCGCCGTGGACATGCCCCGAAAGCTGCAGGTCGACGCCGGCGGCGACCGCGTGCTTGAACGCCTTGGGCTGGTGAGCGAGCAACACCAACATGCGCGACGGGTCGCGCCCGGCGACGGCCTTGGCCACGTCCTGGCCGTGGTGGGGAAGGATGCGGCGGGCGCTGGCGTCGTCGACGCCCGCGAGATCGAACAACCCACGCACGTCCACGCGTTCGTTGCGCAGCACCCGGATCCCCAGCGTCGTGAGGTGGGCGAGCCAGTCGTCCGCGCCCGAGTAGTACTCGTGGTTTCCGGTCACGAAGTAGACGCCGTCCTTGGCGCGCAGGTCGGCGAGCGGCGCCACGTGCTCGCGCAGCTGCTCGACGGTGCCGTCGACCAGATCTCCGGTGATGACGATCAGATCGGGCGCCAGCGCGTTGGTCTGCTTCACCGCCTGCTCGATGAAGCCGCGGCCGATGGTGGGCCCGACGTGCACGTCGCTGAGCTGCACGATGGTGTAGCCGGACGCCCCCGCCGGCAGCTTGCGCAGGGCAACCCGCACCCGCTTGACCGTGAACCCGCGCGCGACATTGACGAGACCACCGAGGCCCAACAACCCCGCGACCCCGGCGACGCCCCCCGCGATCACGCGCGCCAGGAACTGCCGGCGCTCGGGATCCTTGGGCAGCACACCGAGCAGATTCGCGATCCCGCGCCCGGCGTCGCTCACCAGCACGAGCACGAACAGATAGAACAAGAACCCCATCCAGGTGAACACCACCCAAGCGAGCGGCACATTGACCACGCGCGGCGCCCAGCGCATCGCAGGCAACGCCAGCGGCATGAGCGCCGCGAGGGCGAAGATCGCGATCGCGAGGGCGGTCGCCCACGGCGTATTCCAAGCCGGGTCGCGAATCAGCCGCGCCCACACGTACCGGTGAAGCAGCGCCGTCAGCGTCGTGAACACCGTTATCGCGAACGCCATCCGCCAACCGCTCATGGCCACATGGTGTAGCAAGGATGCCAGGGCGGCGCGCGACTATCGTGGCTCTATTCGATCGGCCCGAGCTCGATCATCACGAATCCAAGGCTATTCGAGCGATTCAGGTCTTGGGGCGCGATGGAACCTCTCGCCAATCGATGGCTCCCCCGCCCCGCCGCCACCCGGCGGTTGCGAGCCAGGTTCGCGGTACCGCGGTCGCGGCGAGCTTCCCCGGAGGCCGAGGCGGACGAGCCCAGCCATCGAACCATGGCCCCGAGCTGCGCGGATCGACGCCCGGTGCGGCACGAAGGTGCTTTCTGAAATTGAGCAGCACGTAAGCCAGCGCGTTCCTGACCTCCCGAGGACTGCGCAACGCGCGGCGTGGTAGCGCTGATTCCACACCTGGCCGCTTCGTCCCAGTGTTCGGTTGATCGCGCGCGCCGTCCGCACCGTCAGCCCCCGCAACCCCCGGTCGAGCGCCCTCGCTCCATCGGCCTCGACGATCAGGTGAACATGGTCCTGCTGTATCGAGTAGTGAATGATGCGCAAAGAAAACCGGTTCGACCGTTCCAGCGCGCGGACGAGGACCGCAAACACGCGCTCCGACCGGAGCGACACCAGTCCCTGCCTGGCACGCAACGTCACGTGAACGGGATGACGCGAGTCGTGCTGCGGTCGCGACACATGCGGCGGCGACGGTCGCTCCAGCATGCGCGCTCTGCCCGCGCCCTCGCGCTTCCCTCCCCATCCGGCCGGCACCGGAAGATCCAGCTGTTTGTCCGACCGTCGCCGCATCTTGAATCGGCGATGATCTCTTCGGCCCGCTCGCCTACGATGTTGCCGGGGACAGACGTGCGCCGCCGAAGATTCATCGCCGATTCAAGCGAGTGCGGGCATCCCGCGCCGGATCCACACGCCCGACGGTTCGTCGCAGACGGTCATCGCCGATTCGAGTGAGAGAACAGATGCACGCGCCGCGCTGGGCGACGGAACTTGGCGTCAGTCGCCGCCCTGGACCAGCGCGAATACCTTCTTGAACGGCTCGCCCGGCGTGAGCGTCACCAATTCGCTCTCCTCGAGCGCGAGGTCGGCGCGGCGGAAGGCGAGGCGGTGCTTGCCGCAGGGGACGACGTAGTTGACGAGCGGCGTGTGGCGGCCGGTGTTGCCGCCGTCGATCCAGACCTCGGACCACGGAATCGAATTGATGGTCAGCGCGCACGGCTCGACCGAGCGCGCGGCGCGGCGCTTTTGATCCCCCGACAAAGGCGGTGCCGCCCCGCCGGCGATGGGGACGATGAACGGCGTCACGTCCGACGGCGTCGACCGGGGCGGCGACAGCTCGCCGCGCGCGGCCGCCGCGGCCCGCTTGGCGCGCACCGCGGTCGCCATCTCGTGGCCGGCTGACGACGAGCGCGAGCGTCCACCGGCGAGCGTCCAGATCAGCAGCCCCAGCGCGCCCGCGACGGCGATGCCTCCCACGATCGCCGCGGCGAGCGTCTGCCGGCGCGTCCATGGCACCGCGGCGTCCGCCTGCAGCCCGGGCGTGCTCGCGTAGTCCCACTCGGCCGTGGGCGCTTCCCACTCCGACGTCGTGCGGGCCGGAGCCGGCGTCCGGGACGCGCCGCGCTTCACCTTCACCGTCGCGCGGCCGTCCTCGCGCGCCCGGTACGGGCCCAGGATCTCGAGAGCGTCGATGGCGTCCAGCAGCTCGCCCGCGGTCTTCCAGCGCCGCCGGGGCGCGAACGCCACCGCCTTGGCGATCACCTTCTCGATCCGGCCCGCGTCGACGCTCTTGGCCTTCGGCGTCGGACGGGCCTGCAACATCACCTGCTCGAGCACGTGCTCCTCGGGGCCTTCCGCGTAGGGCGGCTCGTCGGTGAGCAGCTCAGTCAGAATGAGGCCGAGAGCGTGCACGTCGGTGAACGGTCCGGTGCGCGTGAACGTGACCTGCTCCGGGGCCGCATAGTGGGGCGAAAACCCGGCCGCGCCGCTGGACGCGCCCGGCCCGGTCGTGCGGTCCTCCATCAGCTTGGCGATGCCGAAGTCCAGCATTCGCAGCGCCGGGCCTTCGTCGGTCGCGACGATCATGATGTTGGCGGGCTTGATGTCGCGGTGGACGATGCCGCGGCGGTGGCAGTGGGCGATGAGCTCGATCACCGGGCGCAGCATCGCGACCGCGGACGCGACCGGGCGGCCGCCGCTGCCGCGCCGGCGGTCGAGGTTGGTCTCGAGGGTTTCACCGTCCAGCCACTCGAGCGCCATCCAGGGCGCGATCTCGCCCGACCCCATCCGCGAGATGCCGTAGTCGTAGACGGACACGACGTTGGTGTGGCCGAGCCGCGCGAGCGTGCGCGCCTCGGTGGCGAACCGGTTGCGAAAGCGGCCGCGCGCGACGTCGTCGAGCCCCGCCGGCATGCGCAACACCTTGAGCGCGACCGGGCGCTCGAGGCCGAGCTGGACCGCGTGGTAGACGACCGCGTAGCCGCCCTGCGCGACCATCCGATCCACGACATAGCGATCGGCTAGCGTCGTGCCTTCGAGGCCGAACCGATCTTCTGGCGTCGCCTCTTCTTGCATGGGCTATTCGGGATCAGACCTTCAATCCCGGGCCGGCGTCAAGCGCGCCCTTGACGCTGGGCGAAACGCGTTCCTAGACTTCCAACATGGCGCGGTGGAGCGTGGCTCTGCTCGCGGCGCTTGCGTGCTCGGCGACGCCGAAAATGCAGACGCCCGGGGATGGCGCAGCCGGTTCCGGGGGAATGCCCGGTGCGGGGGGCACCTTTGCCGACGCGGCGGTCACGCCCATGGACACGGCGGCGCCTGCCGACCTCGGCGCCCCAGCCGACACCGCCGCGACAATGGACACCGCCGCGACAATGGACACCGCCGCGACAATGGACACCGCCGCGACGATGGACACCGCCGCGACAATGGACACCGCCGCGCCGGCGGACACCGGCGCACCGCGCGACACCGGCGCGCCGACGGATAGCGGCGGCTCGACCACCGGCAAGCCGACCATCTTCTACCTGGAAGTCGGCGGCCGCGTGATGACCGCCGACGCCGAAAACCCGATGCCCAAGGTCGTGGTCGCGTCCGCGGGCCAAGGGTCGGACGGCATCGCCGTCGATCTCGCGCACGGCCACATCTACTGGACCAACATGGGCGTCCCCGCCGACGACGATGGCCAGGTCCGGCGCTCGAACCTCGATGGCAGCAACGTCGTCACCCTGGTGCCCACCGGCGGTACCTACACGCCCAAGCAGATGCGGCTCGAGCCCGCGTCGGGGAAGATGTATTGGTCCGACCGCGAGGGCATGCGCGTCATGCGCGCGAACCTCGACGGCTCGACCATCGAAACCCTGGTGACGACTGGAACTGGCGCGACCGGGCGCGCCGACAACTCGAACTGGTGCGTCGGCATCGCCGTCGACGCGGCGGGCGGCTGGTTCTACTGGACGCAGAAAGGCCCCGACAACGGCCGCGTGGGATCGATCCGGCGCGCGCACATCGCCATGCCGGTGGGGCAGAACAGCACCAACCGCACCGACATCGAGGTGCTGTACACCGGTCTGCCCGAGCCCATCGACCTCGACCTCGACGTCGAGGGTGGACTCGTCTACTGGGCCGACCGCGGCGACGACACGATCAGCCGCGGACCAATCGCGATCCCGGCCGGGAAGACGGCGGCAAACCGCACCGACCGCCAGATCCTGGTGACGGGCGTGCGCGAGGCGATCGGGGTCGCGATCGACAAGCCGCGCGGGCGCATGTACTACACCGGCGCCAACGGCCAGCTCGGCCGCGCCAACCTCGACGGCAGTGGCAAGCAGGAGCTCACCGGGGCAGGCGCGATGACCGGGATCGTGATCTTGAATTTGCCGTGAGCAAACGGCTCTCACCCTTCGTCACCTCTTCGGGGGACTGAGTTCCGTGAGTTGATTGGACGACCCGCGCGGGGCGCTCATCGCAGCGACCCCGCCTGGATGCAACATCAGCCGGAATCAAGTCGGGTGCGACCGTGGCGCGACAGCGGTGTACGACCGGGGACATCGGTAATGTCCCATTTCTCGGCGCGGCGAGCGTGGGGTTGCGTGGACCGGAGGAGTTGATTCGGCGGATGTTCCGGCGGCAACGATTCCGACGTGTACGGGCCAGCAAGCGCCGCGGACTCGCTTCGCGGAAGAAGCGAAGACGGCTAACTAACCGCTCGTCGCCCCCAGGTGGCGGGCGGCGAGCTCGCGGATCCGCGGCGCGGGATCTTTCGCGCGGGCGTACTCCAGCACCGGGCGCAGCGCGGGGAGCTGCCGGAGGCGGCTGCCCAAGAGGTCGACGGCGGCTTGGCGCACGGTCTCGACCTTGTCGGTCTTGGCGACGTCCGCGAGCGCGATCGTGAACGGTCCGACCTCGCGGTAGCGAATCGCGCCGATCGCCGACAAGCGCACGTTCTCGTCGGCGGCGTTGCCGAGCAGCGACAGGATCAGCGGGTCGACCGCTGGATCGTCGAGGAAACGAAGGGCGCCGATCGCGCGGCCGCGCAGCCGCGGTGAGCCGCCGTCGGCCAGGCCGCGGAGGACGGAGAACGCCGCCACGTCGCCCGCGTTGCCGAGCGCGACCACCAGATCGGCGCGCAGGCCTTCGTCCTTCTCGGCGCCAAACCGGCGCAGGAGCTCGGCGACGATGGCGTCCTTGCGCGCGGGCGCGGTCGTGCGCAGCTTGCGCGCGCAGGCACCGTACGCGAGCCGCGAGATCTGCCGGAGCTTGGCGTCGCCGTCGTCCAGGAGGCCGCGCAGGGCGGCCACCACGGGCGCGGCCGGCTCATCCAGCTGGCCGATGTACTGGATCGCGTACTGCCGCGGCAGCGCGCCCGCCGCCGCGTCCTTGGCGACCGCGCCCAACGCCGCGTGCGCCGCGGGCGTCCCGGCCAGTAGCAACGCGTCGACCAGCAGCTTGGCGCGGTCCGGCGTCTGCCCGCGGATCGCCACCGGCGCGCGCGCGGCCGACTCCGGGTGCAAGCGAAACTCCGCTTCGAGGCGCCCCGACACCGCGCTCTCCCGCGGCCCCGCCTTGGCGTCGGCCGGCAGCGCCGACAGCGCGACCAAAAGCTCGTCCAGCGACGCGCCCCCGAGCAGCGCGCGATCGAGGCGCGCGACCTCCGCCTTGGGGTCCATCCCCATCTGCTCCATCGACTGGAACTCCAGCGTAGCTCGCTCGCGCGCGAACGCGCCCACCCGATCGGGCGCTTGCGCGGCCCGCCCGCCGCCGAGCACGACGTGTGACGTGACCCGGAACGACATCGCGGACGTCCCCAGGTCGAGCGCCAGCACCTCGGTTTGATCCAGCTCGAGCACGCGGCCGGTCGCCGTCGCGGTCAGCGTCGCCTTCGAGCGCTCGACCCGAATCGCGGGCTCGCCGGTCTTGCCCGCGGGCGCACCCGCCGCGGCGCCGCGGACGGCCTGCAGGTAGGCGGCCTTCTGTTTCGTGTAGCGCCCAGGCGCGGTCTCCTGGTACGCGGCGGTGTACTCGCCGTTGACGTCGCGCTCACGCACGATCCACGCCTGGCCGGCCTTCGCCGGACGCACCAGCTGATTCGCACCCGCCACCGTCAACAGGATGTTGGCAATGGACGGATTCAGGCCGCGCGGAAACCACACCCCGGCCGCCGCGCCGTCGGCGCGATAGGAAACGTAAAAACGCCGCCCAAGCTCGGCGGCCATCGCCCGCTCGGCTTCCAGCGACGGCGACATCACCTGCGCCGCCGCCCCGCCCTGGTCCTGGCGCATCGATGTCTTGATGTTGGCGAGCTCACACCCCATTTGGGCGAGCCCGTCGCGAATGTCGGTCACGGTGGCGGTGACGTCCGCCTCCAACTCCAGAGCCTGCGGCGCCGCGCCCGCGCCCATCTCCAGCGTCAACGCCAGCTGCGCGCGATTGCGAATCTCCTCGCCGAGCCGAAACGGCCCGAGCTCCGTCGCGGAGGCGGCAACGACCCCTCCGCCGTGCTTGCGCGCCAGCGTGACGGCCCCGCCCCCCACAGCGAGCGCGGCCAGGGTGACGAGCGAAGCGGTACGAACCGTCCGCACATTGAGATGCCGAGTTTCGTGGCTCACGGTTTGTTCCTTGTCCGAAGAAAAAAGGCGTGCTCCGCACCCTGGAGAGAAAGCGGAGCACGCCCCCCAAACAACTAGGTGACGCAGGTCAAGACAGTCGGGATCTCATGCAGCGACTGGTGGCCATCCGGATCGGTCACGATCAACCGGATGATGTGCTTGTCCCCAAGCTGATTTGCCGGGAACGTGACGTTCGCGCCCGTCCCGACCGACTTCCCCGGGTTGGCGTACGGGTCGGTCGTGCCCGGGTTGTCGACGCTCCAGCCGAACGTCGGGGTGCCGCCGTTCGGATCCGTCGACGCGCCCGACGCGTTGACGCTGCCGCAGTTGAACAGCTGATTCGGCGCGGGCGCCGTGATGGTCGCGGTCGGATCCACCGCCGGATCGTTGGCGAGGACGTTGACCGCCACCGAGCCGTTGCCGCTGCCCGCGCCCGGGTTTCCCGCGCTGGTCGCCACCACCGACAGCAGCCGCGGACCCGGCGTGCCGTAGGTGATGAAGTTGCCGCTGATCACGTCGGTCGGGTTGCTCGACGTCCAGGTCAGGTTGTCGAAGAAGATGATCAGGAAGCCGTTCGGGTTGGCCGGGTTGTCATCGGGGATGATGATCTCGAACTGCGCCGACATGAACGACTTGTCACCCTGCTTGAAGGTCTCGCCGCTGACCGGGTACTGGATGTCCCCAGGCGCGTCGGTGATAGGTGGGCAGAACGTCGCCGTGTCGAGCGGGATGTCCTGATCCGCCAGCGGCGAGTCCGGCAGGATGTCGAACGTCTGGTTGTAGCCCTTCCAGCTGTAGAGCTCGCCGTCCGTGCGCGCGCACAGCTCGACGAAGCAGCCACAGCAGATGCCGCCCTCGAGGTACCAGCCGATCTTGCCGTCGCCCGACGAGATGATCGCCTGAGCGCTCAAGTTCTCGGTGATGTGGATCTTGCAGTCGCCGGGCGTCAGGTTCAGCGACGCGTTGACCGACGCCGTGACCGGGACCTTGATGCCGAGGATCTTCGCGGTCACGAACAGGCCTCCGCCCACGAACCCGAACAGGCTGACGCCGCCCTTGAGGGTGGCGCTGAGGCTCGCGTCCGGGTTGACCGCCAGCGCGAAGCCGGTGGGGGTGAACCCGCCGGTCAGCGTCCCGGTCAGCGACAGGTCGATCGACGCCCCGACGCTGAACACCCACCAGGTGAGCGTGGGCAGCGGGATCTTCGGGTGGATGTCGAACAGCTGCTTGTTGAGGCCGGTGGTGGCGTCGTAGGGACCCTCGCAGCTCAGCCCGATGCCGAGGTACTGGGAGCAGAAGTCGGCGCTCGAGGTGGTGGGCGGAACGCTGCCGCCGCTGGGCGGAGGCGTGTGGGTCTCGGCGTGGCCGGTGATGCCCACGATGTTGTCGAACTTCGACCACAGGAGCCACGCGTCGGCGCCGATGTCGATGTCGAACTCGGTGTTACGTTGGCCGCTGGCGTCGATGGGCGCCGCGATGCTGCCGATCACGTGCCAGCCGGCGTCGGCCACGTCGTCGTTGGTCAGTCGGCCGCTGATCGCGAACGGCGGATCGTTGTCCTCGGGCGGGCGGGTAGGCGGCAGGTTGCTGCCGTTGCGCACGATCGAATCGTGCGGCGGGTTGTGGGGCGTGGGCAGGTGGACAGCGACCTTGCCCGGCACGTTCCACGTTCGCGTCGCCTGGACGAAGCCGTCCAGCGCCGCCGCGACCTCGGCCGCCGACTCCCCGAAGAACGTCGGGATCGGGGGCATCCCGGCGAGCAGCTCGTCGCCGGCAGGGTTGAGGGCGATCTGCGCCTTGATGCGGGTCTTGCCCGCGGTCGCGTCGCCGTTGACGATGGTCAGCCGCACGAAGTCGGCGGGCACGAGATCGGCTGACTTCTGGCCGCTCGAGCACGACGAAAACACGTAGTTGGTGCCGGCGGCGTCGCCGTTATACGTGCAGGTCGCGAGCGCCGCGCTGCCCTGGCGGTACGCGAACGTCGCGCTGCCCGAGCCGGCCTTGCCCTTGACCGGGTGGAAGCTGGCCGGGATCTGGATGATGCCCGAGGGGAAGCTCTGCTCGGCGACCTTGGAAGCGGCCGGCGAGTACGTCTTCCAGGGCTCGAGCAGGATCGACTGCCCGGCCTGGATGCCGGTCTCGTCGGTCGGCGCCGGCGGCAGCTTGCCGCGAATGCGCAGGTTGTCGAGCCGGTAGGTGCCCTGACTGCCGATCGGGACGTTGATCGCGATCCCGAACTGCAGGTCGGTGTAGGTCTTGCCCTTGATCGCGTCGGGCAGCTCGTCGGGGATCTTGAACGTCAGCGTGTTCCACACGCCGGTGCGCATCCCCGTCAGCTCGACCTGGCCGAGGTAGACGTTGTTCTTGTTCTTCGACGGCACCGACGCGTACATCTGGACCGCGCCGAACCAGTACGGGTTGGCCTGCTGCGTGGGCAGCATGAAATCGACGACGGCGGACGTCCCGCGATCGATCTCGCCGAGCTCACCGTTGCTCGACGGCAGGTTGCTGCTGTCGATCCGGGTGTAGCCCGACGGCTTGACCACCGAGAGCGACTTCGCTCCCTGGGTTCGAACGTCGGCGAGGGTCAGGCTCTGGATGGTTCCTTGGGTGGTGCGCCATTGGCTCGTCACCTCGAAGCCGAGCACCTCGGCGGCGGTGAGCGCGCCCTGGCGCGTTTCGGTGGCCTCGGTGGCTGCGTCGTTGCTGCAGGCCGAGAGCAGTGCGGTGGATAACGCAAGCGGTACGAACAGCGGACGTGTGACTCTGGATACTCGAACGGACTTCATCGGTGGCCTCCTGCTACGGACATGGTTTTCCGGCGAATCTCCAGGGCGGGTCGTTGCGTCAGCAACGTTCGTGCCCAAGCGAGAGACGACGAGGAAGCCCGCGCGGCGCCCAGCCGAGCGCACGCGCGACGAGGTGTAGCCGCTACACGCTGAACACTGTAGCGAACACCGGTTACAGGTTGAGCGCGGCTATTCCGGAAAGACCGCCAGCCGCGTGCCAGCCGAGCCGGGCGTATCCGCGTCGACGACGGTGAAGCAACCGGTCGGATCGACCGGATAGCCGGCGCGCATGTCGCCGACGTCGAGGAATGGCACCGGCGTCAGCGCCGACTGCGTCCACTGGCCGACGAGCGCGGCCGAGCCCGACCCAAACGACAGATACCGGAGCTCGACCGTCACGTTGTCGGGGTGTTCGACGAACACGAGGCCGCGATCGCCGGCGACGAACGTCACCGCGCCGACGAGGTGACCCGACTCGTACCGGAACGCCTCGCGATCGCCGGCGGTTGCCACCACCCGCAAGACGTAGTGGTCGTGACTGGCGTTCGCTTCGATGAGCGCGACGCGGTCCGCGAACGGCGACGCGGTGAAGCTCGCCCCCGGCCCTAGATGCGCGATCGCACCACCGGCCGCCGGCACCGACGACGTCGCGGCCCAGCCGTCGTTGACGTAGAGCGCGCGAAGACCGTTGGACGAGAACGCGAACACGCCGGAACCGAGCGCGTCGTGTTGATAGGGAGCGAGGTCCTTCGCCAGCAGCGTCTCGCCACTGCCGTCGAGGCGCACGCTGTAGAGCTCGTCGGGCGACGGCATCGAACCCAAAAACCGGGCCGCCAGCAGCGTCGTGCCCCGACCGGAGACCCGATAGCCGCGGAAACCGGGGTGGCGCTCCTTGGCGACCAGCGCCGGGCCCGCGTCGCCGGGCCGAAAGCGATAGATGTCGGACGCGAGCCCGCTCGTCCGGCCCTGCTGAAAAAGCAGCAGGTCGTCGGACGCAAACCCGAGGTCGGTCGCCCCCGGCACCGCCGTGAGCGCGGTGTGGCCGTGCGCGCGATCGACGACGTGCACGATCCCCGCCGCCGCGGCCGACGTACCCGCGTCCCCGCTGTCCGGGATGGAGAGGTACGCCGCCTGCGCGCCACCGGGCGAGACCACCAGGCTGCGATAGCCGACCCGCGACGCGATCCGCGTGCTCACCCCGGAGCGGACGTCCAGCTCGTCGACTGGCCTCGGCGTGCGCGTGAGATCGCAGCCCACGGTCACGAACACGCGCGAGCCGTCGGGGGCGGTGACGTGGTCGCAGCCGGCGCCCCCCAGCGACCGCACCTCGCCGGTCGACGGCGATGCGACCAGCAGCGCACCCGTCAACGCCGAGGTCACGAGCAGCTCGGCGCTCGCGCCCAGCGCTTCGACCGCGCTCGCGCCCCGCACCAGCGTCGTGATCGCGCCGTCGGGCAGCCGGACGAACACCACGTCGTCGGGGATGAAGCCGCCGTCGAAGGCCACCTCTCCCGCCACCCGCAGCACGACGCCGCCGCGCGTGAACAGCACCTGCCGCGAGCGCCGGGACGTGAGCACGCCGCGTGCCGCCAGCGCGCGGACCGACTCGCAGCTGACGCTCGGCGCTCCGTCGGCGGCGTCACCCGCGTCATCGTCGCTGCTGCCATCCACGTCGTGCGCGTCGAGGGCGTCGCGGCCACCGTCCGGTTCGGGTGCATCGGGCGGGTCGCCGCCAACGCCAATGTCGCGCGCATCCTCGTCGTCGATGACGTTCGAGACGTCAGCCGCGGGCGCGTCCGCGCCGCCGTCCCGGCCGCCCACGGACGACCGCCGGCACGCGCCGGTCGCCGCCATGACGGTGACGGCCAACAAGAAGAGCGAGGCTCGAACGCGGCCGGCGCCGCCCATGCCCACAGGTTATCACCCCGCGGTTTATGCGACACGCGCGTCGGCGGCGAGCGGGCGGCCAGCCTCGAATTCACGGACGTTCGCGATCGTCGTCCGGCAGATGGCCGTCAGCGCCTCCTCCGTGAAGAACGCCTGATGGCCGGTGATGACCACGTTCGGAAACGTCAGCAGGCGCGCGAACACATCGTCCTGCAGGACGTCGCTCGAGTGGTCCTCGAAGAACAGCCGTTCTTCTTCCTCGTAGACGTCCATCGCCAGCCCGCCGAGCCGCCCGCTCTTGAGCGCCTCAATCAACGCCCCCGCGTCGACCAGCGCCCCGCGGCCGGTGTTGACCAGAATCGCGCCAGGCTTCATGTGCGCGAGGGCGTCCCGGTCCACGAGGTGGCGCGTCGCGGTCGTCAGCGGACAGTGCAACGTAACCACGTCCGCGGTCGCGAACAGCTCGGCGAGGGGCACGTACGTGGCGCCGAGCGCGGCGCATGCCGGGCTCGGCGCCGGGTCGGAGGCGAGCAGGCGCGCGTTGAACCCCGACAGGCAGCGCAGCACCGTCGCGCCGATCTTGCCGGTGCCGACCACGCCGATGGTGCGGCGGTTGAGCTCGAGCCCGAGCAGGCCCTCGAGCGAGAAGTTGCCGTCGCGCACGCGGTTCATCGCCCGGTGCAGCTTGCGGATCAGCGTCAGCACGAGACCGACGGTGTGCTCGGCGACCGCGTGCGGCGAATACGCGGGCACGCGGACGATGCACAAACCTAGCCGCTTCGCCGCGGCGACGTCGACGTTGTTGAACCCGGCGCAGCGGAGCGCGACGATCCGGGTCGTGCCCGCCGCGAGCGTCGCCAGCACGTCGGCATCGAAGTGGTCGTTGACGAACCCGCAGACCGCCGGGAACCCGGCCGCCAGCGCCGCGGTCTCGCGGGTGAGGCGCGCGTCCAGGAAGGTCAGCTCGTGCGGTTCACCCGCGTCGCGGTTGGCGCGCGCGAGATGATCGCGATCGTAGGACTTGGCGCTGAACAAGCCGATTCGCATGCCGCGCGGAGCTACTTCAGCGCGGCTTCGATCGCGGCGCGCAAGACCGTGTTCCCGGGATCGATGCTGGTCGGGAACGCTTTGATCACACGGCCCGTCTTGCCCACCAGGTACTTGTGGAAGTTCCACTTGGGCTCGCCCCAGTCGGCCGACAAGAACCGGTACACGGGCGACTGACCCTCCCCCTGGGTCTTGACCTTGGCGTAAAGCGGGAACGTGATGTCGTACGTGGTGCTGCAGAACTTCTTGATCTCGGGCTCCGCGAGCGGCTCCTGGCCGCCGAAGTCGTTGGAGGGGAAGCCCAACACCACGAAGTCCTGGTCCTTGAGCTCACGCCACAGCTTCTCGAGACCCTCGTACTGCCCCGTCGAACCGCACTCCGACGCCACGTTCACCACCAGCAGCACCTTGCCCTTGTAGTCGGCGAGGCTGTGCTCCTCGCCGTCGATGGTATTCGCCGAGATGTCGTGAAGGGACATGCATGAAGCTTAGACAGTTGCCCGAAGTTGGCAACCGGCCTAGCGTGGGGTCGAGGACCGACCGCCGATGATCCGCACCGCCGACGCGCTCGCGAGCAGCGCCGTGTTCCGGGACGTGGACGTGCGCGACGTGGCCGCGACCGCCCCGCGCTGGAGTCGCCGCGCGCTCGGCGCGGGCGAGATGCTCTGGTACGAGTCCGACCCCGCCGATGCGCTAGCGCTGGTGCTCGAGGGCGAGCTCGAGGTCATGGTCGCCGGCAAGCACATCTCGATCGTGGGCCCGGGTGAGATGGTGGGCGAGGCGGCGGCGTTCATCGCCGGCGAGCAGCGAACCGCCGCCGTGCGCGCACGCGCGCCGACTCAGCTCCTGGTGTTGCCGCAGGCCGGGCTGGTGGCGATGCGGCGGGAGCAAACCGGCATCTACGACGTGCTGCTCGCGCGCGCGCTGACCGTGCTGGCCGAGCGCATCGAGACCACGCTCGCGCGCATCACCAGCGAGGCCGCGGCCGGCTCGTGGCCCCAGGGCGTCGACGGGGGCGCCACCCGGATGACGCGAGCCCGGCCCGCGATCGGCGCCGAGGTGGCCCCGCCCGCCGCGCGCCCGGCGCTGCGGCTCCTGCCGGTGCTCAAGCACGCCCCCGACCCCGCGCTGCAGTCGATCGAGCACGCGATGATTCCCGTCCTCATTCCCGAGGGGGACGCGCTCATCGTCGAGAACGATCCGGGTGACCACCTCTACCTGCTGGCCGACGGCCGGCTCGAGGTGTTCCGCAGCGTGCCGGCGGTGCGCGGGCTGCGGCTCGCGACCCTGCGCGCCGGGGCGTTGGTAGGGACCGGCGGCCTCCTGCTGGGCCGGCCGCGCAACGCCTCCTGCATCGCGGCGCGCGACTCGTGGGTGTGGAGCCTCGACCGTAAGAGCTTCGCCGCGCTGGGCGGCGAGGCGGGCCGACTTTTTCGTGAAGCGCTGCTGTGCGCGTTGCGGACCCAGCTGCGCTCGGTCGACACGCGAATGGCGCGGTTCGAGGCCAGGCGCAGCGATGCCGGCGGCGTCGACATCCCGCTCGACGATTTCCTGGGTGCCGCGGGCGGCGCGCTCGCCTACCAGGGCAGCCTCGCCATCGACAGCGTTTCGCTCGCGGCGCTGCCGTTCCGCGACGAGATCGTGCCCGAAGATCCCGGCAAGCGCCGCCTGGTCGACTACGTGCGCGGCGCCATCATCGGCGCCGACGAGGCGATCGAGACCCCGTACGGCTCGCTGCGCGTCACCTACGCCGACCACGGCGACACCGGCCGCTGCCTCGGGTTCATCGAGGACTTCATTCGCCAGGAGGTGATGCCGTTTTACGCCAGCACCCAGACCGAACACGCGAACGGCCGCCAGACGACCGCGTACCGCGAGGACGCGCGCGAGGTCATTCGTGACTGTGTCGGAGCCACCAGCGAGGACGCCGTCATCTTCTGCGGCTCGGGCGCGACCGGCGCGATCAACAAGCTGGTCGACATCCTGAACATTCGGCTGCCCGCGGATCTCACCCGGGCGTACAGCCTCGACGGATACATTCCCATCCACCGCCGGCCGGTGGTGTTCATCGGCCCCTACGAGCACCACTCGAACGAGCTGCCCTGGCGCCACAGCCTCGCCGAGCTGGTGGTGATCCGCGACGACGACGACGGCCGCATCGACCTCGGCAAGCTCGAGGATGCGCTGATTCGATACGCGGCGCGGCCACTCAAGATCGGCAGCTTCTCGGCCGCGTCGAACGCGACCGGGATCGTGTCCGACGTGCGCGCGGTGTCGGTGCTGCTGCACAAACACGGCGCGCTCGCGTTCTGGGACTACGCCGCGGCCGCACCCCACGCGCGCGTCGACATGAACCCGACCGACGGGCCGGAGCGCCACCTCGCGTACAAGGACGCTGTCTTCCTCTCGCCCCACAAGCTGGTGGGTGGACCCGGCTCGCCCGGGGTGCTGGTGGTGAAGAAGGACCTGGTCCGCAACAGCGTCCCCACCGAGCCGGGTAGCGGGACCGTCGTGTTGGTCACGCCCGAATCGACGATCTACCGCCAGGCCGCCGAGCGGCGCGAGGAGGCCGGCACGCCGGCCATCATCGAGTCGATCCGCGCCGGTCTGGCGTTCGGCCTGCAGCGCGCGGTCGGCCACGACACCATCTCCGAGATGGAGCGCGGCTTCACCCAGCGCGCGATCGCGACCTGGCAACAGAATCCGAACCTGCGCCTCTTGGGCGCGCCAGGGGCCGAGCGGCTGCCGATGGTGTCGTTTCTCGTTCGCTACGGCCGCACCCACTACCTCCACAACAATTATGTGGTCTCGCTGCTCAACGATCTGTTCGGAATCCAAGCGCGCGGCGGCACGTCGTGCGCGATGCCGTACATGCACCGGCTGCTGGGCATCGGCCCCGAGCTGTCGCGCGAATACCTCGCGATGGTCGAGAAGGGGTTCGCGTCGATCACGCCGGGCTGGACGCGGGTCGGGTTCGACTGCTTCACCTCCAACGCCGAGCTGCGCTACGTGGTCGCCGCCGTCGATCTCACCGCCCGCTACGGCCACCTGTTGCTGCCCGACTACGAGGTCGACCTCGCGACCGGCTTCTGGCGTCACGCGCGCAGTCGCCCGGTGACAGTGCGCCGGCTGGGCGACCTCGGGTACCGCTCGGGCAAGCTCGAGTACGCGTCCCGCCACGTCCGGTTGCCCGAGTCGGCGCTCGGCGATCAGCTGGAGGCGGCGATGCATGTGTTCGAGCGCGCGCAGGACGACGCCCGCGCCGAAGCGGTGATGCCGTTCGAGCCGCGCGAGGGCGAATACGAGCGCCTGCGCTGGTTCGTGATGCCCGACGAGGCCGCGCACGATCTGGGCATGGCGACCGTGAGACGATCGCGTTGATGGGGGCGGTGCTGCTCGCCGCCTGGTTGGTGCCGTCCTCGCGGCCCGCGCCCGAGGCGACCGGCGCGGACTATCAGCGCGAGGTCTCGACCTGGCGGCGCGAGCGCGAGCAACGCCTAAAGGCCGACGGCGGTTGGCTGACCGTCGCGGGGCTCTCCTGGCTCAAGCCCGGCGCCAACCGCTTCGGCGCCGACAAGGCCAACGACGTCGTGCTGCCCGCACACTCCGCGCCGCCGAGCGCCGGCCGCTTCGTGCTCGAAGCCGGGCGCGTGCGCGTCGAGGTCGAGCCGAACGTCGCCGTGACGCTCGCGGGTCAGCCGATCACGCAACGCGAGCTCGGCACGGATCGCGACGGCGCGGCGCCCGACGTGCTGGCGCTGGGCGCGCTCACGCTGCAGATCATCGACCGCGGCCGCCGCCTGGGCGTCCGGCTCAAGGACATGCGCAGTGCCGCGCGCCGCGACTTCAAAGGCCTCGCCTGGTACCCGATCAAGCCCGAGTACCGGGTGACCGCGCGCTTCGAGGCGCACGCCCAGCCGACGACGATCGCGGTGCCGAGCGTGATCGGCGGTGCCGAGCCGATGCGGAGCCCCGGCACCGCGGTGTTCGAGCTGGGCGGCCGCACGCTGCGACTCGATCCCGTGCTCGAACCTGGCGAGACCCAGCTGTTCTTCATCCTGCGCGACGCGACCTCGGGCAAGACCACTTACGGCGCCGGCCGGTTCCTGTACGCCGATCCGCCCCGGCACGGTCGCGTCGTCCTCGACTTCAACAAGGCGTACGCCCCGCCCTGCGCGTTCACACCCTACGCCACCTGTCCGCTGCCGCCCGCGTCGAACCGGCTACCGATCTCCATCGAAGCCGGCGAGTTGACCGCGCCGCATTGATCGCGCTGTCCCGTAATCGCACTGTCGGGCTATCCTTTCGGGCATGCACAAGCTTCGCGTTCGAACCGTGGTGCTGGCGACGATCGCCGCCCTGACACCTACCGCCTGCGGCGGCGGTGACGGCGGCCTGGTCGGGCCCGGCGCGCCGATCTCGGTGATGACCCGCAATCTCTACCTCGGCACCGACTTCACCGACCTCGCGTTCGAGACCGACCCCGCCCAGATCCCGATTATCGCGGGCGAGCTATGGGGCAATGTGCAGGCGAGCGACTTCCCCTCGCGCGCGAAGCTGATCGCCGCCGAGATCGTCGCCACCGCGCCCGATTTGGTCGGGATGCAGGAGGTGACGCTCTACCGCCGCCAGATGCCGGGCGATACGCTCACCGGCATGGTGACGCCCAACGCGACCGAGGTCGTCATCGACTTTCTCGCGCTGGTGATGGCGGAGATCGACGCCCTGGGCGGCGGCTACCGTGTCGCCGGCGAGGCCAGCAACGCCGACACCGAGCTGCCGGTCGACGCCGCCGGGCAGAGCTTCGACCTCCGCGTCACCGACCGCGACGTGATCCTCGCACGCGACGGCGTCGACACTTCCAGTTTCGTGGTCACGCCCTTCACCACCAACACGACGTTCATGGCGGGCGGTGCCGCGGGTTTCCCGGTCGTGCTCCAGCGCAGCGCCAGCCGCGTCGACGCGGTGGTCGGCGAAGCGCAGTTCACGTTCGGCAACGCCCACCTCGAGATCTCGTCGCTGCTGGCGACCCAGAAAGCGCAGGCCCAGGAGATGGTCGATACGTTCACTGCCATAACTCCGTTTGTGCTGGTCGGCGACTTCAACAGCGCGCCCGGCAAGAGCTCTTACCCGATCATCACCACGACGTTCAAGGACGCCCACCCGGCGGTGAACGGCAGCGCCGGCGGCTTCACCTGTTGCCAGGCCAGCGACCTGCGCAACCCCACCTCGCAAGCGAACGAACGCATCGACGACGTGCTCACGCGCGGACGATTCCGCGTCACCGACGTGCACGTCACCGGCAGCGATCCCGCCACCGGCCGCACGCCCGGCGGCCTGTGGGCGTCCGACCACTTCGGCACCGCCGCCACGCTCGAGCTCGTTCCCTAGCGCGCGCGTTCGATGCGCGGATCGGGCGCGAGCCACATCAGCGCGACCAGCACGATCAGGCTCATCGAGATCCACGAATTGACGAACGCCATCGCGATCGCGACGACGTAGATCACCGGCGAGATCTTGCCTTTGACGTCACGCCCGATCGCGCGCGCGAGCTTCGAGTCCGCGCCCTCCTCCGCGATGATCGCGCGCGCGAGGATGTAGTACGCGATCGCCGCCAGCAACATCACGATCCCGTAAGCCGCAGTCGGCAGCGGCGCCAGGTGGTTCTCGCCCATCCAGTTGGTGACGAACGGAACCAGCGACAGCCAGAACAAGAGGTGCAGATTCGCCCACAGGATCTTGCCGTTCACGCGGCTGGTCGCGTGCAACATGTGGTGGTGGTTGCTCCAGTAGATGCCGATGAACACGTACGACAAGAGGTAGCTCAGGAACACCGGCAGCATCGGCCGCAGCGCATGCAGGTCGCCGCCGTGCGGAACCTTCAGCTCCAGCACCATGATCGTGATGATGATGGCGATGACGCCATCGCTGAACGCTTCGAGCCTACCCTTGCTCATGGGCGCCGACCTTAGCGCGGACCGGCAAACAACGGCACCAGCCGCTCTCGCGCGAAGCGCGAATGTGCGGCTGCTTACGGCAACGATCTCCTAGTCGCGGTACTGGGGGCTGATACCCCATTCGCGCGGGGTTTCGACGCCACTGACCCCCTCGGCTTGACGCTCCAGATCCGAGGGAGTAGACGGAGGGCATGTCGCGGAAGATGATCTTCTCGGGAACCGCGGCCCATCGCGGCCGGGCGATCTCGGTGTCCCCGGACAACAGCTCGCTCGAGCACCTTCACTACGGACGCATCTTGCTCGGGCGCGACGAAGGTCCGGTGAAGTTCGAGACCGGCACGCGCGAGACCGCGCTCCTGGTGATGCGGGGCGCCTGCACCCTGTCGGTGAACGGCGAGCGCTACGATCTCGGGCTCCACGACGCGATCTACGTTCCGCGCGGGCGCACGGTCGAGGTCACCGCCACGCAAGAGCTGGACGTTGTCGAATGTTCCGCCGCTGTGACCGGCGAGTATCCACTCCAGATTGTCCGCTATGCGGAGATCTCGGCCGACCCCAAGCTCAAGTTCCGCGCAGGCGGCGACGCCACCAGCCGCGACCTCAACATCGTCATCGGCGACAACGTGCGCGCCGGCCGCCTGCTCGCCGGCTTCACGCGCTCGCAGCCGGGCAACTGGACCAGCTGGCCGCCCCACGAGCACACCAAGATGCTCGAAGAGCTCTACGTCTACTTCGACATGCCCGCGCCCGGGTTCGGCGTCCAGCTCGTGTACACGAGCCCGGACAACCCCGAGTTCGTCGGCATCGTGCGCGACGGCGACGCGGTGCTGATGCCGGCCGGCTATCACCCCAACGTCGCGGCGCCCGGGCACAGCATCAACTTCATCTGGATGATGGCGGCTCACCGCGAAGGCGTGGATCGCCAGTTCGGCGTCGTCAACATCCAGCCCGGATTCGACCAGAAGGGGTCGGGTCTGGAAGCGAGCCGCAAATAGGCGCCGGCGCCGGCGATACCGCCCCAGCCATGGCTCAGCCAGCAAGGAACGATCCGTTCCGCCTCGACGGTCGCGCCGCGCTGGTCACGGGCGCGGGCACCGGCATCGGCGCCGCGATCGCGGTCGCGCTCGCCGAAGCGGGCGCCGACGTCGCCTGCCACGGCAACCGCCACCCGCCCGAGGAGACCGCCGAACGGGTACGCGCCGCCGGCCGCCGCGCGGCGCTGCTATCGGGCGACCTCGCGGAGAAGCCGACCGCCGACGCGCTGGTCGAAGCCACCATTTCGAAGCTGGGCGGCATCGACATTCTGGTCAACAACGCGGGCATCATGCGCCGCGCGCCCGCCGCCGACTCGACCGACGAGGACTGGGACGACGTGCTCGAGGTCAACCTGTCTGCGGTGTACCGAACGTGCCGCGCGGCGGGCCGGCACATGCTGCCGCTCGGGCGCGGCAAGATCGTGAACGTGGCTTCGGTGCTCGCGTTCCAGGGCGGCATCACTGTGCCTGCGTACGCGGCGTCGAAGGGCGGCGTCGCACAGCTGACCAAGGCGCTCGGCAACGAGTGGGCGGCGCGCGGCGTGAACGTCAACGCGATCGCGCCCGGCTACATCCGAACCGACAACACCGCCGCGCTGCAGGCCAATGAGACCCGCAACCGGCAGATCCTCGAGCGCATCCCCGCCGGGCGCTGGGGCGAGCCGAACGACGTCGCGGCACCAGTGGTGTTCCTGGCGTCGCGCGCCAGCGACTACATGAGCGGCCACGTGCTGGTCGTCGACGGCGGCTGGCTGGCGCGATGACGGCCGCCGCCGGCAAGGGCGTGTCCGCGCGCCCGATCAAGCCCGCGGGCTCCTGCCGCTTCGACCTCGTCAGTCTGGGCGAGGTGATGCTGCGCCTCGATCCCGGCGAGCGCCGCATCCACACCACGCGCCAGTTCGACGTCTGGGAAGGCGGCGGCGAGTACAACGTCGCGCGCGGGTTGACCCACTGCTTCGGACTTCAGACCGCGATCGTCACCGCGCTGGCCGACAACCCGGTGGGCCGACTCGTCGAGGATCTCATGCGCCAGGGCGGCGTCGACCTCGGATACCTGCAGTGGAAGCCCTACGACGGAGTCGGACGCGCCGCCCGCAACGGGTTGAACTTCACCGAGCGCGGCTTCGGCGCGCGTGCCGCCGTCGGCTGCTCCGACCGCGGCCACACGGCGATCTCGCAGATGAAGCCGGGCGACGTCGACTGGCGGATGTTGTTCGCGGGCGCCGGCGAAGGCGCGCGCTGGTTCCACACCGGCGGCATCTTCACCGCGCTCGGCGAGGGAACGCCCGCGGTCGCGCGCGCGGCGATGGAGGAGGCGCGCCGCACCGGCACCATCGTTTCCTACGACCTCAACTACCGCGACTCGCTGTGGCGCTCGTTCGGCGGCCCGGCGCGCGCGCGCGAGGTCAACCGTGGCCTCGCCCCCCTCGTCGACGTCCTGTTCGGCAACGAGGAGGACTTCACCGCCGCGTTCGGCTTCGAGCTCGAGGGCGTGGACGCCGGCTTCCACACCCTGCCCACCGCCAGTTTCCGCGCGATGATCAGCAAGGTCGTAGCCGCGTTCCCCAACGTGACGACGGTTGCGACCACCCTGCGCACCGCCCGCTCCGCCAGCGTCAACGGCTGGGGCGCGCTCTGCTATCACCAGGGCGAGGTTTACGAGGTCGCGCAGCGCGACGTCGAGATCCTCGACCGCGTCGGCGGCGGCGACTCGTTTGCGTCGGGCCTCATCTACGGCTTGCTCGCCGGCAAAGATCCCCAGTGGGCGCTCGCGTGCGGCGTCGCGCACGGCGCGCTGGCGATGACGACACCCGGCGACACCAGCATGGCGACGTTCGCCGAGGTCCAGCGCGCGATGGGCGGCGGGAGCGCCCGCATCGAGCGATGACCCGCATCGAGATCTGCCGCCGGATCGAGCAGGTCGGCATCGTCCCCGTCGTCCGCGCCTCGTCGCCCGAGATCGCGATCCGCGCCGCCGAGGCGGTGCTCGCGGGCGGCATCTCGATCTTCGAGATCACGATGACCGTCCCCGACGCGCTCTCTGTCATCCGCGCGCTGGTCGAAAAGCTCGGCGATCGCGCGCTGGTAGGCGCCGGAACGGTGCTCGACGCCGAGGCCGCCACCCGCTGCATCGACGCAGGCGCGACGTTCATCGTTTCGCCCGGCTTCGATGCCGCGACCGTCGCCGCCGCGCATGCCCGCTGGATCCCTGCGATGCCCGGCGCGCTGACGCCCACCGAGGTGATCGCTGCCATGCGCGCCGGCGCCGACATGGTGAAAATCTTCCCCGCCTCGGCGGTGGGCGGCCCCAAGTACCTGCGCGCCCTCAAGGGCCCGTTCCCCGACATCAAGCTGCTCCCCACCGGCGGCGTCAACGCGGCCACCGCCGGCGAATACATCGCCGCCGGCGCCGCCGCGCTCGGCGTGGGCTCCGAGCTCATCGACCCCGCCGCCCTCGCCCGCGGCGACGACGCCGTCGTCACCGACCGCGCTCGCGAGCTGGTCGCCGCCGTCCGCAAAGCCCGCGGCGGGTAGCCGATCCGCTCACCAGGCAACGTCGCGCATCGTCGCGCAGCGTGCAGCGTGATGACCGGCAATGCGCACGCGGAGTTATGAAATTCTGCGCAAAAGATCTTGACGATGATTTACCGCTCGTTCACGGTGACTTGGTCATGTTGATCGTTCGCCAACCAAATTCCGAATCGAAGCGGGGAGCCTTTGCGCTCCGCGGCGGTCGCTTGTTTGGCGGCGATTACGCGACGCGCATCATAACCGACTCGAGGATTTGCCTGCAGACCGCCCACGTCCTCGAGCCGATGAGCTGGAGGGGCGGCTAAAGCACGAACTGACGCATTGGTTCTTGCTAACGCATTGCAAACGTTCACAACGTTCTTTGACAACCGAATAGTCGACGATGCCCGTGGCCGGGCACCACCCCGGCCACGTTTATGCTCTCGAAGCCGATCTGGTGATGGCGCCTGCCTGAAGCGCAGGAGATACTGGTTCGATTCCAGACGAGAGCACCGGGGCGCTCTCCGTCTCCACCCTTTTCGCCCGGCGACGGGCCGATGGGAGACGGTTATCAACGAAGGGTTGGCGCCCCGACCTTGGCGAGACGCCGGAGGCGTAGCTCAGTGGCAGAGCCACCGCGCGTACACGGAAGACGAGGGGTTCAATTCCCCTCCGCCTCGGAGGTGTAGCTCAATGGTCAGAGCAGCCGCTCTATAAGCGGCCGACGAGGGTTCGAATCCCTACTCCTCCACGTCGCGGGTCTGGGTTGCGATCTGGGATCGGGCTGGACTCCAAACCCGGCCAGCGAGGTTCGATTCCTCGGCGACCCGCAGTGTCATGCAGGGAGGGCTGGGCCCGAGTCGGCCTCATGAGCCGGCGCCTCATCAGTTCGATTCTGATCCCTGCAACAAGGGGGCGATCTCCGTTCGCTGTTGGCTTGCGACGGATGCAAAGCGCGCTGGCAGACCGCGTATCGCACGTCTGCAAGTCGGCGGTCGTCTAGTGGGACGACCGCCGCGCGCTGCCCTTCAAGCGTAGATGGCGACGTACCCGGCCCGTACCCGGGAGAGGACCGTTCGAGTCGGTCGAGGGGCTCTGGAGCTACGGAACGCGCTGGTGAATCCGGTGGCGCCAGCCGTACCGCCGCCGCCTCCGGCGGAGGATCCCGCCGTGCCGCCGGTGCCCGCCGCGCTCGAGCCCGCCGTGCCGCCGCCGGTGCCCGCCGCGCTCGAACCTGCCGCGCCACCGCCGGTGCCCGCCGCACTCGAACCTGCCGCGCCGCCACGCCCGCCGCTACCGGCTGCGCTGGAGCCAGCTGTCCCGCCGCCGGTGCCCGCTGCGCTGGAGCCCGCCGCCCCGCCGGTGCCCGCCGTGCTCGACCCAGCGCCGCCGCCGCGCCCGCCGTTGCCAGCGCTCGCGCCTGCCGTGCCGCCGCCCTTCCCTGCGACGCCGGCCCCCGCAGCACCACCGCCGCTGCCGCCCGCGCTCACGCCACCGGTGCCCGCCGCCGCGGACGTGCCGCTACCGCCGCCCCGACCTGCGGTCGCGGATCCGCATTCCACACGCCAACCACACCCGCTGCAACATAACGCCCGCCACCGAAGAGGGAAGGGAGGTGAACCGTGACGATCGTCCTGTTCTTGGACCATGACTGGCAGCCGCTGCGCGTGGAGCCGTGGACGCGCGCGGTCACGGACCTGTTCCTCGGCAAGATCGAAGTCATCGAATACAGCCGCGACCGCACCATCAAGGGCGTGGGCCGCGAGTACCCGATGCCCGCGGTGGTCCGCATCCTGCGGCGCTTCCGCCGTGACCGGCAGGCGATCAAGTTTTCGCGCCTCAACATCTACACGCGGGACCGCTTCACCTGTCAGTACTGCGGCGAGCAACTGCTCGCCGAGGACCTCACGTTCGATCACGTCGTCCCGCGCGCCGCCGGCGGCCGCACGTCGTGGGACAACATCGTGACCGCGTGCGTACCGTGCAATAGCCGCAAGGCCAACCGCACGCCGCGCGAGGCCGGCCTGACGCTGCTCCGCCGCCCGGTGAAGCCGCGCTTCCTGCCGACCGTCACGGTCAAGATGGACAGCCGCCACGTCCCCGACGAGTGGCGTCCGTACTGGAACGTCGCGCTCGATCGCTGACCTCCGCGCAGCTCGCGATCACGGCAACGACACTCGGCCCCGCCCGCGCGCGGCGGGCGGGCCGGGATCTCTGCACCGAGCGCTGGGACGCAAGGGGCGCTGTAAACGCCCCGCCTCTGGCTAGCCAGGTTCGATTCCTGAGCGGTGCACGATCTCTCTCGGCGCGAAGGCTTGATGGGAAGCCGCCTGTTTCGGGAACAGGAGATTGCGGATTCGACTCCCGCGGCGCCGACCGCACGAGGTTCGTCCAACGGCAGGGCCCCGGTCCTACAAACCGGAGACGCGGGTTCGACTCCCGCACCTCGTACGGGGGCGTAGCACAACGGTAGTGCAGTTGCCTGATGAGCGACCGACGAGAGGTTCAACTCCTCCCGCCCCTACCGCTCCCCGATCGTTGGACGTGAGTCGGCCTTTGAAGCCGGCGACGCTGGTTCGATTCCAGCTCGGGGATCTTTTGCATCAGGAACCCCTGGGAGGGTTCCTGCAACCTCCCGCGACGAGCTCCGCGCGGCAAAGCCGCGCTTCGCTCACGCGATCAACTTGGTGGCCGTGGTGTACCGACTGTGCACGACTCGCTGTGAACGAGGAGGTGCGGGTTCAACTCCCGCCGGTCACCCCAATTCGGAGAGCGCCGCTCGATGGTCGGCAGCCGGTCCCGAAAACCGGGGTGGTGGTTGATAGCCCCAGAGGTTCGACTCCTCCGCTCTCCTCTCTCGGCGCTGTCCGCTAACGGCAGGCGACCCGGCTCTCAACCGGGAAACGGCGGGTTCAACTCCCCCCCAGCGTCACGACGCCCCCGGCAAGTGGAACGCGGTCAGCGCTACGAACGCAGACCTTGGAGGTTCGAATCCTCTCGGGGGCTCCACTTCGTGGAGACGACGCGGATGTCGGTTTTCCGCGGCGGATTGCTCCAACGCACCGCTGTCCGAGCGGCAGAGGACCTCGCCTTCCAAGCGAGAGAGCCGAGTTCGACTCCCGGGCGGTGCTCCATTCCAGGGTAGCTTCAAAGCAGAGGCGCCGGCCTGTTAAGCCGGAGGTTGTCCGTGCGAGTCGGACCCCTGGAGCAGGTCCTCGTGGTGGAACAGGAAACCATCCGGCGCTCCGATCGCCGAGGTCCCGGTCCGAGTCCGGGCGAGGGCACGTTGCTGATCCGGTAAGCATCTGGTGAGGCTGCGCGGCTGTCTACCGCGCGAGACGGGTTCGATTCCCGTCCGGATCGCGAAGTACGCCAGGGTATCCCAACCAGCAGAGGACGCCGGCTCAGACCCGGTGTGTTGCGGGTGCAACTCCCGCCCCTGGTACCACGCGCGCGTAGTCCAACCGGAAGGAGACGGCCGCTTCAAGAGCGGCACAGCGTTGGTTCGAATCCAACCGCGCGCACGGTTTTCATGGGGAGGTAGCTCAGTGGGAGAGGGCTAAATACGCCGTCGCCAACCTTCGATCGCCCATCGGCGAGCCGCAGGCAGACGGTTACCGTTCCCGTCCGCACAATCTCGGCAGCCTTCAGCGTGGCCATGGTCGATCGTGGGCAGGGATCAGGATCGTGGCGCGATGCTGCCCCGAGACGGGGGCTGGCTCGCGTGTGCCGTGAAGCGCACGGACGATAGATCACCGGGGTGACACTTTCGCGCGCGGGCGGTGTTTCGATCGGTAGAGGCCGAACCGTCCAAGAGGGAGCCCAATGCGAACCAAGGTGATCGTTGCTACGTTGCTACTTCCGGGCGTGACCAGCCACGCGTTGGCGCAGACCCGCACGGACGCGATCTTGCGCCCCACGTCCGGCAACGACCAGGGCGCGAGCTCCAACCATGAGCGTCCCCGATTCACGGCCTCGACTGGCTTCGCCTTCGCGCTGGCAGACTACAGCACCCACGGCGTCGCGTTTCCGGTCCGCGTCGGCGCGGACCTGCCGATCTTGCAGACTGGTCCCGTCCGACACCACTTGCTGCTGTCCTGCGAATGGGCGCGGTTCTCGCGCATGTTCATGACCGCGCCGGAGGTCGTTCCGGGTTTGCAGCTCGACGTCGCGTCGTTACGGGGGGCCTGGCTGGCGTACCCGTTCCCCAGACGCGGGCTCCACGTCGACGTCGGTGCGGGTATCAGTATTCTGCATGATCGCCTTCGGGTCGCGTTGCCCGATCGCCGTGTGGCCTCGTCCGAGACGACCGCGGGGCTCGCCCTAGCGGTCGGGTTCGGGTGGACCGTTAGCCCCTACGTCGACGTCGGCCTTCGCTATTCGCACATCATGGCGGTTGCCGGCGGTTCGTCCGTGCTAGCGCAGCCGGAGCTCGTCGTCGGGGTGCGGCTGTGAGTCGCTCGAGCAACCGGGTGGCGACCATCGCGGTGTGCGCGCTGTTCACGGGTTGCGCCGACGAGTTCGTCGTGCCGGAGGAACGGTCGGTCGCGGCGCTTCCCGCCGCTGTGCCCGAGCCCGTCGACAACCCGAGCACGCCGGCCAAGGTCGAGCTCGGTCGGCTGCTGTTCTGGGATCCGGTACTTTCCGGCAACCGCGACGTCGCGTGCGCGACCTGTCACCACCCGGACCTCTCCTACGCCGACGGCCGCGCCCTCTCGGTGGGCGTGGGCGGCGCGGGCCTCGGCGCGAACCGCCGCCCGGGCCAGACGCCGCATGAGACCTCCCGCAACGCGATGACGATCCTGAACGCCGCGTTCAACGGCCTCGGCATGGCGGGCGCGACCACTTCGCCGGAAGCCGCGCCCATGTTCTGGGACAACCGCACCGCCTCGTTCGAGCAACAGGTCTTGCTGCCCATCAAGAACGTCGACGAGATGCGAGGCGAGGCCTTCGGGGAGAACGAGATCCTACCCGAGATCGTGGGACGGCTGCAGGCGATTCCGGGATACGCAGAGCGCTTCGAACGCGCGTTCGGGCCGGGGCCCATCACCGAGCAGAATCTCGCGCGCGCGGTCGCCTCGTTCGAGCGCACGCTCGTCACGCGGATGAGCTCGTTCGATCGCTTGATGGCCGGCGACGACGGAGCGCTCTCCCACGCCGCAAAACGGGGGCTCGCGGCGTTCGTCAGCGCGGGTTGCTCGAAGTGCCACTCGGGCCCGATGCTATCGGACTTCAAGCTGCATCGTCTGAACGTGCCCGGCGCGGAGAGCGACCTCGGGGACGATGGGACGCCGCGCATGCGCACGCCTTCGTTGAGGAACGTCACCAAGACGGCGCCCTACATGCGCAACGGGCGCTTGGAGACGCTGGCGGAGGTGCTCGACTTCTACCGCGACAAGGTTGACACCTCCTTGGATCCCGACTTGCCGGACCGTTTTCCGCAGCACGATCTCGGCGTCTTCGGGGCGTTCTTCGACTCGCTTTCGGATGGTAGCTTCGATCGGACGATCCCCGCCGAGGTGCCGAGCGGCCTCGCGCCGGGAGGTGCGCTGTGAGGACAGGCGGTCGACAGCTTGCGGCGGCCGCCTGCCGTCTTCTTACCATCCTCGCGGCGGCTACCGGCACGGCCGCGGCGCAGCCGGCGCTTCGGCCCGAGGTCGTGCCGCCCTGTCCGCCGCAACCGCGCGTCCAGCTCAGTGACGACGAGCGAGAGCTGCTGGCGCGCGGCGAGATCCCCGCCGCGGAGCACATCGGGGGCGGGATCGCGGGCGGCCTCGTCGGTTTCGGCCTGGGACAAGCCCTGCAGGGCCGCTGGACGGAGCGCGGTTGGCTGTTCACCCTCGGCGACACGGCCGCGGTGGTCGCAACCTCCTGGGGCGGCATCCGCATCGCGTCTCATTGCGACGCGGGCGAGGCCTCCGGCTGCGACGACTTCGGCGTGGCGCTGGCCATCGGCGGCGCGCTGACGTTGGGGGCGCTGCGAATCTGGGAAACGCTCGACGCCGCGATCGTTCCGGTCGTCCACAACAGGCGCGTCCGTGAGCTGCGGACGCGCGACGGACTGCAACCGAGGGCGCTCCACGGGCTCCTCCACCCTTGGATCACGCCGGCCCGCGCAGGCGACGGGCTCATGGGCGGCGTGTTGCTGCGATTCTGAGAACGCGTCCGTGCGAGTCAGCCGCGTGCCGCCCGACTAGGGTGCAGGTGCTGCCCCGCCGCCGATGTCGCCAAACGTCTGCTTGCCGCTCGATCCCATGCGCGGCCAATGATGGCATTTCGTTCGATCTCTTGACCCGGATCCGCCCGGTCCAAATACTCCGCTCGATGGACCCACAGAAGGGATGGTCAGCGAGGGCCCTCGTCTACCTCCTCGCGGTGACGACAGGGTTCGAGGGCCGACGAGCCGGCGCGGGGACGTTTCACATGCTCATCGATCTCCCGCGTCCCGCTTGGTTTTTGGAAGATCGCGAGATTCGAGTTCGAATCCCGCCCGGGCTTCCGCGTTACTCCTGCTTGACGACCAGGTTCGCCTGCATCATGCGCAGGTTGTCCGGACGCTGCAGGATCGAGTATTTCGCGCGCACCACCGTCGGGCCGGGCCTCGGGACGTGCGCGTAGCACGCCATCCGGCAGTGGAAGGTCTTGCTCTCGCCGGCCTGCTCGCGCTCGCTGCAGTTTCTCGGCATCTTGAGCAGCAGCGGATCGCACGTCGCGCGGCCGACGACCACGTCGTCCTGCACGAGCTCGATCACGTACGAGGACACGAGCTCCCCCTTGTAGGCCGCGTCGAGCTCGGTCCAGAACCGAAGCTCGCCGCTCTTGGCCTCTATCTTCACCTCGCCCTTACCCTCGTCCTTGAACGAGACCGTTCCCAGCGTCGTTCCACATGACGCGATCAGCGCGGGCAACGCCAGGAGAAGCCCACCGCGCTGACGCCTGCCGGTTCGGGGCGCCTGCATGGCCCGGAACGTAGCGCACGATCGGCTCGATTTCACGCCTTCACGCACTTTTTTAGGGGAGGCCATTGGCATGGAGGGCTGCCTTGCAAGCAGCGCGTCGCGGGTTCGATTCCCGCACTCTCCACAAATTCCCCGAAACCCAGCGCCGGATCGCTGGTTCGGCCGCCAGGTTTCTGACCCTTCGCCCGCGATGGTGCGGGCCGACGCGGCAAGGAAGTGGGAATCGGGGCAAAGCTGGTGGTGATCGGCATAGTGTCGAACGGGTTCACGATCGCGGACCCCGACGACGCCGGCATGCTCGACGTCGTGGGCTTCGACACCGCGACGCCGTCGATCATCGCTGATTTCGCAACCAGAACGTGGAGCGCGGGAGCATGACCGCGCTCGCGTTCGCCGCCGCACGACGTCCGGCTCGCCAGGGGACAATTGCGAGCCGGGCGTCGAGCGCACCCACTTTCAAAACGCACGCGCACCGGAGGAGGTAGCCGTCGTGAGGAGTCGTCATCATGTTCATCCGGTTTGCAGTTCCGTCGGACGATGTCCGGCCGGAGCGGCGAACGGCCGCGGGCATCTTCCACGCCACGTACCGTCTGGCTCGCGCCGGTCGGTTCGAAGAGGGCGAGCGCCTGTGGTTCGAGGACGAGATGACCTGGTTCAACGACTACCTGCCGGCGCCGCGCCCGCTGCGGGACTGGCGCGCCGTGTGTTGGTTCCGCGATGACGCCGGCGAGGCGCTGTCGCGCGTCTGGCGCATCGTCGACCTGGTCGAGGGCGAGGGTATCCCCGTGCGCGTCTACCGCACGGTCCGCCCGGGCATCATCGTCTACTGCGACGACTTCCAAATCGCCGCGGTGCCGTGGCGCGACACGTTCACGTACTAGCGTGGGAATGCCGCGAAACAGAGTCGGGTCGCCCCGGGGATTTCTCCCCGGGGCTCCCACAGATCCGGACGTGCGGATTTCCCGCATCCGGCTCCTCGGGCTAGCAGTTCGCTGCGCGACGGCGATGAACGGAGTGCGTGACCTGCGCCGGCAGCAGTG
>WNGA01000727.1_pt1 | contig 50193 bp, 36 predicted proteins | sample 5400061 | NCBI WGS metagenome assembly WNGA01 (sample SAMN13153366, study PRJNA577476) | soil metagenome | isolation source: 100 cm soil or saprolite under grassland replicate 2 | place: USA:California | collected 2016-06-15
CGGGGAGCGACCTCCTGCTGCTCGACGAGCCCACGAACCACCTCGACGTCGACGCCAAGAACTGGCTCATGAAGTTCCTGGTGTCGTACCGGGGCGCCCTGTTGGTGGTGAGCCACGACCTCGTGCTGCTCGACCAGTCGATCACCCGGGTCATGCACCTCGACGAGGGAGAGCTGGTCGAGTACCGCGGCACGTACTCGCAGTACCGCGAGGCCCGCAAGCGCGACGAGGAGCGCAGGGCCAGAGTGGCCACCCGCCAGGCCGCCGAGATCGAACGGCTCCGCTCCCTGGCCGACTCGATGCGCCACTCCACCGAGAAGCGCGCCCGCAAGGCCCAGACCCTGGACACGCGGGTCGCGCGCCTCCGGGCCGGTCAGGTCGCCGGGCCGAAGCGCGAGCGCAAGTACCGGGTCCGGTTCCCCGAGCCGCCGCACTCCGGCCGGGTCTCGCTGGTGGTGGAGGGGCTGGCCAAGGGATACGGCGGGCCGCTGGTGTTCTCCGACGTCGGCTTCGACCTCGGCCGCGGGGAGCGACTCATGGTGATCGGGCTGAACGGCGCCGGGAAGACGTCCATGCTCCGGATCCTGGCCGGGGAGACGGAGCCGAACGCCGGCGAGGTCCGCCTGGGGCACGGTGTCTCGCTGGGCTACTACGCCCAGGAGCACGAGGGCCTCACGCCGGGCCGGGACGTGATCACGCACATGCGGGACATGTCCACCGCCGGCGACCAGCAGCTTCGAGCCCTCCTCGGCATGTTCGGCCTGACCGGCGAACGCGCCTTCCAGGACGCGGGGACCCTGTCCGGCGGGGAGAAGACCAAGCTGGCCCTGGCCCAGCTGGTGGCGGGGCGGCACAGCCTGCTGCTCCTCGACGAGCCGACGAACAACCTCGACCCGCCGTCCCGCGAGGCCGTGGCCCGGTCGCTGGCCGAATGGCCCGGCTCCATGGTCATCGTCAGCCACGACCCCGAGTTCGTGGAGGCCCTCGAGCCCGACCGGGCGCTGTTCATGCCCGACGGCACCCTCGACCACTGGTCCGAGGACTACCTCGACCTGGTCTCACTCGCATAGCCAGGGTTCGTCAATCTGATTGACGAACTGTCGAACTCGTGGCACGCTGGCGCCGTGCAGGAACCGGATCTCACGCGGCTGCTGCTGGAGGCGCACCGGGGACTGGCGGTGGAGCTCGTGGCGAACATGGCCGAGCGCGGGTACCCGGAGGCCCGGGCCGGCCATGCGGCGGTGGCGCTCTCGATCGACCGCCGAGCCGGCACGCGGCTCACCGAGCTGGCTCAGCGGGCCCGGATGACGAAGCAGGGCATGATGCTCCTGGTGGACGACATGGAGGGGCGGGGCTACGTTCGCCGGGTCCCCGACCCCGAGGACGCCAGGGCCAAGATCGTCCGGCTCACCGCGCGCGGCCGGACCTATGTCGCCGAGACGCGCAGGGCCCTGCAGGCCGTGGAGGGAAGGATCCGGCGCGGGCTCGGCGACCGGCGGTACCGGCAGCTCCGGGACACGCTCGAGTGGCTGGCCGGCGAGGAGGAAGGGGAAGGGTGACCGAACGCGAGCTCAGGGTGTTCGACGACCTCGACGGGCTGGTGGACGCGGCCGTTCGGCTCTTCCTGGAGGAACGTCCCCGGACCATCGCGCTGTCCGGAGGCTCCACGCCGAAGCCCGTCTACGAGCAGCTGGCCGGACAGGACTACCCGTGGGCCGAGGTCGAGGTGTTCTTCGGCGACGAGCGGTGCGTGCCCCCCGATCACCCCGACTCGAACTTCGGGATGGCCAACGAGGCGCTCCTGTCGAAGGTGACCACCCGGGTCCACGCCATGTACGACTGCGATCCCGACCTGTACGAGGCCGACCTCCGCTCGGTGTTCGGCGAGGGCGTGCCGTCGTTCGACCTGATGTTCATGGGCATCGGCGACGACGGCCACACCGCCTCGCTGTTCCCCGGCAAGCCCGCCCTCGACGTCCGCGACCGCTTCGTCACCTACGTTCCCGAACCGGGCATGCCCCCGCCCCACCCCCGCCTCACGCTGACCTTCCCCGTCCTCGATGCCGCGAAGCTGTCCCTGTTCCTCGTCTCCGGCGAGCCCAAGCGCGAACGCCTCCACCAGCTCATGGCCGGCAACGAAAGCATCCCGAGCGCCCGGGTCCACTCCCAGCGGGTCGTCATCCTGGCGGACCGCGCCGCCGCCGGCTGAAGCGGAGATGGTGGGGACGCGCCTTCCCCGTCTCGGGCTCCTCGCCGGAGTCCTCGTCTTGTCGCTCCTGGTCACGGGAGAGGCGGTGCCGATCGAACAGTCGGCTCTCGCGAGCTGGACAGCGAGCGAGTGCCGACCCGGATGGCACGGCGAAATTCAAGGCGTACCGGGAGGCGCCAGCGTCCTGTACGACGTCGCGACTGTTGGCGCCGATCGGGCTTGGGCGGTCGGTGCGTATTACGACGGCAAGGGCATCGTGGAACACCTCGTTGACGGGTTGTGGTGGTGGGGAACGTTTCCCGCGCGTCCGGGCCATCCCACTACCACCACGGTGTTGCGCGGGGTCGATGCAGGCGGCTCCGCAGTCTGGGCGGTCGGAAGCACCTCGGAGGCGGACGGCACGCTCGTTCCGCTCGCTATCCACAGGACGAGTCGCGGCTGGAGGAGGGGAGCCGTTGATGCCGTCGGCACCAGGGGGGCTCTGGAGGATGTCCACATGACGTCGCGGGATACCGGATGGGCGGTGGGATGGCGGAGCGGGGCACGCGGCCCCCGTCCCGTTGCTTACCGATACGGTCCCGACCGTGTCTGGGTACCTGCCGACGCCGGCTTGGATCGAGTTCCCGGCCGGCTGGTCGCGGTCGCGGCAGCTCCGGATGGACGAGCCTGGGCGGTCGGGCGCCGGATCACTGGACACGGGCCCCTCGCCATCACGGCCGCGTGGAACGGGAGCCGGTGGCGAGTGCGGACTCGATGGGGCAAGGCCTCAAGCCTCGAGGATCTGGTCATGTCAGAACCGAACGATCTTTGGGCCGTGGGCTGGATTGCTTCCGACGAGGATGCACGGGTACCGCTGGCAGAGCGCTGGGACGGGACGACGTGGCAGCGAGTGGCCGCAAACAGCCCCGGGCGCGGATCGTCGGCCTTCCACGCAGTGTCGATCAGTGCCGACACCGGTATGTGGGCGGTGGGCGGTTTCCGGTGGCGGGGCCAGCCGAGGCCGGTGGTTGAGGCATGGGATGGTCGCCGCTTCGAGACGTATCCGACGGCCTCCGACCCGGACAGTCCTGGAACACCCGTGATTGCCACGACGAACCTGCTTGCCGCTGTCCCGGTGGGACGGCAAGTTCACGCCGTCGGGCGCCAGGACACGATCCTCGGGACTGCCGTCTCGTGCTCTCTCGCCGCACATCCGCGCGCGGGGATCCTGGCGGCCGTGGGTCAAGGGGGCACGGTTCCGGTCCTCTGGGTGGGTGCCACCCCCGCCCGGATCGTCGATGCCGGGTCGCGAGGATCGCTGCTTCGCACGATCCGTCTCTCGTCGGGGGACACGGCGCTCGTTCGGCTATGGGGGGCCGGCTCGTACCGACTAGCCACGAAGCGGCCCTCGGCGATGCGCGTCGAGATCGACGTGCCCGTTCAGGTGCAGCCACAGATCGGCTCCCCCGACACGACATTCGAGATCAGATGGGCACGGCGGCGACCGCCACCGGGGCGCGTCTACGATGTGCAGCTCAGCGTCCAGGGAGGTCCGTACAGGAACTGGATCCGCGGGACCACGCGAACGCGCTCTTTCTTCAGCTACGACCCGCCCGACGATTCCTCGCGGACGACCATCCTCTTCCGCGCGCGGATGCGCCGGGCGTGGGGAACGGCCCGGTGGCCTTTCTCGAAGCCGACGGCGATCCAGGTGGTCTCCTGAACCGGATAGGGCCCGTCCGTCGGGTGGTGGAATCGAAGCGGCTACCCGACGGCGCCGCCGACGTGGAGCGCCTTGCCCACGCCGTAGGTGATCCCGGCGGCCACCCCACCGACGAGCAGCATGCGCACTCCGGACCACCACAGGGGCCTGCCGGTCACACGAGAGATACCGCCGCCCACCGCGAACAGGGTCACGCCGGACACGCCGATGGCCCACAGGGTCGCCCCCACGCCCGAGCTGAACAGGAACGGGACCAGCGGGACGAACGCGCCGAACATGAACGTGATCATCGACGAGATCGCGGCGGCCCACGGCGAGCCGAGGCCCTGCTCGGGATCGAGCCCGAGCTCCTCGCGAGCGTGGGTCTCCAGGGCCAGGTCGGGGTCGCGATGGAGCACGTCAACGAGCTGCTCGGCGATGTCGGCGGGCACGCCCTTGTTCCGGTAGATCTCGATGAGCTCGTCCCGCTCCTCCTCGGGCTCGGTGGCCAGCTCGTGCGCCTCGAGGTGGATGAGCCGTTCGAACACCTCCCGCTGCGACCGCATCGAGATGTACTCGCCCGCGGCCATCGAGAACGCCCCGGCCAGGAGCCCGGCCACGCCGGCCAGCACGATGATCGTGTTGTCCACGGCCGCGCCGGTGAACCCCATGATCAGGGACAGGTTCGACACCAGGCCGTCGTTGACCCCGAAGATGGCCGCCCGCAGGGCGCCGCTCCGTCCTCCGGCCACGGTGCCGTCGCCCTTCTCGGCGACGGGCCCGCGGTGGGGCCGGATCGTCTCCTCGCGGCTCCTCAACAGTCCACGCAGCATGCTTCGCTCGGCTCCGGTCTCGACGTCCTCGGCCCCCTCACGGCGCTTCCTGGCCCCCGCCGTGGTCCCGGAGGAACTCCTCGACCTCCGCGGCCAGCGATTCCCCCGACGGGATGTTCGGCAGGGGGGGCTCTTCCCCCGCGGCCTCCTCCAGCCGCCGGACGTACTCCGTGAGGCTCTCGTTGTCTTCAACGATCTCGTTGATCCGTTGTTCCCACGTGTCGATGGCCGGTTCGAGGTCGGAGGTGTCCACGTCCACCCGCAGGAACGAGGCCACCCGCTCCACCAGGGAGAGCGTGGCCCGGGGGTTCACCCCGGCCTGCACGTAGTGGGGGACGGCCGCCCAGAAGGACACCGACGGGAGGCCGGCCCGGTTCGACAGGTCGTGGAGCACTCCCACGATCCCGGTGGGTCCCTCGTACCGCGACATCGACAGCCCCAGGCGCTCGGCCTCCTCGGCGTTCGCGGCGCTCCCGACCACCGGCACCGGCCTGGTGTGGGGGACGTCGGCCAGGAACGCCCCCAGCGTGACCAGCCGTTCGGCCTGGAGCGACCGGCCGAGGTCCACGATGGCCGTCCCGAAGGTCCGCCACCGCACGTTCGGCTCGGTGCCCGTGAACAGCACGACGTCCCGCCCCTCCACCCGGGCGTGGTGGAACTCGCAGGCCGGCCATTCGATGACCCTGGTCACCCCGTCCATGAGGCGGACCGTGGGCCGGCTGACCTGGAAGTCGAAGAACTCCTCGGGGTCGATGCGGGCGAACGTGGTGGCCTCCCAGGCCTCCTTGAGGTAGCTCGCGGCCGTGCTCGCGGCCTCGCCGGCGTCGTTCCAGCCCCGGAACGCGGTCACCAGGACGGGCCGCTCCACCTCGGGACGCTCGGAGAACACGATGGGGTCCACTGCCAGGAAGATTACCCGGGCGCCCGTCGAGGGACCCGCCGCGCTGCCCGGCTTCCTGCGGGCGGGCCCGTCACCGCCCCCGGTGACCTGCTGGAACGGTCGAGAGCCGCGCTCAAGTCCCGTACGAGGTAACCCGAATATGTCCATACCCCTGTAGGCAGGGGTGGGGCAGCCCGCGTGCCCGGGGAGTGCCCGCGAAGGGAGGCAGGGGAACCGTGCAGGAGCTGGCGCACCGCAGTGAGCAGGAGACGTCGTTCCGCGTGCTCTCCGACGTGGCCCGGCTCCTGGTCTCGGAGTCGGACCTGGCCAGGTTGCTGGACGCGGTGGCGGAGGCGGTGGCCTCGCTCATCCCCTACGACTCGCTGATCATGTACGAGGCCGACAACGAACTCCAGGTCCTGCGTCCGGTCCTGGTGGTCGACCCCAACGCCAAGGAGATCTACGTCCACGTCTGCGAGTTCGGCCAGGGCATCACCGGGCAGGCGGCGGAGGCCCGTGAGGCCATCCTCATCAACGACGTGCACCTCGACCCTCGGGCCCAGCAGATCGACGGGACCCCGCGCGAGGAGGAAGCTCTGATCACGGTCCCCCTGGTGGCCCGCGGCGACCTCAAGGGGATGCTGAACCTGTACCGGCAGGGGCCGGGCCACCGGTTCCACGACCACGAGCTCGCGCTGGCGGAGCGGTTCGCCGAGCTCGCGGCCCTCGCCCTGGACAACGCCCAGATCCGGACCCGGCTGCAGTCGGAGAGCGTCATCGACCGGCTGACCGGCCTGTACAACCACCGTCACTTCCAGGAGCGCCTGGCCGAGGAGCACCGCCGGTCCACCGTGACCGGGGTGCCCATGTCCCTCGTGCTCATGGACATCGACCAATTCCAGCGGGTCAACGAGATCCAGGGCCACCTGGCCGGGGACAACGTCCTGTCGGCATTGGCCGCGGTGTGCCGGATCGAGGCCCGCAAGGGCGACATGGTCTGCCGCGTCGGCGGCGAGGAGTTCGCCATCCTCATGCCCGCCACGATGGCCCTGGAGGCCGCTGAGATGGCCGAGGTGATCCGGTGCCGGATCGCCGAGGGGATCCCCCAGGGCACCGGAACGCCCGTCACCGTGAGCATCGGCGTCGCGGAGGGCCCGGCGCACGGGAGCGATCCCCGTGAGCTCATGGCGAACGCGAACTACGCGCTGCTGCAGGCCAAGGCGGCCGGCCGCAATCGCGTGTCGGTGTTCCAGGCCGGCGAGTGGACCGGCGTCCGGGCCGTCCCCCACGGCGAGGTTCGGATGGTGGGCCACCTCAAGCTGCTCCAGAGCGTCTCGAGCAAGCTGAACCGCCTGCAGGACGTGCGCAAGATCGCGCACACGATCATCGACGAGGTGGGCGGCCTGATCGAGTTCCACAACTGCCGCATCCACCTGCTCGACTCCGCGGGCCAGACCCTGATCCCGATGGCCTTCCACGGCGTGCTCACCGAGTACGAGGGAGAGACCGAGGAGGTGCTGGTCACGCCGGTGGGCGTGGGCATCACGGGGCGGGTGGCGCTGACCGGCGAGCCGATCTACGCGGCCGACGCCATCAACTGCGAGTTCACCCAGCACATCCCCGGAACCTCCTTCATCGACGAGTCCATCCTGGCCGTCCCCATGAAGTACGACGACCGGGTCACCGGCACGATCGTGCTGTCGAAGCTCGGGCTGAACCAGTTCGACGCCGACGACCTCCGCGCGCTGGAGTCGCTTGCGTCGGCGGCGGCGGTGGCGTTCCAGAGCGCGAAGCTCTTCGAGGAGGAGCGGTCCTCGGCGGAGGCGGCGAACGCGCTGCTCCGGGTGTCGCAGGCCCTCACGCGGACCCGCGATCCCGGGCGCGTGCTCCAGGAGGTCGTGGGGTCGATGGCCGACCTCCTCGACGTCCCCAGGGTCTCCGCGTGGGTCCGCGACCCGGAGGGAGGGTTTCTCCCCCGGGCCTTCGTGGGGTTCCATCCGACCCAGATCGACGAACTCCGGGCCCTCCGCGTCGGGGGCGACATGGCCTCCCGCTACCTGCTGTCGGTGGAGGAGCCCTTCTACCTCCCGGCGGAGGTCGTCTCGGCGCTCCCCGACGAGTTCAAGGTGGCCTGGGAGGGTGGGCCGGTGATCGTCGCGCCGTTCCGGTGGGAGCCGGAGGGCCTGGGCGCGATGGTCGGGATGGCCGGGGATTCGCACCGGACGTTCACCCCCCGGGACTTCCGGCTGGCCCGGGGCGTGGCGGACCTCGCGTCGCTGGCGATGGGGAACGCGGCCCGGTTCGCCGACCTCGAGCACGCCTTCCTGCAGACCGTGGAGGTCCTGGCGAACGCGCTGGAGGCCAAGGACGAGTACACGAGCGGGCACGCCAGGGAGGTCGCGGAGATCGCCGTCGCCATCGGGCGGGAGTTCGCGATGCCCGCCGACGAGCTCCGGATGCTGGAGCTGGCCGGCATGTTCCACGACATCGGCAAGATCGGGGTGGGCACCGAGATCATCAACAAGCCCGGGCCCCTCACCCGCGAGGAGATGCTCGAGATGCAGAAGCATCCCGAGATCGGCGCACAGATCCTGGCCCCGGTGGAATTCCTCCAGCCGGTGCTGCCGATGATCCGGGCCGGCCACGAGCGGTGGGACGGCGACGGGTACCCCGACGGCCTGGCCGGGGAGGACATCCCGCTCGGCGCGCGGATCATCTTCGTGTGCGACGCCTATCACGCCATGACGAGCGACCGTTCCTACCGCAAGGCCCTCCCCGAGGAGGAGGCGCTGCGGCGCCTGGGCGAGGCCGCCGGCACGCAGTTCGACCCGAACGTGGTCGAGGTGTTCCTCGCGGCGCACGCGCGGGGGCTGATCCGCCACCGCCACGCGCACTGAGGGTCTGCCCCCGGGCGGTGGCGTGGCCGCTCAGGTGCAGTGGACGCGGTAGTCCGACGGCTCCCGGTCGAGGGGCCCGAAGGTGTGCCGGATGGTCACCGACTCCCCGGCCGGGATCACCGGCGTGAGACCGGTTTCGCTGGCGATCTGGGTGTCCTGGGCGTCCACGGCGATGAACGTGCACGTGGCCTTGCTGTCCTTCGAGCCCTCGTTGCGCACGTCGACATCGATCGTGACCGAATCGTCGGCGGTGGTCCCGTACCCGGTGATGCCGGCGTCGAACGGGCCGATGCCTTGGTGGTTGAGGAACGCCCACACGCCCAGGCCGACCAGCACCAGGAAGATCGTCACCATGATCGTGGCGTGGTACTGGACGGGACTCGGGCGGACCATGGCCTGGGGCCAGCGCTGCCGGCGCTCCTCCTGCTCGGACAACGGGCGGGGAGGCTGGACCGAGGCGGCCGGCCCCACCTCCTCCCGGCACTGCGCGCAGAGGTACTCCCCGGGCTCGACGGGGCGGCCGCACCGGGCACAGCGGGATTCGGGGGAACGGGTCTGCGACATCGTCGGGATCCAGGCTACTGCCCGGATCCGGCCAGTGAGGGGCGGACCGATGCGAACCGCTCCAGGGCCACCGGCGGCGGGTCGCCGGTGGCGAGGCTGGCCAGGATCCGTCCCACGAGCGGCGCGAACTTGAACCCGTGCCCGCTGCATGGCGACCCGATCACCACCGGCCCCCGCCGGTCCAGCACGAAGTCCTCGTCCGGCGTGTTCGTGTACAGGCAGGTCTCCACCGCGGTGACCCGCGACCCGGGGAACCGTTCCGCGGCGAAGGCATCCAGTCCGGGATTCCGCGTGTTCGGGGCGGCGTCGACCGGCACGTCGGGGTCGACGGTCGCGCCGGCCTGGTGCTCGCCGAGCTTCAGGGTGCCCGGCCGGTCGGGCACCGGCAGGGCGTAGCGCGGCCGGAACGGCTCGGGGGTCCATTCGATGAGCGTGGGCAGGGATGCCGGGGCCGGGAGCTCCGCGTAGCCCACCTGTTCCCGGGTCACCCGGAGGAGGAGGTCGATCCCGGCGGTGGCCAGGACCCGTCCGGCCCACGCCCCGGCGGTGACCACCGCCACGGGGGCCCGGTGCGCGTCGCCGCCGGCGGTGGCCACCACCACGCCGTCCCCGGCCGGGGTCACCGACGCCACCGGCGTCTCCTCCAGGACCACGACGCCGGACGCCCGGGCCACGCGGGCCTGGGCGGCCACCGCCGGGCCGGCCCGGCACACGCCGGCGTCCGCCTGGAACAGCATCGGGCCGCCCGCCGGCGGGGCCAGAGCCGGCCACCGTTCGGCGACAGCCTCGGGCGCGAGCCAGTCGAATGGCTCGCCGGCGAACGACAGGGCCTCAGCCGCGAGCGGCGCGCCGATCCCGGCGTCGAGGCCGCCGGTCGTGACCAGGAGGTCCTCGCCGGCCTCGGCCTCCAGCGCCCGCCACTCCTCCAGGGCCAGCCGGGCCATCCGGACGTAGTCGGGATGGTGGTAGGCGACGCGGAAGATCCGGTTCGGGCCGTGGGAGGACCCGTTCGCGTGGCCGATCCGGAAGCGCTCCAGGAGCAGGGTCCGGCGGCCCCGGGCCGCCAGGGACCGAGCCGCCGCCGTGCCCATGACGCCGCCCCCGACCACGATCGCGTCCCATCGCTCCGCCATCCGCAGGCAAGGGTAGCGGCCCCCGCGCGGATACTGGGTCGCGGGACACTGTTCGGACGGCGCCGAAGGGAGCGGGGACGTGGCGAGGATCGGGTTCTGTGGGCTGGGACTGATGGGAACGCCGATGGCCAAGCGGCTGATCCACGACGGACACGGGCTGGCGGTGTGGAACCGGACGGCGGAGAAGGCCGAGCCGCTCCGCGAGGCCGGCGCCGAGGTCGCCGCGACCCCCGCGAACGCCGCCCGGGGCCGCGACATCGTGATCACGATGGTGGCCGACGGGCCGGCCCTCGAGGAGGTCCTGTTCGGCGAGGATGGCGTGGCGGCCGGGATCGGGGCCGGCGCCATCCTGGTCGAGATGTCCACGGTGGGTCGGGATGCGGCACTGGACGCGGCCGAACGGCTCCCCGCCGGGGTGGAGATGCTGGACGCACCCGTGATGGGGAGCACGCCCCGGGCGGAGGCCGGCGGGCTGCAGATCCTGGTGGGCGGCTCGGACGAGGCCTTCGAGCGGGCCCGGGCGGTGCTGGAGGTCCTCGGCACCCCGCGGCACGTCGGCGAGCGGGGCGCAGGAGCCGCGATGAAGCTGGTCATGAACTCGACGCTCGGGGCCCTGGTCATGGCGCTGGGGGAGTCGATCTCGCTGGGGACCGCGCTCGGCATCGACCGGACGGTGGTGCTCGACGCCCTGGAGGACTCCTACCTCGGACCCCTGTTGAAGCTGAAGCGGGAGATGATCGAGTCGGGCGAGTACCCGACGCAGTTCCGCCTGTCGCTGGCAGCCAAGGACCTCCGGCTGGTGGAGGAGGCCGCGGCGGACGCCGGCCTCGAGCTCCGCGGGATCACGCTGGCGCGGCAGATGTTCGATGAGGCCGCCGCGGCGGGCCGCTCCGACCAGGACTACGCTGCGCTGGTCGCCAACCTCCAGCGCTAGCGGAGGGAGCGGCGGCCGTCCGCGGGGATCGGGCCCGAAGGGGCGCCGGCCGAGCCGATCACGGCGATCCCGTCCACCGGCACGTCGGTCCCGGTGGAGGACGCGTTCTTCTTGCCGGTCCACACCACCCGCAGGGTATGTGTCCCGACGGAGCCGAAGGCCTTCGTCCACACGGAGACCGTTTCGGCCACGGACGAGGCGTAGAGATCGACGGTCTTCACCAGCGTCCCGCCCACGTACACGTCGGCCTTCCCCGCGGCCGGGCCCCTCTGGGCGAACAGGCCCACCTTGCGTCCGGTGAACGTGAACGAGACCTCCGCGGGCGCGCCGGTCAGGCGGGTCAGCGTCCCCCGGTACGCGGCGCCGTCGGCCTGCTGGGCGGCCGGCTGGGTGTACGTGAGAGAGCCCGACCGGTCGTCGAACGGGGCGGCGGCGCACACCTCATCCGATGTGGCCGAGTTCCCCGCCGGGTCGGTGGCCACCGACTCCCAGCAGGCCGTCGTCCCCGGCCCCACCGTCCGGGTGGCCTGCCGGGCCGTCGCCCCGGAGACGACGGGGCCGTACGTCCCGCCCAGCCCCTGCCGTTCGAGCAGCGTGAAGGTCCCGCCGCCCGACGAGGGGGGTGGGTCGCTGTAGCTCCACTTCACCGTGGCGGAGGTCCGGCTCAGGAGCTGGTCGGGCGCGGGCGAGGAGATGGCCGTGCCGGGGGGTTGCGAGTCGACGGTCCACGACCGTGCCGCCGGGGAGGGATCCACGCTTCCTCCGGACACCGCCCGCACCGAGAACGCGTGGGACCCCTCGGCCAGGCCGGCGAGCGACGCCCCGGCGCCGCCGGACTGGCAGGTCCCGAACGCCGCGCCGTCCAGCGAGCACTCGAACGTGGCCCCCGGCGCGTCCGAGGTGAACGCGAACGAAGCCGAGGTGGAGTTCGACACCGATCCATCCGGCGGGCCCGAGGTGATCGTGGTGTCGGGCAACAGCGGCGTGACCGTCCACGTCCTGGTGGCCGGGGACGGATCGAGGTTCCCCGCGGCGTCCACGGCCCGGACCTGGAACGCGTGGTCGCCCACGCCGAGCCCGGCGTACTGCCTGGGGCTGGTGCACGGCGCGAAGCCGGCGCCGTCCAGCGAGCAGGCGAACGTCGAGCCCTGCTCGGTGGCCGTGAACGTGAACGTGGCGTCGGTGGCCGTGGTGGTGCCGCTCGGGCCCCCGGTGATCGACGTGTCGGGCGCCACGGTGTCGATCGACCAGGTGCGGGAGGCCGGCGTCTGGTCCTGGTTCCCGGCCTGGTCCACGGCCTTCACCGAGAACGCGTGCGAACCGGACAGCGGCCCGGCCAACTGATACGGGCTCGTGCAGGCCGCGTAGGAGGCGCCGTCGAGCTTGCACTTGAACGTCCCCCCGGTCTCGTTCGATTCGAACGCGAACGAGAAGGGGCCGGTCGAGCTCACCGGGCCGCTCGGGCCGCCCGTGATCGTGGTGTCCGGCGCGACGGTGTCCACCGTCCACGTCCGCTGGGCCGGCCCCCCGGTGGCGCCGTTCGCCGTGGCCCTCACCGCGAACGCGTGGGCGCCGTCCCCCAGCCCCGAGTACGAGGCCGGCGAGACGCACGTGGAGAAGCCCGCGCCGTCCAGCGAGCACGAGTACGTGGCGCCGGAGACGCCGGCCGTGAACCTGAACGTGGCGGAGGTGGCCGTGGTGACCGACCCCTCCGCCGGGCCGGAGGTGATCGTGGTGTCCGGCCCCACCAGCGTCACGGTCCACGCGAACTGGGCCGGCGCCGACGTGTTCCCGGCGGGGTCGGTGGCCGTCACGGCGAAGGTGTGGCCGCCGGCGGACAGGCCCTGGAACGACCGGGGCGAGGAGCAAGACGCCGGCCCGGCCCCGTCCAGCGAGCAGGCGAACGCCACGCCCCCGTCCCCGTCGTCGAACGCGAACGACACCGACGGGCCGCTGGGGTTCGTGGGGGTCTGGGTGAAGGCCGGCGCCGGGGGTGGCTGGGTGTCCACCGTCCACGACCTCGTGGCCGGGGTGGCGTCGGTGTTCCCCGCGGCGTCGGTGGCCTTCACGGTGAGGGTGAAGCCGCCGTCGCCCGGAACGCTCACGTCGGTGGGCGACGGGCACGGGTACGAACCGCCCGACAGGCGGCACTGGAACGTCGAGCCCCCCTCGGTGGACGTGAACGAGAACGAGAACGGTCCCGGCTGGTTCACCGGCCCGCTCGGCCCGGACGTGATCGCGGTGTCCGGCGGGGTCACGTCGACGGTCCAGGTCCGGTGGGCGGGCGCGGGATCGACGTTCCCGGCGGGGTCCACGGCCCGGACCGAGACCGTGTGCTGGGCCTCCGTGAGGCCGGTGAAGGTCGCGGGGGAGGAGCACGGCGCGAACGGTGCCCCGTCGAGCGAGCACGCGAACGTCCCCCCCGATTCGTTCGACGAGAACGAGAACACCGCGGTCGTGGACGACGTGGGGCCGGTGGGGCCGGCGTCGATCGATGTGTCCGGTGGCGTGGTGTCCACCACCCACGTCCTGACCGCCGGCGCGGAGGTGCCGGCCACCCCGCTCGCCACGTCGCTCCCGTCGGCGACGACGGTGAACGCGTGGGGGCCCTCGGCCAGCGGCCCGGGCACGACCACCGGCGAGGCGCACGGCGCGCGGTCCGCTCCGTCCAGCGAGCACCAGGTCCGGGACGCGCCGTTCGACGTGAACGACAGGGTCGCGCCGGTCTGCTGGGTGGCGGGGGGTGGTCCGCCGGTGAACGAGACCGCCGGCGGCTGGGTCGAGGCGATCCGGCCCAGGCGCTGGGCCAGCACGGCCTGGGTGCTCCCCGGCGCTGGGCTCGCCACCGCCAGGTTGCTCATCTCGTAGGGATCGCTCGACTCGTCGTACAGCTCGCGTTCGGAAGTGGCGCAGGGGACCGTGCTCGCCGCCAGGTCGCACAGCTCGGCGTACTTCCACGCCCCCGCGGGGTCCCCGGTGAACGTCCGGATCAGCGTGAGGGTCGGGGTGTCCACCCCGGTCTTCACCAGCCCCCCGAAGTCCTCGCCGAGCACGGCGGTCCGCCAGTCGGGCGGGTCGTTCCCCGAGCCGGCATCGAGCAGCGGCAGGAACGACCGGCCGTCCATGGCCCGCGGCGAGGTCAGCCCGGCCGCCTCCGCGATGGTGGCCGCGATGTCCACGTTCAGCACGGGATGGGTCGCGTCCTCGCGGCCCGGCCCGGTCCCCCCGGGGTCGGTGAGCGCGTCGTACCGGACCACCATCGGGACCCGGTGGCACTCCTCGAACTCGCAGTTCTTCTTGTTGAAGTACCGGTGCTCGCCCCACGAGATCCCGTTGTCGCTGGTGAACACGATCAGGGTCTGCGACGCCGACGAGCCGAGGGCCTGGACGATGGCGTGGACCTGGCGGTCCACGTCGGCCAGCGAGTTCATCTCGGCCCGCTGCTCCCTGTCCTTCCTGTCGATCTGGGTCTGCGTGAGGATGGGGTTGTTGGGGTTGTCCGCGGGGAGGGGCTTGAGCCAGGTGGGCCCGTTCTTCGGCTCGGTGTTCCAGGACGCCAGGTACGGTTCCCGTCCCCACCTTGCCATCGTGTCGAACTGGGTGTCGCCCGTGGCCGGGACCGCGTCGGGGTGCGGCGCGAACGGCGCGTAGTACAGGAACAGGGGCTGCCCGGGATGGTTCGACAGGCCGTCGGCGATGAAGTCGACCGCCTTCTGCTGGATCACCGGGCCGTAGTACCCGGGGTAGGCGTTCAGCACGGCCCGTCCCGGGGACGACGAGTCCGCCAGCTGGAAGTCGGAGTAGTTGCCGTCGCCGTCGGTGACCTCGGCGTGCCAGTCGTCCCACCCGGCCGGGACGGCGCAGGGGGGGGTGGCGCACCCCGTGTACTGGTTCAGGTACTTCCCGACCATCGACGTCCGGTACCCGGCGTCGTGGAGCCACCGGGCCACCGTGAGGTCCTCCAGCGGCCGGAACGCGGCGATCCCCCCGTTGGGCTTCGCGTTCGTGAGCACCCCGGTCCGGTGGGCGTACTGGCCGGTGAACAGGCTGGCCCGCGAGGGGCAGCACAGGGCGGTGGTGACGAACGACTGGTCGAACGTCACCCCGTGGTCCATGAGGTCGTCCCGGACGTGGGGCATCGGGCACTGGGAGCCGGTGGGAGCGGTCCGGCCGGCCGGGACGGAGGCCAGACAGGCGTACAGGGAGTCGAACCGCTGGTCGTCGGTGTTGACCACGACGATGTTCGGCCTGGAGGGCGCCGTGGCGCGGGCGGGGGTGGCCACCGTTGCCTGGACGAGCGCGGCGACCAGCGCCAGGAGCGCGAAGGGCGCCGCCCGGCGGGCGGGAGCACGGGAGGTCGGGGTTCGAGCCGGCATGGGAGGGTCCCAGTGTAGGCTTCCGGCCCGCCGGCCTTCCAGATGCCGATCCGCCGGCCACCCTGACCTGCGAAGACCCTTTCACCCGCCCCTGCAAACAGTCGATACTGCTTCCGTGAGCTCTCATCAGGGGGAGGGCGTGCGCGCGCAGTTCGAATCGACCGCTGCCGACTCCGCATCCGCATCCGCATCCGCATCCGCATCCGCGGCCGGGGCCATCCTCGAGGCGGTGGCGGGCGCGGCGGAGCGTTTGCTCTCGGCCACGGGCTGGCAGGCGGTGATCGACGACATCCTGGCGGGCCTGGGCACGGCGGTGGGGGTGAGCCGGGCCCGGGTGTTCGAGAACCGCCTGGAGGAGGGGCGGGTGGTGGCGTTCGCCAACCGGGCCGAATGGGCCGCCCCGGGCATCGCGTCCCACATCCTCGATCCCGACCTCGAGCTCCTGCCCTACGATCCCGACTTCGTCCGCTGGCGCGACACGCTTGCCGCCGGTGGGAGCATCGTCGGCCACGTCCGCGATCTCCCCGAACCCGAGCGGCGCCTGCTGGAGGCCAGGGGCACGCGCTCGGTCGCCCTCGTGCCGCTGTTCGCCGGCCAGGAGTGGTGGGGATCCCTGGGATTCGACGAGGGCCCCGGGGAGCGCGAGTGGTCGGCGGCCGAGATCGGCGCGCTGAAGGCGACCGCCGGGATCCTGGGCGCGGCTATCGCCCGGGAGCGGTCCGAGACGGCCCTGCGGGAGAGCGAGGAGCGGTACCGGACACTGGTGGACATGTCGCCGGACGCCATCGCCGTGCACCGGGGCGGCGTGATCACGTTCGCCAACTCTCGGGCCCGCCGTCTGCTCCGGGCCCGAAGCGATGCCGACCTGGTGGGCCACTCGGTGCTGGAGTTCGTCCACCCCGATTCCCGGCCCCGGGTCCTGGATCGCCTGCAGCGCCTCCGGGAGGGCCGTGAGGTCCCGCCCATCGAGGAGAAGTTCGTCCGCGCGGACGGGACGGTGGTGGACGTGGAGGTCACCGCGGCGCCGTTCGATGCGGGCGGCGAATCCACGGTCCAGGTGGTCGTTCGCGACGTCAGCGAGCGGAAGTCGTCCGAGCGGGCCCTGCAGATGCACAGCGAGTACCTCGAGGCCCTCCACGACACGACGCTCACGCTGCTGAACCGCCTGGACCTCCAGGACCTGCTGGCGGCCATCGTGGCTCGCGCCGGGTCGCTGCTCGGGACCGACAGCGGCTACATCTACGTGGTGGCGCCGGACGGCGAGCACCTCGAGGTGAAGGTGGGGACCGGCGTGTACCGGGACTGGATCGGCTTCCGGATGTTGCCGGGCGAGGGGCTGGCCGGGCGGGTCTGGCAGTCGGGCCAGCCTTTGGCCATCGAGGACTACGACACGTGGGAGGGTCGTTCGCCGTCGTTCCCGAAGGGGGTCCTCCTGGCCGGCGTCGGGGTGCCGTTCACCTCGCAGGGCCGGGTGGTCGGGGTCCTCGGGCTGTCGCACGGGGAGCCCGGCCGGACGTTCTCCTCGGAGGACATCAGCGTGCTGGGCCGGTTCGCCGAGCTGGCCTCGATCGCGCTCGACAACGCGCGGCTGTACACCGAGGCCCACCAGGAGCTGGCCGAGCGCCGGCGGGCCGAGGAGCGCCTCCGGTTCTCGGCGCACCTCCTCGACTCCGTGGAGAACGCGGTCATCGCGACCGACGCCGAGGACCGCATCACGTACTGGAACAAGTTCGCGGAGACCCTGTACGGCTGGCGGATCGCGGAGGTCATGGGTCTCCGGTTCCGCGACGTGATCCCGATCTCGGACGATGTGGCCGACGAGGTGAACGAGGCGGTCGGTGCCGGCGGGACGTGGGCCAGCGACATGGAGGTCCGGCGCCGCGACGGCGTGCCGATCATCGTGTTCGCGCGGGTCTCGCCGATCCGTTCCCCGGAGGGCCGGCCCATGGGGATGATCGGGGTGACCGTGGACGTCACCGAGCGCCGGCGGGCCGAGGAGAAGCTCCGGGAGGCGTTCGAACGGGAGCGGGAGGCCGCGCGGCGGTTCCGCGAGCTCGACGAGATGAAGAACATGTTCCTGGAGGCGGTCTCGCACGAGCTCCGGACGCCGCTCTCGGCCATCCTGGGGTTCGCGCTGACGCTGGAACGCTCCGACGTGGGCCTGTCCGAGCAGCGGTCCAAGGAGCTGATCTCCCGACTGGCCGTGAACGCCCGGAAGCTCGACCGCCTGCTGTCGGACCTGCTGGACCTGGACCGGTTGTCGCGGGGCATCCTGGAGCCGCGCCGCCGGGCGGTGGACGTCGGGCAGCTCGTCCGACAGGTGGTCGACGCGACCGAAGCCACCTGGGGACGGAACGTCGAGGTCGACGCGTATCCGGTGACCGCGTGGCTGGACGGCCCGAAGGTCGAGCGGATCGTGGAGAACCTCGTCGCGAACGCGATCCGTCACACGCCCGACGGGACCCGCGTCTGGGTCCGGGTCCAACCGGAGACCGGGGGAGTGGTCATCGCGGTGGAGGACGAGGGCCCGGGTGTGCCGGCGGAGCTCCAGGCGGCGATCTTCGAGCCGTTCCGGCAGGGTCCCCAGACCCGGTCGCACTCACCGGGTGTCGGCGTCGGGCTCTCGCTGGTGGCCCGCTTCGCCGAGCTCCACGGCGGACGGGCCTGGGTGGAGAACCGGGTGGGTGGCGGCTCCTCGTTCCGGGTGTGGCTCCCCAGCACCGAGCCGGCCGACCCCGCCCCCTGGCGCGTCGAGGTGCCGGGCGAGTCCCGCGACCCGGACGCGTAGCGGCCTACCCGCCGCCCGATCCCCCTCCGTCGCCACTCCCGCTCACGCCGGTCAGGAACGGCCGGCTCAGTGTCCGGATCGGCCGGAGCCGCTCGGGGCCGGGGTCGCCCCGCTCGCACTCCGCCGCGAAGCGGGGATCGATCGAGCACTCGGCGAGCTCGTAGAAGGGTCCGTCCCCGGCGCCGTGGGTCGGAACGCGCGACCAATAGACGATGCGGGAGGGATCGCCGACGACGAACTGCGGCTCGTCGACCCAATGTGGTGCGGGGATCAGGCGGACGAGCGAGATTCCCCGGTCGTCCACGCGAAGGACGGCGAGGCCGTCGGACGCGGAAGCGACGACGACGCCGTGCTCGTTCCAATCCCCTCCGTAGCCCAGGTCCCTTGCCCACCGGCCGCTGTCCGGGTCCACCAGCGAGGAACTCGGGATGCTCGCGGCGACGGACCCATCCGCCACGTTCACGACCTCGACCGACATCGGGATGCTCGAGCCGTCCGCCTGTCCGGCCAGCATCACCTGGGTCCCGTCCGGTGACAACGCGACGATCAGGGCACCCTCGGCGAGCGTCCGGACCTGCCCCGGCCCGTCCAGCGCCAGCACGTCGGCGATCTCGCCCTCGTTCTCCCGGTAGGCGAGCAGCGTGTCGCCGGCCCACCCCACGACGAAGAAGGTCTCGCCGGTGGCCCATGGAGCATCCATCTCTGGCCCGCGCACCATGATCGTGCCCCGGAGCGGTGTGTCCATCCGCCACGACGGCCCGTCCAACTGCACGTACGCCACGGTCGAGCCCTCGCTCGTCACCGCGAACGACACGGCGTTCGTCGCGAACAGGGCGTCCTGGCCGGAGTCGACGTCGAACTGCCGGATCGACGGAACGGCTTGGTCCCCGGGCCCCGGCACCACCCGCCAGTCGCTGTACAGCAGCTCCGTGTCGGACCGGTAGGTCGCCACCGGCGACAGCCACCCGGTCAACGGGCTCAGCGCCTGCCGTGGCAGTGTCACGTGCGGGTAGCCCTGTCCGACCGTGTCCTGGCCGAACAGGTACGACACCGGGGGATCGACGAAGTCCTCCGGCGCGATGGCTGGGTTTCCGTCTTCCGAAGGAGTGGGCGACGGCTCCGTCGGAGTCGGCTCGACCGGCGCCGGTGACGGTCCCGCACACGGCACGCGGCCACACTCGAGCTCGATGCGCGTGATGCTCGGGCCGTTGAGGTTGGCGACCCACAGCGCGCCCCCGCCCACTGCGACCGCGACGGGAGTGAGCCCCACGGGGACGGGGGAACCGATCAGCGCCCCGGTGGCTCGGTCGACCTCCCGGACGAACCCCGGCCGGTCGGTGACGGGGATGGAGACGACCCACACCGCGCCGTCCCCGACGGCCAGGTCCCAGGGGGCGTCGATCGTGGTGGGGGGGAGCGCCGGAGCTGAAGGATGCACCCGGCGAACCGTGCCGTCCCCGCTGACCCAGACCTCGCTCCCGGACGAGGCCACGATCCCGGGGACCGTCGTCGCGATGAGCCGGCCGGTCCCGGGTTCGACGGTGGCGGCGGGCCCTTCTCCGGGGGCGACCTGGACCCAGACGGTGCCGCCCGCCACGGCCAGTGACCCGAGTCCTTCGAGCAAACCGCTCACCCCGCCGAAATAACGATCCGTGACCTCTTCGGTCCGCTCGTCGATCCGGACCACCTCGCCCGAGCCCTCATGGGCGACGGTGGCCCAGACGGCCCCCGCTCCGACGGCGACACCGAGCGCGGCCCCCCCGACATCGACCGGGGTGGGCCCCCGAGCGATCCCCTCGAACCCCGGCGGAGGGATCAGGACATGCCACACCAGGCCGCCGCTGTCGCTCATCCATGCGTCCGTGAAGACGCCTTCGGCCCGCACGGCGATCCCCGTCAGCTGACCCGTCCTGGCCTGGAACGCTTCCTCGTACTCCGTCGTCACCTCGCCCGTGATCGGATCGATCCTGGCGAGGGCGTCCCCGAGCGCAACCCACACCGTGCCGTCCGGGACGACGGCCACATCGCTGGGGGCTGCGGGCAGCGGGATGGTCGAGACCGCCCCGGGGGTCGGCAGCTCGGTCGGCACGCGGTGGGTTGGGGGGCGCGACTGGAGGGCGAGCCACAGGCCGGTGCCGGTGCCGGCGAAGACGGCGAACGCGACGAGGGCGGCGCCCAAGCGGCGGTTGCGGGCGCGGCGGCGGGCCCGTCGCAAGGTGCGGTCGAATGCGTCGGGCATCGGGTGGGGATCGAGGCGGCGGGCTCGTTCGTCGAGGACGGTGCGGAGGTCAGGCATCGGGGTCTCCCTCATCGATCTCGTGCAGGCGCTGGCGCATGGCGGTGCGAGCCCGGGACAGGCGGACGCGGACGGTCACCGGCTCGACGCCCAGGATGCGGCCTGCCTCCTCGGCGTCCATGCCCAGCCACGACACCAGCACGACGGCCTCGCGTTGCCCGTCCGGCAACGCGGCCAGGGCCCGGGCCACCTCGTCGCGGGCGGCCGCGGCGTCGGCGGGGTCCTCTGGAGGGACAGGAACATCGCCTCGCCGTCGGAGCCGTATGGCCAGCCGACGCAGGCGGCTCCGGTGCAGGTTCAGCGCGGTCCGGTACAGATAGCCTGCCGGCGAGGCCATTGCCGCCACCCTGTCCCACCGCTCGTACACGCGCACCATGGCCTCCTGCGCCACGTCCTCGGCCTCGCCGGGGTCGCCGGACAGCAGGAACAGGGCCCGCGCCAGGCGGTCGTAGTGCTCGGAGAAGAACCCGCGGAAGGTCTCCTCCTCACCGTCGCCGGCCCCTCCCTCCACCATCACCGCCGTTCGGGCTCGTTCTTCCACCGCACCATGAACGCCCGAGGACGCGGTTCGTTTCCGGCGGCCGCTCGCTCCCGTCAGGCCACCAGCTCCCGGGCGATCTCGGCGGCGAGGGCGGCGTTGGCGGAGAGGAGCGAGAGGTTGGCCTCCAGGCTGGCGCCGGACGTGCGCTCGGACAGGCACCCGAGCAGGAACGGCGTCACGTCCTTGCCGCGGACGCCCCGGCGCTCGGCTTCCTCCTCGCATTGCGCCACGGCCCGGGCCACCTCGGCGGCGTCCATGGCGCGGTCCTCGGGGATGGGGTTGCAGAGCAGGACGGCGGACTCCACCTCGAGGCGCACGTGCGCGCGGGCGATCACGGCTGCCTCAGCCGGCGAGTCGACCCGGTGCTCGAGCTCCAGGTGGTCCGCCGCTCGTGCCAGGAAGAAGGGGAGGCGGTCGACGCCGTAGCCCGCGACCAGGATCCCCAGCTCCTCCAGCTTCTCCAGGGTCGCCGCCGGGTCCACGATCGACTTCGGGCCGGAACACACCACCAGGCCCGGGGTCCGGGCCATCTCCAGCAGGTCCGCGCTGACGTCGCCGGAGCGGGGGTGGACCCCGCCGATCCCACCGGTGGCCATGACCTCGATCCCGGCGTGATGGGCGGCCCACAGCGTGGCCGATACCGTGGTCGCGCCGAGCCCGCCGCCCGCCAGCGCGACCGGATAGTCCCGCCGGGCCACCTTGGCCACAACCGACCGCGGGTCCGACAGCTCCTCGAGCTCCTCCTCGGACAGGCCCACCCTGATGTGCCGGTCCTTCACCGCGATCCAGGCGGGGACGCCGGCCCGGGACCGGATGCGGCCGTCCATCGCCCCGGCCGCGTCGAGGTTCCTGGGATGCGGAAGGCCCTGGGACAGCACGCTCGTCTCCAGGGCCACGACCGGCTCGTGCGACGCGAGCGCCGCGCGCACCTCCTCCGACAGGATCAGCGGGCGTTCGGGACCGTTCACCGCGGCTCCGCGTTCGAAGGCCACTGCTCGGCGCCCGTCAGCCGCTGGCCGCTCGCCGGCCAGGGATCGTCGCTGGCGGCCGCCGCGGCACCGGCCCGGCATCCCGCCTCCAGGGCCTCCTGCGCCTCCCCGCCCCGGGCCAGCGCCGCCAGGAACGCGCCGTCGAACGCGTCTCCGGCGCCGGTGGTGTCGCGCTCCTCCACCACGGGGGCGGCCGCCCGGAGGACCTGCCCGGAGCGCGCCAGCACCGCCCCGCGGGCCCCGAGCTTCACGCAGGCGGCGGGATAGCGCTCCGCCAGCGCGAGCGCGGCGCCCTCGCCGGTCCTCCCCGTCAGGGATTGCGCTTCCATCTCGTTGCACATGATGATCGATGCACCTGCAGTGGCTTGCAGGAACACCTCGTTGCCATAGGCCTCCACCAGCGGCCACGACGACGCTTCGATCGCGAGGTGATCCGCCCGGGCCCGGTCCAGGGCGGCCAGCGCGGCCGGCTCCGAGGACGGGTGGAACAGCAGGTAGCCCGACACCAGCACGATCGCGGCGTCGAGCCGCTCCGGGAGGTCGTCCGGCGAGACCCGGGCGTTCGCCCCCCGGTCGGACACCATCGACCGCTCGCCCTCCAGCCGGACCACGAGCAGCGTCCCCGTCCTGGTGTCCGGATCCACCACCAGGGCGGGCTCGACGCCTCGCTCGGCGAGCGCCTCGCGGAGGACCCGGCCCGTGGCGTCGTCGCCCACCCGGCCGTGGAACCGCACCCGCGCTCCCGACGCGGCGGCCCACACGGCCGCGTTCGCGCCGCTCCCGCCCGGCCGCGCCCGCACCGGTCCGTGGACGTCGCCCCCGGCCGCGAGCACCGGCGCATCCACCGTGACGTCGAGCATGAGATCGCCGACCACGATGAGATCGGGGCGGTCCGCGCTCACCGGGATGGGGCCGTCTCCGGGGGCACCGGGATCGTCTCGATGGCGGCCGGTCGGAGCCGAACCTCCCGGCCGCCGATGTTCGCCACGGCCTGCCGATCGGCCCGCGGGTTCCACAGGCGGACCTCGATCGCCCCGTCCACCCGGCGGACGTTCGAGAGCCGGGCCTGGCCGGCGTCCACCTGGAGCAGCGTCCCGCTCGACGGCCCCGAACCACCACCGGCGGCCTCGGCGGTGGGCAGCGGAAGCGCGAACCGTTCCCAGGCGTCCAGGAGGTCCTCCCGCCGGGCATCGCGCATCAGCCCAAAGGCGAACTCGGTCCGGCCGATCATCTGGGCCTCGGGCGTCGGGATGTCCGGCCCCGCGGGCCACTGCCGGGTCTCGAACCCCCCGCGGCTGATGGTCCCGGTGCACCGGAGCAGGGTCACCGCCAGGGCCTGCCCGTCGACGACCTCGTATTCCATGACTCCCTCGTGCAGGGCCGCCACCCCGGACGCCAGGACCACCCCGCGCGCCGGCCAGCACGGCGAGTCCGGCTCGAACCCGCCCTCGGACAGGAGCCCCCGCTCGACCAGCTCGAACGGCGACCCCGCCAGGGCCCCGTCCGTCCGCTCGGGCAGCGTGACCACCAGCCGGAGACGATGGTCGGGCCGCCCGTTCTCGATCCAGCCCTCCAGACGGACGAACGGCTCCTCGCGCTCCCGCCGCGCGGTGAACGTGACCGTGCACCCGTCGAACATGGCGCGGACCGTTCCCCCGTCCGCGGTGACCACGTCCGGCGGCAGCGGCGAAGCCCCCTCGGCCGGACAGAAGTTGTACAGGTCGCCGACGTCCGGCTCGTCGAACAGCCCGACCTCCAGGCCGTCCACGACCACCCGGCCCCCCCGCAACGTGACCTGGAGGGGCACCCCCGAGGCGGGGGCCGGGCCGTCCACCACCCACCCGAGAGGCGGCACGCCCTCCCGTTCGAACGGCGACGGGTTGAACCGCAGGGTGCCGCCCGCTGTCACCTGGGAGCCGAGCGACCCCAGCGCGCGGTCCACGATCCCCTCCGCCATCTCTCTGGCCTCCGCATGCCTCGCGTCCACCGCGCGGCCCACCTCGTCCACCGAGCACCCGCACACCGAGTCGTGCGCCCCGTTCCACAGCAGCAGCTGCCAGATCCGGTCGAGGTCCTTCTCGGGCCACTCGAACCCCGGGACCAGGGCCGCGAGGGGCTCGGCCACGCGTTCGACCAGGGCCTCCAGCCGCCCCCGCTCCCGCTTCTGGTGGATCCGGGACGACACCACGTTCGGCAGGAGGAAGGCCCGCGCGCCCGATCGGAGCTCACCGCGCCATACCGGGATCTCGCCGTCGGGGGCTTCCGCGACGAACGCGGCCACCGGTCCGATCTCCGCCTCGAGATCCGGGGCCAGCGGCGCCATGGCGGCGAGTCGCTTCACGAGCGTGGGGTCGGGCCCGTGGTGGTCGCTGCCGGCCATCACCAGGAGGTGATACGGGCGCGCGGTCATCCCGGAGAGGCTGTGGACCGACTCCCGGAGCTTGTCGGCCAGCGCGGCGGGGTGCTGGGCCGAGCGGAGGTCCATCCCGATCGAATAGCCGAACGCCAGGTACTCGGTGAGGACCCGCGTGCCGTCCGGGGCCTCCCACCAGAACGCCGTCCGTTCCACCGCCCGGGGCACGCCCCGCCACACCACCGCGCGGTCGAGCCCCCCGCGCGCCAGGATCTGCGGCATCTGGCCGATGTGCCCGAACTGGTCCGGCAGGTACCCGGCCACCGGCCTTGCGCCGAGGTCCCGGTTGCGCGTCAGGCCCCGTTCCAGGTTCCGGATGTGCGACTCGCCGGAGGTCAGGAACTCGTCCATCTGCGTGAACCAGGGACCCACGGAGATGCGGCCGTCGGCAGCCAGGCGGCGGATGTCGGGCTCGCGCTCCGGCCGCACCGCCAGGTAGTCGTCGATGAGCGCGGTCTGCCCGTCGAGGTGGAAGTGGGGGAACCCGTCGTCGAGGAGGGCGATGAGGGTGTCCATCATCTCGACCAGGCGCCGCAGGAACCCCTCGAACGGCTCGTACCACTCCCGGTCCCAGTGCGTGTGGGGAACGATCGTGACGCTGGTCCGCTCCATGCCCGGAGTGTGCCACGGGGAGCCCGGCCGGCGGCAATCCGGGCCGCCTGGCCGAGCTCCCGGATGAGTCGGAAGTGGGAAAGAGTGACAAGAACGCGCTCCGCGCTTTACAAGTCGACGGCCCCCCGTTATGGTCCGCGGCGTCGGGACGTGGGGATCAGCGAGCCGCAAGGTTCGCGGATCTCCGAGTCCTGACAGAGAAGGGGCGGTCTTCGGACCGCCTCTTCTCGTTTTCCCCGAAACCCTTGCGGCGCAACGGTTCCGCGGAGAGAAAAGTGTGACAAGAACGGGCTTCGGGCTTTACAAGGCCTCGGCGGGGCCGTAGAGTCCACAACTGTCAGGACGAGGTGATCGGCGGGCCGCAAGGTTCGCAGAGCGCCAAGACCTGAAAGGAGAGCCGGTCTTCGGACCGGCTCTCCGCTTTGTGCGGCCTACGATGGACGGCGACATGCGACGGGAAGCGACCGGCAGGACCGGCAAGCCCACACCCGACCGGCAGAAGCCGGAACGCCCCCGCGACGAGCTGGGCCGGCCCCAGGCCTGGGGCGCGGAGAACCGCCTCGAGCTCCCGGACTTCGACGCGAACTCCGTCGAGGAGAACCACCGACTGGGCCTTCGGTTCCTGCGCGAGGGGCACTACTTCGCGGCGCACGAGGCCTGGGAGACAGCCTGGAAGCAGGCCCGGGACACGCCCGAGGCCGAGTTCTTCAAGGGGCTCTCGCAGCTCGGCGCAGGGTGGACCCACCTCCGCCGGGGGAACGCCCACGGCGCATTCACCCTGCTCCGACGGGGGGCGGGGCGTGTGGCCGGATACCCCGCGGGGCACCGCGGCGTGGACACCGAGGCCCTCGCGGCCCGGGCCCGTTCGGACGCCGATGCCGTGGAGAGCGGAAACCTCGTCCCGGGCGAGGACGCATCCGTCGTCCCGCCGAGCGTCTGACCCCAGGCCTCGCCGGGACGGTCAGAACTCCGGGGGAGGGACGCACGCGGCCTTCTTCTCCACGTGCGTGGCCGTGTCGCCGGCGTCCTTGTCGTACGTGTCGGTGCCCAGGCCGCCGTTGATCGAATCGCCGCCATGGGAGTCCTTGGTGACGAGGCACCGGTCGTTGTCGGGACCGCCGAGCACCTTGTCGGTCCCGCCCTTCCCGACGATGGCGTCCCGGCCGTCGTCCCCGCTGAGGAGGTCGTTGCCGGCGTCGCCGAACAGCGCGTCGTCGCCGGCCTGGCCGTAGACGCCGTCGTTCCCGTCACCGCCCTCGAGCGTGTCCTTGCCGGCGCCGCCGAAGATGAGGTCGTTCCCGCCGCCCCCCCGGACGATGTCGTCCCCGCCCTTCGCGCAGATCACGTCGTCCTCGGCCGTCCCGTCGATGATGTCGTTCGCCCCGGTCCCGGTGATCTCGCACGCGGGGGGCTTCGGCGGCCCGGCCGAGCCCGGGTCGGCGCCCGCGAGGCACAAGGCCAGGGCCGCCGCGATGGTGATGGGAACCCGCGGTCTCCGCACGATCGATCCTCTCATCCGAGCCACGGGAGATGGTTCCCCCCGGACCGGGCGCAGGTCAAACCACGCCGCCTCGCCGCGCGACCCCCACGCCCGATAGGCTGTGTGTGTTCGGGCGCCAAGCGGACGCCGCGGAGAGGGGTTCCTCATGAGCACCGACACCAGCGCAGCCGACGTTCGTTCGGAGCGGGAGCGGATCGAGGAACAGGTGGCCGGGCTGACGCTCGGCGCGATCCTCGCGCGCAACGCGGAACAGTTCGCGGACCAACCCGCACTGTCTGCGAAGGAGGGCGCGTCGTGGCGGAGCACCTCGTGGCGCGAGTACCGCGAGCTGGTCCTGCAGGCCGGCGCCGGGCTCCGCAAGCTCGGTGTGGGCCGGGGCGACCACGTCGCGATCATGGCCCGCAACCGTCCCGAGCACCTCGCGGCCGACCTCGCCGCGGTTCACGCCGGCGCCACGCCCGTGTCCCTGTACAACACGCTGGCTCCGGAGCAGATCGCCTACGTGGCCGGCCACTGCGAGGCGAAGGTCGCCGTGGTGGAGGGCCGGGAGTTCATGGAGCGCTGGGAGAAGGTCAAGGCGGAGCTCCCCGCCCTGGAGCACGTGGTGCTGCTCGACGACGCGGAGGACTTCGCCGACTACGCGTGGACCTCCTCATGGGACGACCTCCTGGCGGCCGGCGCCGAGGCCCTGGATGCCCCCGGAGGAAGGGACGAGTTCGAACGGACCTGGCGGGAGACCACGCCCGAGGACGTCGCCACCCTCATCTACACGTCCGGGACCACCGGGCCGCCGAAGGGCGTCGTCCTCACCCACCGCAACGTGATCTGGACGGCGGCCTCCATCGACAACACCGGTGCGTACCCCGCGGCCCTCCGCGCGATCTCGTACCTCCCGCTGGCCCACGCCCTCGAGCGGCTGGCCACCCACTACCTCTCGCTGTACAAGGCGGCGCACGTGCACTTCTGCCCGGAAGTGCTGCAGGTGTTCGAGTACATGCCGGACGTGCGCCCCCAGGCGTTCGCCGGCGTCCCCCGCCTGTTCGAGAAGCTCCAGGCCGGGATCCACGCGGGCATCGCGGAGGAGCCCAACGAACGCCGCCGCAAGATCGCCCTGGGCGCGCTGAAGGCCGGCCAGGACGCCGCCCGCCTGGAACGCGAGGGGAAGCCGGTCCCCTTCGGCCTCCGGCTGAAGCGGGGGCTGTTCGACAGGCTCGTGTTCTCGAAGATCAGGGACAAGATCGGGATGGACCAGTCCATGTTCACGGTCACCGGCGCCGCGCCGATCGCGCCCGACACGCTGGACTTCTTCGGCGGCATCGGCCTGCCGCTGTACGAGGGCTATGGCATGACCGAATCGAGTGCCCCGGCCACGCTGAACCTGCCCGGGAAGCGCACGGCGGGGTCGGTCGGCGTCCGCCTCCCCGGAGTGGAGATCTCGCTCGCTTCCGACGGCGAGGTCCTGATCCGCGGCGACAACGTCACCTCGGGCTACTACAAGGAGCCGGAGAAGACCGCCGAGACGGTGGACGCCGACGGCTGGCTCCACTCCGGCGACATCGGCAGGCTCGACCCCGACGGGTTCCTGTTCATCATCGACCGGAAGAAGGAGCTCATCGTCACCTCGGGCGGCAAGAACATCTCCCCGTCGAACATCGAGGCGCTGCTGAAGAGCCACCCGCTCATCGGCCAGGCCTGCGTGATCGGCGACGGGCGCAAGTACATCTCGGCGCTCATCGTCCTCGACGGCGAGGCCGCGCCGCTGTGGGCCAGGGAGAACGGCCTGGCCTACTCCGACATCGCCTCGTTCGCCCAGGAGGACCGGGTGAAGGCGGAGATCCAGCGCGCGGTCGACGACACGAACCAGCGACTCAGCCAGGCGGAGGCCATCAAGCGGTGGACCATCCTCCCCACCGAGTGGACGGTCGACTCCGAGGAGCTCACCCCGACGCTGAAGCTCAAGCGCCGCGTGATCCACACGAAGTACGCCGACGAGATCGAGTCCCTCTACCCGAGCTGAGCGCCCAGGAACGGAGAAGGGGGCCGGTCACCCGACCGGCCCCCTTCCGTTGTCTCCCGTCGCGGCTCGGCCTCAGGCGTCAGGGACCGCTGCGGCGTAGATGTCCGCGCCGTAGCCGCCCCACGACAGGACGCGGGGGTCTGCCGAGGCCGGGTCGAACACGTAGATCGGGTTGCGGCTGTCCGCCCACACCGGGTGGATCACGCCGTCCGAGCCGACGGCGACCGCGTTGTAGTCGCCCATGAACACCGAGTACCCGCTGGCGCCGGGGAACTCGTTCGACGGCGGCATGCTGGAGTCCGTGGCCCGGACGTGGGACCCGTTGGACCGGTACACCGTGATGTCCATCCGGCCCTTGGCCTGGTCAGGTGCGTACTTGCGGTCGTAGTACGCGGCGACGGCCTCACCGCTCACCGGGCTCACGGCCGTCCACTGCCAGAACTGGTCGGCCAGCCGGTAGTTGGCGTTCTCGTTCGAGATCGCCGGCAGTGACTCGGGTGGCGTGGTGGTGCCGGTGAACGAGGCCCCGCCGTCCGTGGACACGCTGCGCAGGATGTCGTTGTTGCACCCGTTCACCTTGCCCACGCCCGTGTACTTGTTGAGGCCGGTGGATCTGACGAGCCCGGCCGGCACGCAGTTGCCGAGGGTGGGGTTCGAGTGCGGGTTGATGTAGCTCCCGAGGTCCACCACGATCTCGGTGTTCGACAGCGCGCCACCCGACGGGTAGTTCGCCGCGCGGAACACGCTGAACTTCGTGCTCGGCGCGGTGGGCACGCAGGCCCGCCCGAAGTCGTCTCCCGTGTACTTGTAGCAGTCGGGGAGTTCGTTGAAGTCCGCCACCTTCACCGGGTCGCCGAACGTGGCCCCGCCGTCGGTGGACTTCACGATCAGCATCTGGTTGTGGTTGTCGGTCGGGTCGCCCGGGCAGTCGAACCCGAACGCCTGGAGCGATCCCGAGCAGTTGTTGTAGTCCGCGAACACGACATAGACGTCACCGTTCGGGGCCACGAACGGCTCCGAGAAGCTGGTGGCGTCGCACTCGCCCTCGCCGGAGGAGTTGCCGAAGTGGACCGGGCACAGGCCGGTGTCCGACCCGCTGATCTCGCCAACGTTCGTGAACGTGGCGCCGTGGTCGTCGGAGTACGCGAAGTACACCGGCGCCGACGTGAAGTCGACGTTGTACTGGGTCCACGACACGTAGATCCGGTCCACGTAGGGGCTGCCCGGGTTGGAGTCGATGGCCATGTACTCCTTGTCCAGCAGGCCGATGCCGTCGGCGTGGTCACCCGAAGACAACGCCACCGGGCTTCCCTGGAAGCTCCACGACGCTCCGCCGTCGGCCGAACGGAACAGCAGGAACCCGCTGGCCCCGAAGGCCTGGGGGAGTCCCAGGTCCACCACGGACCCCCGGTCGAACACCTGGCACATCAGGTAGGCCTCGCCGCCCGAGTCGAACGCCACCGAGGTGTCCCCGCCGGCGTTCCAGTAGTGCCGGGCCGCCGTGAAGCCGGGGGTGGTGAAGTTCATCGGGGCGGTCGTGCTGCCCCAGTGGGTTCCCCCGTCGTTGCTCCAGTCGACCCCGCAGTTGGCGTCGCCCCGGCGGTAGTCGTTCTGGCTGGCGATGACGTTGTCGGGGTCGAGCGGGTTGACGGCCGCGCTCGTCTCGTTCTGCGACGTCCCGCGGCCCCGGAGCGCGGCCGAGGTCTGGTTCGTGCACTCCTGGTTGACCCGGTGGTTGGTCGCGGAGTGGTCGGGACACCCGCTGGAGCCGGTCACGGACGGCGGGGGCACGGAGGCCGCATGCACGCCTGCCGTGGTGCTGACGATGTCCGGGTCGACCGAGACCACCCCCGACACGTGGCGGAGGAGGGGCCCGGTCTTCCCGGCCCCCGCGGGATTCGCCCCGAATCCGAACGCGAGCAGCGACAGGGTCGCCACGGCGGATACGAGGACCAGGTTTCGACGCATGGGGAACCTCCTCCGGGGATGGGCACCGAGGTGCGGCGAGCTGACGAGACGGCAGGCTGCGTGGCTTCTGGGAGGGCCTCACCCCCTTCCGCCGCCCCGGGAGGGCGGTCGGAACTCCGCGCGGAGTCTAGGCACCCTCCCCGAAATCGGTCAAAAAGCATCCATGGCCCGGCCGCTTCCGGTCCTCCGGCGGTCGGAGGTACCATCCCGCCGATGGCGGGGGTCGGGGGCAGGGCGGGTGTCGCTGGCCGGGTCCTGACCACGCTCGCGGTGCTGGCGGGACTGGTCGGGCTGTGGGAGGGCTACAAGACGTTGGCCGAGGCCCTCCATCTCACGTGGCCGTTCCGGGTGAACGACGTGACGATGCCGCACGTCACGGACATCGTCGGGCAGCTGTTCGAGCCGTCCCGGCGGAACGGCCCGCTCCTGCTGCACGTGCTGGTGGACGCCGCCGTGTACACGGCCCGGTCGGCGTTCGTGGGCTTCCTGATCGGCGCGGTGGCGGGCTTCGCGCTGGGCGTCGCGTTCGCCCACTCCCGGCTGCTGGAACGGGGGCTCCTGCCGTACGTGGTGGCCTCCCAGACGGTGCCGATCCTGGCCATCGCCCCGATGATCGTGATCTGGCTGAAGGCCGGGTGGTTCTCGGTGGCGGTGATCGCCTCCTACCTCACGTTCTTCCCGGTGACGATCAACACCCTTCGGGGGCTGAAGTCGGCCGATCCCAGGGCGGTGGACCTCATGCGGTCCTACGCCGCCGGCCGGTGGGACGTGCTGTGGAAGCTCCGGGTGCCCTCCGCCATGCCGTACCTGTTCACGGCGCTGAAGGTGTCGGCCACGGCCAGTGTGGTCGGCGCGATCATCGCCGAGCCCCCGGCCTCGATCCAGGACGGCCTGGGCGGCGCGATCGTGAACTTCAACCAGTACTACCTGTCCTCGCCGGCCAGCCTGTGGGCCACGATCCTCGTGGCCGCGCTCCTGGGGATCGGGTTCTTCGGACTGGTGTCGGCGGCCGAGCGCATCGTGGTGAGCCGGGCCCCGGAGCGGGTGGCGTGAGCGGGACCCGGCCGGACGTGGCACCGAGCCCGGACAACTCGTTCGCCGTGTCCATCCGGGGGATGTCGAAGGTCTTCCGGGAACGCGGCCGGGGGGCGGCCGAGGTCCACGCCCTGGAGGACATCGACCTCCAGGTCGTCCCCGGCGAGTTCGTCTCGTTGATCGGGCCCTCGGGGTGCGGGAAGTCCACCCTCCTCCGGATCATCGGGGACCTCGAACAGCCCACCTCCGGCCCGGTGCTGGTGAACGGGAAGCCCGCCCACCGGGCGCGCGTGGACGGGGACTACGGCATCGTGTTCCAGGACCCGGTCCTGTACGACTGGCGAACCGTTGCCCGGAACATCGGGCTCCCCCTGGAGCTCGCGGGATGGGACCGGGACCGCCGCTCCCAGCGGGTCGCCGAGATGCTCGAGCTCGTGGACCTCGCGGGGTTCGAGCACCACCACCCGTGGCAGCTGTCGGGAGGGATGCAGCAGCGCGTGTCGATCGCCCGCGCGCTGTCGTTCTCCCCGGCCCTGCTGCTGATGGACGAGCCGTTCGGGGCGCTCGATGAGATGACCAGGGAGCGGCTGAACATGGAGCTGCTCCGGATCTGGGAGCGCAGCGGCTGCACGGTGGTGTTCGTCACGCACTCGATCGCGGAGGCCGTGTTCCTGTCGAACCGGGTCGTGGTGATGTCGGCGCGACCCGGCCGGGTCCGGGGGGTCGTGGACGTCGACCTGCCCCAGCCCCGCACGAACGAGACGCGGGTCGACGCCCGGTTCTTCGAGCTGGTGGCCGCGGTCCGGCGGCGGCTCCGGGGCCTGGAGGACGACGCCGACGTCGTGGTCACCGGGGAGTCCGAGGCGTGAGCGCGGCGGGATCCGTCGTCGGCGCCGTGCCCCGGGGGCTGTTCCGCCGGGCCGGGAGCCGCCTGTGGGACTTCCTGCCGGCGGCGGTGGTGCTGGTGGCCGGCATCGCCCTGTGGCAGGTCCTGGTCACCGTGCTGCACGTCCAGCGGTTCCTCCTGCCGAAGCCGACGGAGATCGTCTCGGCGCTCGTGGACAACTGGCACGTGCTGTGGTCGGCCGGGCTGTTCACGTTCCGGGAGGCCGTGGGCGGGTTCGCCATCGGGAGCGGCATGGCCGTGCTGGTGGCCGTGGCCCTGTCGCGGTTCCCCCGGGTGGGCCGGGCCCTGCTGCCCTACGCCGTGGCCGCGAACGCCGTCCCGATCATCGCGTTCGCCCCGATCATGAACAACTGGTTCGGGCTGCTGAACCCGCTGTCGAAGATGGCCCTCTCGGCCATGATCTGTTTCTTCCCCGTGATGATCAACACCCTGCGGGGGCTGACCTCGGTGCCCCCGGCGTCCGTGGAGCTCATGCGGTCGTACGCGGCCGGGGAGACCGCCGTCCTGTGGAAGGTCCGGCTGCCGAACAGCCTGCCGTACCTGTTCGCGGGGTTGCGGGTGGCCACCGTCCTGTCCATGATCGGGGCGGTGGTCGGGGACTACTTCGGGGGCTCGACGCAGTCGCTCGGGGTGTTCATCGTGAACAAGTCTTCGCTGTTCGTGTTCGACCAGGCCTGGGCCGCCATCGTGGTGGCGAGCCTCCTGGGGGTGGGGTTCTACCTGGCGGCGGGGATCGTGGAGCGGTTCGCGCTCCGCTGGCACGTCTCGGCCCGCGGCACGGAGGGGCGGTGAGCAGGAAGGGAGGCGCAGCAGGGGTTACGTGGCGAGGGGGACCGGCAGTCGTCGAAGGTGGGAGGGCGAGGGATGAGGCGTCGAGGGATTCGGGTCGGGGCCGCGCTGCTCATGGCGCTCGGTCTGGTGGCCGCTGCATGCGGCAAGGACAAGGGGGGGACGAACGGGACCCCGGACAAGGTCACCGTCCAGCTGAAGTGGGTCACGCAGGCCCAGTTCGCCGGGTTCTACGCGGCGGATGCCCAGGGCTACTACGACGACGCCGGCCTCGACGTGACCATCAAGCCCGGGGGCCCCAACATCACCCCGGAGCAGGTCGTGGCCAGCGGGGGAGCGGAGTTCGGCCTGGACTGGCTGCCCAGCCTCCTGTCCTCCCGTGAGCAGGGCTCGGACCTGGTCAACATCGCCCAGGTGTTCACCCGGAGCGGCATGACCGAGGTCACGTGGAAGGACTCCGGGATCACCTCGATCGCCGACATGCGGGGCAAGAAGGTCGGGGTGTGGTGCTGCGGGAACGAGTTCGAGCTGTACGCGGCGTTGACCAAGAACGGGATCGACCCGCACGACCCGGGCGACGTGACGATCGTCGACCAGCCGTTCGACATGAACCTGTTCCTGCAGAACCAGGTCGACGCGGCGGCGGCCATGACCTACAACGAGCTGGCCCAGGTGCTGGAGCAGGAGAACCCCGACACCGGGAACCTCTACACGCTGGACGACCTCAACGTGCTGAAGATGGAGGACCAGGGGACCGGGATGCTGGAGGACGGCATCTTCGTCCGGGGCGACTGGATCGCCGACGCGGACAACCAGGACATCGCCACCCGGTTCCTGGAGGCCACGTTCAAGGGGTGGACGTACTGTCGGGACAACTTCCAGGGCTGCGTGCAGACGGTGCTGGACAACGGCCCGACCCTGGGCGAGGGACACCAGACCTGGCAGATGAACGAGATCAACGCGCTGATCTGGCCGGCACCCGGTGGGGTCGGCGTGATGCAGCAGGACGCGTTCGACCGGACGGCCCAGATCGCCCAGCAGTTCGACGTGATCAAGGAGGCTCCACAGGACGCGTTCCGGACGGACCTGGCCGAGGCAGCAGTGGCCGCCCTCCAGGACGACGGTGTCGACGTGAACGGCACGGACTGGCAGAAGGCGGACGTCGAGGTCACGGCTGGAGGTGAGTAGGCCCGTGGAGGAAACGGAGCGCCCGATGCTGTCGTTCGGAGTCACGTTCATGCTCGACCCGCCGGTGTCCCGGACGGTCGACTGGTCGAAGCGGGCCGAGGAGGTGGGGTTCGACTACGTGTGGGCGTGGGACTCCCACGTCCTGTGGCAGGAGTTCTACACGACGTTCACGCTGATCGCGGCGAACACCTCTCGGGTGCGCATGGGGCCCTGCGTGACGAACCCGGCCACGCGCGACGTCACCGTCTCGGCCAGCGCCATGGCCACGCTCCAGGAGATCTCCGGCGGCCGGATGGACGTGGGGATGGGTCGGGGCGACAGCGCCCGGCGGGTCATCGGCAAGCCCCCCGTCACCGTGGCCCACATGGAGCAGGCCGTCCGGCTGATGAAGGACCTGGCGGAGGGCCGGGAGGTGGACTACGAGGGGACCCCGTTGCAGCTGAAGTGGTCGCAGGGCCATCGCCTCCCGGTGTGGATCGCGGCGTACGGGCCCAAGGCGCTGCGGGCCTGCGGGCGGATCGCCGACGGGCTGATCATGCAGCTCGCCGACCCGTACATCCTGGAGTGGTCCCTGAAGTACGTGCGGGAGGGGGCCGAGGAGGCCGAGCGGCGGTTCGAGGACATCCAGGTCCAGGTCGCCGCGCCGGCGTACGTCACCGACGACGTGGCCAAGGCCAGGGAGCAGGTCCGGTGGTTCCCGGCCCTGGTGTCGAATCACGTGGTGGACCTGGTGAACAAGTACGCCACCAGCGACCTGCCCCAGGCCCTCACCGACTACATCAAGGCCCGTGAGGGCTACGACTACACCGACCACGGGCGAACCGGCGCCGAGCACGCGGAGTTCGTCCCCGACGACGTGGTGGACCGGTTCTGCGTCCTCGGCACGGCCGACGAGTGCATCGCCAAGCTCAAGGAGCTCCAGGCCATCGGGATGACCCAGTTCAACATCTACACGATGCAGGAGGACCCGGGTCCCCAGGGGGTGATCGAGGACTTCGGACGCGACATCATCCCGGCGTTCCGGTAGCCGGCGCGGTTTCCACGAGCGGGCCGGGGGGGCTAGTCTGGCCTTCACGACAGGGGCTCGCCGAACCGGCGAGGGAGGATGAAAGGAGTGGTCGCCATGACCACTGTTCGGGCCGCGGTGATCCAGGCCCACGCGAACATGCCCAAGGACGAGGCCGTCGACAAGCACGTCGAGCTGATCGGGAAGGCGGCCGCCGAGGGCGCCCAGGTCACGTGCCTCCAGGAGATCTTCCACGGGCCGTACTTCTGCGCGGAGCAGGACCCCAAGTGGTACGACACGGCCGAGCCCGACGACGGTCCGATCGTGCAGCGGATGCAGGCCGTGGCGAAGCAGCACAGCATGGTCCTCGTCGTGCCGTTCTACGAGAAGGCCGACGTGGGTGTCTACTACAACACCGCGGTCGTGATCGAGAAGGACGGGACGGTCGTCGGCAAGTACCGCAAGACGCACATCCCGCAGGTCGGGCCGTGCTTCTGGGAGAAGTTCTACTTCAAGCCCGGGAACCTCGGCTATCCGACGTTCGACACCTCCGTCGGGCGGCTCGGCCTGATCATCTGCTACGACCGGCACTTCCCGGAGATCGCGCGGGCCCTGGGGCTGAAGGGCGCGCAGCTGGTGTTCAACCCGAGCGCCACCGTGGAGTCGCTCTCGAAGTACCTGTGGGAGCTGGAGCAGCCGGCCCACGCCGTCGCCAACGGGTACTGGATCGCCGCGATCAACCGGGTGGGGACCGAGGAGCCGCTGAACTCGAACCGCTTCTACGGCTCGTCGTACTTCTGCGACCCCCGCGGCCAGATCCAGGCCCAGGCCAGCGACTCCGAGGACCAGGTCCTGGTGCACGACGTCGACTACGACGTGAACGCGAAGGTCCGCAACACGTGGCAGTTCCTCCGCGATCGGCGCCCGGAGCTCTACGGCGACCTGACGGAGGTGCGCGAGTGACCTCGCACGACGACGGGGTGGCGTTCCCCGACGACGCCGCCGAGCTGCTCGAACGGCACCGTCGTGTGATCCCGTCGTGGATCGCGCTGTACTACTCGGAGCCGATCGAGCTGGTCCGGGGCGAGGGCACCCGGGTGTGGGACTCGTCGGGCAAGGAGTACCTGGACTTCTTCGGCGGGATCGTCACCACGATCTCCGGCCACGCCATGGAGACGATGGTCGAGGCGCTCCGGGAGCAGGCCGGGAAGATCGCCCACACGTCCACCCTGTACCTGATCCGCCCCATGATCGAGCTGGCCGAACGCCTCACCGGGAAGGCGCCGGTGGACGGCGACACGAAGGCGTTCTTCGTGGGCTCGGGGACGGAGGCCGTGGAGGCCGCACTGCTGTTCGCCACGACCTGGCGCCGGTCGAACGAGATCATCGCGCTGCGGAACTCTTACCACGGCCGTTCGTTCGGGGCCGTGGGGGTCACCGGGAACCGCGGGTGGTCCGCGACGTCGTTCTCGCCCCTGAACGTGTCGTACGCGATGCCGGCGTACTGCTACCGGTGCCCGCTGCACCTCACGTACCCGTCCTGCGGGGTGGCCTGCGCCCAGGACGTCCGCAACGTCATCGAGACCACCACGTCCGGCGAGGTGGCGGCGATGATCGCCGAACCCATCCAGGGCGTCGGCGGGTTCGTCACGCCGCCGCCCGAGTACTTCCAGATCGTGAAGGGCATCCTCGACGAGTTCGGCATCCCGTTCATCGCCGACGAGGTCCAGACCGGGTTCGGCCGGACGGGCGACACGTTCTGGGGGATCGAGGGCTACAACGTGCAGCCCGACGCCATGGTCATGGCCAAGGGCCTGGGGAACGGGATGGCCATGGGGGCGGTGGTCGGCCGGACCGAGATCGTCGACTCGCTGAAGGCCAACTCGATCTCCACGTTCGGCGGGAACCCGCTGGCCACGACCTATGCCCTGGCCAATCTCGACTACATCGAGGACAACGACCTCCAGCACAACGCCCAGCGGGTCGGGAAGTTCCTGAAGGACGGCCTGCGGGACCTCGGCGAGCGCCACGAGATCGTGGGCGACGTCCGGGGCAAGGGGCTGATGCTCGGCGTGGAGCTGGTGAAGGACCACGACACCAAGGAGCCCGCCGCCGACCTCGCGGCAAAGGCCATGGAGGGCGCCCGCGAACGAGGGCTCCTCATCGGCAAGGGGGGCCTCTACGGCAACGTCCTCCGCATCTCGCCGCCGCTCACGATCACCGAGGACGACGCCGCCCAGGCCATCGAGACCCTCGACGCCGCCTTCGCCGACGCGAGGCCCTAGATGGGGCATGTGCCTCGGCCCCTTGCCGTTCGTACTGCGAGGGGTCGCCCGGGTACCGCCGGGGGGATGCCGACGGTCGGCTCCGGGCGACTCGCGGAATCAACTAGGGGAGGTAATTCAGAGTGCGGACGTTGATCAGTGGTGGGACCGTTGTCACGGCGACTGATTCGGTTCGGGCCGATGTGTTGGTGGAGGACGGGAAGGTCGCGGTGGTCGGGGTGAATCTGGCCGCGGAGCCGGAGCGGACGATCGACGCGACGGGGAAGTTGGTGCTGCCGGGCGGGGTGGACGTGCACACGCACTACGACCTGCCGTTCGGGGGGTCGTTCTGTTCGGACGACTTCTCGACGGGGACCCGGGCGGCGGCGTTCGGGGGGACCACGACCAGCATTGACTTCGCGGTGCAGGACTACGGCGGCACGCTCCGGGAGGGGCTGGACACGTGGTTCGAGAAGGCCACGAAGGCCCAGACGGACTACGGGCTGCATGTGATCATCCGGGAGGTCAACGACGACGTCCTGAAGGAGATGGACACGCTGATCTCCGAGGGGGTGACGTCGTTCAAGCTGTTCATGGCGTATCCGGGCGTGTTCATGTCCGACGACGCATCGATCTTTCGGGCCATGCGCAAGGCGGCCGACGCCGGCGGGCTCATCCTCGTGCACGCCGAGAACGGCGGGCCCATCAACGTGCTGGTGGACCAGTACGTCGCCGAGGGCAAGACCGATCCGGTGAACCACGGGCTGACCCGCCCCGCGATCATGGAGGGGGAGGCCGTCTCGCGGGCGTTCAAGCTGGCGGAGCTGGCGGGGTGCCCCACGTACATCGTGCACCTCAGCTCCAGGGAGGCCCTGCAAGCGGTGCGCGAGGCTCGCGACCGCGGCCTGCCGGCATACGCCGAAACCTGCCCCCAGTACCTGTACCTGTCGCAGGACGACATGGCCCGGCCGGGATTCGAGGGGGCGAAGTTCGTGTGCTCGCCGCCGCTCCGGCCGGCCGACCACCACGAGGACCTGTGGGCCGGGCTGAAGGGCGACGACCTCCAGGTGGTCTCCACCGACCACGCGCCGTTCAACTACAAGGGCCAGAAGGACCTCGGCGTGGGGAACTTCGCCAAGATCCCGAACGGCCTGCCGAGCGTGGAGGACCGGTTCACGCTGATGTACCAGGGCGTGGTGAACGGCCACATCTCGGTGAACCGGTTCGTGGAGCTGGTGGCGACGGCGCCGGCCAGGATGATGGGGCTGTACCCGCGCAAGGGGACGGTCGCCACGGGGTTCGACGCCGACATCGTGGTGTTCGACCCGAACCACGAGCGGACCATCTCCGCCGAGACCCACCACATGAACGTGGACTACTCGTGCTACGAGGGGTGGAAGGTGAAGGGCCTGCCCGAGGTGGTCATGCAGCGCGGCGAGATCCTGGTGCAGGACGGCGAATGGCACGGGCGGGAGGGCGCGGGACAGTTCATCCCGCGCTCGCCGTTCGGATACGGAGGCTGACATGAGCACGACGGTACCGAGCCTGATCGGCGGGGACCTCCGGGAGGGCACCGGCGACGAGACCGACCCCATCCCGGACCCGGCCACCGGCGAGACCATCGCCCTGTTGCCCTACTCCTCGATCGAGGAGATCGACCGGGCCGTGGCCCAGGCCCGGGCGGCGTTCCCCGGCTGGGCGAACACGCCGGTCCCGGACCGGGCGCAGGTCATGTTCCGGTTCAAGGCGCTGCTCGAGCAGCGCTTCGAGGAGCTCTCGGCGCTGGTGGTCCGGGAGAACGGCAAGACCCTCCCCGAGGCCCGGGGCGAGGTCCGCCGGGGGATCGAGGTGATCGAGCTGGCGTGCGGCGCGCCCACGCTGCTCATGGGCACGAACCTCGACCAGATCGCCGACGGGATCGACGAGGAGCTGGTGCGGTTCCCGGTGGGCGTGGTGGCCGGGATCACGCCGTTCAACTTCCCGTTCATGGTGCCGGCCTGGATGTACCCGCTTGCCCTGGTGGCCGGGAACACGTTCGTGATGAAGCCGTCGCAGCGGACGCCGCTCTCGGCCATGCGGCAGGTGGAGCTGCTCCGGGAGGCCGGGCTGCCCGACGGGGTCATGAACGTCGTGCACGGGGCCAAGGACGCCGTGGACCGGCTCCTCACCCACTCCGACGTGGACGCGGTGTCGTTCGTCGGCAGCGCCGGCGTGGCCCGGTACATCTACGCCACGGGCGCTGCGAACGCGAAGCGGGTCCAGGCCCTGGGCGGGGCCAAGAACCACCTCCTGGTGATGGACGACGCCGACCTCCCGAAGACCGTCGGCGCCATGATCTCCTCCGCCTTCGGGAACGCGGGCCAGCGGTGCCTGGCCGGCAGTGTGGCGGTGGGGGTCGGAACGCTGGGCGACGCCCTGGTCGAGGAGTTGGTCTCGCAGGCGGGACGGCTGCGGCTGGGGCCCGGCATGGAGGACACCACCGACATGGGCCCGGTGATCCGGGACGAACGGCGCAAGGAGCTGGTGGGGTACATCGACGAGGCCGAGGACTCCGGCGCCAACCTCGTGCTGGACGGCCGGGGGGTGGGGCCCTCGGACGGGTTCTTCCTGGGGCCCACGGTGTTCGACGGCGTCACGCCCGACATGCGCCTGTGGAAGGAGGAGATGTTCGGGCCGGTCCTGTCCGTGGTCAGGGCCTCGGACATCGACGAGGCCATCGACGTGCTGAACGCCAGCACGTACGGCAACGCGGCGTCGATCTTCACCACCTCCGGCCACAACGCCCGCGAGTTCAAGCGCCGGGCAGAGGCCGGGATGCTCGGAGTGAACATCGGCGTGGCTGCGCCCATGGCGTTCTTTCCGTTCACCGGGTGGAAGCAGTCGTTCTTCGGCGACCTCCACGCGACCGGGGCCGACGGGATCAGGTTCTACACGCGCCAGAAGGTGGTCACCTCCAGATGGTGGGTCCCCGAGACCCTCTCGGCCATCGAGGGTCGGGGGGCCTGACGGGACGAAAGTGACTCATCCCCCGCGATCCCCCGTTCGGGGGTGATCCCCGCCTCCGCGGCGGGCATCGGTCCGGGCGGGGGAGCGTGGCATCGCCCGGATGAGTGATCTTTGCATCTCACCCTCAACGCCGGGCGCCCGATTGTCCGATGGGCCAATTGGGTGAACAACCGGTGAGCATCCAAGAACTCCTTCGTCGCCTCCAGCGGGAGGACGGCTTCACGGTCGTCGAGATGGTCGTGGCGGCCACCGTCCTTTTGACCTCCATGCTGTCGCTCGCCTACACGGCGACGCTGGGGTTCACCGACACCGCGCTGGCCCGCCAGCGGCAGTCGGCCTCGGGCCTGGCGAACCAGGCCATCGAACAGATCCGGGCCCTCCCGTTCGACACCCTGACGAAGGGGCTGTCGAGCAACGACCCCACGATCGGCGCCGACACGTCCATCACGACGTGCGGCAGCGCCAGGTGCTACGGGGGCGAGCAGATCCCCATGTCCGGCTACGCCGCGGGAACCACGCTCAGCCCGCTCGTCCCCCACCTGCGGACCGTCACGGTGGGCCCCACGGTCTTCACCGTGTCGGCGTACGTGACGTACTTCCAGAACGCCACCACCATCAGCACCTACCGGGCGACCGCGGTCGTGTCGTGGGCAGGAGGGGACCGGCCCGGCGCGGCGCACCGGGTGACCCTCCAGACCATCGTGTACTCGCCATCAGGGTGTCTGTCCACGGCCACGCACCCGTACGCTGCGCCGTGCCAGCCTTTCCTGTACGCCGCCGCCATGTCTGGCCAGGGGAGCGTGGGCATCACGGGCACCATCGACGGCGTGACGTTCGACCGCGCGTCCGTGTGGCTGGCCGGCGGGAACGTGAACCAGCAGATCGAGCAGACCTCGTCCCAGCAGGGCCACGCCTGGACCGGGGGGGTGAGCCTCGACCCCGCCGGCTCGGGTGACGAGCAGTACTCGGGACGCACGCAGGCGACGAGCGGCGCCGACAACGATCCGTCCACGCCCGGGAACGAGTACGACTCGCAGACCGTCGGGCCCCAGTCGCTCGGGGCGGTCATCACGGTCGGGGACGCCGGTGGGTCCCATCTCACCCTGACGCCATCCTCGGGCGACACCGGGACCACCACCAGCACCACCTCCGCCGGGGGAGCGAACGCGTGCTCGAACGCGCAGGCCGTTCCGCAGATGGACGGCCTGCTGTGTGGCGCCTCCGAGTCGCTCCAGGCGGGGACCAGCTCGATCGTCCTGGCCCTGGTCGTCGGCGGGACCGACCTGGGGTCCGCGTCCCTGGTCTCGCTGGGGCCGTCCCCCTCCGACCATCCCGGATTCGCCTTCGCCAACCGCGACGCGGCGCCGGAGACCGGCGTCTGCGCGACCACGTCGGGCGACGGCTGCGTGCACGCGGAGGCCACCCGGACCATCGGCCAGCTGACGCTGGCGGGATTGCCCGCAGCGATCCCCGACGCCGACCTCCCGGCGGGATGGGCCGGCTACCTGGTCCGGATCACGTCGTCCACCGACTCGGCCTCCGCGGAGGCGGGGGTCGGGACGGTGGCCCCGGCCGCGACGGGGTCGGCCACGTTCAGCCTGTGGAACGGCTCCGGGTACACGACCTGCACGCTGCCCGGCGGCTCCTGCGTGGACGGGGTGGGGCAGCTCAGCGTGGCCGCCGTGCACGTGGAGGACTCCGGCTTCGCCGGGGGCAACCTCGAGATCGACGTGACGTCGCAGCTGGCGCCGGGATCGCCCGTGGCCTCGGCGGTGTCCGCGGTGTGCGACCCCGCCTGCCCGAACACCCGGACGGCGGCCCAGGTCACCTCGCCCGGGCCGATGACCGGCGACATCAGATACCGGGTGGCGATCGGCGGGAACACCGTGGCCGACCTGACCATCCAGGTGACCCCCGGCGCGCTCTCGGCCAAGGCCTCCTACCAGCAGTCGCCGGGAGGCTCGGCATGAGGGCCGTGATCCGGCGGGTCCGGGATCTGCGGATCCGGCTCCGGGAGGAACGGGGCATGACCCTCAACGAGCTCCTGGTGTCGATGTTCCTGATGGCCATCGTGGTCTCGTCCGTGATGAGCATCCTGTTCTCGGTCCAGACCTCGTTCGGCAAGGAGGCCGATCGGAGCAACGCGAACGACCAGGCCCGGCTGGCCGTGGAGGCCCTGGACCGCGAGATCCGCTCGGGCAACCTGCTGTACCAGCCCTCCGACGGCGGCATGAACCTGGTGGTCTACACCCAGACCAACGCCACCACCCACAACCCCGGGAACCGGTGCGTGCAGTGGCGCATCGAGGGCACCGACCTCGAGCGGCGGGACTGGCGAACCGACTGGCGGGAGGCCGGAGGGGTGAACGACTGGAACCTCGTGGCGGAGTCCGTGGTGAACCGGTCCCCGCCGGAGGCGACGGGCGTCCCGGTGCCGGCGTTCGTCCTCGACACCTCCCAGGCCGCGTACGGCAACCGGATCATGGCCGTGTCGATCCTGGTCAACCCGAACGCTCGATCCGGACGGACCGTCCCGATCGACGCGTCGATCACCGCCCGCAACACGGAGTTCGGCTACCCGAACAGCGTGTGCAGTGACATCCCACCGGAATGAGCGAGCGGAGGCCGGCGATGAACAGCGCACTGCGGGACAGGAAGTGGTGGACCACCCTGCGCCGCCGCACGCAGGACGAGGAGGGCGTGGCCCTCGTCACCGCGCTCCTGGTGACCATGGTGCTCGCGTCGATCTCGGTGACCGTGGTGGGGCTCTCGGTCCACAACAGCACCGCCAGCGGGTACGACAGGAACCGGCTCCTGGCGGTGGACAGCGCGGAGGCGGGGCTCGACGCGGTCCTGTCGACCATGGCCCACACCGGGACCACGTCGCTGCCGTGCGGCCCGGGCGCCGTCACGGAGGTCCTCCCCACCACGCCCCCGGCCCAGTACCGCGTCAAGGTGACGTACTACGCGACGTTCCCGCCGAGCGGGACGGCGATGGACTGCCCGCTCACCGACGCCGCCAGGCCGGCGGGTGCCGTGGTGGTGTCGAGGGGCACGGCCGCACCCGGGAGCCACCAGCCCGTGAAGCGGACCATGCAGACCCAGGTCCGGCTGACGCCGATCTACGGGGCCTTCGGGCAGGCCATCTTCTCGAACAGCGGGCTGCAGCTCGACAACAACCTGACCGTGACGGGGGACCAGGGCAACGACGGCAACCTGTACACGAACGGGACCTGGAACTGCACGAACAACTCGATCATCAACGGGAGCGTCTACGCACAGGGCGGGGCCTCCATGACCAACGGGTGCTCGGTGGCCCAGGACGTGTGGGCGGGCGGGGCGATCTCGATGTCCAACTCGGGCCACATCGGACACGACGTGACGTCGTCGACCTCGTCGGTGACGATGTCGAACTCCGCCACGGTGATCCACAACGCCACGGCCGGCACGGCCTGCACCGGGTGCGATGGCCGGGTGGGCGGAGCGATCACGCCGACCCACGTGTCGCCGGCGCCTCCCTACCTCGCGTTCCCCACGGTCGACTACGACGCGTTCGCATGGCAGGCCGGGGGCTTCGACGTCTCGCACACATTCTCCAGCTGCTCGTCGGCCATGTCGTTCGCCATGGACGTCGGCTCCGCCACGAAGACCGTGGTGCGGATCACCCCGGCCTGCGCGCTGGCCCTCGCGACCGGTTCCACGGTCCAGCTCCGCGAGGACCTGGCCATCGTCACCGACGGGTCGATCTCCACCGTGAACAAGACGGTGTTCCAGTCGGCCGACGGGCAGCCGCACAACCTCTACCTGATCGTGCCGTCCACGGCGGTCGGCGGAGGATGCGCGAACGGGACCCATGACATCTCCATCGCCAACAACACCGACTTCAACAACGTGCGGCTGTTCATCTACTCGCCGTGCAACGTGTCGTTCAACAACAACAACAACGGCCTGGGAGGGCAGATCTTCGGGGGCACGGTGTCCATCACGAACCTCTATTCGCTGCAGTTCTCGCCGATGCTGATCCCGGGCTCCGGCCTGGTGACCGGCTACAACTCCGACATCGCGTTCCTCCGCGAGATCGCGAACGAGGCCGAGTAGCAGGTCGGGCTCATCCGGCGATCGACTGGAGCTCCTCGCGGGTGGGGAGCTCCCGGTCGCCGACGGGGTGTCGCTCCGGGGCCGCGTCCCAGTGGAGCTGTCCGCACGCGGCGTCGATCTCCCGGCCCCGGGTGTCGCGGACGGTGACGGGGACCTTGCCCGACTCCAGGATCTCCACGAACCTCCGGATGCGCCGGCGGGTGCTCGGCTGGTAGGCCGAGTGGGGCGTGGGGTTCATCGGGATCAGGTTCACGTGGGCGTGGAGCCGCCGGGCGATGGGGGCCAGGAGCGATGCCTGGCGGTCGTCGTCGTTGACGTCCCGGATCATGGTCCACTCGATCGAGGGGCGGCGGTTCGTCCGCCCGCGCCATTCCTCCACGGCGGCCTGGAGTTCCTCGAGTGGCCACAGCCGGTTCACGGGCACGAGGTCGCTCCGGAGGTCGTCGTCGGCGGCGTGGAGGCTGACGGCCAGGCCGACCTGCGGATGGTCCTGGCCCAGGCGCCGGATCCCCGGCACCACGCCGACGGTGGAGACCGTGACGTGGCGGGCGGCGAGGTCCGGGCCGCGGGGGTCGAGCAGCCTGGCCACGGCGTCGCGGGTGTGGCGGTAGTTCGCCATCGGTTCGCCCATGCCCATGAACACGACGTTCGTGAGGGGCTTCTCGACGTCCGGCCTGGCCTCCCGTGCGGCCCGCTTGGCCCACACCACCTGTGAGGCGATCTCCCCCGACGTCAGGTTGTTCTGCAGGCCCATCTGCCCGGTGGCGCAGAAGCCGCAGCCCATGGCGCAGCCCGTCTGGCTGGAGACGCACACGGTCATGCGGTGGGGATAGGCCATCAGGACGGCCTCCACCACGTGGACGCCGCCCAGCCGGAGGAGGGCCTTGCGCGTGGTGCCGCCGTCGGTCTCGCGTTCGGTGAGCACCTCGAGCCGTGCCGGGAGCTCGCCGGCGAGGCGGTCCCGGAGGACCTGGGGGAGCTCCGTCATCTCGTCGTAGGTGGCCGCCCGGCGCCACAGGCCATCCATGACTTGATTGGCCCGATATGAGGGTTCCCCCCACTGCCTGAGCTCGTCGGCGAGCTGTTCGAACGTGACGTCGTAGGCGTTCACGCACCCCAGCGTATCGGCCGGCCGGGCTCGCGTGTCCGGGCTACACGCACCAGTGCTTGGTGGTCCACGGATCCCAGCCCTGCCGCCGCCACAGGAGGTGGGCGTGGATCGCGTTCGCCCGGGGATCGTAGGGGTCGAACCGCCACCCGTACTCGTTGTTCCCGTCCCACCAGAACGGCATCATCTGGAACAGCCCCGCGGCACCGGACTCGGCGTTGCGGTCGTTGGGGTTGTCGCCGCTCTCGTGGTCGGCGATGCACTGGGCGGCGACGCCGTCGGGCCCCGGTCCCCAGATCGAGACGATGAGGGCGTCCATCTCGCTCTGGGACTGCCTCGGAGGCGCCTGGGGGGGCGGTGGCCGGAGGTCGGTCGGCGGCGGCGCGGCCCGCTCGATCACGGCCAGCGCGACCTGGCGGTCGAGCTGCCGTTCGAGCTGGTCGATCAGCCGGCGCTGGTCCGCGATCGCGGCCCGCATCTCCGTCCCCGAACGGTGGAGTCCTTCGAGCGTGGCCGTCACGCCGAGCTCGGCGGAACGGCGGTCGGCCTCGGCCTGCGCGGCCCGGGCCCGTGTTCGGACCGACGCGTCGACCACGTGGGAGGTGTTCCCGGCCACCTCCGAGAGCAGGCCCGCGCCCTCGGCGACGTCCGACAGCGAGCCCATCCCGAGGAGCGCGGACAGCCACGGCGCCGAGCCCCCGGTCTCATAGGTCCAGCGGGCGACCGCGTCGAACCGGGACCCGGCCCGGGATGCCTCCTCGGCGGCCCGGTCGGACCGGCGCCCGGCCGCCGCCAGGTCGTCCCGGAGCGTCACCAGCAGCACCCTCCCGTCGTGGACCTGCTCGGCGAGGAGCGAGAGTCGGACGTTCAGCGCCTGGAGCTCCGCTCGAGCCGTCTGGACGTCGTCGCGGGCCGCGTCGACCCGCGACGAGGAGGAGGCGGGAACGGTCGTGCCGAGCAGACAGCCCACGATCAACAGCGCGGTGGCGGCGGGGCGGTGCCGGCCACGGCGCGGCGTTGGGGTGTTCGTGATTCGCGTTGCGGGAGCCATCCAGTGATGGTTCGACCGAACACGCGCCGGCCTTGAAGGTCACGCCGCCGCGATCAGCCCCACGCCCGCCAGGGCGGCGGCGACGCCGATCAGCTGCGGCCGCGAGATGCGCTCGTGGAGCACCAGGAACGCCAGGAGCGCCACCACCACCGGGTACAGCTGGCCGAGCACCGCGACCACGCTGATCAGCCCCCGCGTGCTGGCAACTGAGAACACCAGCGTGGCGGCGCCGTCCAGGACGCCGTTGTCGAGCACCACGGCCCGGTCGGCGGGGGCCAGGCGGAGCGGCGTCCGGCGGACGAGCACGGCGGTCGCCACCAGGGTCGTGAGCACCAGCCGAACCGAGAGCACGGCCCACAGCGCGTCCCCGTCCGCCGCCGCGTTGAGCCACGCCAGCGATGAGCCGAGCCCGACGGCGGCGACGAGCGCCGGCCCCACCCCGGCCGCGGCCGACGCCCGCCCGCCGAGGGGGTCCGGTTCGCGGGCCGCCAGCACCACGCCCGTCAGCGCCAGCGCGATCCCTGCCGCCTGGACCGGCCCGGGGCGCTCCCCGATGAAGAAGCTCACGCCGATGGGGATCACGGAGTTCGTGGCCGAGATCGGCGCGACGATGCCCATCGCGCCCACCGCGAGCCCCCGGTACAGCGCGGTGGCCCCCACCACGGCGATCACGCCGCCGATGGCCGCGTACAGCAGGGACCGCGCGGCAGGCGGCCCCTGCCCCCGGATCGCCACCGCCCCCGCCGTGATCGTGAGCCCGATCACCTGCGACCACAGCAGCACGGTGAGCACCGGCAACCGCCGCGTGGCCACCCCCGCCAGGAAGTCCGCCGACCCCCAGCACAGGCTCGCCCCCAAGGCGAGCCCGACGGTGAGCACGATCGTCCGGGGCCGGAGACCGACATCTGCTTGAGTTGAGCATACGTGCGCAACAAGCCGCTTTCGCGCAAGTCCCTGATGAGTCAATCGATGGCTTGACTTCCTCGTGAGGGCTCGATACCGTTACCCTCGGGAGGGAGCCAACCAGGGATGCGGAAGCTAGCTCGGAGTCTCTGCGTGTCAGTCGTGGCGATGACGCTCGTCGGTGTAGGTTCGCTCCCCGCGCTTGCGTCGTGTGACCCGAGCAGGTCGGATGACGGACTCTCATACTTTGACGGATGGTACCGTGACCCTCCTGGAACATACCTAGCCAAGGCGGTATATTCAAGTATTCTCAACTACAACCCGTTCGTTCATTCAGGAGCCAACGACACATCCGCCTGGTCGATGTTGTTCCTAACGGGAAGTAAGTACTACGCTCAGGTTGGTTGGCTCAAGAGTCCGAATGGAACGCGCAATACTTTTGTGGAGTTCGTCTATCTGCCGGACGGCAGATATCGCACTGACACCTTCCCGCCCGATTCAACCGGAACATATCACACGTACAAGGTTACGGTGCGGACCCGGGACGGTTTCGTGGACTACTATGATGATGGCAACGACATCGACGAGAGTCCGCAGTTTGCCGACTACAATGAGGGCCAGATCTTTGGGGAGATACACACACTTGCAAACCAAATGCCCGGTGGGAAGAACAATCATATGAGGTTCCAAGGCTCGCACATCTTCTACAACGCTGGCAACCATGAATTCGATGGTGCCCCTTCCTCCGATCTTGGTACAACGTACTGGAACTACAACGTGGTCAGCACTACGGAACTAGCCATTTGGGACAAAGCATGCGATTCATGAGGGGACGGAACCAAGGGCTTGTCGTGGGATTGATTGTCGGCCTTTGCTCAACCGGGGTTCTGGTCGCGGTGGTAAGTCTCGGGGCGTCAAGTCATGGCACATTGGGGCCGGGAGAAACTGTGTCGGCCTCATCCGGCGGCCATTCAATAACACTTAACTCCGTGTCGTCCGATGAGCTAATGGCTCGCGGTATCTCCCTCGCTCAGTTGGATTCATCCCAGGAGGCGAGTGTAACGGTGAGTTCGTCGGCGGCTGTAGAGGACGCTCTGCAAGAATACCCAGGATCGTCAGTGGTTGAGAACGTGCAAGCCTCCGTAACGGACAGTTTTGTTCCGGCCGTCGATGGATGTGTCTGCTGGATTGTATCTATAGTGCCGCCCGGAGGAATCCACCCCGTAGGCGGAGGACCAGCTAACGCGACTGAAAGCCCGATTACGGGGACCTATTTTCTGGTCTTCATAGACGCCACCAGCGGTGTTTTTCGTTTCGGCGCATCAGGCGTGGACGTCGATGCTCCCCATTCCAATCCAGCACCCGCGGTCTCGACTCGCTAGCCCGGCGACTGCTGGGCCTTTCGCCGAGCAACAGCGAATGCCCCAAGCACGTAGGCAACAACCAAACCACCGATGCCTATGAGGACACGCACCACAACGTGATGATCGGCGGGGGCCTGGAATGGGCGAGCATGGACGGGGACCGGCCGACATAGGTGCTCCGTATGGCTCGCTGCACGGTCACCAGGACACGAGTAGGTTGTGGGAATGGCTACCGCCAGACAAGCGACTAAGAGAAGGAGCGCCACCGCCGATATCAGTAGAAATCGATCCCGCACTGATGAGAGAGTAACATGAGGGAGGGCGATATGCGAAAGGGGTGCGGACCCACGGCGGACGGACGAAAGACGGCGACAGAGGGCGCGCAGTAGTTCTGTCTGCGTTGTGCGGGCATCCGTCCAAATCTCATGGGACTCCGGGGCTTGGTTTGCGCCCGACTCAAAGCCACACTTCCCGGTTCTAATCATGTAAGGGCCTCGGTGCTTGCTCGGCCCGGGGTCCCAGGGTTGCATGAGGCAGCCCGGCTGGTCCGGGAGGGAGGCGTCGAGACCTGAAGCTCCTATGTCAAGCAGCTTCGGCAGAAACCTCGTGATCGGGCTTCAGGTCGCGCACCATCCGGCGGTAGACGACGTCGCTCAGGTGACGCTTCAGGATCCGCATGGCCTCCTTCTTGGTGTGGCCCCGGTGACGGGCATCGTCGAAGACCTTGCGGGCGCGAGGTTCGCACCGGAGCTGGGTCACCGCCATGCGATGGAGCACGGCGTTCACCCGGCGGTTCCCACCGCGGTTGAGACGGTGGCGCACCGGGCGGCCGTCCCCTTCCC
>WNGA01001434.1_pt1 | contig 50152 bp, 45 predicted proteins | sample 5400061 | NCBI WGS metagenome assembly WNGA01 (sample SAMN13153366, study PRJNA577476) | soil metagenome | isolation source: 100 cm soil or saprolite under grassland replicate 2 | place: USA:California | collected 2016-06-15
GACCGTCCCGTCCTCGTTCTCGGCCAGGTACACGCCGTAGGTCGAGGGCGGGGCGCAGAGCTTGTCCACTTCCTCCTTCAGTGACGTGATCTGCTCGCGCGCCTCGTAGAGCGCGTTCACCAGCTTCTCGTTCTGGTTGAAGGCCTGGACGAGCTGGCGGTTCGCCTCGCGCAGCTTGTTCTCGAGGATCATGAATTCCTTGGGCGCGTCTTCCATCTTCTTGCGCAAGCGCCCAGTCTCCGCTTCGAGCGAGCGCACGTAGGCCTGGAGGTCCTGCACCTGGACCTCGTACTCGGTGAGTCGCCGGCGGTAATTGGAATCCGTCATAGGCAGGAACTTGGACAGCCCCTTCATCCCCTCGGCCGCGGGCTCCCGATTAGGATTGCCCTTCTTTTCGAACTCCTTCATGTCCGCCCGTCCCTTTCTCGGCGAACCATCGAGTTCTCGGCGAACCATCGAGCGCCGTCGTCCCGTGCGCGCCATGCACGCTCGTGAGCTCCGAGGGCGAATTCCGAGGGCGAATTCAGTATAGGAGCGCGTTTCCGAGGAAGTCAAGCGAATTGGCCCAGACTCGTGGTTCTGAGCTATCGAATTCATTTAACTTTTCCCGATTCAACCTTTCGCTGTCCTCCTATCGCTCTCATCACCTTCTGAACATCTCGTCGCCAGGGACGGTTCCTGCCCGCCGCTGCTGCGCGGGACCAGCCAGCGGGCCCCGTTCCCCTTCAGCGCGGCGTCCCATCCATCCCGCTCTCGGGACCGGCAAGTTTGGTGCCAGTCTCCGAAGGCGTGACCCGTCCTGCGACGAGGTTTTTGAGAGCGAAAGGCCTGCGAACGCGGGTGGTCCATGCGCCGAGTGCCGTCCAGCGTTCAGGTGGCAGCGAAATCTTGGCTTGCCGTCGCCGAGGACCAAGTTCCGTCGTATAACAACCTCATGCCCCCCGCCTTCCTCTGGCTCCTCGCGCTGGTAGCGACCCTCATCGTCGGTAGCCCCCTGCCGGGGTTTGCTCAGAGCGGCCTACTGCGTGTCGGGCTGCCCGCGCTGCCGACGGAGCTCGATCCGGCCACCGCCCTGGAGGGCTCGGTGCCGCTCATCGCCCGCCAGGTCTTCGACACGCTCGTGCAGTACGCGGACGGCAGCAGCGATGTGGAGCCAGCGCTGGCCGTGCAGTGGTCGGTGTCCAAGGACGGCCTCGTGTGGTCTTTCCGGCTACGAAACGGGGTGAGCTTCCACGATGGCACTCCGCTCTCCTCCCAGCATGTCGTGGACAGTCTCGCGCGCGAGATCTTTTCCGGCCATCCGCAGGCTCCCGGCGGGGATGGGGTCGCCGCAAGGCTGCTCCGGGGGACGCCCGGGGTCGTACGGGAGGTTCGCGCCAAGGATCCGCGGACGGTGGAGATTGCCCTGTCGCAACCGTATGCGCCGCTGCTCAGCGTGCTGGCCCATCCGGCGTTCTCCGTCGTCCTCCTGGCCGCGTCGGGGGAGGGCGGCAATCGATGGCAGGGCACGGGGCCGTTCAGCATCGCCGAGATCGGGGCCGGCCGTATCGCGCTTGAAGCCAAGCCGGGCCATTGGGATCACGGCCCACGCTTGGCCCGCATCGTCCTCGTCGAGGCCGCCGACAACACCCAGGCCGAAGCCGCTTTGAGCGCTCAGAGCCTGGACGTGCTCTTCCCGGCGGGCGCGCCGCCGCGACTCAGCGGAGCCGTGTCCGTCCCGAGCTGGCGCATCGGCTATCTGGCCCTTCAGACGGAGAAGCCACCCTTCAACCGGGTCAAGGCCCGGCGCGCAGTCGGGGCAGCGCTGGACACCGGGCGGATCACTTCCGCCCTGGGGCAGGCAGCGGTGCCACTCCAGACCTTTCTGCCCCGCGGGGTCTGGAGCCGGCGCGAGGGCCCGATGCTCATGGGGGCCGACCCGGAGCGAGCCAAGCGGTGGCTTGCCGAGGCCGGCCTTCCGGCGGGGACCTCGGCGACCTTGTTCTTCGCTGACGCGGGCCTACGCATCGATCAACCAAAGCTCGCCGAGGCGATCCGCGCCTCGCTCAGCGCCGCCGGCATCACCGTGACCATCCAGGCGGAACCGCCCGAGACCGCGCGTTCCCTGGTTCAGGCCGGCGAGCACCAGATGACGCTCGCGGAAGCGGGGATCGAGGCTGGTGATCCCCACTTCCTCCTCTATCCCCTCTCCACCAGCGAAGGAGCGGCAAAGGGCGCCTCGGCCGTCAATTTCGCCTTCTACCGGAACGCCCGCCTCGATGACCTGCTGATCCGCGCCAGCCAGCTCTTCTTCCGCCCCGAGCGGCAGCGGCTGTATTTCCGGGCTCAGGCCCTGTTGGCCGAGGAGCTGCCGTGGATTCCGATCTATGTGCGATTGCACTGGGCGGTGGCGCGCCCCGAGGTCAGGGACCTTCGCCTCCACCCGAGCGGCAACCCTCGGCTCGATCGTGTCTGGCTCGAGTCTGAACCCGCCGCGCCGGCGCCCAGCGACCCCGATCTTGCACGCTGATTCCGGCCGTGGTGGGGCTCGCTCCCGCGCCCAAGCGCGGGCTGCGAGGTTGCGTGACCCCGGGCTGGCTGGACTTGACGGGGACCACGTGGTAGAAAAATGGAGGACTTACAACCTCTCGAGCCGAGACGCGACCCGGCTGCCGGAGTCCGGGCCGCGAGAGCCAGGAGAATCCCTTCTCAGCACTTCGCTATGCTATCCATCTCCGACACGGCGACCGAGATGGTCAACTGGGTGTTCCCCGAACATGCGGGAGCGCCGGGACAGATCCACGGCGGGCGCATGATGCAGTGGATCGCCACGTGCGGGACCATCGCCGCGTCGCGCGTGGCCCGCGGCAATGTCGTGCTCGGGGCCATGGACGATATCGATTTCCTCCACCCGGTCAAGGTGGGCGAGGTCGCCGTGCTGCGCGCCCAGGTGGAGTATGTCGGGCGGTGTTCGCTCGAGGTCGGGGTGCGCGTGTACGCCGAGACGCCGGGCGGCGGGGAGCGGGTGCTGACGCTCTCCTCGCATCTGGTCTTCGTGAAGGTCGATGAGCGGGTGAAGCCGGTGCCCGTGCCACAGATGATCGTCCCGCTGGGGGTCGAGGAGGGAGCGCTCTTTGCGGCGGCCCAGGAGCGCCGGGCCGAGCGGCTCCAGCGATTCGCCCGGCGGGCCGAGCGCGTCCTCGAGATCGGCGACGACGAAGCGGAAGAGGTGCGCTGGCGCTTCGAGTCGTGCCGGTCCGTCCTGCCGGAGGACACGCTCTTCGGCAACACGATGTTCGGGGGCAAGCTCCTCATGGACATCGACGAGGCCGGCGGAATTCTGTCGATGCGCTACAACCGCGGCTTCGTGATGACGGCGTGCCTGGACGCCATGGACTTCTACTCGCCGATCTCGAGCAACGAGGTGGTCACGTTCAAGGCCGGCCTCAATCACGTCGGCACCTCGTCCCTGGAGGTCGGGGTCAAGGTGCTGACCGAGGTGCCCTGGACGGGCGAGGTGCGCCACGCCTGCACCGCCTACTTGTCCTTTGTCCATCTGGGGCCGGACCTGCGTCCGCGGCCCTGCCCGCCCTTCCTGCCCGCGACGCCCGGGGAGCGGAGGCGCTGGCAGGAGGCGGTGGAGCGGCGCACACGCCGGCTCGAACGCGTGAAGAGACTCAAAGCATCGATCAACGAGGGAAGGTGAGGGTGCCATGTCCGGACATTCACGGTGGTCGCAGATCAAGCGGAAGAAGGGCAAGACGGATGTGCAGCGGGGGAAGCTGTTCTCCAAGATCCTCCGCGAGATCACGGTGGCGGCGAGAAGTGGGGGTGGGGACCCCAAGGGCAATCTGCGCCTCAAGGCCGCCACGGAGGCCGCCAGGGCGGCCAACATGCCCGCGGACAACATCAAGCGGGCCATCCAAAAGGGGACGGGCGAACTGCCCGGTGAGCAGTATGAGGAGATCACCTACGAGGGATACGGACCGGGCGGCGTCGCCGTGCTGCTGCGCGTGCTGACGGACAACAAGAACCGCACGGGGCCCGAGATCCGCCGCCTCTTGGAGAAGAACGGCGGGCACATGGGCACCGCCGGGTGCGTGGCCTGGATGTTCGAGCGGCGGGGGGTGATTGCGGTGGACGCCCTGCGCGTCAAGGAGGACGATCTCCTCGAGAAGGCGTTGGAGGCTGGCGCCACGGACGTCAGGCAAGTCGAGAAAGTCTTTGAGATCACCACAGCTCCTGATGAAATGGACATGGTGCGCCAAGCGCTGGAGCGCCAGGGGATTCCGGTCCTGGAGGCGCAGGTCGACATGGTGCCCCAGTCCACGGTGCGGGTGGAGGGCAAGGACGCGGCGGCGGTGCTGCGGTTGATCGAGGCGCTCGAGGAGCAGGACGACGTCCAGGCCGTTTATTCCAATTACGACATCGCCGACGAAGTCATCGACGCCATCTCCGCGGCCTAGCGGGATCGGACGGCGGGGCCCGACCCCCGCTACGTCCTGCGGCTCGCGCTACGCCTGGAGGCCTCGGAGGGACCGTCGAGGCCCCCCTCCGAGGCGCGTAGTTCGGGAGGCAGCGCCAGCGGAGCCGGCGCTCGAACCGAGGGTGGTCCAACACGCTCCTGGGATTCCGGAGCACGGGTGCCCGGCCGCCCGGGTCCCCGTCGAGTGAGGGCGACTGGCGAGGCGCAACTGAGGAACCTAGCGCAAGGATCCGGCGGGACTGGGCGGGTGATAGTCCGGGTGCCCGATCATCCAGAGGGGGAAAGGCACGGGCGCGGCGACCGCCCGCGCGCCCGCGTTCTCAAGGTCATGGGCGTGGACCCGGGGATCATGGCGACCGGCTTCGGAGTCCTGGAGGCCAGGGCCGGTGGCGTGGGGGTCGTCGATGCGGGGGTGATCAACACTTCGCCAGGCCAGGCCCTGGAGGCCCGGCTCAACGCCCTCTACGGAGCCGTGCACCGGGTCATTGACGCACAGAAGCCGAGCCTGCTGATCGTCGAAGACCTCTACACCGAGTACAAGTTTCCGCGCACGGCGGTGCTCATGGGGCATGCCCGCGGCGTGATCTACCTGGCTGCCCGGCAGCTCGGCGTGGCGGTGCTGGCCCTTGCGCCCTCGGAGGTCAAGCGGGCCGTGACCGGGAATGGATCGGCCGGAAAGGCGCAGGTTCAACGCGCTGTGCAGACCCTCCTGGGACTCCAGAGCCTCCCGCGCCCGTCCCACGTAGCCGACGCCCTCGGATTGGCCGTGACGGGCATGGCGCGCATCACTGGCCGGCTGCCGGCCGGGCGCGCCACGCCCAGGCAGATCGTCCGATGATCGCCTCCATCCGCGGCCGGTTGCGCCGAAAGCTCGAGGACCGGGTTGTGGTCGAGGCGACGGGGGTGGGCTACGAGGTCTTCGTCCCGCCGGTGGCCCAGAAAGCCCTCATCGATGCCACGGCGGGGGAGGGTGACGCCGGCGATGAGGTGTCGCTCGCGATCCATTATCACGCCACGCAGAACCAGCCTCGTCCCGTCTTGATCGGGTTCACCTCCGAGCTGGACAAGGAGTTTTTCGAGAAGCTCATCACGGTGAAGGATGTGGGGCCGTTGGTGGCGGCGCGCTCGCTGGCCGCGCCGGTGAGCGATATCGCAGCCGCCATCGCGCGGCAGGATGAGGCCTACTTGCGGCGGCTGCCCGGCATCGGGCCGCAGAAGGCCAAGAACATCGTCGCCCAGCTCCAGGCCAAGGTGGCGAAGTTCGCGCTGGCCCAGCCTGGTGCGGCGGCGCCGGTTACGGTGGCGCCCGCCCCGGCTGGCCCGGGCGAGAACGAGGGGCTGCGCGGGATGGTGTTCGAGGTGATGGTCAAGCAGCTCGGCCACCGGCCGAGCGAGGCGGCCCAGCTCATCACCGGCGCTCTCAGCCGCCGGCCCGGCATCACGACGCCCGAAGAGCTCTTCGATGAGATCTACAGGGGGATTAACCGGTAGTGCGAGCCGAGGCGCGGCCGACGAGCGGGAGCGAGGAGCGCGCGGAGGCGAGCTTGAGATGGGTCGGGGGAGTGCGAGCCGAGGGGCGGCCGACGAGCGGGAGCGAGGAGCGCGCGGAGGCGAGCTTGAGATGGGCCGGAGATAGCCCATGAAGGACGAGGCGCGGGTGATGAGCCGCATGGCCTTGCCGGAGGAGACGCAGGTCGAGCGGCAGCTCCGCCCCCAGCGGCTCGACGAGTACGTCGGGCAGCGGGCCGCCGTGGAGAGCCTGCGCATCTCGGTGGAGGCCGCGCGCCAGCGCCGCGAGCCGCTGGACCACGTCCTGCTGTCGGGGCCGCCCGGGTTGGGGAAGACGACGCTCGCGACCATCATGGCCAACGAGATGGGCGCGGCCATCGTGACCACCGCCGGTCCTTCCCTCGAGCGCGGTGCCGACCTGATGGGCATCCTCACGAATCTGAACGAGCGAGACGTGTTGTTCATCGACGAGATCCACCGCCTCCCCCGCGTGGTGGAAGAGCTCCTCTACCCGGCCATGGAGGACTTCTCGGTCAACTTCGTCATGGACAAGGGGCTGAATGCCCGGACCATGCGCATCCCGCTCCGGCCATTCACGCTGGTGGGGGCCACGACCCGCCCGGGCATGCTCAGCTCACCGCTGCGGGAGCGCTTCGGGATCTTCCACCACCTGGACTTCTACTCGGTGGAAGATCTCTCCTCGATCATCCGGCGCTCGGCCTCGATCCTGGAAGTCGCCATCGAGCCGGCCGGTGCTCAGGCCGTCGCGCGCCGCTCCCGCGGGACACCGCGTATCGCCAACCGGCTGCTCCGGCGCGTCCGGGACTACTGCCAGGTGCGGGGCGATCGGGTGATCGCGGCCGCCGCGGCTGCCGACGCGCTGGATCGGGAGGGAGTGGACGGTGCCGGGCTCGACCGCCTCGATCGCCGTTTCCTCAAGGCGATCATCGAGCAATACGGCGGCGGCCCGGTCGGCCTGGAAGCCATCGCGGCCACGATCAATGATGAAGCCGAGACCCTCGCCGAGGTGATCGAACCGTTCCTGTTGAAGATCGGCTACATCGTGCGGAGCCCCAATGGCCGCCGGGCGACAGCGGCGGCGTACGCCCATCTCGGCTGCGCGTTGCCCGTCTCGCCCGGCGGCCAGACGCAGCTGCCCTTGTAGACCAATGTGGGCTAGCGCGAGCGCGGCGGTAGGATGATTGGGGATGGTGGCTACGATGAGCGAACTCGGGAAAATCCTTCTGGGGTTCGGGCTGTTGTTGGTTATCCTGGGAGCGGTCCTGCTCGTTGCGGGGAACTTATCGGGGAAGGTGCCATGGCTCGGACGGCTGCCGGGAGATATCTATATCGAGCGCGACAACTGGAAGTTCTACTTTCCGCTCGCCACCGGCATCCTCATTTCCATTGTTCTGACCCTCATCTTCTCGCTCTTCGGCCGCCGCTAGGAAACTCGGAGGGGATGGTCCCCTCCGAAGCCTCCTCCACGAAGGGGTTGCGCCAGCGAAGCCGGCGCCCGAACGGCGGCTGCTCCGACATGCTCCTGGGATGGCTTGTTCCGCTGGCCGTGTTCGCGCTGGGTTTGGGCGCGCCCGCCCGCGCGGCGGACGAGATCCGCGTGGCCATCTTCGAAGAAGCGCGGACCGTCGAAGTCGGTGGAGGCCCGATGGTGATCAGCGATCTGGCCGGCCGGCTGCTGACGGACGACACGCCCACCTGGCTCCGCGTAGTCCCGCAGGGCCGAGGAGTCGAGGTCCGGCATCAGCGCGCAGATCCGGTCCGGATTCAGCACGGAGCGGGTGTGCGGCTGACCCCCGTCGATGGCGGCAGCCTCCGGGTCAATGGCCGCGAGTATCCGGGAGCCATCGAGGTTGCGCCCAATGCGGAGAGCCTGGCGGCGATCAACGAGCTGCCCCTGGAGGAGTACGTGGTGGGCGCCGTGAAGGCCGAAGCGGGGGACCGGATGCCGCTGGAGATGCTGAAGGCCCAGGCGATGGTCGCGCGGACGTACGCGGCCTACCAGCGGCAGCTCAATGCCGGCAAGGCCTATCACATCGTCGCGTCCACCGCCCACCAGCAATACTTCGGCCGAGTCCCCCCCGACTCGCCCGCGTGGACCGCGGTGAGGCAGACCCAGGGGCAGGTCCTCCTCTGGGAGGGAGGCCTCTTCCCGGCTTTCTACCACACCGACAGCGGAGGCCACACGGAAGACCCGCGCGCCGTCTTCGCCGCCTCGAACATGCCCGCTCTGAGGCCCGTCCGCGTCGAGTTCCCCTCGGCCTCGCCCCACCATCGGTGGCGGCTCGACATGCCTCTGGCCGATCTCAGCGCCCTGCTCCTCAAGGGGGGGATCTCGGTGGGACGCATCGTCGGCCTTGACGTGCTCGCGCGGAGCACGTCGCTCCGCGTGTCGCAGATCGCGATCCGTGGCATCGCGGGCAGCGTCGTCCTCCGCGGGAATGATCTGCGGAGGGTCCTCGGCTACGATACGCTCAAGAGCACGCTTTTCGTGGTCGCCGTCGTCGGGCGGGTGGCGCGCTTCGTCGGGCGCGGTTACGGGCACGGGGTCGGGCTCGACCAGTGGAGCGCCAAGACCATGGCCGAGCGGGGCTACGACGCCCGGCAGATCGTCGAGTACTACTACCCTGGCGCGGCACTCTCCAGGCTCCCGTAGCGCGCGCGTGACCATCGCCCGGGAATGGCGCGGCGGACATGGGGCCCGCGCCGCCCGGAGCGTCAGCGACCAGATCAACCGGGCCAGGCTTCCCGAGCTCGCAGCGCTCGAATGAGTCTGGCGGTCGCGCCAGCCCGCGAGTCGCGTGCTACACTTCGCCAGGGATGGATCTGTCGCTGTTCGAGTACCATCTTCAACCCGAGCTGATCGCCCAGGAGCCCGCCGAGCCCCGTGACGCCTCTCGCCTCCTTGTCCTGGACCGCGCCCGAAAGAGCTGGCAGGACCGGCGCTTCGGCGAATTGCCGACGCTGCTCAGGTCGGGCGATTGCCTGGTGGCCAACGAGACCAAGGTCATCCCGGCTCGCCTGCTGGGCACGCGGGAAGCTGACGGCCGGCCGGTGGAGCTTCTGATGCTCCGACCCCTCGCGGGGTCGCGCTGGGAGGCCCTGGTCCGGCCCGGGCGGCGCTGTCGCGTCGGTGCGCGCGTGCAGGTCGCGGCCGGCGCCGCGCGCGCCACGGTGGTGGCGCAGACGGACGGAGGCATGCGCGTCCTCGCCATCGACGCGCCCTGGCCGGTGAGGGAGTTGCTCGAGCGACACGGCTTGCCGCCGCTGCCCCCCTATATCGCGCGCCATGACGCGCCCGAGCCGGAGGATCGCGAGCGCTACCAGACCATCTACGCGCGGCAAGAAGGCTCCATCGCCGCTCCGACGGCCGGCCTTCACTTCACTCCCGAGCTGCTCGGCCTGCTGCAGGCGCTTGGCGTGGAGCTTCACTACCTCACGCTTCACGTCGGGCCGGGGACTTTCCGTCCGCTGAGGGTCGAGCGGGTCGAGGCTCACCGGATGGATGCGGAAGAGGCGGAGGTCCCCGAGGACACGGCGCGAGCCGTGAATCGGGCGAAGGCTGAGGCGCGGCGCGTGATCGCCGTCGGGACCACGACGACCCGGGCGCTCGAGTGGGCGTCGGACACAAGCGGCCGGGTGGGGGCGGGCCGTGGCGCCGCCGACGTCTACATCTATCCGGGCTATCGGTTCAAGGTGATCGACGGGATGATCACGAACTTCCATCTCCCGCGCTCGACGCTCCTCCTGCTCGTCTCCGCCTTTTGCGACCGGGAGCTCCTGCTCGACGCCTATCGTCACGCCGTCGCGGCGCGCTATCGGTTCTATTCGTACGGCGACGCCATGCTCATCATCTGATTTCATGAGCGGGTTCGGCTTCGAGCTCGTGAGCACCGACGGCGGGGCGCGCGTCGGGCGGATGCGGACGCCGCACGGGGAGGTCGAGACGCCGGCCTTCATGCCGGTGGCGACTCAAGGAACGGTGAAGAGCCTGACGCCCTCGGATCTGAGAGCGGCGGGAGCCCAGATCGTCCTCGCGAACACCTACCACCTGTTCCTCCGGCCTGGCCACGAGGTGGTACGGGAGATGGGCGGGCTTCACCGCTTCATGGGCTGGGACGGGCCGATCCTGACCGATTCGGGAGGTTTTCAGGTCTTCAGCCTCTCCCGGCTCCGCAAGGTCGGCGAGAACGGCGTCGAGTTCCGCTCCCACGTGGACGGCTCGCTGCGGTTCCTCTCCCCCGAGACCTGCGTCGACATCCAGCACGCCCTCGGCGCCGACATCATCCACCCCCTCGACGAGTGCCTGGCCCATCCCACCGCCGAGTCGCCCACCGAGGATTCTCTCGGCCTCACGCTCCGCTGGCTTCGCCGCTCCCTCGATGCCCACCGAAAAGCGGAAAGTGGCGGAGCGCTCTTCGGCATCGTCCAGGGCGGCGCCCACGAGCGCCTCCGGCGCCGGGCGGTGGAGGAGACGTGCGGGCTCGGGCTCGACGGCTATGCCATCGGCGGACTGGCGGTCGGCGAGCCAAAGCCGCTGATGTACGCCATCACGGAGCTCTGCGCCGGGCTCTTGCCCCGCGGCCGACCGCGCTACCTCATGGGGGTCGGTAAACCCCACGACCTGATCGAGTCCGTCGGGCGCGGCGTCGACCTGTTCGACTGTGTCATGCCGACGCGCAACGCCCGCAACGGCCAGGCCTTCACCGCCGACGGGCCCCTCGTGATCACGCATGGGCGCTTCGCCCGCGATCCCGCTCCCCTCGACGCCGAGTGCCGCTGCGAGGCCTGCCGGCTGTTCTCGCGGGCGTATCTCCGTCACCTGTTCATGGCGCGGGAGCTTCTCGCCTATCGACTCCTCTCCGTGCACAACGTCACCTTCTATCTCGGCCTGATGGCCGACCTGCGCCGGGCCATCTCCGACGGCTCCTTCGCGGCATTCCGCGCTCGGTTTCTCGGACGATATGGGGTAGAATCCGTGGGCGGCTCGAACGACAGTCCGGTAAACTCGGAGGCCTGATCCTCATGGTGGATTTCGCGTACGCGATGGCCCAGGGGCCCAACGGCGGCAGCTCCGGGGCGGTCATGACCCAGATCATGTTCTTCGCGGCGATCTTCGCCATCTTCTACTTCCTCCTGATCCGGCCCCAGCAGAAGCAGAAGAAAGAACGCGAAGCCATGCTCGCCTCGGTCAAGAAGGGCGATCGGGTGGTCACGACGAGCGGCCTGCACGGCACCGTGGTCGGGCTCAACGAGCACACGGTGACACTCAAGGTGGCCGATTCAGTGAAGCTCGATTTTGACCGCGCCTCCCTCGGGCGCATCGTCACGGCGCCGGCCAGCAAGGAGGCGGGGAGCTGATGCGCAAGCATCTGCCGCTCCGCATCGGGATCGTCGTGGCCGTCATCGTGGGCTCCGTCTGGTACCTCTACCCGCCGAAGAAGACGATCAACCTGGGGCTGGACCTGCAGGGTGGCATTCACCTCGTGCTCGGCGTGGACGTGGACAAGGCGCTCGAGGCCCAGGTGGAGCGGGAGGGCGACACGATCCGTAGCGAGCTGGAGAAGAAGGGGATCGGCGCGAGCCGCATCGAGCGGCGCGGCGCCACCGACCTCGTGGTCCAGCTCGCGTCGCCCCAGACCTGGAACGACGCGCAGAGCGTGTTCCGCGAGCCGGGGGGGTTCGAGATCAAGGAGGCCGATCAGGCGGCGGGCCGCGTGGTGCTGGCGCTCCGGCCGAAGGAGATCGCCGCGCTCCGGGACCTCGCGGTGCGCCAGGGGTTGGAGACGATCCGCAACCGCGTGGACCAGTTCGGGGTGGCGGAGCCCTCGATTCAGCAGCAGGGCGACAACCGCATCCTGATCCAGCTCCCGGGCGTCCAGGATCCCGAGCGGGCGAAGGCCCTCATCGGCAAGACGGCGCTCCTCGAGTTCAAGCTGGTGGACGATCGCGCGGACCCGGAGGCGGCCCAGCGCGGGACCGTGCCCGAGGGCGATGAGATCCTCTACCAGCGCCGCGTCGACAAGGAGACGGGGACCGAGCGCAAGATCCCGTTCGTGGTGCAGAAGAAGGCGCTCCTCACCGGCCGGGACCTCGCGACGGCCCGCGTGTCCATCGACCAGAACACGAGCGAGCCGTACGTGTCGGTGGAGTTCAACTCCGCGGGCGCCAAGGCCTTCTCCGATCTGACCGAGGCGAACGTCGGCAAGCGGCTGGCCATCGTCCTGGACGGCAACGTGCACTCGGCGCCGGTGATCCGTGAGCGGATCCCGTCCGGCCGCGCCCAGATCACGGGCGGGTTCACCACCGAGGACGCCACCGATCTCGCCATCGTGCTCCGGGCAGGCGCGCTGCCCGCGCCCGTCAAGGTGCTGGAGGAGCGGACCGTGGGCCCGTCGCTCGGGGCGGACTCGATCCGGAGAGGCCTCCTCTCCACCCTCACCGCCGCCCTGGCGGTCGTCATCTTCATGCTCATCTACTACCGCCTCTCGGGCCTCATCGCCGATGCCGCTCTCACGCTCAACCTGGTCATCCTCATGGCGGCCATGGCGGGGTTTCACGCCACGCTCACCCTGCCGGGCATCGCGGGCGTGGTGCTGACCATCGGGATGGCCGTGGACACGAACATCCTCATCTTCGAGCGCATCCGGGAGGAGCTCCGGGCGGGGAAGACCGTCCGGGCGGCGATTGATGCCGGCTTCGCCCGCGCCTTCAGAACCGTCATCGACACCCACGTCACGGTGCTTGTCTCGGCGGCCATCCTGTACCAGTTCGGGACGGGGCCCGTGAAGGGCTTCGCCGTCTCTCTGGCCATCGGCATCCTGGCCAGCCTCTTCACCGCCGTCTTCTTCACGCGCCTCGTCTTCGACCTGATTTACATGGGACCGCGCCGGGTCGAGTCCGTGTCCATATAATCCTGCCATGCTCCAGATCTTCGTCGACGCCAAGTACGACTTCGTGGGCAAGCGCCGCTGGTTCTACGTGGCCTCGCTGTCGGCGGTCGTGGTGGCGCTCCTGTCCATCGTGGTCCATCGGGGCCTCAACTACGGCATCGACTTCACCGGCGGCACCCTGGTCCAGGTGCGCTACGACAAGCCGGTGACCGTGGGGCAGGTACGTCAGGGGCTGGATGAGCTCAAGCTGGGCAGCGCCGTCATCCAGCAGTTCGGCGACGCCCGCGAGTACCTCATCCGGCTCCCCGAGAGCGAGCAGAAGACCGAGGGGACCAGCTCCCGCATCCAGGTAGCCCTCGCCCGGAAGGCGGGCGGGCAGGTCGAGATCCGGCGCGTGGAGTTCGTCGGCCCGCAGGTCGGGCGCGACCTCCAGTTCCAGGCCCTGTACGCCGTGCTCGCCGGCATGGTCGGCATCCTGATCTATGTCGCGATCCGCTTCGACTTGCGGGGCGGAGTGATCTCCATCGTGGCGCTGGCCCACGACGTGATCGTGACCCTGGGGGCGCTCTCGATCACCAACCGGGAGATGTCGCTGCCGGTGCTGGCCGCCCTCCTGACCATCGTCGGCTACTCGATCAACGACACCATCGTCGTGTTCGACCGGATCCGCGAGAGTCGGGGGCGTGGCCTGCGCAAGGGTCAGAGTCTCGCCGACCTGGTCAACGGCGCGATCAACCAGACGCTGTCGCGTACCCTCCTCACGTCCTTCACGACCTTCCTCGCCGCTTTCGTCCTCTACCTGTTCGGCGGGGAGGTGCTCCACGACTTCGCCTTCGCGCTCGTGATCGGCGTGGTCACCGGCACCTACTCCTCCGTCGCCGCCGCGACGCTGGTCATGGACTGGGAGCTGTCAGGCAAGAGGCGCGCGCCGGCGGGAGCCAAGCTGGCTGTCAAGACCGAGGGGGCGGCGGCGAAAAAGTCATAGCAAAACCTCGATTTCAGTGGCAAAATGGGAGGTCAACCAGAGGAGGGACCACGGGGTTGACCCAGCTCCAGACTCTGATCGAGGAGATCCCGAAGTACCTGCCGGGCGCCGACCTGGACCTCCTCACCCGCGCCTACCGCTTCTCCGAACACTCCCATCAGGGCCAGCAGCGCGCCTCCGGCGAGCCGTACTTCTCCCACCCCCTCGAGGTCGCCGCGCTCCTGGTCGACTTCAAGATGGACGTGACGACGGTGACCGCCGGCCTGCTCCACGACGTGCTCGAGGACACGCCGGCCACCAAGGCCGACCTGCAGCGAGAGTTCGGCCCCGAGATCGCGGACCTCGTGGACGGTGTCACCAAGATCGGCAAGCTCGCCTTCTCGTCGCGAGAAGAGCGGCAGGCCGAGAACTTCCGCAAGATGCTGGTGGCCATGGCGCGCGACCTGCGCGTGCTCATGATCAAGCTGGCCGACCGGCTGCACAACATGCGGACGCTGGACTATCTGCCGCCGGAGAGGGCCAAGAAGATCGCCCAGGAGACGCTCGACATCTACGCGCCGCTGGCCCACCGGCTCGGCATGGCCAAGGTGAAGGCCGAGCTGGAAGACCTCGCCCTGCGGATGCTCCAGCCGGAGGACTACCAGGAGCTGATGCGCCGGGTGGCCAAGCGGCGGCTGGAGCGCGAGGCCGAGATCAACGAGCTCATCGCCCTCCTGCAGGACAAGCTCGGCGAGGTCGGCATCGAGTCCAAGATCGCCGGCCGGCCCAAGCATTTCTACTCCATCTGGAATAAGATGCACGAGGGGGGGCGCGAGTTCGACGAGATCTACGATCTAACCGCCGTGCGCGTGATCACTAATACGGTGCGTGACTGCTACGGGGCGCTGGGGGTGATCCACTCCCTCTGGAAGCCCGTCCCGGGCCGCTTCAAGGACTTCATCGCCATGCCCAAGGTGAACATGTACCAGTCGCTCCACACGACGGTCATCGGGCCCAAGGGCGACCCGGTCGAGATCCAGATCCGCACCTGGGACATGCACCGAATCGCCGAGGACGGCATCGCCGCCCACTGGCTCTACAAGGAGAAGAAGAGCGAGCGGGACCACTTCGACGAGGCCTTCAGGTGGCTGCGGCAGCTCCTGGAGTCGCAGAAGGAGATGAACGACCCCAAGGAGTTCCTGGACACGGTGCGGCTCGACCTGTTCCCCGACGAGGTCTACGTCTTCACGCCCAAGGGGGACGTGAAGGCGCTGCCGGAGGGCTCGACGCCCATCGACTTCGCCTATGCCGTGCACACCGACGTGGGCCACCACTGCGTCGGCGCCAAGGTCAACGGCAAGCTGGTGCCGCTGCGCTACACGCTCCGCCAGGGCGACATCGTCGAGGTCGTGACATCCCCCACCCAGCACCCGAGCCGCGACTGGCTCAAGATCATCAAGTCCACCCGGTCGCGCTCCAAGATCAACCAGTGGCTCAAGGTGGAGGAGCGGACGCGGTCGCTTGCCCTGGGGCGGGAGTTCTTCGAGCGCGAGGCGAAGAGGTACAGGCTGGCGCCCACGACCCTGCTCGCCTCCGACGAGATGAAGCGGCTGCTCACCGAGCTGGGCTTCCCGTCGGCCGACGATCTCCTGGCCTCCATCGGGTACGGCAAGACCTCGGTCCAGCAGGTGCTGGGCAAGCTGGCGCCCGCGGCCGTCCACGAGCCCGAGGCAGCCCCCGAGCCTAAGGGGCCGAAGCTCCCGCGCAAGAGCGAGGGGGCGGTGCGCATCCGCGGGATCAACGATCTCCTCGTCCGGTTCGGCAAGTGCTGCACGCCGGTACCCGGCGACGGCATCGTGGGCTTCATCACCCGCGGTCGCGGCCTCACGGTCCATGCGCGCGACTGCCTGACCGTGGCCAAGAACGTGCTGGACAGGGAGAGGCTGGTCGCCGTCGAGTGGGACGACGGGGAGCCGACGAAGCGTCCCGTCAAGATCGCGGTCTATATCGGCCGCGACCGACCGGGCCTCCTGACCGAGATCACCGGCGCCATCTCCTCGCGGCAGGGGAACATCACCAAGGCCGAGGTGACGGTCACCGAGGATCGCCGGGGGCTGAACCACTTCGTCGTCGAGGTTGACGACCTCCGCCAGCTCCAGGACATCATGCAGGCGATCCGCGAGGTCAAGGACGTGATCAATGTGGAGCGTCTCCGCGGCGTGTAGGAAACTCGTAGGGGCGCTCCTCCGCCCCCCTTCCGAAGCCTCCCCCCAAGGCGCAGTGCGAGCCGCAGGACGTCGCGGGGCTGGGGCCCCGCCGTCCGAGGCGAGCAATCCCAGAAGCTTGCGCCGGCAAAGCCGGCGCTCGAAACGTCGACCCGATCGCACGAGCGTCTCCCGTTGGCTCGTAGGAGCCGGCCGCATTCGTTTCGCTTACTCGTCATGACCCGCAAGGAGTTCGAAGACCTGGTCGAATCCGCCCTCAGGAAGCTCCCGCGCCCCTTCAAGGAGAAGCTGCGGAATATCGCGGTGGTGGTGGAGGACTGGGCCGACGAGCAGACGCTGCAGGACGTGGGGGTCGAGCCGCCCGATACGCTCTACGGCCTCTACCGCGGTGTTGATCTGACCCGGCGCGACTCCTCCTACGGCAATGTTCTGCCGGATACCATCCACATCTATCAGGGTCCCATCGAGGAAGACTGCGCCGATCCCGAAGAGATGGCCGAGCTGGTCCGCGACGTCGTCGTGCACGAGGTGGGCCATTACTTCGGGCTCGACGACGAGACCATGGAAGACATCGAGCAGGGAAGCTAGCGCACATTTGTGAAGCGCCGTCGGTGCAGTCGGCGGCGGTAGGCTCTCTCTCCGTCCACTCCAGAACAGCCCGCAGGTGTTCTAGTCCATGACCCCCAACCTTTTCTCTTGACAAGAGTTTCAATTGTACGTTATGTTTCAGCGTACGCTGAAAAATATGGAACAAGTGAAACGATGCTTAAGTCCACAGAGATCAGACGCTCTGCAGCCCAGGAGCTGCGAGCGCTGTTTTCACGGGCCGCCGCGTGGGAGGAGTCGCCCGACTTCAAGGTCGGGACGCAAACGACAGATCTTTTGGTGAAATTCAAGCTCGGAGCGAGTGACCACAAACTAGCTCTCAAGATCACTTCCCTCGGTCAGCCCAGGGAGATCAGGGAGGCGATAACGAGGCTAGCTGAAATCAGACGCCACCTTCCTGAGGCGTATCCCCTGGCAGTTTCTCAGTACATCGGTCCCCAGAGCGCCGCCCTCCTCAAGCGCAACGGGTTCGGTTATCTCGATCTCTCGGGGAACTGTTACTTGTCGTTCGGCAACGTCCTGATCCAGAAGGAAGGCAAGCCAAACACTCGTCCCTCGACCCGGCCCCTGAAGGCGCTCTTCGCCCCGAGGGCCACCCGTGTCGTGCGGGCCCTCCTGGTGGAGCCCCAGCACGTCTGGCGGCTCGAGGAGCTGGCCAAGACCGCGGACGTGAGCTTGGGCCATGCCCATAACGTGGTGAAGCGGCTCGAGCAGCTGTCTTGGGTCGAGCGCGGCGAGCACCAGCGGATCCAGCTCACCCGGCCGGGTGACCTGCTCGACGGCTGGGTCGATTCCTATTCGTACCGGCTCAATCGCATGGAGACCTACTTCTCGCCAGAGCGCGTCACGCGCAGGCTTGTTGGAGACATCGCCCGCGCCGCGCACGCCGAGAGCCGCCGGTACGCTTTCACGCTCCATTCGGGGGCGGCGCTCGTGGCCCCGAATGTGCGGCTTCCCGCGATCCACTGTTATCTGGAAGGCAATCCAGAGCCCATTGCGCTGACGCTCGGGCTGCGCCCCGGTGAAGGCGAGGGCAATGTGTACCTGATGACGCCCTACGACGAGGGCGTGTTCCACGCGCCCATCGCGAAGGGCGGGGTGCCGGTGGTGTCTCTCCCTCAGCTTTACGCCGATCTCTACCACTACGAGCGGCGCGGAAGGGAGCAGGCGGCGTACCTCCGCCGCGAGGCGATGGGCTACTGATGGGAACTCGAACAGCCGTCCGGGAGAGGAGGTGAGCCGCGCGATGCCTGCGAGGAAGAAAGCGGTGAAGAAGGGCGGGAAGAAGAAGGCGGCGAAGAAGAAATAGCCGACTCGCCCGGGCGGGGCAGCCGCGGCTCGGTCTTCGATCCGAGACTCAGACGAAAGGAGGTGACAGACGAATGGCGAAGAAGAAGGCGACCAAGAAAAAGAAGAAGAAGTAGCGTTCCCGTTGCGCGGTGGGGGGTGGCGGCCTCCCACCGGGACTCATTCTTACCTTTACTGCTGCCGTGCTTCGGCCGGCGGGGGTGGAAGTTCCCCCGCCGGTTCCCGAGGCGGTGTGGCTCTTAGATGATCTTGGTGACCTTTCCGGCTTTGAGGCAGCGGGTACAGACCTTGACGCGCCTCACTTCGCCGCCAACCAGGGCGCGCAGCGAGACCAGGTTGACAAGCCAGCGCCGCTTCGTCACGTTGTGGGCGTGACTGATCCGGTGGCCGACAGAGGGGCCCTTTCCACAGACGTCGCAACGCTGAGCCATCCCAACTCCCCGAGGGTGAACGTGGTTTGCCGGAAGCGGCCCTCTTTTATAGCATGGTGAGTGAGACGAGGCAACTTCTTGCTCCCAGCCAAGCCCCGCGCGACCCTCGCTGATCGCACCACCCCCGAGCCCTCACGCGGGTTGGGGACCCCCCTGCAGTACCTCAAAGGCGTGGGGCCTCAGCGGGCGAAGCTCCTGGCCCGGCTGGGCCTGGAAACGGTGGAGGACGCCCTCTTCTATCTCCCGGCGCGCCATGAGGATCGCAGTCACCTCATTCCGTTTCGAAGCATCACGCCGGGCGAGGCTCGAACCGCCATGGGAATCGTCGCGGGGGTGAGCCCGCCGCCCCGGGGCCGCCCGCGGGTGCCGCTGCAGGTGCTGCTGCGCGACGCGACCGGGTTCCTCAAGGCCATCTGGTTCAACCAGCCCTACCTGGAGCGCGTCTTCAAGCGAGGGCAGCGGCTGATCGTCCACGGCAAGGTGCAGCCGTACGGCAGCGGCCCGCTCCAGATGCAGGTGAAGGACTACGAGATCGTGGAGGAATGCCCGGACGAGACTCTCCACGCGGGCCGTCTGGTTCCCGTGTACAGCCTGACCCAGGGACTCACCCAGCGGCCGATGCGGAGCCTGGTGAAGCGGCTCGTGGAGGCCTACGCCGATCTGGTGGAAGAGCCGCTGCCGGAAGCGCTCCGGGAGCGCCGCCGCCTTCAGCCCCTGTCGAGAGCGCTCAAGGCCGGCCACTTCCCCGATACCGAAGCCGAACTGGCCGCGGCCCACGGCCGCCTGGTCTTCGACGACTTCTTCCTGCTCCAGCTCGGCCTCGCCATCCGCCGCCAGCGCGAGGGGCGGCAGCGCGGCGTCAGCATGAACCCGCCCGGCGCGCTGTGGCGGCGGCTGCTCGGTTCCCTGGCCTACGCGCTCACACGCGCGCAGGAGCGGGTGTGGCGGGAGATCCGCTCGGACATGGCCGAGCCCTATCCGATGAATCGTCTCCTGCAGGGCGATGTGGGATCGGGCAAGACCATCGTCGCGACCCTCGCCATCCTCGCCGCCATCGAATCGGGCTACCAGGCCGCGTTCATGGCGCCGACGGAGATCCTGGCCGAGCAGCACCTCATGACGCTCCGGAGCCTACTGGACCCGCTCCAGGTCCGGGTCGCTCTCTTGACGAACGCCATCAGGAGCAAGGCCCGGGGGAGCCTGCTCGCCGATACGGCGGGCGGAGGCATCCACTGCGTCGTCGGTACCCATGCACTGGTCCAGGAGGGCGTGCGATTCAAGCGGCTGGGGCTCTGCGTCGTGGATGAGCAGCACCGCTTCGGCGTGACCCAGCGGGCCACCCTCCGGGGCAAGGGCGAGCGGCCCGACGTGCTGGTGATGACCGCGACGCCGATCCCGCGGACCCTGGCCTTGACGCTGTACGGGGACCTCGACGTCTCGCTGCTCGACGAGCTGCCTCCGGGCCGCAAGCCCGTCGTCACCGTGGCGCGCCCCGACGCCAAGCGGCGTCGGATCTACGATTTCCTGGGCGGCGAGATCGCGGCGGGCCGGCAGGCGTATGTCGTCTGCCCCCTCGTGGAGGAATCGGAGGTGTCAGACCTGCGCGCGGCGACGGAGATGGCCGACCGTCTGCAGCGCGACGTGTTCCCGCACCTCCGCGTGGGGCTGCTCCACGGCCGGATGAGCTTCCAGGACAAGGAGCGGGTGATGCGCGAGTTCAAGGCGGGGAGCTTGCATATCCTGGTCTCGACCACCGTCATCGAGGTAGGGATCGACGTGCCCAATGCCTCGGTGATGCTGGTGGAGCACGCCGAGCGCTTCGGCCTCTCCCAGCTCCACCAGCTCCGGGGGCGCGTGGGCCGCGGCCCCTGGAAGAGCTACTGCATCCTGCTCAGCGCCCCCTCGTCGGAGGACGCGACCCGCCGGATCGCCGCTATGGTGGAGACCAATGACGGGTTCAAGGTCGCCGAGGTGGATCTCTCGGTGCGCGGGCCGGGAGATTTCTTCGGCACGCGGCAGTCAGGGCTTCCCGAGTTCCGCGTCGCCGACCTGGTCCGCGACGCGACCGTCCTCGAGGGGGCCCGCCAGGACGCCCAGGCGCTGATCGCGCGCGACCCGCAGCTCCTTCACCCGGAGCACCGCGCGCTGCGGGCCGCGCTGCTGGCGCGGTGGCGGGGAAAGCTCGATCTGGCGGGCGTGGGCTGATGCCGGGCGCTGGGCGTCGGCTGGCGGACCAACGAGGGTCGCGGTGAGGGTGCTGGCGGGAACGCTGAAGGGCCAGCGGCTCATCACGACCAGGGGCCCAACCACGCGCCCGACGGGGGATCGGGTGCGCATCGCTTGCCTCGACACCCTCATGCCCTATCTCGGCGGCGGTCCTTTCCTCGATCTCTTCGCGGGCGCCGGCGGTGTCGGCATCGAGGCGCTCTCGCGCGGCGCCCCGTCGGCGGTGTTCGTCGAGGTGGACGCTCCCGCTCTGCGCGCCCTCCGCGAGAACGTGGCGCGCCTGCGCCTGGGAGAGCAGGCGCGCGTGATGCGCGAGGATTCGGCGCGCGCTGTCGAGGCGCTGGCGCGGCGTGGCGAGCGGTTCGCCGTGGTCTTTCTCGACCCGCCCTACGAGTCGCCGCGCGCCGCGGTCGCCCTGGCGGCGGTCTCCGCCGGGGCCGTGCTCTCTGCCGGCGCCGTGGTCGCGCTCCAGCACTCGACCAAGTCGCCGCCGGCCGAGGCGCCGGGCGTCCTCTCCGTGTGGAAGACGCGCAGATTCGGGGAGACCACCTTGACTTTCTTTCGATCCCACGCGTAGACTGGGCGATGTTTGTCGAGCCTGTTCACGCCCGCGACGGGAGATTGCTTGGGCAAGCGCGCGGTGTATCCGGGGATGTTCGATCCGATCCACAACGGGCATCTGGATCTCATCGAGCGGAGCCTGCGCATCTTCGACGAGTTGATCGTGGCCGTGGTCGCCAATCCCTCCAAGGAGCCGCTCTTTCCCGTCAAGGAGCGGCTCGAGATGATCGACGAGTGCACCGCCGGAATGGGACGTATGCGCATCACGTCCTTCGACGGCCTGCTGATCGACCTGGTGCACCGGGAGCAGGCGGACTGCATCGTCCGCGGGCTCCGCGCGGTCTCCGACTTCGAGTACGAGTTTCAGATGGCGCTGATGAACCGCAAGCTCCGGCACACGGTGGAGACCGTGTTCATGATGCCGCACGAGAAATACACCTACATCTCATCGCGCCTGATCAAGGAGGTCGCTTCCCTGGGCGCTCCCGTCAACGGCCTGGTTCCGCCGTCCGTGGAGGAGCGGCTCACCCAGAGGTTCTCGAGAGGCCAGGGGACCGTCAGAGAAGAGCTCGCGTGACATGATCGCCGACCGCTTGAAGACGCTCGCCCCGTCCGCCACGCTGGCCATGCAGGCGAAGGCCAAGGCCATGCGCGCCCAGGGCATCGATGTGATCTCCTTCGGCGCGGGGGAGCCGGATTTCGACACGCCCCGGCGGATCAAGGAGGCGGCGATCCGCGCGCTCGAGAGGGGCCAGACCAAGTACACGGAGGTGGGTGGGATCCCCGAGCTTCGCGCCGCCGTCTGCCAGAAGTTCAAGCGCGACAACGGGCTCGACTATGCGCCCGACGAGGTGACGGTCTCCTGCGGCGCCAAGCACACCCTCTACAACATCTTCATGGCGCTGGTGAATCCGGGCGACGAGGTGCTGATCCCGAGCCCCTTCTGGGTGTCGTATCCGGAGCAGGTGCGGCTCGTGGGCGGCGCGCCGGTGGCCGTGCCCACTCACGAGTCCACGGGCTTCGATCTCGACCCCACCCTGCTGCGGCGCGCGGTGACGGCGCGGACGAGGATGATCATCCTGGACAGCCCGGGCAATCCCACCGGCGCCGTCTTCTCGGTAGAGGCCCTCGCCGCCGTGGCCGAGCTGGCCCTCGAGCGGAATCTGTGGGTGGTGTCCGACGAGTGCTACGAGGCGCTCACGTACGAGGGGCGCCACGTCTCGATCGCCTCGCTCTCCCCCGAGATCAAGGCGCGCACGATCGTGGTCAACACGTGCTCAAAGGCGTACGCCATGACCGGCTGGCGCATCGGTTACGCCGCCGGCCCGAAGCCGGTGATCAAGGCCATGACCGACGTGCAGAGCCAGGTCACCTCCAATCCCACTTCCATCGCCCAGTGGGCGGCCCTGGAGGCGCTGGCTGGGCCTCAGGACGAGGTCGCGAAGATGGCGGGAGAGTTCGACCGGCGGCGCCGGGTCATCATCGAAGGCCTGAACGCGATCCCCGGCGTCAGGTGTGTCATGCCCAAAGGCGCGTTTTACGCCTTCCCGAACATCTCCGGTCTCTTCGGGAAGCGCGCGAAGAGCGGCGTCCTCCGGGGCTCGGCTGATGTCTGCGCCTTTCTCCTCGACGAGGCGCGGATCGCGACGGTGGCGGGCGTGGACTTCGGCTCCGATGCCCACCTCCGTCTCTCCTACGCGACGGGGCTCGACACCATCAAGGAAGGCCTTTCCCGGATGGATGCCGCCGTGCGCTCGCTCGAGGGATGACGGCGGGACCCGGCTGGGAGCGTGCCCTCGAGCGCGCGGCCCAGTCGCGCCTCACCCTGCTCGTGGGCGACGTCGACACCGGTAAGACCTCGCTCGCGACATTCCTCGCCAACGGCCTCCTCGCGCGCGGCTACCGGGTCGGCGTCGTGGACGCCGATCTGGGCCAATCGAAGATCGGCCCACCGACCACCATCGGTCTCGGACGCGTGACGAGGGCGCTGGGAGGGCTCGGTGACGCGGACGTGGCAGGGCTCTCGTTCGTGGGCTCGACTTCGCCGCCGGGCCACGTGGGGTCGACGGTGGCGGGCACGCGGCGCATGGCGGACCGGGCAGCGGCCTTGGGGCTCGAGCGGGTGCTGGTGGACACCTGCGGGCTGGTCGGCGGGGAGCTCGGGCGAACCCTCAAGTGGCGGAAGATCGAGCTTTTGGATCCGGATCTCGTGATCTGCCTGGCGCGCGGACGGGAGTGCGAGCCGATCCTGCGCCCATACGCGGGGCGGCGCCGCCCCGAGATCCTGCGCCTTCCGGTCGGAGAGCGAGCACGGAGGCGATCGCCTGACGAGCGACGGCGGCATCGCCAGGCCGCCCTGGGCGCGTACTTCCACCGCGCCGTCCCGCTGCGCGTAGCGCTCTCTGGACTCGCGGTCCGCCTCATGAGCGACCACTCCGGTCGGGCGTCTGTCGATGGTCGGGATGGTCTCGAGGCCGCCCTCGTCGGGCTCGACGATGCCGGGGGCGACACGCTCGGGGTCGGCGCGATCCGCGCCGTCGACCTCGTCGACCGGGCGCTCCTGGTCGACACGCCGGTCCGCGATGCCCGCGTGGCCGGCCTGCGGCTGGGGGGCCATGCGCCCCGCTCCGTCGAATCCGTGAGGTGACCAGATGAAGATCGAAGGCTCGAAGGATATCCCTGTGCCGCGCGACCGCGTGTGGGCCGCGCTCCTCGACCCGAGCACGGTCGCGACCGCCATGCCCGGCTGCGAGAAGCTGGAGGCCGTCGGGCCCGACGAGTACAAGGCGGTCATGAAGATCGGCGTGGGGCCGGTCACGGGCACCTTCGAGGGCAAGGTGCGGCTCTCGGATCAGGAACCCCCACATCGCTACCGCATGGCGGTCGAGGGCAGCGGCGGGCCGGGCTTCGTGCGGGGCGAGGCCACGATGGAACTGGCCGAGGTGGAAGGCGGGACGCGCGTCACCTACAACGCCGACGTGCAGGTGGGCGGCCTCATCGCGAGCGTGGGACAGCGGATGCTCGGGGGCGTCTCCCGGATGATGCTGGACCAGTTCTTCGGCCGGATGACCGAGATCCTCACCGCGCCCGAATAGCCGGAGCGTCCCATGCGGGCGCTCCCGCTCGTGCTGGGCCTGGCCGTCGGCCTGGGGAGCACGTCCGGATCTCCGCCGGTCACACCCGGCGAGTGCTCGATCGGGAGCGACGGAGCCTCGCTCTGTCTCTACCGCTCCCTGCTGCCGAGCGCCGGCATCGTGGCTTCCTGCCGGGACGGCCACGACTGCCGCGTCGGGTACTATTACGGGAACCCCTCCGACGCGGTCTGGTTCAAGCCTCCGCAGGACACGCCGATGCTGCCCAAGCCCGAGGTCATCTGGCTCACGTCCACGCTCGCCCAGATTCGCTTCGACTGCGGCCACCCGTGCTCGTGGAGCTACTTCTTCGAGGCGCGGCGACAGCGGCTATCCGAGCCTCGCCGCTCGGTGCTGGGGGTGGACCCGAGAAGGCTCCTGATGGCGCTGGCCGAGGACCGCGCGCTGGTTGTGCGGCAGGTCTTCTCGGGGCGCGAGGTGGCCCGCGTCGAGCGGGACTGGGCGCCGGTCACGTGGCTCGGCGACGTCATCACGGCCTTGCACTTCGATCCCGACGGGCGGCTCTCGTTCACCTGGCTCCGCGGGAAGGAGCGCGCGCCGGTGAGCGAGCGGGTGTCGGTCCCCTCGGTCCCTCATCCTCAACCGAGCTCCTTGCCCCAAGACTGGCCGCGAGCCTGCCTGTCCAGAACCGGACACACTTGAATGCAGCCTGGACCTGAGGTAGACATGGGGCCATGACGTCGGCCGAGTACCAGCAGCTCGTCGAATTCCTGGGACGCCGGTTCACGGAAGTCGATCGCCAGTTCACCGAGGTCGACCGCCGGTTCGACGAGGTCGACCGCCGGTTCACCGAGCTGCGAGACGACCTGCTCGGGCACTTCGATGAGATCTACCGCCGATTCGAGCGGCTCGAGCAGGAGTACCAGGCGATCACCCAGGGCTTGCGTCGGATCGAAGCGCGCTTGGCGGACGAGCGCGGCCGGCGCGAGATCCTCGAGCGCGACCTCGCGGAGCTGAAGCAGCACGTCGCGGCGCTACAGTCGCGGATCGAACAGATCGAGCAGCGCCTCGGGCGCTGATCGAGCCCGCATCAAGCCGGATCCAAGAGCGCCCCCCGGCCATCTTGTCCGCGCGAGCGGACATGCGCGACAGGCTATCTCCACGCTCCCGGACTTCGACGGACTCCTTGCACATCAGCACCGGGGCGGATGCGCCGGGGCGGCGACCAGGGCCTCCAGGCTGCGCCGGAGCCGCTCGTGGCCGTCGAGGAGTCTCACGTAGCGCGCCTCGCTCCGGCCGCCCTTGGCCCTCAGCACCTGGACGAGCCGGCGCCGCTCCGCCGCCGGCCATCGAGCGAGATCGGGGATCAGGGCGATGAGCAGGGACAGCTGCTCGAAGGCGTGCCGCTCGTCGCTCGGCCAGTGGCTCCGTCGCTCGGCGCCGAGGGCAGCGGCCACTGCCGCCGACGCCACCCGCGCCGCCGCGCGCCGATCTCCGCGAAACCGGCGGGCGATCTGACCGGTCACGAGGCCGGCGAGCGCGCTCGCCGTGACCCGCCGCTCTGCGTCCGGATCACCCGCTGACAGCGGCAGGTAGATCTCCGATCGGGCCAGTCGCCGGAGCATGGGGAGCGGCGTCCGGTACGACGGGTCCCGGGCGATCTTCTCCTGCTCCTGCTCGGCCAGGCGCCGCACCGCCGGATCCCGGGGGCGGAAGCCCAGGTGCCGGTAGAAGTAGAAGGCGCCCGACTTCAGCGCCTCGAGGTTGTCGTGGCCGATCTGGTAGGGATCGACGACTACGCTGCGCATGCCGAACGCCTGATGGTAGGCGCGCAGGACCTGACTCAGGATGAAGGCCGACTCGCCTCGCCGGAACGGCTCGAAGACGTTCACGGCGATCTCCAGCGCTCCGAAGAGCTGCCAGGCGGCGCCGTAGCCGACTGGGACGCCGTTCTTGAGCGCCAGGTACGCGTAGTACCCTTCGAATGGGAGCCGCGACCTCGGGAGAATGCCGATCAGGGCGATGCGCAGCCCGCGACCGGGATCCGCCACCAGGACGTCGTCGGCGTTGGCGTAGGAGAACGCGAAGAGCTCCCGGAACCGGATGGCCATCGCCAGGCGGGCCGCCTCGATCAGGCTCTCCGCCAGACGGCGCGGCGCCGCGCGGAGCGAGGGCAACGGACGCCTGACCTCGCGGATGAAGTCGGGGCGGTGCGGTCGCCGGGCCGGCGCATCCCTCCCGGTGTGGAAGACCGGGCGCGGCCACGAGAGCCTCGCGAATGTGCGGGACGCCCCCGCGCCGTCCAGTCGCCATCCGATGGGCAGGGCGAGGCTCTCGAAGAGCCAGTCGCGCGTCGTCTGGTCCAGCTTCGCGCGGTCGAAGAGCTCGAGGAGGACCTGCAGGTCCGTCAGCCCGCGTCCGGCCCTGGCGACGTCCAGCCAGCGCCGCCAGCCGAGTCCGCCCTCATCGCTCACGGCATCGTGCTCGGTCGGGTTCAGGAGCAGGACCAGCGATTCCTGGAGCCGTTCCTCCTCGGTGAACTTCTCCCAGAGGATCTCCACGTCGCGCGGGAAGCGGCGGGCGAGCCAGCGCGCCATCGGGTATCCAAACGGGGAGTCGAGCAAGGTCCCGGCGATCCCCGAATCCTGGAGCCGCCGCGCCGCGGCGGGGCCGAGACGCTTCACGCGGGCCGGAAATCCTTCGAGCGCCTGATCCACGCTCGCCAGCACCTCGGCATCGTCCGGATAGGCCTGGAGGAAGCAGAGGGCGTCGTGGAGGATCCGCAGCACGTGGGGCTCTTCGATCCGGCACTGCGCCAGCAGACCCAGCAGCCGGACCTTCTCGCGGCGGGCGGAGGCGGTGAACTGAGCCGCGGCGGCGGCCAGCGCATCGACCAGCTCGCGCGCTCGGTGGATCATCGCCGCGATCTTTTCACACTTCAGTCGTCCGGGGCAATGGCGACTTCGATGACGTGAGATTGGTCAAGACGGCATCAGCGGGAGCCTCCGATCGGATCGCGTCGCGCCGCCTCTGTGACTTGCAGAATAACGCACGAATAGCCCGGGCTAGCGCGGCAGCTCGGCCAGGAACTCCAGCAGCGAACGGTTGAACGCCTCGGGCTGGTCCCGGTTGGCGAAGTGCCCGGCCGGCGAGAGCAGGACGAAGCGCGCGTCCTTGATCTTCTCCTCCATCACCCGCATGGGGCCGAGCGACGGGTCCTCATCGCCGCAGACAAGCAGGGTCGGCACCTGGATCTCGGGCAGCCGGTCGGTGATGTAGTCCATCTGGAGCAGCGCACGCAGCGAGTTCGCATAGCCGATAGGAGCCAGCATCCGGTAGTAGTCGAGCATCTCCTGCCGCGCCGACGGATCCAGCCTGAGCCGTCCCGCCACGTTCGGATTGGACGCGATGGCGAACTCCGCCATGGCGGTCATCCCGCCCTCGAGCGTCACCTTGATGCTCCGGGCGCGCATGATGAGGTTGTCCACGCTGAGCGGCAGCCCGGCCGCCGAGGAGGAGTCCACCACGATGAGGGCGCTGACGCGATCCGGGTGCCCGAGCGTCAAGCGCGTCGCGATGCCGGCGCCGAGCGAGAGGCCGCCGACCACCGCGCGTGGGAGCTCGAGATGGTCCAGCAGATCGCGGAGGTCCAGCACCCAATGGCCGAAGGTCACCCGCGTCGGGTCCTCCGGGCTCTCCGAGCGCGCATGCCCCCGGGGCTCCCACAGGATGAGCCGGTGCCGGGCGGCAAGCGCCTCCACATTGGGCTTCCACATGCCTGTGTTCCCGCCGATGCCGTAGGCCAGCACCACGGGCAATCCCGCGCCGTGCGCCTCGTAGTAGATCCTGACGCCGTCGCTGGTCTTGAAGTAGGCCACGCGCCTCGCCCCCTCTCTGTGGTATGTGGTAAGGGAGGCTTCTATGGAACGGTCCTTCGCCGCGGAAGTCAAGCAGGTGGCTCCGGGAGCGGGGCAGATCCTCCGCGGGGAGGGGATTCTGGCCATCACCAGGGCCCTGCTCCAGTCGGGCGTGTCCGATGTGGGCGAGGCTGTCAACGCCATGACGGAGGGCTTCCTCGAGCGGGAGTGAGATCGGTCGGTCCCGGAGGATGCTCATCGCGCCGACCCTCGCCGCGAATGCCCGAGCGGGATCGGCCGCTTGAGCTGATGATAGATGTTCTGCCCCTGGGTCTCGCGCAGGAAGAGCGTCATCAGTGACGAGGCCAGGACGAAGAGCGCGCAGAGCCCGAAGGATCCGCGATAGGCCTCGAGCGGGTAGACCCGCGCGCCCGCCACCATGAGCCCGGCCCAGCGCCTATCGAGCACCGCTCCCAGCGGTCCCTGGGTGAGAGCGGCGCCGAGGAACCCGCCCAGATTCACGACGGCGACCGCGATGCCCGCCAGATGCGGCGGATTCACCTCCCGCCCCAGCGGCCAGGTGAGCACGAAGGCTCCTCCCACCACGCCCATTGCGAAGAACAGCGCGTACACCCCCCAGAGCGGCAGCGCGCCGAGCGTTCCCACGAACAGGAGCCAGAGCGCGAAGGAGCATCCGGTGAGCACGGTATAGGGAAGCTTGCGCCGCTTCACGACGCGGTCGGAGAGGAACCCGGTGAGCGGCGCGGAGAAGAGGAGCGCGCACGAGGTGGCCGTCGCGTAGAGCGCGGCCTGGGTGGTCGGGAGCCCATAGACGTCGCGCAGGTACGGCACGACCCAGAGCATCACGTTGCCGACCGCGGCATAGAGGCAGAAGAACGCGAGAAAGGGCGGCCACGTGTGGGGGTTCCCCAGCACCGCGACCATGCCCGCCAGGACGTCGCTCAGGGTGGGAAGGGGCGGCGCCGCCTCCGAGGACCCGTGAGGCCGGTCGCGGACAACGGCGAAGCACAGGAGGGCGAGCGCCACCGTGCCGAGGCCGATGAGCCAGAACGCCCGGCGCCAGCCGGTGAGCGCGACGAGGCCGGCCAGCGGGTACGTGCCGATCAGCGAGCCCAGGACTCCCACGGTCGCCGTGATCGCCGAGAGCGTGCCGAAGTGTGAAGGCGGAAACCACGTGGCCGCGATCTTGAGCGCCCCGATGAAGGTGACCGTGGCGCCGAGGCCGACGGCGAAGCGGCCCGCGAAGAGCAGGCTCTGGCTCGCCGCCATCCCCATGGCGAGCGTGCCCAGTCCCATGACCGCGCCCCCGGCCGCGACCACCCGCCGGACGCCGAAGGCATCGATCATGAGCCCGGCCGGGATCATGAGACCCGCGTAGGCGTAGAAGTACGTGGACGAGAGCAGACCGACGATGGTTCCGGTGGCGTTGAAGGCCTGCATGAGGTCACTGGCGATGATACCGGGGGCCACGCGGTGGGCGAAGGCGATGAGGAAGAGCAGGGCCGGGATGCCCCACATCACCCACCGGAGACGCGCGGGAGTGGATCGAGGGGGCGTCAACGATCAGCGGGTCCAGAAGCCGTCGGGATCGCACTCGCGGACGATGGCAAGTTCCTCCGGCGTGGGGGTCGCGGTCTCTCGCGCATCGGGCGCGACGCGGAGGTCCCATCCCGTCGCGGCCTTGACGCACTCGACGCTTTGCCCCGGGTGATAGGAGGCGAGCACCATCTCTCCGGTGTCCGGATCGAAGCGGAAGACGCCGAGCGTGGTGATCACGGCCGAGGGCCCGCCCCCCGGGAGGCCGACGCGCTGGCGCCAGCCTGCGCCCTCGCCGAACCCGGGCGAGGTGATGTAATGCACGCGCTCCCTGAAGCGGTGGCGCTCTTGGGGCATGATCACGACGAAACGCTTGACCAGGCCGGCGATATCGGCGCCGCCGCCGCTGCCCGGCAGGCGTACCGTGGGGCTCCGCCAGTCGCCGATATAGGAGGTGTTCAGGTTGCCGTAGCGATCGATCTCCGCGCCGCCGATGAAGCCCAGGTCGACCAGCCCCTGCTGCAGGAGCCCCATCACGTCGATCGTGCCGGCGCACCAGAGGGCGCCGGGCACATTGGGGGTGTCACTCATCGTCATGAGAGTCTCCGAGGCCGGCCGGTCGCGGACGATGCCGTTCTCGAAGAACCCGATGGCGCCGGGAGCGTGCGTGCGCTTGGCGAAGGCGAAGGCGACGAGCGGCAAGCGCATGCCGACGAAGACCACGTCCCCGTCGCGGATCTCGCGTCCGGCGGCGATCACCATCAACTCCCGGTCCGTGTAGGTCATGGGCGCAGCGTCAAGGTCACGGGTGCAGGACGAACGGCTTGGCGGAGGTGGCCGCGTAGGGGTGGCGGCGGATCGCCTCCTCGTTGATCTCGACGCCGAGTCCCGGCCCTTGCGGCACCTCGACCCAGCCGTGACGCGCCTCGATGGGACGCGACAGGAAGGGCGTCTCGAGCTCGCCCGTCGGGAACTCCACGGGCAGGGCCCCGCCGAAGCTCGCCGCCACGTGAAGCGTTGCCGCGAGTCCAGGGCCGAAGTAGAAGGAGTGCGGCGCGATGGGAATATTGGCCGCCTGCGCGAGCGCCGCGATCTTCCTGAACTCGGAGATGCCGCCCACCTTGGTGATGCTGGGCTGGAGAATGTCACCCGCCCGCCGCTCGATGATCTCGCGGAAGCCGAACAGGGTGGACTCGTTCTCGCCGAGGGCGATTGGCGTCTCGGTGGCCGCCGCCACCCGCGCGAGCCCCGCGTAGTCCTCGGGTGGCCACACCGGCTCTTCGAGCCAGAAGAGCCGGTAGGGAGCGAGCGCCCGCGCCATCCGGATCGCGTCCTCCGGGCTCCACGGGCAGTTGGTGTCGAGCATCACCTCGACGTCGGGCCCCGCCGCCTCGCGCGCCGCGCGCACCGATTCCACGTCCGTCTGGTGGAGCTTGAGCATGCTGAAGCCCTGGGACGCGAAGTGCGAGCACGCGCGGGCCACGTCCCCGGGCGAGTCGTAGCGCAAGAGGCTCGCGTACGCGGGGAGCCGGGGGCGGATCGCACCTCCCAGGAGCGCGCAGACCGGCGCATTCAGCGCCTTTCCCAGGAGGTCCCAGAGCGCGATCTCGATGCCGCTGATGGCGAACATGGCCAGTCCCCGCCGGCCATAGATCATGGTCCCGCGATGCATGAGATCCACCAGGGCCTCGATCCTGAGGGGGTCCTGGCCGACGAGGAGGGGGGCCAGGCTCTCGTCGAGCACATTGCACACGGCGAGCGGCGCGCCGTAGGCAAAGGCCTCGCCCGTCCCCGTGAGCCCTTCCTCGGTCAGGACCCGCACGACGATCTGCTTGCGCGTCCCCGCCCGCCACGTCGACGGCGGGCTCATGGGCTTCATGGGGATGGCGAGCGGGATGGCTTGGATCGCGGTGATTTTCATGAAGGGTTCAGGCTCCGTAGTCGAGGGGTTCGGAGGGGAGATGCCGCTTGATCCGGATCTGCTCCAGCGTGGGGGCGCCGACCTTATCGAGAAAAGCCGTCCAGTCGCCCACGCCGAGGACCCAGTGCTCGAGCCACTCCCGGTTGCCCTCCACGGTGCGGCTCTCCTCGTGGAAGCGTTGGTAGAAGTCGTGGTGACGCCGGTAGTAGCCCTGGACCGGCGACGGGTAGGCGCCGAAGGGCTCAGGGACGACGGCAGCGGCCTTGATCTCGGGCGCGAGCACCAGCCCGGGGTCGCTCAGGATGCGGTGGCGCGGCCAGATCTCCTCGGCGACGATGATGATCCGGCGCGCGGCGAGCGCCGCCTCTCGAGTGACGCCCAGAGGGCCCCAGACATGGGCGCGCCCGTCCTCGTCCGCGCGCTGGACGTGGAGGATGGCCACGTCGGGGACGATGGCGCGCACGAGCACCAGCGGCGCCCCCGACCAGGGATCGGTGGCTCGCTTGAACGTCGGGTTCGACTCGAGGAGGTCCGTCCCGAGCAGGGAGCGGGTCGGCAGGTAGGGGATGCCGAGCGCCGCCGCCTGGAGCCCAAAGGCGAGCGTCAGGTTGGAATGATCCTGCACCTCGAGGGGCGCCGGCACGCCCTTCTCGACGGCCCGCCGATAGTTGTGGCCGAGGCCGGCGCTCACGTTTCCCACCCAGGCGCCGATGATCCGCCTGACGCATCCCGCTCCGACGAGCTGATCGAACAGCATGTCGGAGACGGGCCCGATGAGGGTGAGATTCCGACGCTGCTGCCGGATCACCTCGTGCCCGGCGGCGAAAGGGATGAGCGCCTCGATGGCTGTGTTCAGGCAAAGGGACGCGCCGTCGGGGACGAAGCGGGCGATGGCCTCCCTCATGGACATCAGCTTGGACGCTGGCACCGGCCCATCTTACACCGGTGTCAGAGAGCTGTTCGGACCAAGCCCGGAAGCGGTTCCTGGTCCGAGCTTGTCACTGGGAGGCCGAATCTTGTCACTGCGCCCACCAGGGCACCCCACCAATCTCGCTCAGTTGGAGGACGGCGAGCCTTGCCAATCGGTGGCACCTGAGTTGCACCTCCTCGTGAGAGGCTTCCATGAAGACGCTACGGTTCCACCTGTTCAGGCTGATCTTGCTCAGTCTTGTGCCGGTACTTGGCTTCGCGGCGATCGTGATCGGGATGCTTCACCACCAGATGGACCAGTTGGCCGAGACGGGGCTGGCTGACACCGCCCAGGCGCTGAGTCTCGTCGTGGACCGCGAGGTGGAGAGGTTGACCTCCACGCTGAAGGCGCTCGGGGCCTCCGAGCACCTGCGGACCGGCGACCTGAAGGCGTTCGACCGATTCGCGCGGGACGTGCTGGCACAGAAGCCCGGCCTCGAGAACATCGTGCTCTACGATCAGTCCGGGCGGCAGCTCATCAATCTCCGCGTCCCTTTTGGAGCGACGCTGCCGGCAGATGATGCCAGGCGCGGTCAAGCCGTCTCATCCGGCGGCGGCCGGGCCGTGTCCAACTTCTTCCATGGTGGCCTCAGCGGCCGGGCTCTCGTGCAAGTCGACATCTCGGTACCGGGGCCCGACGACGGCTCGCCGTACCTTCTCGGAGGCAGCATCTCGCCGAAGGCGCTGAGCGAGGTGCTTCTTGCGGGCCGGGACCTCCCGGACGGGACTGTGGGAACCCTCCTCGACCGCAATGGGATCATCATCACTCGCACGAGTCGGCAGGAAGACTTCGTCGGCCGAGCCGGCGACGCAGGACTCCTCACGCAGACCCGGGAGGCGACGGCAGGACGGTTTCGGCACTTCACCCTCGATGGCATCGTAACGGAGGGTGGCTACGGTCGATCCGCCGTGTCCGGCTGGACGGTAGCTCTCACGGTCCCGGCGTCGACGCTGGATGCACCGTTGTGGAGGTCGCTGGCGTGGCTCCTGAGCATCGGCGCGGGAGTCGTGGCCGTGAGCATCCTGCTCGCGGGAGGGGTGGCGAGGGGCATCGCCCGCCCGATCTTGTCGACGTCTGCGGCGGCGCCGGCCCTCGTGTCGGGGACTCCGGTCGATATCCCTGCGTCGTCTGTCAGCGAGGTCCGCGAGATGGTGCGGGCCATGACGGCGGCGGGGCTCGAGCGCAAGCGCATGGAGAACCGTACCGCCGAGCTCCTCAGGGAGACGCAGCAGGCGCGGCGTTCCGCCGAGAGCCTGGCCGAGGTCGAGCGGTTGATCTCGTCCGAGTCGCTGGATCTGGGCCGGGTCGGATCGGCGATCGTCGAGTCGATCGTCCGGCTGTGCGACGCCCGCGCGGCGGCGCTCTTCCGGGTAGAGCCCGGCTCAGGCGATCTCCAGATGCTGGCGGCAGCGGGGGTGAGCATGCGGTTCAACCGGCGGCTGCCGCGGGGGACGGAGATCGCCGGGTTGGCGGTCCGCGACCGGCAGCCGGTGTGGACGACGGACGTCCTCAATGACTCACGCATCACACTCGATCCGGAGCTGCAGGCCCAGATCGAGTTGTCGCTCTCCTATCGCGCGGTCCTCGCTGTGCCGCTCGTGACCGGGGATCGCGTGATCGGAGCCCTGTCGGTCGGGGATCGAGCGGGGCGAGTGTTCCGGGAGGAGGAGATCGCGCTCGTCCAGCGCTTCTCCGCCCAGGCGGCGGTGGCCATGGAGAATGCCCAGCTCTACCAGGACGCGCAGGACCAACTCCGGCATACCGAGACCCTCCTCTCGATCAGCCACGTCATCAGCTCGACCCTCGACTTCGCGGAGCTGCTCCGGAGGACGACGCGGGCCATGGTCCGCGCGCTCGGGGCCGACTTCGGCGGCGCCTGGCGGCTCACCCCCGAGCGCGATCGGATCATTCCCGTGGCCGGCTATCGCATCTCCGGCGAACTCCTGGCCGGTCTGAACGCCACATTTCTGTCGGCGCCACCGGGACTCGCCGACGCGGCGGCGGGGCTGACCGAGGCCCTGTACTCGACCGACAGCGAGCATGACCCTCGCTTGGCGGGACATGTGTGGTTGCAGGTCGTGCCGCACAGGTCGGTGTTGATGATTCCCGTTCGGCTGCGCGGCCAGACGCTCGGAGGGGTCTTCATCGCCTGGGCGCAGGAGCGTCATGAGTTCACGGACGAGGAGCGGCGGCTGGTCGACGCCATCGCCCAGACGGCCGCCGTGGGCGTCGGGAATGTGGAGCTCCTGGAGGAGCGGGCGCAGTACGAGGCCCGTCTGGAGACCCTCCTCCGGACGGGTCAAGAGCTGACGCGGATCCAACCCGTCGAGAACGTGCTCGACCGGATCGCTGACGCGTGTCGCCGTCTCTTCGATTCCCCCTCGGTCCGCTTCTGGCAGGTGGAGGGGGACTCCTTGCAGGCCATCGGCACAGCCGGGGAGCCCCTGGATGTCTCCCCCCGACTCAAGATGGGGCAGGGACTGGCCGGAACGGTGGCCGCCAGCGGCGAGCCGCTCATGGTCCTCGACCCGGCGACAGATGCTCGTGTCGCATCCGCGGAGGCGATGCGGCGCGCGGGGGTGCGCACCTGGTTCGGCCTGCCCATCAAGCGAGAAGGGGCGCTGATGGGCGTCCTGAGCATCTGGGATCGCCGGGAATCGGGGTTCTCGGCCCAGGATCAGTCGATCGCGACGGCGTTCGCGACCCAGGCGGCCACGGCGCTCGAGAATGCCCGACTCTACCAGGAGACCCGGCAGGCCTACGACGAGCTGAGGCTCACCAAGGACCAGCTGACGCAGTCGCAGAAGATGGAGGCCATCGGGCAGCTCGCCGGGGGCATCGCCCACGACTTCAACAACCTGCTGACGATCATCATCGGCCGCTTGCAGCTCCTTCCCCAGAGCCTCCGGTCCGCGGGTTCCCTGGGGGACGAGCTCGCCGCCATCGAGAAGGCAGGGTTCCGCGCCGCCACCCTGACACGGCAGCTTCTCGCCTTCAGCAGAAAGCAGATCCTCCAGCCGAAGGTGCTGGATCTCAACGGGGTCCTGAACGAGGTCGTCCCGATGCTGAAGCGGCTGATCGGTGAGGACGTCGAATTCACGACGCGGCTCGACCCCGCGCTCGGTCGGATCAATGCCGATCCGGGTCAGCTCGAGCAGGTCCTGATGAATCTAGCCGTCAACGCCCGGGACGCCATGCCCTCGGGGGGCCGGCTCACGATCGAGACCGCGAACGTCGAGCTGGACGCCGCGTTCACCACCCGGCATCCGGGGTCCTCTCCCGGCCCTCACGCGATGCTGGTTGTGAGCGACACGGGGATCGGGATGAGCCGCGAGATCCAGGCCAGGATCTTCGAGCCCTTCTTCACCACCAAGGAGGTGGGCAAGGGGACGGGGCTGGGGCTGGCCATGGTGTACGGGATCGTCAAGCAACACCAGGGTTACATCGGCGTCGAGAGCCAGGTCGGACGGGGAACCGCACTCCGGATCTATCTTCCGCGCGTGCCGGCGCCGGCCGAGTCGCTCCCGGCGAGCGCGGCCTCGGGCGGCCTGGTCGGCGGCGCAGAGACGATCCTGTTGGTGGAAGACGATCCGGAGGTTCGCCAGGTCGCGCGGGAAGCTCTCGAGATGATCGGTTACACGGTGCTGGAGGCGCGGGATGTGGAGAACGCCCTCCGGATCGCCGGGCAAAGAACAGCTCCCCTCGATCTCCTCCTCTCCGATGTCGTCATGCCCGGAATGACCGGCCCTGAGCTGGCCGGCCGGATCGGGGAGATGCATCCGGAGGCGCGCATCCTGTACATGTCGGGCTACCCGGACGCCTCAATCGCTCGTCACGGCGTGCTCAGGGTCGACGTGACCCTTCTCCAGAAGCCGTTCACGCCGGATAGCCTGGCCCGCAAGGTGCGCGAGGTCCTCAGTGCCTCGCCGAGGGCGGTCGCGCCCCAGGACAGGCCTTGCCCGGCTCTCGGCGCGCGGCCATCGGTGAATAATCCGCGGTAGTGTAGTGTCCCAGAAATCCGTTGACTCGCGGGCGCCGGGCGGGGCGGGGGGCCCCTCCGCGGAACCGTGGCTTCTGCGCGTTGCCGGAGGCGAAAGCCTCACTCTCGTGGCTCCTTACGAGTGCCGGGAGCGGGTTACTAGCTCGCGCCCCCGAGCCGGAGCGAGGCGCCGTCCCCGGGGCACCCGCTCGCAACTTCTCGCTTGACGGGCTCTTCTTCCCGGCTGTATCAGGGGAGGGCGATGCTCGATCAGAGCGAGACCTTCGACGTCCTGGTCGTGGGCGGGGGCAACGCCGGGCTGTGCGCGGCGATGACCGCGACGCGCGGGGGCGCGAGGGTGCTGCTGCTCGAGAGCTCCCCCGAGGTGTTCCGCGGCGGCAACAGCCGCCACACCCGCGACATCCGCTACAGCCACGACCGCGCGAACGCCTTCGTGAGCGGCGCGTATGGCGAGGACGAGTTCTGGGACGACCTGCGTCGCGTGACGGGCGGCGAGACCAACGAGGATCTGGCGCGGCTCACGATCCGCGAGTCGGCCGATCTCGGCGACTGGATGCCCAGGCAGGGCGTCCGATGGCAACGCCCGCTCACGGGCACCCTCCACCTGGCCAGGACGAACGCCTTCTTCCTCGGTGGCGGCAAGGCGATGGTCAATGCCTATTATGACGCCGCCCGCAACCTGGGTGTCCGGATCGTCTACGAGGCGGAGGTTCGCCGGCTGAACGTGTGCGACGCAGCATTCCGCTCGGCCGTCGTCATCCACGGGGGCTCGTCCAGCGAGGTCCGGGCCAAGTCCGTGGTGGTGGCGTCGGGCGGGTTCGAGGCCAATATCCCGTGGCTCAGGCAGTACTGGGGGGACGCCGCCGACAACTTCGTGATCCGCGGCACCAGGTACAATCAGGGGCTGATGCTCGAGGATCTCCTCGCGCACGGGGCGGTGCCGGTCGGCGACCCGCGCGAGTTCCACGCGGTCGCGGTCGATGCGCGCGCCCCGAAGTTCGACGGCGGCATCGTCACCCGCCTGGACAGCCTGCCGTTCGGCATCGTCGTCAATCAGGAGGCCCGCCGCTTCTACGACGAGGGCGAGGACTTCTGGCCCAAGCGCTATGCGATCTGGGGAGGACTCATCGCGCGGCAACCGGGCCAGGCCGCCTACTCGATCGGCGACGCCACGGCGGTGGGGCGGTTCATGCCGTCCGTTTTCCCGGCGGTCGAGGCGGGATCGCTCCCCGAGCTGGCCATCACGCTCGGTCTCGATGCGACGGCGCTCACGGCGACCGTGGACGCGTTCAACCGGGCCGTCCGGCCCGGCTCCTTCGACGCGTCCCGCCTCGACGACTGTCGGACCGAGGGCCTCGAGCCGCCGAAGAGCCACTGGGCGCTGCCGCTGGCCCGGCCGCCGTTCTGGGGGTACCCGCTTCGACCGGGCATCACGTTCACGTACCTCGGCGTCACCGTGGACCAGAATGCGCGCGTGATCATGAAGGACGGTCGGGCGTCGCCGAACATCTTCGCGGCCGGGGAGGTGATGGCCGGCAACATCCTGGGCCGCGGCTACCTCGCGGGGTTCGGGCTGACGATCGGGACGGTGTTCGGCCGGATCGCCGGACGGGAGGCGGCGCGCGGTGCCGCCGGCTGAGGTGCTCAGAGAGGCCGAGCGGCAGATGGTGGTCTGCAACGCCTGCCGCTATTGCGAGGGTTTCTGCGCGGTCTTCCCCGCGATGGAGCGGCGGCGGAGCTTCTCCGTCGGCGACCTGACGTATCTCGCCAACCTCTGCTTCGACTGTCGGGCCTGTTACTACGCCTGCCAGTACGCGCCGCCACACGAGTTCGCGATCAACGTCCCCAAGGTCTTCGCCGAGCTGCGGGCGGACACCTACCGCGAGTACGGCTGGCCCCGCGTCCTTTCCAGTCTGTACGAGCGCGGCGGGCGGGCGGGTGGCCTCATCGGCGCGCTGTGCGTCGCCGCCGTCCTGCTCCTCGTCGTTCTCCTGCAGGGGCCGGCGGTGTTGTTCTCGGCCCAGGTCCGGGAGGGGGCATTCTATCGGGTCGTTCCGTATCTGGCGATGGTCCTGCCGGCCCTGGCGATGACGCTCTACGGCTTGGCGGTGCTCGTGATCGGGACCGTCCACTTCTGGCGCGACACGCACGGGAGCCTGGGCGAGCGGCTCGATCTGCGCGCGTTCCTGCGCGCGACGCAGGACGCCTTCGGCCTTCGCTACCTGGCCGGCGGCGGCGACGGCTGCAACTATCCGGACGCGGAGTTCTCTCATGGCCGGCGCCGGCTCCACCATCTCGTGTTCTACGGGTTCCTCTTCGATCTCGCCTCGACGGCCGTCGCCGCGATCTACGACCACTTCCTCCGCCGGGTCGCACCCTATCCGTTCCTGAGCTGGCCCGTCGTGCTCGGCACCATCGGCGGTGTCATGCTCCTGATGGGGACGAGCGGTCTGCTCTACCTCAAGTGGCGGAGCGACAAGGAGCCGGCGGAACGGCGGATGGTGAGCATGGACGTCGCGTTCCTGGCGCTGCTGTTGCTGACGAGCCTGACCGGCCTCCTGCTGCTGGCCCTGCGGGAGACGCCGGCGATGGGGACCTTGCTGGTCATTCACTTGGGCGTGGTGGCAGCTCTGTTCATCACCTTGCCGTACGGCAAGTTCGCCCATCTGTTCTACCGGTACGCCGCCCTGATTCGGAACTCCGTCGAGGAGCGCGCCACCGACGCCACCCCCCGGGGAGATTAGCCTTCCTCCGCAAGTAGCGCGCTCGACGGAGGGGGCCCTCTGGGTAGGCCCTTCCCTAGCCATTTGGCTGATTCCCCGGGGTATCGACATGCGGCACGCTGAAGGCTGAGAGTCCGCCCTTCAGGAGGAGCTGAATGAATCCGCTGCTGTCATTCTCGAATGATCTGGCCGATGCCGTGGCGCGGGCCGCCCGTGCCGTGGTCGCCGTCAACGCCCGCCGCCGAATTCCCTCGACCGGAGTCCACTGGCGTCCCGGCATCGTGGTGACCGCCGAACACACGGTGCGGATGGATGAGGAGATCACGGTCAGTCGGCCCGATGGCCGCGGCGTGCCCGCGACACTCGCCGGCCGCGATCCGACCACCGACCTGGCCCTGCTCACCGTCCAGGATGCGGACCTCCCGGTCGCCACGCTCGGCGAGCCTGAGTCACTCAAGGTGGGTCACATGGTCCTGGCGCTTGGACACGGGCCGCGCGCGAGCTGGGGGGTCGTGAGCGCGCTCGGCGGCCGGTGGCGAACAGGGCACGGAGGAGAGATTGACCAGTTGATCCAGGTCGACCTCGTACTGTATCCCGGCTTTTCCGGAGGCCCGCTGGTGGACATGGAAGGTCGGGTGGTCGGGATCAACACGTCGGGCTTGGCGCGGCATCTGCCCCTGGCGATTCCGGCCTCGACTGTCACACGCCTCGGTGAGGAGATCATCAAGAAGGGGCACGTCCCGCGTGGCTACCTGGGGGTCGGGTTCCATCCGGTTCGATTGCCCGCGACGCTGGTGCGCCCCCTCGGCATTCTCAGCGAGGTGGGGTTGGTCGTGGTCAACCTGCAGCCCGACGGTCCGGCCGCCCGGGCCGGCCTCCTTCTGGGTGACGTGCTGGTGGCTGTTGAGGGGGCACCGGTGAGGGATGCGGGCGATGTGCAGGCGCTGCTGGGCCCAGAGCGTGTGGGGAGACCCGTCCGCGCGTCCATTATTCGCGCAGGGGCTCCCGGGGAGGTGTCGATCACGGTGGGGGAACGGCCGCAGCCGGGACAGTGACATGAGCGACATCGGCGCGGACACTCGACCGGGGCGTGAGCATCTGAGCAAGTCACTGCTGATCGGCGCAGACGGCGGGTTCTTTCGCGGGCCCGACGATCTCGTCCGTGTGACGTATGCCCTTCGATCGAGTCATGTATTGCGGCTTGAGCTCCTGCGCGGTCGAGCGCGGATGATCCGCGATATCCATCCGGCTCGTCAAGCGGCTGTCGGGTGACCACAGTCTTCGTCGTGGCGGAGACCGGGATCGCCCGGGTCCGGCTGGAGGCGCTCGTGGCGGGGCGGGGGACGCTCGGCGTCATCTCGCGGGCCAACGACCGGTCCCTCCTGCACGAGATCGCGGCGACCCGACCGGATGTGCTGCTCCTGGATCTGCACGAACAGCGCGTCAGCCAGATACTTCGTGGGCTCGCTCGAGGAGCCTCTCGCAGGCCGGGAATTGTCGTTCTGACTGCTGGTGAGGCGGCCCCGGCGTGGACGGCACAGGCTCTCCGTGCTGGGGTTCGGGCCGTGTTGCCGCGTGCGGCAGCGGCGGACGAGATCATCCTCGCTATCGAGGCGGTCGCGGCTGGCCTGATCGTGTTTCATCCAGATCGCGTAGAAGCGCTCAGCATGGTCCAGTCGCACCGGGAGCGATTGGACCGGGTCGTGAGGGAGCCCTTGACCGCCCGCGAGACGGAGGTTCTCACCATGTTGGCCGAGGGACTTGGCAACAAGCGGATCGCCGCGCGCCTTGGCATCTCCGGGCACACGGTGAAGTTTCACGTGGCATCGGTCCTCGGCAAGCTGAACGCGACCAGCCGCACGGAGGCCGTGACCATCGGCGTCCGGGCAGGCTTGATCATGATCTAACCACATCCGGTGCAAGCGCGCTCCCATCGGTCACGTGATTGACCGCGGTGGCGTGAGCGAGCACAATGAGGCCGGTACCGGAGGCGGGCGATGCGTTACCGACGCTTGAGTTACCGCTATGCGATGATGGTGCGCTCGGGCCAGAGGTGGCCGTTCGGCGATATCTGGCAGAGCGATCGCCTGCGCCTTCTCGTGCAGGCCCGCTGGCGCCCCGATACGGACACGTACGAGACGGCGACCACGGTCGAGATCATCGTGGATCTCGCCGGCGTTGAGGAAGACGACTTCGAGGTGCAGCTCTTCGAGGATGTGCTGGTCGTGGAAGGGCGCCGTCTGCTCCCCTCGTGCCAAGAGGGAGCGGTGTACCATGCGGCCGGCATCCGCCAGGGGCCGTTCCAGCTGGAGCTGCCGTTGCCGGCTCCTGTGGACGCCGAGCGAGTCGAGGCTCGCTACGATCGTGGCCTGCTGCGTATCACGCTGCCGAAGCGTGCCGAGGCCGGCTGATGGCAGTCCAGTCTGGCGGTGGCCCCGGCGACTTCGCCATCCCCGATGCGCTCCCGGTCTTGCCGCTTCGGGACGCGGTCGTGTTCCCGCTGACGGCGGTCCCGCTCGCCGTCGGACAGCCGCGCTCCGTGCGGCTCGTTGACGACGTGATGCGCGGCAACCGGCTCTTGGCGCTGGCGGCGCAGCGCGATGCGAAGGCGGAGCCGGCCACGCCCGATGATCTCCACCGTGTTGGAACCGTGGGCGTGATCCACCAGCTCGCTCGGGTCCCCGACGGCAGCGTGCGCCTGATGGTCCAGGGCATCGAGCGGGTCCGGCTGCTGGACTGGATCGGGACGGAGCCGTATCTGGTCGCGCGGATCGAGGTGGCCCGGGACCTGACGGTCCAGGCGACGGAAGCGGACGCGTTGCGGCGGGCCGTCGTGGATATCTTCCGCCGGCTCGTGGAGGTATCCCCGGAGCTGCCCGACGAGCTGGCGGTCGCCGCCGAGAACGTCACCGATCCCCGCCACGTGGCCTACTTTGTCGCGTCGGTGGTTCCCCTCGACCTGGCCGTGCGGCAGGAGCTCCTCGAGATGGACCCGGTCACGGCCAAGCTCCGCCGGCTGGTTGACCTGTTGCAGCGCGAGCTCGCCGTGCGCGAGCTGGGCCGGAAGATCACGACCGACACCGAGGAGCGGCTCTCCAAGAAGCAGCGCGAGTTCTACCTGCGGGAGCAACTCCGATCCATTCAACGGGAGCTCGGGGAGGACGAAGGAGGCGACAGTGGAGTGGCCGAGCTCCGCCGCCGGATCGAGGACGCCCGCCTGCCTGACGAGGCGCGGCGCGAGGCGGAGCGTGAGCTCGGCCGGCTCGCGGGCCTCTCGCCGTCCTCGCCCGAGCACGGCATGATCGTCACGTATCTCGAGTGGATGGCGAGCCTGCCCTGGAGCAAGCTGGGCGGCGGGACCATCGACATCCACCGGGCCCGTCAGGTGCTGGACGAAGACCACTTCGACCTGGAGAAGATCAAGGACCGGATCCTCGAATACCTGGCCGTCAAGAAGCTCCGGCAGGAGCGCGGGAGCCGGGCGGGCCCCGCTGGTCCTGGCGAGGCCCCGGCGCCCGCCGCGCCGCCGCGCGTGACGGGCGACAGTCCGGCGCGGGAGCCGATCCTCTGCTTCGTGGGCCCGCCCGGCGTGGGCAAGACCAGCCTCGGGCAGAGCATTGCCCGGGCCCTGGGCCGGCGGTTCGTGCGCATGTCGCTGGGCGGGGTGCGGGACGAGGCGGAGATCCGGGGCCATCGGAGGACGTACATCGGCGCGCTCCCCGGCCGCATCATCCAGGGGCTCCGGCGAGCCGAGACCCGTGATCCGGTCTTCATGCTCGACGAGATCGACAAGATCGGAGCGGACTGGCGGGGTGACCCATCCTCCGCGCTGCTGGAGGTGCTGGATCCCGCCCAGAACCACACCTTCGTGGACAACTACCTCGGGGTGTCCTTCGACCTGTCGCAGGTGCTGTTCATCGCCACGGCCAATACTCTGGACACGATCCCCGGGGCACTGCGTGACCGGATGGAGATCCTCGTGCTGTCAGGGTACACGGACGAGGAGAAGATCGGGATCGCGCGGGAATATCTGATCCCGAAGCAACTCGCCGCACATGGCCTCGGCACGGACGAGCTCTCCTTCGAACCCGACGCCATCCGTCAAATCGTGAGGGAGTACACCCGCGAGGCCGGCGTGAGGAACCTCGATCGGGAGATCGCCGCCGTGGCCCGGAAGGTGGCCCGTCGGCTGGCCGAGGGACAACAGGGGTCGGTCCGGATCACCGCCGACAGCCTGGCCGAGTACCTCGGCCGGCCACGGTTCTTCGACGAGGTTGCCGAGCGGACCACCCGTCCGGGTGTCGCGACGGGCCTGGCCTGGACGCCGACCGGTGGCGATGTCCTGTTCGTGGAGGTCACCATGATGCCGAGCACCGAGGAGCGCCTCGTCCTCACCGGTATGCTCGGCGACGTCATGCGCGAGAGCGCTCAGGCGGCAGTCTCCTACGTGTGGTCCAACGCCGAGACCCTCGACATCGATCCCAAGCTGTTCGAGGGCAAGACCATCCATGTGCACGTGCCGGCCGGGGCCATCCCCAAGGATGGGCCCTCGGCCGGGGTGACCATCATGACGGCGCTGGCCTCGCTCGCCACCCGGCGGCCGGTACGGAGCGAGGTGGCCATGACGGGCGAGATCACGCTCCGCGGCAAGGTGCTCCCCGTCGGGGGAATCAAGGAGAAGGTTCTGGCGGCGCACCGGGCTGGGATCCGTGAAGTGATCCTGCCGAGCCGGAACGAGCGGGACGTCGAGGAGGTGCCGGAGGAACTGCGCCGGCAGCTCTCCTTCATCTTCGTCGACGATGCCGAGGAGGTCCTGCGACAGGCCCTCACGCCCTCCGCCGCCGACGTGCGCCGGGCGGCGCGGTGAGGAATGTTCACCGCCGGGACCGATCCTCATGCTCCGCACGCTGCTCCTGACATTCATCCCGCTGTTCGTCGCCGTGGACGTCGTGGCCGTCGTCCTCGTCTATCTCGGCATCGGGATGGCGCTCGACGAGGCGACGCGTCGGCGGCTCGTCCTCGAAGCGACGCTGACCGCCGCGGCCGTCGGGCTCGGCTTCCTGCTGGTTGGCGATGCCGTTCTGTACTTTCTCGGGGTGACCGTCGGGGACTTTCAAGTTGCGGGCGGATCCACCGGCGGATCGGGATGAGTGGGGGGCTGTTCGTGAACGCCCTCTTACGGGAGACCGGGCGCCGAGTAACCGTGGAGGAGGCTGCGCGCCTCCAGCGGCATCATGCCGAGGCCTACGCCCGCCAGGTCGCCCAGGTGCGCCCGCTTCCGGGCGCCCGGGAACTTCTGACCTATCTGTCGCGGGAGCGTGTGCCGTGGGCCATCGCGACCAGTGGGCGTCTTGAAGGTGCGCGTCCCGCATTGGAGATGCTCGGGCTCGGTCCCGAAGTGCCGGTCATTACGAGAGACCAGGTGGAGCGCGCCAAGCCCGACCCCGACCTGTTCCTGGCGGCCGCTGAGCGCCTCGGGGTGGAGATCGGCGTGTCGGTCGTGGTCGGGGACAGCGTCTGGGACCTCCTCGCCGCCCGCCGGGCCAGGGCGCTCGGAGTTGGGTTGCTCTCGGGAGGCTACGGACAAGATGAACTGGAGCGGGCGGGTGCCTACCGTGTCTACCAGGACCCCGCCGACCTGCTGCGCCACCTGGACGAGGTCGGAGTCCGGACCTCCGAGTGATTGCGCTTCGTTCGATCCTGGCAACGCTCAGAACTCGATGCGCGTCCCCAGCTCGACCACGCGGTCCGGCGGAATGCGGAAGAAGTCCGGCACCGAGCCGGCGTTGCGCGCCATGAGGCTGAACAAGCGCTTTCGCCACCGCATCATCGGCGTTGGGCCTGTCGGCATGAGCCGGACGCGTCCGAGGTAGTAGGTCGTGTCGTCCTCTTCGGCCTGCAGGCCCTGATCGCGGCAGAGAGCAACGATCTCCCGGACATCGGGCCGCTCCATGAAGCCGTAGTGCGCCCGCGCGCGATACAGCCCCTGGGGCAGCGCCTCCAGCGTCAGGCGCTTGGCATCGTCCACCTCGGGCACGTCGTCGGTGACGACGGCGAGGAGGATGACCTCCCGCTGGAGCGCCTTGTTGTGCGTGAGGTGGCGCTGGAGGACGAGCGGCACCCGCTCGGCGTGGGCCGTCATGAAGACCCCCGTCCCCGCCACGCGCGGCGGCTTCCTCTCCTCCACCTCTTCGAGGAACCGCGGGAGCGGCACCCCGGCCTCCACAAGGAAGCGGTTGAGCAGTTCGGTCCCGCGGTGCCAGGTGCTCATCAGCAGGAAGATGCCCGCCGCGACCGCCAGCGGCACCCAGCCGCCCTGGGCGACCTTCGTCATGTTGGAGCCGAAGAACGCGAGCTCTATCCCGAGGAACACAACCGCCACCGCGCCGATGCGCCAGGGCGACCACCGCCAGCGCTGCCGCGCGAGCACGCAGAACATGACCGTCGTGACGGCCATGGTGCCGGTCACGGCGACGCCGTAGGCGCCGCCAAGCGCACTCGACGATTCGAACCCGACCACGAGCAGGAGGCAGCCGACCATGAGCGCCCCGTTCACCGCCGGGATGTAGATCTGGCCCGCCTCGGACCGCGACGTGTGCACGATCGTCACGCGCGGGCTGTAGCGAAGCTGAACGCACTGCTGGGTCAGTGAGAACGCCCCGGAGATGAGGGCCTGCGAAGCTACGACGGTGGCCGCGGTCGCGAGGGCCACGAGGGGGTAGAGGAGGGACCGCGGCGCCATCAGGTAGAAGGGGTTGTCGACCGCGGCGGGCATGCGCAGGAGCAGAGCCCCTTGGCCGAAGTAGCTGAGCAGGAGCGCGGGGAACGCGACGACGAACCAGGCCAGGCGGATCGGCCGGCGCCCGAAGTGGCCCAGGTCCGCGTACAGCGCTTCGGCGCCGGTCACGGCGAGCACGACACCGCCGAGCACGAGGAACGCCGCCACGCCGTGCCGGGCGAAGAGGATGATGCCGTGCCACGGGTTGAGCGCCAGCAGGATCGCCGGCGCCTGGACGATCTCGATCGCACCCAGGGCCCCGATCGTCACAAACCATGTGAGCATGATGGGGCCGAAGACGCCCCCCACCCGGCCCGTGCCGTAGCGCTGGCAGAAGAACAAGAGGAAGAGGATCACGAGGGTGAAGGGCACGACGTAGTGCTTGAACTGGGGCGTGGCGACCTCGAGCCCTTCGGCCGCGCTCAGCACCGAGATCGCCGGCGTGATGACGCCGTCGCCGTAGAGGAGGGCGGTGCCGAACAGGCCGAGCATGATCAGCGCGCCGTGGCGCCTCTTCTGGCGCAGGAGCGCGAGCAGCGCCATAATGCCCCCTTCGCCCCGGTTGTCCAACCGCAGGATGACCAGGATGTACTTGACGCTCACGATCAGGATCAGCGACCAGACGATGAGCGAGAGGACACCGTACACGGTGGCAGCACTTCGCGGCAGGCCGTACTGCGGGTTGAAGCACGCCCGGAGCGCGTAGAGCGGGCTCGTCCCGATGTCGCCGTACACGACGCCGAGCGCGGTCACCGAGAGGATCGCCAGGCGCCGCCCGGTCGGGTTCGCGTCGGCGGTCGCTCGGCGCCGAGGGCGCGCCACCCGGTCTTCGGGCGGACGTTGCCGGTTCATGTGGGGCACCGGACGGGGGCGATGCAGGGCGAGTCCACCGCCGTGTCTCCAGAGCGCGCGGGCGCTCAGCCCTTGGCTTTACGCTCGTGCACCGAGAACACGACGTTCATCGAGTGGCTTCGGTGCGTGGCGGAGGCGCCTCAGGATGCCGAGATCAGGCTATCACACCGCCGAAGGCCGCCGCCCGGTTTCCACGACAGGAGGTGCGTCGGTTCATGATCAGCCCGTTTGCAGAACGCCGTGATCATCATGACCTCCAACATCGGCAGCCAGCTCATCGTCGAGATGCGCGGCGCCGATGAGCGCAGCTATCAGCGGATGCGGGAGCAGGTGCTGGAAGCTTTCCGGCGCCAGTTCCGGCCCGAGTTCCTGAACCGCGTGGACGAAGTTGTGGTCTTCCGAGTCTTCCGCGCCTTGACGGAAGGGGAGCTCGGGAAGATCATGGAGAGCCAGCTGGACGGGCTGCGGCGGCGCCTGGCCGAGCGGCGGATCACGCTGGATGCCTCGAGGAGTTGGCCCGGTATGCTCGAGGTGGGGACACCATGAAAGCATCCGACCTGATCGTCCAGTGTCTCGAGAACGAGGGGGTCCGCTACGTTTTCGGCCTCCCGGGAGAGGAGATCCTGGACATCCTGGACTCGCTCGTCGACTCGCGCGTGACCTTCATCCCCACGCGGCACGAGCAGGGCGCGGCATTCATGGCAGACGCCTACGGCCGTCTGACGGGCCGCGCGGGGGTCTGCCTCTCCACGCTTGGACCCGGTGCGACGAACCTGGCCACGGGGGTCGCGGATGCGAACCTCGACCGCGCCCCGCTCGTTGCGATCACGGGGCAGGCCGGCCGCGACCGGGTCCACAAGGAGTCCCACCAGTACGTGGACATCGTCGAACACCTGCGCCCACTGACGAAGTGGAACACCCGGGTCGAGACCCCGGTGGTGATCCCCGAGGTGATCCGCAAAGCCTTCAAGCTCGCCGAATCGGAGAAGCCCGGCGCCTGCCACATCGAGGTGCCTGAGGACGTGGCCGCAGAGGCGGCCGCCGGCGCCCCGCTGTCGACGAAGCGGGCGCGGCGTCCGTCGCCGGACCGCCCCGCGCTCCAAGCGGCGGCTCGCCTCATCGAGGGGGCATCCTTCCCGCTGATCTTTGCAGGCAACGGGGTGATCCGGGGACGAGCCTCGAAGGAGCTCCGCGAGCTCGCCCGGACCCACGGGATTCCCGTGGTGCATACGTTCATGGCCAAGGGCTCGATGCCCTACGATGACGAGCTCTGCCTGCTGTCGGCCGGGCTCCAGGCCAGAGACTACATCTCGTGCGGCTTCGACAAGGCCGATCTGATCGTCGCCGTGGGATACGACCCGGTCGAATATGCGCCGAAGTTCTGGAATCCTGAGCGCAAGAAGCCGATCATCCACGTCGACTTCACGCCGGCCGAGGTGGACAGCTTCTACCAGCCGGCCGTCGAGGTCGTGGCGGATGTGCGGGAGGCGCTCGAGCTCCTCAACGGGCTCGTGAAGGGTGAGAAGGACCCGGCGCCCTACCGTACCCTTCGGGGCTTCATTCTCGAGCAGCTGCAGGAAGGCGCGGCCGATGACACCTTCCCGCTCAAGCCCCAGCGCATCGTGCGGGATCTCCGGGCCCAGATGGGGCGCGAGGACATCCTGATCTCGGACGTGGGCTCGCACAAGCTCTGGATCGCCCGAACGTTCCCCGCCTACGAACCAAACACCGTGCTGATCTCCAACGGTTATGCGGCCATGGGCTTCGCGTTGCCGGCGGCCGTCGCGGCCAAGCTGGTCCACCCGGAGCGCAAGGTGGTGGCCGTGAGCGGTGACGGCGGCTTCCTGATGAACTGCCAGGAGCTCGAGACGGCGCGGCGCCTCGGGCTGGCGATCGTCAACGTGATCTTCCGCGACGGTGGCTACAATCTCATCCAGTGGAAGCAACAGGCACAGCTCGGGCGGGAATCGGGCGTCACCTTCGGCAACCCGGACTTCGTCGCGCTGGCTGGGGCCTTCGGCGTGAAGGGTTACCACGTGGGGTCGGCCCGCGAGCTTGGGCCGGTCCTCGCAGATGCCCTGACACAGCCCGGCACGTCAATCGTCGACGTGCCTGTTGACTACGCTGAGAACGCCAAGTTGACTGCACGGCTCGGCCAGCTCGTCTGTCCGATCTAGGTCGCCACGACGCCGCCCCTGGGAAGAGGCGGCTGGGTCAGGGGGGAGATCATATGTGTGACCAAAGCGGTGAAGGTGGGGAGCCTGCGGAGGCGGAGGGCGCGAGGGCGGCTCGGGCAGATCGGACAGCGAGATACGCGACAGTCGCCCTCGCCGTTAACGACCTGACTCGCCGGGGCTTCACGGAGCGCTTCCGGGTCGTTGATGGTAGGCTTCAAGCCCTCGGGACAGGGGAGACGCTCAGGACGGAGGACCTGGTGATCCGGGAATACCATCGCTTCGAGGGCGTGTCGGATCCTGACGACATGGCGATCGTCTACGCTATTGAGAGCAAAGGTGGTGTGCGAGGAACATTGACGGATGCCTTCGGCGTGTATTCCGACCCGGCGGTGAGCGCGGCTCTGAAGGACGTCCCGATTCGGGTAGCGTGAGTGTCCGGCTCGACCACATCGGGGTCGGCCTGCTCGGTATGAGGCGCTATCCCCAGATCCACGAGCATCCAACGACCGCGACGGCGATGCGCCGAGAGATGGACATGCACTTCGGGCTGGAGCAGACGGAGGCGGCGATGAAGGAGGCCGGACGAAGATGAGCAGGAACAAGCGGAGATTTCCCCATGTCGGCTTGGCACTCGAACGCCTCGCCCGCCAGGTGACCGAATGGACTGGAGGCTCCTGGGCGTTCGGAGTTGCGGTCGGCGTGATCATCGTCTGGGCGCTGACGGGACCGTTCTTCGGTTTCTCGGATACCTGGCAGCTCGTGATCAACACGGGGACGACCATCGTGACGTTCCTGATGGTCTTCCTGATTCAACGCTCGCAGAACAAGGACGCGCAGGCTGTCCACCTCAAGCTCAACGAGATCGTGGCGGCACTCGCAGGCGCGAGCAACCGATTGATCAACGTCGAGGATCTCACCGAGGAGGAGGTGCGGATCCTGCACCAGCACTATGAGAGACTCGTCGCGATCGCCAAGCGCGACGGAGATCTGAGACGCTCTCACTCCGTGGAGGAGGCCGA